>Ga0190272_10001689_pt1 | contig 10565 bp, 9 predicted proteins | sample Popmic504T_FD_133746 | JGI IMG/M metagenome (GOLD analysis project Ga0190272, IMG submission 133746) | Populus adjacent soil microbial communities from riparian zone of Shoshone River, Wyoming, USA - 504 T | ecosystem: Environmental > Terrestrial > Soil > Riparian zone | place: USA: Wyoming...
CAGCGCGCGCATCATGGAGCTCCACCACTCCAAGCACCACGCGGCATACGTCGCCGGCGCCAACACCGCTCTCGAGAAGCTCGCCGAGGCTCGCGAGTCGAACGACTTCAGCAAGGTGAACCAGTTCTCGAAGGATCTGGCCTTCCACCTCGGCGGTCACGTGAACCACTCGATCTTCTGGAAGAACCTGAGCCCCGACGGCGGCGACAAGCCCGAGGGCGAGCTCGCCGCGGCGATCGACGACAACTTCGGGTCGTTCGACAAGTTCCAGGCCCACTTCACTGCGGCATCGCTGGGACTCCAGGGATCCGGATGGGGCGTGCTCGCCTGGGATTCCGTCGGCAGCAAGCTGATCATCGAGCAGCTCTACGACCAGCAGGGCAACACGGCCCAGACCACCACGCCGATCCTGCAGCTCGACATGTGGGAGCACGCCTTCTACCTCGACTACGTCAACGTCAAGGCCGACTACGTGAAGGCCTTCTGGAACATCGCGAACTGGGCCGACGCGGCCGACCGCTTCGTTACCGCGCGAGGCTAGCCCCGGCATCCGGGCCCCGGTCCGGCTGGTAGCGTTGAAGAGGCGATTCGCCTCGCCAATACCCCCATACGAATCGGCGCGCGAGCGCCATCTGCAAGGAGAATCGTGCCCGTCAAGATCGGCATCAATGGATTCGGCCGCATCGGCCGCAACTTCTTCCGGGCGGCTCTCGCCAAGGGCAGCGAGCTCGAGATCGTCGCGGTCAACGACCTCACCGACAACAAGACGCTCGCGCACCTGCTGAAGTACGACAGCATCACGGGTCGCCTGGACGCCGAGGTGACCTTCGACGAGTCGCAGATCATCGTGAACGGCAAAGCGATCAAGGTCTTCGAGGAGAAGGACCCGGCGAACCTGCCGTGGGGCGACCTCGGCGTCGACATCGTGATCGAGTCGACCGGGCGCTTCACCAAGTCGGAGGACGCGCACAAGCACATCACCGCCGGCGCCAAGAAGGTCGTCATCTCGGCCCCCGCCACCGGCGCCGACGTGGCCACGCTCGTGCTGGGCGTGAACGAGGGCACCTACGACCCGGCCGTCCACACGATCATCTCCAACGCATCCTGCACGACGAACTGCCTCGCGCCGCTCGCCAAGGTGTTCATGGACGAGTTCGGCATCGAGCGCGGCCTCATGACCACGGTCCACGCCTACACCGCCGACCAGAACCTGCAGGACGGCCCGCACAGCGACCTCCGCCGCGCCCGCGCTGCGGCCGCCAACATCATCCCGACCTCGACCGGTGCCGCCAAGGCGCTGGGCCTCGTGATCCCCGAGCTCGTCGGCAAGCTCGACGGGTACGCGCTCCGCGTGCCGGTCATCACCGGCTCGATCACCGACCTCACCGTCACGGCGACCAAGCCGGTCACCGTCGAGTCCGTGAACGCTGCGTACAAGAAGGCGGCCGAGGGCTCGCTCAAGGGCATCCTGAAGTACACCGAGGATGAGATCGTGTCGAGCGACATCGCCGGCGACCCGCACTCGTCGATCTTCGACGCCAAGCTCACCAAGGTGATCGGCGACCAGGTCAAGGTGGCGTCCTGGTACGACAACGAATGGGGCTACTCGAACCGTCTGGTCGACATCACCGAGTACGTCGCCGAGCGTCTGTGACATCGGCCTTCGGCATCGGCTGACGCATGACGCTACGCACGCTCGAAGACCTCGGAGCGCTCTCGGGCAAGGTCGTGCTGCTCCGCTGCGACCTGAACGTTCCGCTGAAGGACGGCGTGATCACCGACGACGGCCGAGTGCGCGCGTCGGTGCCCACCATCCAGGCGCTTCTGGATGCCGGGGCCACGGTGATCGCGATGTCGCACCTGGGCAGGCCCGAGGGCAAGCCCGACGCGGCCCACAGCCTCGCTCCGGTCGCGACGCGTCTAGGTGAGCTGCTCGGTGAGGACGTGGCATTCGGCGAGCCCGGTGAATCCCGCGTCACGCTGCTCGAGAACCTCCGATTCGACCCGCGCGAGACGTCCAAGGACGCGGGGGAGCGACAGGAGTTCGCCGACGAGCTCGCCGCACTGGGCGATGTCGTGGTGTCGGACGGGTTCGGCGCCGTGCACCGCGCGCACGCGAGCGTGTACGAGCTGCCGCAGACGCTTCCGAGCGCCGCCGGCCTCCTCATCGCGACCGAACTCGGCGTTCTCGACCGGCTCACGAACGATCCGCAGAAGCCCTACACCGTGGTGCTCGGCGGCTCGAAGGTCAGCGACAAGCTCGGCGTCATCGACGCGCTGCTGCCCAAGGTCGACCGCCTGCTGATCGGGGGCGGGATGCTCTTCACCTTCCTGAAGGCGCAGGGCTACCCGATCGGCAAGAGCCTGCTGGATCAGGACGGTCTCACCGAGGCGCGACGCTACCTGGGGGAGGCCGCCGACCTCGGCGTCGAGCTCGTGCTGCCGACCGACGTCGTCGTCGCCGAGTCGTTCAGCGCGGATGCCCGGCATGTCGTGACGGCGACCGACGCGATCGTGGAGACGGAGTTCGGCGACAATGGGCTGGGGCTCGACATCGGGCCGGATACCGCCGCCCGGTTCGCGGAACTCATCGCATCGTCGACCACGGTGTTCTGGAACGGCCCGATGGGCGTGTTCGAACTCGCGCCGTTCGCCGCTGGAACGAAAACCGTGGCCGAGGCGCTGACGAAGGTGAGCGGGCTGGGCGTCGTCGGCGGCGGGGACTCAGCCGCCGCCATCCGGCAGCTCGGCTTCACCGACGACCAATTCGGTCACGTCTCGACGGGAGGCGGGGCGAGCCTCGAATTCCTCGAGGGCAAGAAGCTCCCCGGACTGGAGGTCCTCGGATGGCACTGAGCACGAGTGACTCGCCTGCGGCGACGAAAGCGACGAATGGGCGCACCCCGCTCATCGCCGGCAACTGGAAGATGAACCTCGACCACCTGCAGTCGATCGCGTTCGTGCAGAAGCTCGCCTGGTCGCTGAAGGACGCGAACCACGATTTCGGAAAGGTCGAGGTGGCGGTCTTCCCGCCCTTCACCGACCTGCGCAGCGTGCAGACCCTGGTCAACGCCGACGATCTGCCGCTCGCCTTCGGAGGGCAGGACATCTCGGAGCATGACGACGGCGCCTATACCGGCGAGATCTCGGGCGCGTTCCTCGCGGCACTCGATACGAAGTACGTCATCATCGGCCACTCCGAGCGCCGCCAGTATCACGGCGAGACCGACGAGCAGATCGCCGCGAAGGTTGCCGCCGCACACCGGCACGGCATCGTCCCGATCGTCTGCGTGGGCGAGACCGCCGACGACCTCGAGAAGCACGGCCCCAGCGCCGTCCCTGTCGCGCAGCTGCGCGTCGCGCTCGAGGGCGCGAAGAAGGGCAGCGAGATCGTCGTCGCCTACGAGCCGGTCTGGGCGATCGGGTCGGGTCAGCCTGCCACGAGCGAGCAGGCCCAGCAGGTGTGTGCCGCGCTGCGTGCCGTACTGGCTGAGGTATTGGGCGACGAGGCGGCAGCCGCGACCCGCATCCTCTATGGCGGATCCGTGAAGGCGGCGAACATCGCCGGCTTCATGCGCGAGACGGATGTCGACGGCGCTCTCGTGGGAGGCGCGAGCCTCCAGCTCGACGAGTTCGCCAGCATCGCGCAGTTCCCGAAGCACGTCGGCACCTGACACACCCGCTTATACTGAACGCTGGCCCCTGCGCTGTTCAGGCGCGGCGCCGTTTCGAAAGGCTTCCCCGTGGAAATTCTCCAGGTCATCGTGCAGGTGATGCTCGGCATCACGAGCCTGCTGCTGACGCTGCTCATCCTGCTCCACCGCGGTCGCGGTGGCGGTCTGTCCGACATGTTCGGCGGCGGCGTCACCTCCAACCTCGGCGCGTCGGGAGTCGCGGAGCGCAACCTCAACCGCATCACGGTCATCCTCGGACTCGTCTGGGTCTCCTGCATCATCGTGCTGGGACTCATCATCAAGTTCGATTCGGGTGCATAGCACCCGAATCGAACCATCGGGCACAGCGATTCATCTGTAGACGCAACCAATCCAACGAGGGATACGAACAATGGCATCAGGCGGCAGCGCGATCCGGGGTTCCCGGGTCGGATCCGGCCCCATGGGCGAACAGGACCGCGGCTATCACGCCGACCGGGTCGCGATCTCGTACTGGGACGCCCTCGGCAACGAGACGGTGCGGTACTTCGCAGCCAACCTGCCGGCGGAGGAGATCCCCGAGGTCATCGACAGCCCGAACTCGGGTCTGCCGGCCGGCCGTGACAAGGACAACCCGCCGCAGCTGGCGAAGATGGAGCCGTACAAGACCCACCTCGCCTACGTGAAGGAGCGTCGCTCCGACACCGAGGCAGAGCAGCTCCTCGAAGAGGCGCTCGACCAGCTGCGTGCTCGTCGCGGCACGACGACGCCCAGCAAGAAGTAGGTCTCGAGCCGCCGCTTCGCGGCTACTCGACCACCGGTCATTCCTGGATCTCGTGCGCGGACGTCCAGTAGTAGGACGGGGTGATCAGGGCCTCGGGCACCTCGGCGGCCGCATCCTGATCGACGAAGAAGACGGTCCGCTTGCGCCCTTCGACGCCGGCCGCGGGGACGTCGTTGACGCTGGCACCCGCCAGGGCGAGGCCCAGCGCACCCGCCTTGTCAGCGCCGGCGAGCACCAGCCAGATCCGGTCGGAGGAGTTGATGACCGGCAGGGTGAAGCTGAGCCTCTCGGACGGCGGCTTGGGTGACGCGGTCTCCGCCACGACGACGCGTTCGGTCTCGTGTACGAGAGCGTGGTCGGGGAACAGCGATGCGATGTGCCCGTCGGGGCCGACTCCGAGGAACATGACGTCGAACTTGGGGTAGCGCGCGCCGTCGACCCCGGACGCGGCGAGCTCCGCCTCGTAGGCGAGAGCCGCGGCCTCGATGTCGGGCTGCTCTCCGGGCGCGGGCAGAGAGTGGATCTGCGCCGCATCCAGCTTCAGCCCGTCGAGAAGAGCGCCGCGCGACTGGGTGTCGTTGCGGTCGGCGTCGCCGTGTGGCAGGTAGCGCTCGTCGCTCCACCAGAACTGGATGCGGGACCAGTCGACGCTGTCGCGTGCGGGGGACGAGCCGATCGCCTCGAGCACGGCGGATCCCATCGTGCCGCCGGTCAGGCTGACGTGCGCCTGCTCCTGCTCTTCCAGGACATCGATGATCTTCGTGATGAAGCGGGCGGCGACACTGCCGGCCAGCGCTTCCTTGTCCGGGTGCACGAGCACTCGTCGCTCATTGGTCACGCCTTGCTCCGGCTCTTGGGGCCCTTGTCCTTTCCGGGACGGGACCGGTTCTTCATTGCCGGGGCGCTCAGCGCGCCGAGGCCGTTCTGCACGACCTCGCCAAAGAGGTCGTCGGGGTCGAGCCTACGCAATTCCTCGGCGAGGCAGTCGCGGAGGTTGCGGCGCGGAAGCGAGATGTCGTGCGTGGGCTGCCCAGGCTGTGTCAGTGTCGCGATGTTGGGCTGCAGGCGCTCCAGGTCGATCGGCCCGCTCGCGCGCTCAAGTCGGACGCCGTGGATGCCGCTGCTCCCGTGCACGGGGTTGGTGATCTCGAGCGACACCGGCACCTCGAGCTGCTGCTGCAGCCAGGCGGCGAGCAGCTCGGTCGACGGCGAGTCCGCCGACCCGGTGACGTGGACCCCGGTGACGGGTTCGTACGGCGGCTGATCCAGAACGGCGGCGAGTTGCGCGCGCCAGAGCGTCAGGCGCGTCCAGGCGAAGTCGGTATCGCCGGGCGAGTAGTTGGCGCCCAGGCTCTCGAGTGCCTGCAGTGGATTCGCCGCTGCCGCGGCATCGGTGATCCGCCGCTGCGCGATCCTGCCCAACGGGGAGCTGCTCGGGGTGACGGGAGCGCTCTGCGGCCACCAGACCACCACCGGCGCGTCCGGGAGGAGCAGCCCCGTCACGAGCCCCTCTTCGTCGGCCGCGGTGTCCCCGAAGGCCCGGAGGACGATGACCTCGCTCGCACCGGCGTCACCGCCGACGCGGATCTCGGCGTCGAGACGAGCCGCCTCGCGCTGCCGTCCCTCGGCATGCTTGGAGAGCACGATCACCCGCATCGGATGCTCTCGAGACGCATCATTGGCCGCCTCGATCGCCTCTTCCTCGTCCCCGAGCGGAGTGGCGATGATCAACGTCAGCACGCGGCCGAGAGCGACTGCTCCGCCCTCTTCGCGCAGGTTGACGAGGGCCTTCGCGATGGCGTTGGTCGTGGTATCGGGCAGGTCGACGATCACGGGATCCTCCGATTCACGGCCGCCGCCAGACGCGGCCGTCGCGGGCGAGCAGCTCGTCCGCGGATGCAGGGCCCCAGGTACCGGGCTTGTACTGCTCCGGCTGGCCGAGCGTCGCCCAGTACTCCTCGATCGGGTCCAGGATCTTCCAGCTCAGCTCCACCTCCTGGTGGCGGGGGAAGAGCGGGGGGTCGCCGAGAAGCACATCGAGGATCAGACGCTCATACGCCTCCGGGCTGGCCTCGGTGAAGGCGTGGCCGTAGCCGAAGTCCATCGTCACATCGCGGACCTGCATTCCGGCTCCGGGGACCTTGGAGCCGAAGCGGATGGTGACCCCCTCATCCGGCTGGACGCGGATCACGAGGGCGTTCTGGCCGAGCGCCGATGTCTGGCTCTCCGCGAACAGGTACTGGGGCGCGCGCTTGAAGACGACGGCGATCTCGGTGACCCGCCGGCCGAGGCGCTTGCCTGCGCGCAGGTAGAACGGCACCCCCGCCCAGCGGCGGGTGGTGATGTCGAGCCGGATCGCGGCGTAGGTCTCGGTGAGCGAGGTCGGGCTCATGCCGTCCTCCTCGAGGAAGCCGAGCACGTGCTCCCCGCCCTGCCAGCCGCCGGCGTACTGGCCGCGAGCCGTGACCTTCGACAGATCGGTGTTCAGCGATACCGCGGAGAGCACCTTCTCCTTCTCGGCGCGCAGGTCCGCGGCGTCGAACGACACCGGCTCCTCCATGGCGGTGAGGGCGAACAGCTGCAGCAGGTGGTTCTGGATGACGTCGCGCGCGGCCCCGATGCCGTCGTAGTAGCCGGCGCGTCCGCCGACCCCGATGTCCTCGGCCATCGTGATCTGCACGTGGTCGACGTAGTTGGCGTTCCAGATCGGTTCGTAGAGCTGGTTGGCGAAGCGCAGAGCCAGGATGTTCTGCACCGTCTCCTTGCCCAGGTAGTGGTCGATCCGGAACACGCTGTCCGGCGGGAACACGCTCTCCACGACCTCGTTCAGCTCGCGCGCGGTCTTGAGGTCGGAGCCGAAGGGCTTCTCGATGACGACCCGTCGCCAGGTCCCTTCCTGCTGGTTCGCCAGGCCGGAGCGGCGCAGCTGCTCGGTGACCTGGGGGAACGACTTCGGCGGGATCGACAGGTAGAAGGCGTGGTTGCCGTTCGTGCCGCGATCCCGGTCGAGCTCCTCGAGGGTCGCCTTGAGCTGGTCGAAGGCCGCATCGTCGTCGAATTCGCCCTGTACGAAGCGGATGCCGACCTTCAGCTGGCGCCAGACCGCCTCGTCGAACGGCGTGCGCGCGTACTTCTGGATCGCGTCGTGCACCTCCCGCTCGAAGTCCTGGTCGTCCCAGTCGCGGCGCGCGAACCCGACGAGGCCGAATCCGGGAGGCAGGAGGCCGCGGTTGGCGAGGTCGTACACGGCCGGCATCAACTTCTTACGCGACAGATCCCCGGTCACGCCGAAGATGATGAGCGCGCTCGGTCCGGCGATGCGGTTCAGCCGCCGATCCGACGGCGACCGGAGCGGATTGCTCGAGGCGGAGATCTCCACTGCCATGGTCAGCCGATCGCGGAGCGGAGCCGCTCCACGGCAGCGTGCACGTCGTGAATCGTCAGGCTCAGCACCGGACGGCCGTGGTCGGCGAGCACGCTCGCGTCGCCGGCGGCTTGCGCCTGGATGAGCTGACCGAACGTGAAGGGGCGGTCGGGGATCTCGAGATCCTCGCCGCCGGATCCCACGAGCTGAAGGAACACGCCGACGGCAGGGCCGCCCTTGTGGAACTGCCCGGTCGAGTGCAGGAACCGCGGACCCCATCCGAAGGTCACCGGCCGCTTCGCCCGCGCGGCCAGCAGATCGCGCAGCTCGGCGACCTCGGGGTGGGCGACGCGATCCAGGTACGCCTGCACGGCGATGTAGCCGTCGGCGGGGACCTGGCCGAGCAACGCGGCGACGGCGGATTCGAGGGTGTCGCCGTCGATCGTGAGCGGCCCGGCCGCGCGCACCTCGATCCCATCGGCCGTGAAGGCCGGCTTCGTCGGCTTCGGGCGGGCATCGAGCAGCCCGCGCGAGGCGATCTTCGCCGACTCGACGTCCGGCTGGTCGAACGGGTTGATGCCCAGGATGTGCCCGGCGATCGCTGTTGCGTACTCCCACACCAGCAGCTGGCCGCCGAGCGATCCGGAGACCTCGATCTCGCCCTCGTCGACCTCGTGAGTGGCGCGCTCGTTCGCGACGAGGCGCACGATCTGCAGGTCGGGCAGGTTCTGGGAGAGCTCGGGGGAGTCGACCTCGAGCACGACGGGCAACAGGCCCTTGCCGTCCTTGCCGGTCGACTCGGCGATCAGCTGCTCGGCCCAGTCCGCGAATCCGACGATGTGCGTGCCGTCGGCGACGATGCCGAGCTTGTCCTTGAGCGGCTGGGTGCCGGCGATCGCGGCGCCCAGCACGAGTCCGGGGTTGTCGCCGGTGTCGAGCGCGAGCTCGAGCTGCATGGCCTGCGCCTCATCCAGAAGCTCCCGGATGTCGACCCCGGCGAGCCCGGTCGGCACCAGGCCGAAGGCGGTGAGCGCCGAATACCGGCCTCCCACGTTGGGATCGGCGTTGAAGACCCGGTAGCCGTCGGCCCGTGCGGCTTCGTCGAGGGGCGAGCCCGGATCGGTGACCACGACGATGCGCTCGGTGGGGTCGATGCCCGCGGCGCGGAACGCAGCCTCGTAGACGCGCTTCTGGCTGTCGGTCTCCACGGTCGATCCCGACTTCGACGAGATCACGACGGCCGTCTTCTCGAGGCGGTCGGCGACGGCCGATCGCACCTGACCGGGGTCTGTCGCGTCCAGGACGGTCAGCGGCACACCGTAGGTGCGCGTGATGACCTCGGGGGCGAGCGACGAACCGCCCATGCCGCCGAGCACGATATGGGTGACGCCTTTGCCGCGCAACTCGTCGCGCAGCGCGAGGATCTCGTCGACGATGGCATCCGAGATGGCGACGGCCTCGGTCCAGCCCAGGCGTTTCGCGGACTCCTCTTCGGCTTCCGGTCCCCAGAGGGACGGATCCTGCGACGTGATCCGGCCGGCGACACCGTCGCCCACGAGCTGGGGGACCAGTCGGCCGACGGCCTCGGCCGCCGCACCCGTCGCGACGACCGTGACACTCACTTCGCAGCCTCCAGCGCCGCCGTGACGGTATCGAGAAGCTCGTTCCAGGAGACCACGAACTTCTCGACGCCCTCTTTCTCGAGCAGCGCGGTCACGTCGTCGTAGTCGATGCCGATCGCGGCGAGATCGTCGAGCACCTGCTTCGCCGTGCCGTACGAGCCGCGGACGGCGTCCCCGTGCAGCGGAGCGTGGTCGAACGTGGCTTCCATGGTCTTCTCGGGCATCGTGTTCACGACGCCGTCTACGGCCAGTTCGGTCACGTACAGCGTGTCGGGCAAGTCGGGGTCCTTGACGCCTGTGGAGGCCCACAGCGGCCGCTGGAGGTGTGCTCCGGCCGCGAGCAGCGCCTTGGCGCGGTCGGTGGCGAACTCCTGCTCGAACAGCTGGTAGGCCAGCTGTGCGTTCGCGACGCCCGCCTTGCTCTTGAGCGCGATGGCCTCGTCGGTGCCGATCGCCTCCAGCCGCTTGTCGATCTCGGTGTCGACGCGCGACACGAAGAACGAGGCGACGGACCGGATCGTCGAGAGGTCGATGCCGGCGGCCTTCGCCTGCTCGAGTCCCTCGAGGTAGGCGTGGATGACCTCGCGGTGCCGGTCGAGGCTGAAGATCAGGGTCACGTTGATGCTGATGCCCTTTGCCGTCGACGCGGTGATCGCACCGAGGCCCTCCTTCGTGGCGGGGATCTTGATCATCGCGTTGATGCGGTCGACCTTGGCCCAGAGGTGCTCGGCCTGGGCGGTGGTTCCGGCGGTGTCGTGGGCGAGTCCCGGCTCCACCTCGATCGAGACCCGGCCGTCCTGCCCTCCGGTCGCGTCGTAGACGGGGCGGAAGACATCCGAAGCAGACGCCACATCGTGCGTGATGATCTCGAAGACGGCGTCGTGCACGCTGGTGCCCTGTGCCGCGAGCTCCGCCACCTTCGTGTCGTAGGCGTTGCCCTTGGCGAGAGCCGTCGCGAAGATCGTCGGGTTCGTGGTGACCCCGACGACGTTGCGCGTCTCGATGAGCTTCTTGAGTCCGCCCGATTCGATGCGGTCGCGCGAGAGATCGTCGAGCCAGATGCTGACGCCGAGATCGGAGAGTTCCTGAGTCTTGCTGGTAGCCATTGTCCTGGTCTTCCGTGTGGGGTTCTGCTCAGCGCC
>Ga0190272_10001690_pt1 | contig 10563 bp, 8 predicted proteins | sample Popmic504T_FD_133746 | JGI IMG/M metagenome (GOLD analysis project Ga0190272, IMG submission 133746) | Populus adjacent soil microbial communities from riparian zone of Shoshone River, Wyoming, USA - 504 T | ecosystem: Environmental > Terrestrial > Soil > Riparian zone | place: USA: Wyoming...
CCTAACGGGATTCGAACCCGTGTTACCGCCGTGAAAGGGCGGTGTCCTAGGCCACTGGACGATAGGGTCAGGAAAGCGGGGGCAATATCAGAAGCGCGTCCCTGCGTTGCAAGTTATTTGCGGATCGATTCAACGGCCGGCCGATGCAGCTGACTTCAAATTCAGCACGAGCCCGGCGGTGCGGGCCGTGGCGCCGCTGTGCCGTGCGAGCACGCTCTGGGCGTTAGCGACCAGACGCAAGGCCGCTTCCCGGTCGCGCAAGAGCCAGGCAATCTGTTGTTGCAACGAATTGGGATCGCGCACCTGTAACGCCGCTTCGTTCGCGACCAGAGCCTGGGCGAGCGCGGAAAAGTTTTCCATGTGCGGACCGAAGAGAACCGGCTTGCCGGCAAAAAGCGGCTCAACCGGATTCTGTCCGCCGCGCGCGGTCAGACTTTTCCCAACAAAGACAATGGTGGCGACCGCATACCAATGCTGGAGCTCGCCCGTGGTGTCGAGAAGGAGGCACTCGGGCGGTGAAGCGCGGGTGCCGCCGGCTTCACTGCGCAAGCCAACATTCAGGCCGAGTCGCTCGAGCCGCGCTCGAACTTCGGCAATACGCTCCACGTGCCGGGGCGCGATGATCAAGGTAAAGGTCGGGAAATCGGCACGAAGTCGTTGGAAGATTTCGCCCAAAATCTCCTCTTCGCCGCGATGCGTGCTGCCCCCGAAGAGAATCGGACTATCGCCATCAATTCCAAAGCTCCGCAATACTTCCAGCGGCAGCGCGGGATTTAGCCGTACGTCCGCAGGGTCGTACTTGATGCTCCCCACGTGATGAATCCGTCTCCGCGGAATGCCAAGCGCAAGCCAGCGTTCCACGTCCTCAAGCTCCTGAACGCAGACCGCATCGAGGCACTGAAACGTCGGCTCGATCAGAAGACGAAAACGGAGAAAACGAGCTTCCGATCGTTTCGACAATCGGGCGTTGACCAGAGCGAGCGGAATGCGGCGGTCGCGGGCTTCCGCGGCGAGGTTCGGCCATACCTCTGCTTCCACCAAAACGACGCGGACCGGCCGGATAACGGCAAAGGCCCGGCGCATAATCGGCCAGAAATCGAGGGGACTGTAGAGAACTTCCATTCCCTCCCCGGCTTCAGATGTGGCGACGTAAAAACCGGTCGTGGTCGTGGTGCTAAGCACGCAGAAAAAGTCGGGATCGAGTTCCTTCAGTTTGGCGGACAACTTCAACGCGATCGCCACTTCGCCCACGCTGACAGCGTGAATCCAGGTGCAGCGGTGGGAGGCAAGCCGCGCCTGCACCTCGCGATCATAAAGGCCGATCCGCTGCGCAAACTTGTGCCGGTAATTCCCCCGCCGCAGCAGTTTGGCGATTTGTCCCGGAAGAAAAAGCAACAGCCCAAGGGGATAGAGAAGGTTGTAGAGGAGCCTGCTCATTCAGCCTCCGCCTTGCTCGATAGGCTTTCGGCGCGTTGAAGAAATAATACTTCGGTGGCGCCATAAGCCCTGATGCGAATGACATTCCACAGCGGCATTGCCGGCATTCGTTCCGACGGTCGCTTTTCGAGCACAAAGATCCCGCCGGGCTCCAGCGCTTCCACCAGTTGTGTGTCCTGGAGCAAAAGCCGGGTAAATTCCCCACCCGATTTGGTTTTCTCGTAAGGCGGATCGGCAAAAATGATCCTGAAGGGTTCTCGCGTCTGCTCCGAGCGAAGGAACGCAAAGACATCCTGTTTGCGAACACGGCCTTCTAATTTCGTCCGGGCAAGGTTCCGCTCTATTGTCGCGATCGCCGCGGGATTTTCATCCACGAACAAAACCGAGGCGGCGCCGCGGCTGAGGGCCTCGATGCCCAGCGCGCCGGTTCCCGCAAAGAGATCGAGGACCCGCGCGCCGATTATTTCGTGGCCAAGGCTGGAAAAAATGGCCGCCTTCACCCGGTCCATGGTCGGGCGGACATCGGTCTTCGGGACGTCGAGACGAATGCCGCCCGCGGCACCGGCAATTACTCTCATGGCGTCGCGCTCGGTTGAGGCGACTCCGCCGCCGTCGCAGGGGCCGCGGGCGGCGGGCTTTCGGTGAGGACGGGCGTGGCGGCTGATTCCAAAGCCGAGGCCGGCGCCTCCATTGTCTTTTTCTTCTTTGGCTTTTTGGGTTTTCCGCCGCCTAAAAGGCTGTCGATGACACTGCCCAGGTCCTTCAGGTCACGCCCAATGAGCTTGTCCATGAGGTTCGTTTTCGGCCGGCCCACCGTGCCGCTAACCTGAAAACCAAGAGAAGAGTACCCCGGCTCATCGATCGGCTGAAAGTTTTCCCGGATCGCCCGAAAAAGCTGACTCCGTATTTTTTCATTCACGGCGAGCTGCGATTCGAGGTGAAGTTCGCCATCGAAGGAAACCGTCCCGGTGGCGGAAAGCCGGATATTTTGGGAGCGGAAAAGCAATTCGTCGATCGTGATGACGCCGGGTTTGAGATGATATTTCACCCGCGCCTGGTCGAAATCGAGTTTCTGCAGTTCTGCGATTTGCAGCAACTGTCCGAGTGCGACGAGCAAGCTGTATTGCTGGATCTGGCCATCACGCAAAATAATCTCCCCCGCTCCAGACAGAGCATTCTCGTGAGCGGTGGTGCCACTCGCGTCGAGATACCCTTCCAGCCGGCCTGTAATCATTCCGCGAACACCGCCGGCGTCTGTCACAATGCGATCGGCCTGAACGTCATGAAACTTGATGCTGACCGTGAAGGGAGAATCCTCGGTCTGCGGCAGGAGGGTAAAGTGCCCGGCTATTTTGCCGCCGCCCGCGTGCGCGGTGATTTGAGAAAAATCGAGCTCATCCGGGGCGTAGCGCAGAGGTGATTGCAATTGCTCGAGAAAAAACCGATCGCGCAGCGACGTCTTCTCGATGCGGATGTTCCCGCGCAAGTCGGTCGCAGTCCGGAAGCCCGAGCGAAAACCCACGTCGTCAAAGGTCGCTACGCTTTCCAATTTCTCGTCGAGGAAACGAAAGCGGCCGTGCACCAAATTGACTTTCTGAATCTCCGGAGTGAACGGGACCGGCTTGTCGTCTTCGTTCGGCGCTAGAAGGCCGGATTCGCTAATTGGTGCCACGGCCTGCGCCGGTTTGTTCGTTTCGACCGCGGGTTCGGGGAGATCGGCCTCGACCGGAAGCGGAGCTGTCATGGCGGGCTCCGGCGGCATCGACGGTACCCTCCATTTGCCATCCGCATTCTGCGGCCAGACGACGACGGGATTGATCAACGAAATTTCCTTAATGACAAGACGCTGCGAGAAAAGAGATCCGAACTTGATGCGGAGCCGGAATGTCTTCGCGGTCAGAAAATCAGCGGAGACCCCGGGTTGGCTTTGGGGAATGGTAATCCCACTCAGTTTTAGTCCCGCCCAGGGGGTTACACTGATCCGTCGCACCTGCAGCTTGGTCCCGAGGCGCTGGCCAAGTTCCTTTTGAATCCTCGCTTGTGTCCCTTGTGACTGCACATACATGTTCACGCCAATCAAAATGAGGACCGCCACACCCACGATCGCTCCGAGCAAGACCAGGAGTAAGCGGCTCAGTTTTTTCACGCCGGAACGTTACGCCCTCTCAGTTTGAAGAAAAGACCAAAGCCCCCTGACCTGGCCTCGCCGTGAAAGACACCGTTATCATTTTCAACCCCACGGCGCGGGGCGCCCGCGCCAAGCATCTGCGTGCCCACGTGGAATCGATCACGCGCGGAGCGATCCTTTGCGCGACCTCCCATTCAGGCGAAGCTGAAGTTCTCGCACGGCATGCGGCCGCCGAAGGCTATGAGAAAATCGTGGCGGCCGGTGGGGACGGAACGGTCAACGAAATCGTGAACGGGATCGCCGGAAAGAATGTCGCGCTCGGCCTGCTCCCGGTCGGAACCATGAACGTTTTCGCGACGGAGCTGGGCCTGCCAGCGAACGATTTGCCTCGATGCTGGGAGATCATCCAGGAGAATCGGACGCGGCCCGTGGACCTGCCGCGCGCCAACGGCAAACATTTCGTTCAACTGGCTGGGGTTGGCCTTGACGCTCAAGTGGTGAAGGAAACGAGCCGGGCTTTCAAACGGAATTTCGGGCCGCTCAGCTATATGATCTCCGCGGCCCAGATTGCTTCCCGCACGCCACCATCTTTGCGAATCGAATCGGAGAACGCCGTGACCGAAGAGGGATCGTTCGTGCTGGTCGGCAATGGACGCCTCTACGGCGGCCGTTTCCCTTTCTTCAAACGGGCGCTGATCGATGACGGTTTGCTCGACGTGATCGTCTTCAAGCGACTCAACTACGTGGAAATCATCCGCTACCTGCAGAATGTGATCTTCGCTCCACAAATCACGGCGCCAGAAGTGGAGTATTTTCAGACAAACCGGCTGCGCGTCAGCAGCGACGAAAGCGTGCCAGTTGAAATCGATGGTGAACTGATCGGGAACTGCCCGGTGGAATTCGAGATTCGGGCCGGTGGACTGCGGGTCCTGGCCCCCTCATCCCCGTAGCCACGGGCCTGTGGCCCCTGAATGAGTGGCTCTGAAGGACAGGGCCAATGGGGGTCATGACTTCAATCCCCCGCAATCATGGATTTCATCGACAACTGATTTTCGCTGCGATACTCTCGTGACATGCGCCTGTCCGGCCGAAAGTCCTCGTCTTTCACCCGGCGCTGGACCCAACGGCCGCGCGTAGTCCTGCTCGGGCTGATCGGCCTAAACATAGCCGCATTCGCCACTCAACTTTTTCTCGATGCCTATCGGCCGGGTTTCGTCCGCGAATATCTCGGCTTGAGCGATCTTGGGGTCCATGCGGCCTATGGATGGCAATTTCTTACCGCCACGTTTCTACACGCGGGGCCATGGCATCTGCTCGCAAATTTAATCATTTTGTATCTGCTCGGGCGCGATGTGGAATCGATCCTCGGGCAGCGGCATTTTCTTTTGCTTTTTTTGGCCGGCGCCTGGGCCGGCGAATTGGGCCACTTGCTTTTGATGCCTGACACTTCGGTGTTATTCGCCGCTTCGGGTGGTGTCGCCGCCGTTGTGGTGGCTTACGCGACCATTCTTCCCGAGCTCGAGTTGACCTCTACGATTTTCCTGGCTCTACCAGTCCGGTTGAAAGCGAAATATCTCGCCTATGGAGCCTTCGCGATCGCCGTCCTGGGCGTCACGCTGGACCGGAGCGGATCGGTCTCACACAGCGCCTATCTTGGGGGATGCCTGGCGGGATGGTTCTACGCTCACATCCTAGGTTTTGGCCGGCCTTCCATTCTACAACGGGCGCTTCGACAACGGCGCGCGGAGATGGAACGCTATCGAATGATGACGTCGCGGCAGTTTATCTCCGAAGAGGTCGACCCAGTTCTCGATAAGATTTCCCGCGAAGGCCTGCAAAGCCTTACCAGGAGCGAACGGCGAACTCTCGCCCGAGCCCAGGAAAAAATCGCGGAGAAGCCGCAAGCGGGCTAATTGCCCCGCGCAGTTCCTTTCGTTTCGGGGACTATCGCGATCCTGATTTAATTTTTGTAAATGACCGCTGTCTCAGCCTGGATCCGGAGGAAAGCGGCCGTAACGCTGCACCCCGCGCAGGTCGAGAATACGCTGGAACGCGTGAGCCAGAGTTGGCCTGGCGATGCGCCGCCGCTGTTTGATTTGATCGAGGAGTTTCCATTAGGGGAGGCCTCACTCCTGCACTTGATTTCGGTTTCAAGCATCTGCTCCGCCCGCTTGGTGCGCCATCCGGAGATCCTGCTTTGGGTAAGCGATCCGGCGATCTGTTTCGCGCCGCGCAGCCAGAGCGAAATGCGAGCTCACCTCCAAGCAACCGCAGGTGAGGCGGTGGCTGCGGAAAACTTTCGCGCGCTCCGGTTTTGGAAAGGACGCGAAATGTTGCGGATCGCGCTGCGTGAAGTGGCCCAGGCTGCCCCACTCGAGGAGACAACGCTCGAGTTGTCGCTCCTGGCGGAAATTTGCCTGCGAGAGGTCTACCAACATTGGAACGCAGAGCTGCGCAGCCGCCGCGGAGCACCGGAAACCGACTTCGCGATTCTTGGGTTGGGAAAACTGGGGGGCCGGGAGTTAAACCATAGTTCCGATATCGACGTCCTATTTTTCTACAGCGAGGAAGGGCAGGTTTCTCCGAACCTCACTTACCACGAATGGTTCAACCTGCTTGGATCCAAAATTGCGGAAACGTTTGCGGCCCCCGATCCGGCCGGGGCGCTCTTTCGGATCGATCTCCGGCTTCGGCCTGAAGGAACGGCCGGCCCTCTCGCGCGTTCGCTTGAGAGCATGGAAAATTATTATGCCGGCTTTGGTGAAACCTGGGAACGGCTTGCCCTCATCAAAGCGCGCGGGATTTGCGGCAGCCGCGAGCTCGCCTACGAATTTCTTCGCCAACACCAGCCCTTCATTTATCCGCGGAGCCCAACGCCTGATTTGCTCGACGAGATTGCCGCTATCAAACGCCGGATCGAACGAGACATCGTTGGCTATGAAAATATCGAGCGCGATGTCAAGCTGGGCGCCGGCGGCATTCGTGAAATCGAATTTGTCGTTCAAGCGCTTCAGCTCCTGCATGGAGCGCGGCACGCGTTCCTGCAAGAGACGAACACTCTTAAAGCGCTCCCCGTCCTCGCCCAGTTGGAACTGATCCCAGACGGGGAAGCGCACGTCCTGGGAGCCGCCTACCGTTTCCTGAGGCGAGTCGAACACCGCTTGCAGATTGAAGCGGAGCAACAGATCCACACCATTCCCGAAAATGGTGAAGCCCTTGATCGGCTCGCACGGAGCCTTGGATTTCCCACAACAGCGAATTTTACCGGCTCCCTCCGAGAGCATAGGCAGAAGGTCCGAGCAATTTTTCGCAGAATTATTGCAACGCCATCCACGGGGGAGTCGCCCGCTCAAAGCCTTCACATTTTTCAGGATGAAAAAGCGGCCGCAAAATCGCTTGCCGATCTGGCGAAGGGAACCGGCGGTTTGCACATTGCGGCCCGCACTCGCCAGGTGCTTCGCAATCTCCGCCCTCTCTTGTTCCAATGGCTCGGTCGCGTCGCCGATCCGGACGTGACGCTCAACCAGTTCATCCGGTTCGTCGAAGCCTACGGATTGCGCAGTATGCTTTTCGAGTTGCTCGTGGTGAATCCAAAACTGCTCGAACTCCTCGTGAAGACCTTCGATGCGAGCCGATTCTCCGGAGACTTACTGATCCGGCGGCCGCAACTGCTGGAAGACATCACGCGGGGAGGAATGCTTGATCGGGAGATTTCGATTGCAGAACATTTGCACAAGCTGGATGCGCTGGGAATTGCCCCCGCTTCCCTTGATTTGCTCCGCGTCTATCGCCAGACGCAGCTCCTGCGGATTTTGTTGCGCGACGTGCTCGGCCTCGCGGATCTCGGCGCGCTCTTTGCCGAGCAATCTGCTCTGGCCGAGGCGTGCCTGATTTACGTAAACCGTGTGCGCGGGACCGAAAACGACCTGACCATAATCGCGCTGGGAAAATTCGGCGGCGCCGAAATTGGTTACGGAGCCGATTTGGACGTGCTTTTCGTCGGGGACGATATTCGCGCGGCCCAGCACCTCGTGGTGGCTATGGCGCAACCAACGGCGGAAGGGAGCATTGCGACCCTGGATGCGCGCCTGCGCCCTGAAGGCGAGAAGGGAAATCTCGCCTGCTCGCTCGCGACCTACGAGGCCTATTACGAAACGCGAGCCCAGCTTTGGGAAATTCAAGCGCTGAGCCGCGCCCGTCCTGTAGCCGGCCCGCTGCAAAATCAATTCATGGACCTGGCCCAGCGCGTCTGGCGCAAGGCCGCGGAACGGGAGGACCTGTATTCCCAAATTGCCGGAATGTTGCAACGGATCCGCCAAGAGCGGGGGAGCGCAGCTGACGTGCTCGACTTCAAGACCGGGACCGGTGGCGTGATCGAGGCTGAGTTCTTGGTGCAGGCTCTACAGATGCGGGCCGGCATCTGGAACCCGCGAACCATGGCCACACTGGACGAGTTATCGGCGAAAGGCCTCCTGCCGAAGGAGGAGGCCGCGCGGGTAAAAGCAAGCTACGAATATCTACGCCTGATCGAATCGGTTCTTCGACGATGGGAAAACAAGAGCGTCTCCACCCTTCCCGCCGATGAACCGGAACAGCGAAAGCTCGCGAAACGCGTCGGGGCGGACAGTCTCGACTCATTCGCCCAGCGTTATCGCGATGCCCGGGAGAGCATCCACGCGATTTCTTCGCGCTATCTCCGGTGATCCTCGGCTCGGTGATTCAATTACCAGCCAGGGCTTTCGCGATCTGCTGGAGAACAAGAAAGCTGATCAGTAATCCGCAGAAAACAATTCCACAAAGGACCACCAAAACAGCGATCACAAAAATCCAATCGCTCCGGCGCGCAACACCCGGCGCGGCCATATGGTCTTTGACGATTTGATAATTACGCGCGTTTGACTTGAACCAGAACGAGAAGGCGTCGCCGATAATCGGCACAATTCCAATCAGCTCGTTGATCAGGATATTAAGCGACATGCGAGCGAGAACGATTTTGGGAACTCCCAGACGCGCCGCCTGAATGAGGGCGAAAGCCGAGACCAGCGCCGAGCCGGTGTCACCGAGGCCAGGCAAAAGCCCCAGGAGGGGATCGAGACCAAATTTGAATTTAGTTCCAGGGACGCGAATGAACTCGTCCATGACCAGGGCGAGCCATTTGAAAAGAGGCTCCAGCCCCTGGCGCCGACGTCTTTCTTCCGGGGGAAGAATTTCCCAGTCAACCTCCTGAAGCGGCGGCCTTTGACCTCCGGGCCTTTGCTCGAGCGTCACTCTGGAACGGATGACTCCAAAATGCTTCCAACGCGACTCCGCTTAACCCGGAATCTCCTTGAGCATCTGCGTGTTCGTCGGGAATTTTTTCACGAACATGAGGAGACGCTCGATCGCCTCACCCGGTTTATGCCCCGCCAGTCCCCGCCGGATCATGTTGATCTTATCCAGTTCCCAGGGCTGCATAAGTAGCTCTTCGCGGCGCGTGCCGGAAAGAAAAATATCAACCGCCGGATAGGTGCGTTGATCACTGATCTTGCGATCGAGCACTAATTCCATGTTCCCGGTGCCCTTGAATTCCTGGAAAATGAGCTCGTCCATGCGGCTCCCGGTATCGATGAGCGCCGTGGCCACGATCGTGAGCGATCCGGCTTCCTCGGTATTGCGCGCGGCCGAGAAAAGTTTTCTCGGAATTTCCATCGCGCGTGCGTCGATACCGCCGCTCATGGTGCGGCCCCCTCCCCCGGTCGCGTTATTAAAGGCGCGCGCCGTGCGCGTGATCGAGTCGAGCAGAATGAATACATCCTTGCCCGCTTCGACCAAACGTTTCGCCCGCTCGATGGCAAGCTGCGCAATCCGGGTATGGCTCTTGATGTCGCTGTCATTCGAACTCGCCATGATTTCGGCCTGCGGACAGGAACGCCGGAAGTCGGTGACCTCTTCCGGGCGTTCATCAACCAGGAGAATGATCAATTTCATTTCCTTGTGATTTTTCACGACCGCGTCGGCAATGTGATGGAGTAAGGTCGTCTTTCCGGTACGGGGTGGCGCGACGATGATGCCTCTTTGACCCATGCCGAGCGGCGTCATCAAATCCATGATGCGCGTGGTGTAACGGTCCGGCACGGTCTCGAGTTTGATGCGACGATTCGGATTAATCGTCGTCAACTCCTCAAAAGGCCGCAGTCCCTGGTATTTCGTCGGCTCGTCGTCATTGATCTTGAGCAGGCGCGTTAACTGCGGTCCACGATTCCCGCGTCGAGTCTCGCCGTGAATCCACATCCCATCGCGCAAGCCGAAGCGACGGACGATTTCCGGTGTCACAAAAATATCCTGTGGAGTCTGAACAAAATTGCGTTTTCCGTCCCGCAGGAAGCCGAAGCCTTTGCCCGATATTTCGATGATGCCGTCGCCGAACTCTGGTTCACGCTCCAGTTCGCCATTCTGGGAAGGACCGCGGAAATCGCCTTCGGCCCCGTCAGCTTGATGATTCCCGTGCTCGGCGCGTTCGTGGCCTTCCGGGCCTTCCACCTTAGGAGCACTGGTCTCCTCGACTCGGTCCGCGGGCCCATTCAGGTCGCCACGTTGTCCTTCGGGGCTACGCCCTCGTGGGCCATCATGCCGCCTGGAGAATCGCCTGCGCGGACGCCGTGGTCGTTCTGCCGCGGCGTTTGTGTCCGGCGGTCGCTGGTTTTCAGTTTCTTCGCTCATAAATTCAGAGTTGACCTCAATGCCGCCGAGGCAGCGGACTGCCCGTTTGGCAGCAGTTTTCCTACGCTGGCAATTTCTCCAGCAGCTCGTCGGGAATATCTAGATTGGAATAGACGTTTTGAACGTCATCGTCTTCTTCAAGGCTGTCGCACAAGCGCAAGATCTGCAGCGCAACGGCCTCATCGTTGACCGGAACTGTCGTATCGGGGATGAAAGTAAACTTTTGCCCATCGGTGGTGACGCCCGCGTGTTTGAGCGCCTCAGCTACTGCGTAGAGCTGATCGTGGGAAGTGGTAATA
>Ga0190272_10001691_pt1 | contig 10563 bp, 4 predicted proteins | sample Popmic504T_FD_133746 | JGI IMG/M metagenome (GOLD analysis project Ga0190272, IMG submission 133746) | Populus adjacent soil microbial communities from riparian zone of Shoshone River, Wyoming, USA - 504 T | ecosystem: Environmental > Terrestrial > Soil > Riparian zone | place: USA: Wyoming...
GGCACAGGCTCTTTCTGGAGCGACTGTACTTTGTTGTCACGCACCACGCCGACGATCTCGCAACTCGTTCTCTTTGATTGCGCTTCGAACTTCGTCACGTGTTTGCCCAACGCTCTTCCGTCAGCAAAGTAGCGCCGCGCAAACGACTCATTCACAGCGGCCACACACGGTGCGCCATCGCGGTCGAGTTCATTGAAATCGCGACCTTGCACAACTGGAATCTTCATTGTTGTCAAGTAGCCGGCACCAGTTATGTTGTAATCGATCTCCCTGCTTTCGCCGGCGGGTCGCTGATAACCTTCAATCTCAATCGACATGCGCTGACTGCCCAACAAACCTCCCGGCACCACATCAACAAAGCTGACCGTCTGTACACCGGGCAAAGCAAGCGTGCGTTGCTCCAGTTGCCTATAAAACTCCTGACTGCGGGCACGGTCGTATTGCCGTTCCAACCTCAACGGAGCGACCACGAGATTTCCTGAATCGAAGCCTAAGCGCGTCGGGCTGATGTTTTCCAAACTCCGCATGGCCAGTCCAGCAGCCACCAGTAGCACAAGCGCGAACGCAACCTGCGCGACTATCAGCGAATTTCGCAGACGCGATTGGCTATAACCTCCCGCGAACACCTGCGAACCTTCTTTCAACGCTGCAATCACATCCGGGCGAGAGATCTGCAGAGCCGGAACCAGGCCGAAGAGCACGCCGACAAAGAATGAAAATCCAAACGTGTAAGCGAGAACACGCCAATCTATTTGCAGATCTATTGCCAGACGTACGCCTTCAGGAAGTGCAGGGATGAAAGCCACCAGGAGATTTAGAAGCCACATCGCCAGCAATGTCCCCGCCACACCGGCAGCCAATGCGAGGAGCACACTTTCAGTCAGAAGTTGTCGCACGATCCGGCTGCGGCCCGCTCCGAGTGCTAAACGCACGGCTATCTCTCTGCGGCGTCCGAATGCGCGCGCCAGCAACAACCCGGCGAGGTTCATACACGCAATCAGCATCACGAGGTTGATCATTACCAGGATCAACGCTATTGCTGCGTAGACGCTGGAGTGGGCCTGCGGGTGGATCCTTGTTTCGCTTTCCGGGAGGACGGTGACGAACTTTTCTCTGATCTCGCCAGACTCCCTGCGCATTTCACGCCAGTGTTCCGGATAGGCTTCCCTCAATTGCTGTGAGACGAGATCAAAACGCGCCCGTGCTTGTTCGAGCGTCGCGCCGGGCGTAAGCCTGCCAACCATAGCGAGCCATGAATTTCCGCGATTGTTGAGCATGGCAATGCCGCTTTCTGGCTGGATTTGCGGAATCATCATCAGCGGCACCCAAACCTCGATCGCCAGGCCTCGAATCATGCCCGTGTATTGCGGTGGCGCGATGCCAATCACCGTGAGCGACTGATGGTTGAGAGTGATGGGTTGACCAATTACTGCCGGGTTTGAGCCGAACCTGCGCTGCCATAGACCGTGGCTGATGACGGCCACCGGATGAGTGCCGGGGGTTTGATCTTCTTCCGGCAGAAACGTGCGGCCCAGGCTCGCGTTTACGCCCAACAGCTCAAAGTAGTTGCCGGAGACCGCCTCAGCCCAAACCTGTTCGACCTCCTCCGTTCCGCCAAGTTTGAATTGCTCGATGTGATAGGCAGCGAGACCCGATAAGATTTCGTGTTGATCTCGAAACGTGACGAAGTCCTGGTAAGCACCATTCTGGTAAGGATTGCTTGCGTCGCCGACGTAAAGCTCTACCAGCCGTTCTGGCTGGACCACCGGCCGCGGGCGAAACAGCATGGCATTGACGATGCTAAAAATCGCGGTGTTCGCGCCGATGCCAACGGCAAGCGTGATCACCGCGATTGCCGTGAAGCCAGGTCGACTTAGTAAACTGCGAACACTGTAGCGAATGTCTTTTAATAACGTATCCATCATTCTCTCTCAAACGTCGACCCGTTTAGATAGGGCACTTGTGCCCGGACGGGGCGGACCAGTCCGCCATCTAAACGGACGATTGCGTTTACCCATGGCTATTCGTATCTGAGCGCCACCAGCGGGTCGACCTTTGTCGCTCGCCGTGCTGGGATGTAACACGCCAGCAACGCAACCAGCATCAGCACTACCGTGATGCCCGCGAACGTCAGCGGATCGGTGACGCTAACGCCATAGAGCAAACTCTTCATCAACCGCGTCAAAGCAAAGGAGGCCATCAGCCCAATCACAACTCCGATTCCAATCACGAGCATTCCCTGCCCCAGAATCATTCTCAGAACATCGCCAACCTGTGCGCCAAGCGCCATACGAATTCCAAACTCATGCGTGCGCTGCGTAACGGCGTAAGCAGTCACGCCGTAGATACCTGCAGCCGATAAGAGCAAAGCTATGCCGCCGAAGAGACCAAGCAGGAACAGATTGAAGCGCGGCTGCGTCACTGCCTCGTCAACGATATGTTCCATCGTCTTTACCTCCGACACAGGGGCCGACTTGTCGACCTCAGCCACTATGCGTCGGACGTCGGGCGCCAGGCTGGCAGGTTCCACCGAGGTGCGAACCACAAGCGACATTGCGTTCCATGTGTCTTGTAGAGCCGAAGTGTAAAGCTCAGGAGCCGCCTCCTCGCGCAATTCCAGATTTCGGACATCCGCCGTAACGCCGATGATCTCCCACCAGACAGGTTGTCCTTGAGCGTCGTTGTTGCCGAAATTAATCCGCTTGCCGACCGGGTTTACATTCGGGAAGTGCTGTCGAGCCAGAGCCTGGTTAACAATCATCACCAGGGGTGCGTTTTCGTTATCGCGTTCAGTGAAAGCCCTTCCCTGGACCACCGGTATGTTCATCGTCCGAAAGTAGTCGGAACTAACGCCGCGATAATTTATGGCGGGCCACTTGTCTTGTGTGAGTAAAGGGGCTCCTTCGACTCTGATACCGGCTGTGCGTCCCTTGGCAAGAGGCAAATGATTGATGACGCCTACTCCCTGCACGCCCGGCAACGCGCTGATGCGTTGGATCACCTGACTATAAAAACTCATGTAGTCAGCATCATTGGCGTAACGCGGGCCCGATGGCGTGAGCCGGGCAGTCAAAACCTGTTGCGGGGTAAAGCCGGCGTTAACCGATTGCAATTGCAGGAAGCTGCGAAACAAAAGACCGGCGCCGGCGAGCAAGACTACAGACAACGCAACTTCGCCCACGATCAGAAGGTTCCGCAAACGGTTGTGGCGCCGGCCGGCTGATGTGCCTCGCCCGCTCTCTTTCAACGACTCCTGTACGTCGCTCCTCACAACCTGGAGCGCCGGCGCTAATCCGAAAAGAATCCCGGTCAACACAGACGCGACCAGAGTGAAACCGAGTACACGCCAATCGATATTGATTTCCGCAAGGCGTGGAAAGTCTCTCGGCAGGAGTCGCGTCATCATCAGGGCTACACCCCAGACAGCCATGAACAATCCCAACGCTCCACCGGCGATAGCGAGGATCGTGCTTTCCGCCAGGAGTTGTTGGACCACACGCCAGCGTGATGCGCCCAACGCAGTCCGAATGGCCATCTCTTTGTGACGCGAGGCCGCGCCTGCAAGCAGCAGGTTGGCAACGTTCGCGCACGCAATCAGCAGCACAAAACCGACAGCGCCAAACAAGAGCAACAACATCGCACCGGTATCGCCAACGAGATGTTTATGTAGCGATACGACTCGATTGAAGCGGCGGTTATTTGTCTCAGGATACTGCTGGCGCAGACGAGCAATGATAGTTTCCATTTCGCTGGCCGCCTGTTGCAGTGAAACGCCTGGTTTGAGCAACGCGACAGTGCTGAGCATCCCAAAGCCGCGAACCTGGGTCGCATCCATGCGTTCACTTAACGTAGGAGCGAGATTGAACGGCGGCACCCATACTTCAGTCTTATCAGGATATTGAAAGCCTGCGCGCGCAACGCCAAGGACGGTGTATGGTTGGCCGTCGAGTGTGATTGGTTTGCCAACCAGTTCAGGATCTCTATTGAAACGTCGCTGCCAAAGAGCGTGACTGATGACAGCAACCGGTGCGTGACCGGCTTGTTCGTCAGTGGGAATGAACATGCGCCCGAGTGCTGGATCCGCACCGAAGACCGAGAAGAAATTTGCCGAAGTCATCGCTAACTCAATGCGTTCAGCCTCGTCCCCGACCGCGAGATTTGCAGGACGTGTGAGTATGGCGGCCAGGTGCTCAAACACAGTGCTCTGCGCACGCCAGTCAAGAAAGTTGGCCGGAGTCACCTGCACCAGCTTGCCCTGCGCGTTCAGTTCCTGAATCACCACCAGCTGCTCTGCCCGGGCGTAAGGCAAGGGTCGCAGCAGGACTGTATTGACGACGCTGAATATCGCCGTGCTGGCGCCTATGCCGAGCGCCAGCGTCACGATAACGAGCGCGGTAAACGCTGGATGTTTCAGCAGGCCACGAACGCCATAGCGAATGTCTTTTAGTAATGATTCCATGATTTCAACTTCCTCTCCCTTGTTCGCTGTTCGAACCGTTAAACTACTCGTGAACCGTTTAGATAGGGCACTTGTGCCCGGACGAGGCGGACAAGTCCGCCATCTAAACGGACGGCGATCACTCGTACCGCAACGCCACCAGCGGGTTGACCTTTGCCGCTCGTCTTGCCGGAACCAAACAAGCGACAAAGGCCACCACGGCCAGCAACAGTGGAACGAGGATTAAAGTCGGAACGTCGTAGGGGCTTACCCCGATCAAGACCGACGAAAGCACCCGCGAAAGTGCCAGCGCGAGCGCGAACCCAATCGCCACTCCAATCATCGCCAGTTTCATTCCCTCAGTTGTGATCAGCTTCACGACGTCGGTACGTTTTGCGCCGAGGGCCATTCGAATACCGACCTCGCGCGTGCGCTGAGATACGATGTAGGCCATTACGCTGTAGAGCCCTACCGCTGACAGCAACAGCGCCACCACTCCAAATGCCAACGCAAATGTCGCGGCCATGGTTGGCGCCCAGAGGGACCAGGTCAGGTGCTGGTCCATCGTCTTGACGGCAAACAGCGGGACGTGTGGATCAATCTCCTTCGCTTCGTTGCGAATTGACGTAACCAGGGCCGCGGGATCTCCACTGGTACGCACCATCAGGGTCATGCCGGCGGGTCCTCGCTGGGCCGTCGGGTAATAAAAGAGAGCCTTGGGATCTTCAGCCAGCGAGCGATACTTGCCGGTGTTAACCACGCCCACCACTTCGGCTGGTTCCGCCTTTGTGGAGCCGATAAAGATGCGTTTGCCAACGGCGCTCTCATCCGGCCATAGCATTTCCGCCATTCTCTGATTGACGATAATCACGCGCTTCACGCCCTTGCGATCGCGTTCATCAAAGTCGCGTCCGGCAATCATCGGAATCTGCAACGTCTTGAAGTAACCCGGACTGATGGCGTTGGTCAGGATGTTCCGGCCAGCGCTGCCCGGCGCCAGGGTCTCGCCCTCCTTTAGTATTGGCCCATTAGAATTCGAGCTGTCGCCGAGCGGCACCAAACGCGCGACGCTCGCTGCTTCCACTCCGGGTAAGTTGCCGGCACGTTCGACAATGTGCTTAAAGAAATCCTTCGTGCGCTCTTCGTCGTAACCGGCCAGTTCCGGATTCATCGAGGCCAGCAACACACCCCTGGCCGCGAAGCCCGGATCCATCTTCTGGGCATTCCGGAAGCTCTTAATGAATAGTCCGCCACAAACCAGCACGACCAAAGACAGGCCCATCTGCGTCACAACCAGAGAATTGCGCAACGTAAACCTGCGACGTTTTCCTTCTTGCGTTGAAGTCACATCGCCCTTGAGCACAGGCACAATCTCGGGGTTCGAAGCGTGCCACGCCGGAGCGAGTCCAAAGATAAGTCCGGTAGCGAGGGAAACAACGAAAGTGAAAATTAGGGCGCGTCGATCGAGCGCAAAGAAGTCACTAATGATGTTGTAGGGCAGAACAGGAATGAACGCCTCCATTAAACCGCTCACCCAAAAGGCGAGGAGGAGTCCGAAGCCGCCACCGAGCACAGACAGCAGCATGCTTTCGGTCAACAGTTGGCGGATCAAGCGCCCGCGACTCGCGCCTAACGCCAGACGGACTCCGATCTCCTTGCGGCGCGATGCTGCTCGGGCCAGCAACAAGTTTGCTACGTTTGCACAAGCGATCAGCAGGATGAATCCTACAATCGCCATGGCTATGGCCGATCCGCTCTTAACTATGATCGCGGCCTCTTCCCAACGACCATCGATTTCGGTTTGGACCTTGACGCGAGTGGTGTTCGCTCGATCATCCGGATAGGTTTGATTCAAACGCTGCGCGATAGCAGACATTTCGGCCGACCCTTGGTCCAACGACACGCCGGGTTTGAGTCGCGCAAAGATATTCATCCAATGGCTGCCGCGCTCCTTCAATTGGTTGGGAGAGCGCTCAAGCTCTTCAACCATCGCCATCGGGGCCCAGAAATCGAGCGATAGAGCGAACTTTGTCCCCTTGAATGTTTCCGGCGCGACTCCAATGACGTTGTAGGGACGGTTGTTGAGATTAATTGTCTTGCCGACGATATTCGGATCCGATGCGAAGCGGCGCTGCCATAAGTTGTGCCCAATAACGACCACTGCGTGAGTGCCCAGCGTTTTGTCTTCATCAGGAGCGAAGGTTCGCCCGAGGATGGGTTTGATCCGCAGCACGTCAAAAAAATTACCGCTTACAGTCTGACCCCAGATCACATCGTTTTGGTTTTCTGCGCTGATCACCGCCTGCGTCATGTTCTCTGCGACGACACCTTCAAAGACGGTGCTCTGATCGCGATAGTCTGCAAAGTCAGGGTAGGAAAACTCGTCTGCATAGCCTCGATCCTCGGTAATTTCGACAGGCCTGACGATTTGATCCGGTTCCGGCACCGGCAAAGGACGCAACAGAAATGCATTGACGCCGCTGAAGATTGCGGTGTTTGCGCCGATGCCGAGCGCGAGTGTAAATACCGCGACAATGGTGACGACGGGGTTCTTCAGCAACATTCGCGCGCCGTAGCGCAGGTCCTGCCAGACGTTTGTCAGCATGTGTTAGCTCCTACAGATCTTGGTACTCCGTTCTTTGTGCTTTGTCTCTGTCAGTTGTCAGTTGTTAGTGGTCCTTAAGCCGAACATGCAACTAACAACTGACAACTAACAACTAACGAGGTACAAAGAACCAAGTGCAAAGTACAATTCTTACTCGTACCTGAGCGCCACCAACGGATCGACCTTGGTCGCTCGCCGCGCGGGGAAATAACACGCAAGCAGCGCAACGGCCAGCAACACTCCCGAAACGACAACGAACGTCGTTGCATCGGTCGGCGTGACGCCGAATAACATCCCGCGCATAACTCGAGTCAACGCCAGTGCCGCCGCTATCCCAATCACCTCGCCGATCAGGGCCAGGACTATCACTTGTTTCATGACCAGTTTGAGCACGTCGGCCATCTTCGCGCCGAGGGCCATACGAATTCCGATCTCCTGCGTTCGCTGCGTCACTGCGTAAGAGAGCAGCCCGTAAATACCTACGGCTGCCAGGATCAACGCCAACGCTCCAAACAAACCCATCAACAGCATGTTTAATCGCGGCTGGGCGATGCTGTCCGCCATCAGCTTTTCCAGCGTGTTGACGTTCGATACTGGCTGATTCGGATCGATGGCCAATACAGCGCTGCGGAGCGAGGGCACGATCGCTGTGGGATCGCTCTGCGTTCGCACCAGGATTGTCATGTCCCCGAGGGGAGCTTGTGTGCTTGGAACGTAGTAAGTCGGCTCCGGCTCGGCGTTCAGGCCGGCGGACTTTGCGTTGCGGCTAATGCCGACAATCTCAAAAGATGTGAAGCGCTCGTTTCTCCAAATCCGCGCGGGGGCGCTTAGCTTGAGTCTTTGCCCGATCGGCCTCTCATGGGGAAGGTAGCGGCGAGCAAAAGCCTCATTAACAATCACTACTCCCGGATGGTCCTGATCATCCTGAGGTGTAAACTGCCGTCCACTCACAATGTCAGTCCCGACGGTGCGGAAGTAATCCCAACTGACAGGATTAAAGTTTGCAGAAAGTTTCTCGCCTGTAGTTGACTGAGGCCTGCCTTCAATGCTGAAGCCGTCTATCCAGTTGGACTGAAGCGGCTGGTCGTAAGCAATCGAAGCACCTTCCACGCCGGGCAACATCGAGATTCTTTCAACCAGCTGATTGTAGAAGTTGTTGACGTGAGCAGCGTCGGGATATTTCGCCGCCGGCAGTGTCAAACTCAGGGACAACACCTTTTCTGGTTTGAACCCAGGATCGACCTGTGTCAGGCGCCAGAAGCTTTTAATAAGTAGTCCGGCCCCGACTACTAACACCACCGCGAGCCCAATCTGAAGAACAACCAGCGATTGTCGGAAGCGGTAATGACTCGCGCCTGCGCCTGACGTTCGCCCACCTTGTTCAAGCGTCGCTTGTAGATTTGGTTTCGCAGCACTCCATGCGGGGATCGCCGCAAATAGCAAACAGGTAACCAGCGAAAGCAGCAGTGCGAATCCCAGCACGCGCCAGTCGAGTTGTACCTGGCCCAGGCGTGGAATCTGAGACGGTATGATTTTGATAATCGCATCAACCCCGACCTTGGCAATCGCGATGCCCATGGTCGTTCCAATCAACGAGAGCAACAGACCTTCGAGAAAAAACTGTCTCACCAGCCGCGCGCGTCCGGCCCCCAGGGCTGCGCGAATAGCAATCTCCTTGCTGCGCGCTGCGTGCTGGGCCAACAGCAGGCCGGCGATGTTTGCACAGGCAATCAGTAACACCAGACCAACCGCGCCGAGCAGCGTAAACAACGCGGGTCGGACGTTGCCCACCACTTCATTCATGAAGGCGTTAACGATGACGCCCTCGCCTTTATTCTCGGCGTAGGCCTGTTCCAGCCGGGCGCCGATGGCATTCATCTCTGCAGTGGATTGCTCAATCGAGATTCCGGGCTTAAGTCGCGCAACTACGCCCAGCACGTGCGCGGTACGAACATTGGCCCACTGGGCCGTGAAGGTCATCGGGGTCCAGAACTGTTGTTCACTCTGATCGAAAGAGATGCGACCTGAGGTTGTGGGCCAAACGGGATATGTTCCCGGAGGCATTACACCAACGACCGTAAACTTGTTGCCGTTCAAAGTAATTGCCTGGTTGATAATCCCGGGGTTACCGCCATATCGTCGCTGCCAGAAAGAGTGACCAAGAATCACGGAGCGATCTTTTCCGGGCTCATACTCCTCCTGAACAAACGAGCGGCCCAGCATCGGCTCCACACCAATCACGTTGAAAAACCCTGAACTGGCTCTGGTCCCAAGAATCTGTTCGGGCTCACCATCGCCGGTTAACGTCAGAGTGGAGGCACCGAACGCGGAGACGTCTTCGAAAACCGTGTTTTGCTTTTTCCAGTCGAGGAAGTTAGCCGGAGTAACGCGCCAACGTCCCTGGCCCGGGACATTTTCCCAGATAGAAACGAGGCGATCGGGGTTCTTGTAAGGCAGGGGCCGCAGCATTACCGTGTCGACAATGCTGAAGATCGCAGTGTTAGCGCCGATGCCTAGTGCGAGCGTGATGATCGCGATCGCCGAGACACCAGGGTGCTTTAGCAACATGCGCGCGCCGTAACGGAGGTCTTGCCACAGAGTTGTCAGCATGTCTTAGCTCCTCTTCGTACTTTGATCTTAGGCTTTGTTCTTTGTCAGTAGTCAGTGGTCAGTGGTCAGTTGCTCCTTCAGCACCACATGCAACTAACAACTGACAACTAACAGCTGACCAAGGACGAAGAACCAAGCTCAAAATACATTTCTTATTCGTACCTAAGCGCCACCAACGGATCGACGCGCGTTGCGCGCCGCGCGGGGAAATAACACGCCAAAAGCGCAACCACGATCAGCACTCCAGAAACAGCCACATAGGTAGTCGCGTCAGTCGGTGTCACACCAAACAGCATGCCGCGCATAACTCGCGTTAAAGCAAACGAACCGGCGAGTCCTAATCCCAGACCAATCAAAACCAGCCCATGCCCTCCCGGATCATCAATTTCAAAACATCAAGCTGCCGCGCACCGAGCGCCATGCGCACTCCAATTTCATGTGTTCGTTGATTGACTGCGTAAGACATGACGCCGTAGATCCCTGCGCAGGCGAGCAACAGCGCAATCAAAGCGAAAATGGCGAGCAACAGCAGCGTGAACCTTTGCGGAGCTACAGATTCGCTCAGCTTTTCATCGAGGGTTTGCACCTGGGCGATGGGCTGGCCTTTGTCGATTACCCGAATCTCACGTTTGATTGCCGCAACCAGACTGGCGGGCTCGACAGACGTCTTTACTATCATGTCCATCGCACGCGTAAAGTCGGCCTTCCATTTCGTCGGGATCTGCGTCCAGGGCCGATAAATCTCCGCGCGACCGTCCTCGTCCAATGCGTACTGTTTGACATGCCCGACGACGCCAACAATCTCCAGCCAGCCATCACGCTCGTTGAAACGGAGTCGCTGGCCGAGAACTTCACGCGCGGCGTGGTTTGGAAAACTCCGTGCTACAAACTCGTCGTCGACGATTGCCAC
>Ga0190272_10001692_pt1 | contig 10561 bp, 6 predicted proteins | sample Popmic504T_FD_133746 | JGI IMG/M metagenome (GOLD analysis project Ga0190272, IMG submission 133746) | Populus adjacent soil microbial communities from riparian zone of Shoshone River, Wyoming, USA - 504 T | ecosystem: Environmental > Terrestrial > Soil > Riparian zone | place: USA: Wyoming...
CAAGCCCGCCGACGCCGGCGCCTTGGCGCACGCGCTGCTGGGGCGGCTGGCCGGCGAGCAGGCGCAGGACGGTCCTGCCGTGCCGGTGCCGGCCGGCCCGCCGGAGCAAGGGCGCACCCCGGCCGAGGCGATGGCGCAGCTGCTGCAACCGCTGGTAACACCGCAAGCCGAGCAGGCAGCGGCGCGGCCAATGCGCAGCGACGACGCGCCGCTGCCATTGACAGGGGACGCCAACCTGCGCAACGCCGGCCTGGTGATCGTTGCGCCCTACATCGAGCGCCTGTTCGCCTTGTTTGGCATTACCAAGGATGGCCAATTCGTCAGCGAGGAGGCGCGCCAGCGCGGCGTGCACGTGCTGCAGTACGTGGTGACGGCGGAGGAATCGACGCCGGAACACCTGCTGTCGCTGAACAAGCTGCTGTGCGGGGTACCGGCCGCCGTGCCGGTCGCGCTCGGCATCAGCATGACCGACAAGGAGAAGGACACCATCGACCAGATGCTCAAAGGGGTGATCGCCAACTGGAGCGCGATCGGCGCCAGTACCGTCACCGGCCTGCGCGAAACGTTCCTGCAGCGCGAAGGCTGTCTGTATTTCGAGGACGACGCCTGGCATCTGAAGATACCGCAGCGCACCTTCGACATGCTGCTCGACCGCCTGCCGTGGGGTTACAAACTGATTAAATTTTCCTGGATGGCGGCGCCACTGAACGTCGCCTGGCGCTGAGAACCACTTCGATTGATTACCATGACGACACCTATCACTGCCTGCCTCGAACGTGAAGTGACCTGGTTCACCCAGGTCTGCAACGCCCGTTTCGAAGCCTATTTCAAGGAAGACCGCGCGGTGCCGGATATTGCCGCGCTGTGCCCGCCGCCGCCGCTCGATGGCGACCCCAGTCCGTATGCCGTGCTGGTGCGCGAGCACGGCATGAATTTTGCCGAACGTGTGGTGCTGATGCTGGCTTTCATGCCGCATCTGCGGCCCCAGGTGCTGGACTGGTTCTTGCTGCAGAACTCGGCGCTGCAGCGCGGCTACAGCGAGATCGGCGGCTGGCGCGGCAAGGTCCATTCCGGTTTCCTGCCCACCTGCGAGACGGCGGCCTTCCTGCTGGCCGGGGCCGACCTGGCGTTGCGTTTCGAGGTGGCCAAGCTGTTCAAGGACGCCCATTTCTTCACGCGCAGCGCGATCCTCAAGTTTGAGCACCAGGCCAGTGGCGAGCCGCACTTCGGCTCGGCGCTCATGCTGAGCAACGAATACCTGCAGCGCCTGTCCGACGGTGAAGTCCACAAACCCGATTTCAGCGCCACCTTTCCGGCCAAACTGATGCAGACCAAGCTGAGCTGGTCCGACCTGGTGCTCAATGCCGAGGTGATGGAGGAGGTCGACCACATCGTGACCTGGCTGCGCCAGCCCGGCCATATTTTGCAGGCGTGGGGCCTGGACAAGTCGGTCAAGCCGGGCTACCGCACGCTGTTCTACGGTCCGCCCGGCACCGGCAAGACCTTGACGGCCAGCCTGATCGGCAAGGCGGTCGGGGCCGATGTGTACCGCATCGACCTGTCGATGGTGGTCTCGAAGTACATCGGCGAGACGGAGAAGAACCTGGCCCATGTCTTCGACCAGGCCCAGAACAAGAACTGGATCCTGTTTTTCGACGAGGCCGACGCCTTGTTCGGCAAGCGGACCCAGGCCAGCAGTTCGAATGACCGCCACGCCAACCAGGAAGTGTCCTACCTGCTGCAGCGGGTCGAGGATTTTCCGGGCGTGGTGATCCTGGCCACCAACCTGAAGGCCAATATTGACCAGGCATTTTCGCGCCGCTTCCAGAGTGAGGTGTATTTCGCCATGCCGGACGCCGAACAGCGGCGCCGGCTGTGGCTGGCCCTGTTCTGCCAGCCGGAGCGCCTGGGCGGTGACGTCGATTTCCGCCGCATCGCCGAAAAGTACGAGCTGGCCGGCGGCGCCCTGCTCAACGTGGCGCAGTACGCGGCCATCCGCGCGGTCAAGAACGGGCGCAGCTACATAGTCCAGGATGATTTGATCACTGGTATCGGACGAGAACTGATGAAGGATGGGAAGACATTGTGAAACCACATTTCAATGCGCAGGCCGTGCGTCACATCGGCCAACTGGCGCTGGCTGCCTGCATCGCCTTCATTCCCGCTGCCGGCCTGGGACAGACGCTGCCGGCGCCGCCGGTCGCTGCCAGTGCCGCTGCGGCTGCCAGTGTTCCTGCTGCCGCCAGTGCGCCGCCGGCCAAGGTGACGCGGCGCTATGCCGTGGTCGGCTACGACCGCAGCATCCGGCAAAAGGATTTTGCCGGGCTGGGCAAGCCGACCGTGTTGCGCATGCAGCAGCAGCTCGAAGTGATCTACCGTAACCTGGCAGACTGGAAGCATGATTTTGCGCTGCGCGAACGGCCCTTGAACGATGGCATTGTCGGCCCTGTCACGCTGTCCTGGCTGCAGCGCTACGCGTTCAATTTCAAGTTCACCTCGGGTGCGGAGGTGGGCAAGGACTTTCCGGCGCATATGGAGCGCATGGCCGCGTTCGCGGCGGCCCATCCGTCCGAGCTGGAGATCCTGCTCGACGCGCGGTTCGAGGAGTGGGACGCGGCCCATCCGGCGGCGGCCAAGCAACAGGATTTTGCGGTGCGCCGGGCCGCCGACCCAGCGGCGCTCATCGCGCTGGTCAACCGCTACCGCGCCAGCCGCACGGTGCCGCCGCCAGCCACGCCGGCACCGGTGGACAGCGATGGCTATTACACCTACGTACTGCGCCCGGACGATCTTGAACGTTTGGGCGGCAAGGTCGACACCGGCGCGATACTGGCCAAGTTCAAGGACAAGCCATACCCATCCAAGGAAGCACTCAAGGTGGCGCTGGAGTCGGCATTCCAGGGCCGCGCCCAAGTGTTCGACCAGCTGTGGCCGGTGATCGACAGGAATGTGGGCGCGTACGACGGCTATTTGCTCAACCCGGCGAATGTGGCCAGGCTGAAGAAGGAGGGCGTGGCGGCCAGCACACTCGATCAGCTCATTGCCCTTGGCACGGTGTATATGAAGTCGCCTGCGCTGTTCGACGCCTGGGTTACCGACAAGATTGCCACCGGCGAGTTGGTCATCACCGACGACGCACTGGGGCAGCTGGCCGAGACGACCATGGTGTTCGACAACTACCATCTGGACCAGCTGGCGCTCGACACGATCGAGAAGCAGCTGAGCGGCAGTGTCCAGTATGTGGGGGTGCCAGGGACCGTGGTCAGGATGCTGACGCAGATCAAGGAGGTCGACTATCCCGACCGCGACGTCTTCCACAGCGCGGCCAGGTCGAAGATCCTGCTTGGCCTTGGCATGTGCAAACCAGCCAGCAACGCCCACGCGGCCTCGTTCGTCATCTCCGACGACGAGGTGGCGTCGCTGCACAAGGAGCTGGCGGCCTTGAGGCCAAGCGCGGACAACGGACGCATCGCCACGCTGCCTGAGCTCAATAAACAGTTCCAGCAGATTGCCGCGTACAGGGAGGTTTCCAACCAGTGCGACAAGGATGACCGTACGAAGGCCAGCGACATCGTGACCGATCTCTATGATAACTACCTGAAGGTCGCGGTCGAGGCTGCTGGCCGCAAGAAAATACCCGACCGGATAGCGGCGATATCCATCCAGGGTGGCAAGTGCGGCTGCGCCATCGACGACATGGCTGGCTTGGTGTATGGCTTCTATCCCTATTGGTGGGGGCAGAAGGAATGGGAGGAGATGGGAGTCCAGACGGTGAATTTCCGGGTGCTGAACCGGATGGCGTACTACGGCTTGACCGTTGACAACGCGGGCGATTTCCGCCTGGGTGGCGATCGCTTCAATATCGGCGACGGCAGCGCCGACGGCAACGCATTCGTTCGTATTGCCCGCCAGTATAATTCCAAGGTCGATTGGCTGATCCAGAAGAACGATTGGGGGCGCGAATGGCAAGCGCTCGCGCCGCAGAACAAGAGGACCGTGTTCAAACACATACTGGACAACATCAGCACGTTGCTCAACACACCACTGAGCAATCCGGAGGCAAAATTGAAGGGCTGGACCAGTTTCCCCGGATCGCAGGCGCCGCGCCGCGGCGACGGCGTGACCTTATTTTTCCAGAACTATCCAACTGACAAGGATTCCACCGCGCAGTTCAACGAGTTCTATCTGGCGCTGCGCACCGAGATGGACAAACACCAGCTGTGGCTAAATATCCTGGTCACGCAGGACACGCTGCTCGACAAGAAAAGCGGGGCCGGCGGCGCGTTCGGCCTGGGCAATCTGGTGAACCTGCGCAAGCTGCGCGGCACGTCCGAGCAATACATAGGCCCCAGCGAGCGTGACAACGACGAGTATTTTCTGGTGCTGTTGAACGAACCGAGCGGCGACGCGAAGAAGGCCCTGCGCCTGGCGATGGAAAACGAAGCGCTGATGCACGGCGCCCAACGGGCCGATTTTTTGCGCAGCATCCTGCCCGTCGTGCACTTCGACGACCACAGCTGGCAGCAGCTGAACGACGATTTTGTCTACGCTCGCGACAACTTTGGCGGCGTGGCACTTTGGGCTCCGGACTTCAAGAACCTGGCCGGGCAGATCAAGGACGAAAGCGCGTCGTGCCTGCAGGCGGAAAACATTGCCGTGTGCCTGCTAAAAAGCTTCAATGACGAGAAGGTCAGGGGCGGACTGCCCGGGCCGATTGAAGCATTCGCCTGCGTGTACCGCTGGTACTTGCACTGGATCATGCTATTTCTGCTCGTGACGGGCATCGTCCTGACTGTTCTGTTCTTCACGGACTGCAAGATGCAGAACTTCATCAAACATCATTTCTTGTGGGTGCAGTTGCTCATCGCCTTGCCGACCCTGCTGATCTTCATTCTACTGCTGCTGTATGACCCCTTGTGGCTGAGCCTGCAGCAGGGCAACCAGCCGTTCTATTTTGCGGCCGGCATCATCATGGTTGGCATGGGGGTCGGCTACCGCTTCTGGCGCGCCCAGCGCCGGGTGCCGCAGCGCGAGCGCGGCGTGCCGCAGCGCCAGGGCACGGGCTTTCCCATCGTGGTGTGGAATATTGCGAGCGACAAGAGCGGCTTTCAGTGGCAGATCAAAAATCGCGGGACCGGCTACGCGATCATCAAGAAGGTCGAGATCCTGCTCGATGGCAATCCAGTGGCCGACGCCAAGACTGCGCTCGAATCGGTCATGGGGTCCAACAACAATGTGCTGTGGAAGAGCGTGCCGCTGGTCGGGCAAAAGCTCGAGCCGGGCAAGCTGCTGGTGGGGCTGAGCATTGCCCATGGGGACGCGGCCAGGGCGTTCGAGCAAAAGCTCAAGGCGCATGACCTGGCGGTGAAAATTACCTACAGCGGGCCGAATAACGAACATTGGATCAGTGACGGCTCGGGGATCATGGCGATTTCAGGGGTGCTGTAGCAAAGGTTGGATCATTGGACCGATACCTTCTTCGCGTCGCAAGAAAGAGAGTACGCCATGGAAAACAGTTCGACCATCAGGCTCGCATCAATCGAGGCAAGCCGCAGCACGGAACATGGAAGCGACAATTTCCTGCCCGATGCGCGCACCGCGTCGCTGCTGCAGCGGCAGCATCAAGAACGGGGCAGGCAACTCCAACCCTGCCAAATTTGTGAAACGACGATGTACCGAGTAAGCCCATGGCCAACCCGTGCGGCGTAGCAAACCTTGTTGTTGATCCTGTTCATTTCACCCATGACGTTTTGAGAAAGCGAGTTCACCATGAAAACACGTTCAAGCAGCCTGCCCGCAGCGGGCGACGAACGCCGCAGCACGTCCCACGCGCAAGTCACCGCACAAATGAAGCAGGCGAGTGCCGCCGCCATGCCCGACGCCCGCGCGTCTTCGCTGGCGCAGCTGCAGCACCAGGAGCGCGCCAGCAATTCCAGCCAGGCGGCGCAGCTCAAAGCGCGCGCCGAGATGATGGCCGGCGGCGCACCTGTGCAGCGTGTCGAGGACGAGGAACTGCTGCAAGGGAAGTTTTCTGTCGCGCAGCGCATGGAGGATGAAGAGCTGCTGCAAGGAAAGTTTGCGCCCGTGCAGAGGGTGGAGGATGAGGAACTCGCTGCAGGGCTCTGACGAACACAAGCGCACGTGCCGATGAAAACGTATCCGCCGCCAAGATAAACGCCGCGCCGCTTTTTGCGGACAAAGTCAGCTGGTCGGATTTGGCGGGCGAGGTGATGGCCGCTGTACCTGGAAAGGGCCAAGCAGTTCGATGCGGGCGCGGCGCGACAGGAGTTCATCGAAGCAATTGAAAAAATTTTGCCGATCTCGTCGATTTGTCGCAGTAGTGCGCCGCGAGATTGATCATTCATACGCAAAGAGTTCACCATGACGACACATTCGAGCAGCCTGCCCGAAGCAGGCGAGAAACGCCGCAGCGCCGCCGACGCTCGCTGCACCGCGCAAATGAAGCGGGCCAGCGCCGTCGGCATGCTCGACGCGCGTGCTTCATCGCTGGCGCAGCTGCAGCACCAGCAGCGCGCCGATCAATCGGGCCAGGCGATGCGGCTACGCGCCTGCGCCGCCATGATGGCCGACAGCGGCGTGGCGCAACGCGCGCCCGACGACGAGCTGCTGCAGGGCAAATTTGAGAAACCAAACAACACAGGTCTTCCCCGGCAGTTGAAGTCCGGGATCGAGTCGTTGTCGGGCATGAGCATGGAGCATGTGCGGGTGCATTACAACTCGGACAAGCCGGCGCAATTGCAAGCGCATGCTTATGCGCAGGGAAGCGAGATTCATGTGGCGCCAGGGCAGGAACAGCATCTGCCGCATGAGGCCTGGCACGTGGTGCAGCAGGCGCAGGATCGGGTTCGGCCAACGTTGCAAATGAAGGATGGCGTGGCGGTGAATGATGACGCGGGATTGGAGAGCGAGGCGGATTTGATGGGCGCGCGCGCTCTGCAGGCAACCGCATCGGCCGATGATGTGCACCACGCGGGTGGCAAGGGCGCGTCCGGTTCGCCCTTGCTTCAGCGGATGATTTTTCCGGTCGCTGCGAAACCTGAAGACAAGGCTGCCTTTAAAATTCAGGGTGAGAAGCAATCCGCACTCGGCCATGGGGAGGTGGCTGCCGACCTGTCGAGAGTCGGCCCGGACGAGGATCTGCATGTCATCGGTCACGGCAGCGAAAATTCCGTTGCTGGCATGACACCGGAGGATCTTGTCGCGCTGTTGCTGCGGAGCGGGCTGCCCAGCGGCTATGCCGGAAGAATTTACCTTGAGACGTGCAACTCCGGTACGACAACTGCATCCGTCGATGAAAGCTACGCGCAGCGGTTCTACGGCCTGCTCAATCTGGAGATGGAAACAGACGTTTCCGTGACCGGTTTTGCCGGCAGCGTGCTTCTCGATGATGCGTTCGCGGGAAGGTCGATGCTCAGGGTATTGAAGAAAAATGTAGACATTGCTGACTTCAAATTGTATGCGCGACACTTTGTTGAGTGGGGCGCCGGCGCGATTGCAGAATTTCTTACCGAATTGAAGAAAAAGGGTTTGGACAGTTATACAGAGGCTCAAGATTTCCACGATCTTCATTTCCTGATATACAGCGCGAAGATCGCAAAATATGCAGAGCCAGCAGGTGGTGGCCTCACCAAACTCTATGTGGCAGGCAAAGAATATCAAGGCATTTCCGACGCGCCTGAGGATTTCCAGGCAGTGATGGATCGCATTGAAGAAACGGCGCGCGAGAAGAAGGCGGAAATTGACGCAATCCCGATGCTGAGCCTGGCTGATTTGATGGGGGCTACGGCCAGTCCGGAAAGCGGTGCGGTGTAGCCGTGGGAAACATGCGAGCGCGCCGCTGCCGGCCTGTCTGGTGCCGCCCCGGCATGGGGCCAGTGACGTTTCGAAGATCATGTTTATTGCTAACCTGGCCAAAATAGGCGCTTGTTGATCGGGTCTGTTAATCCTGCTGGTTCTGAGAAAGAAGGCTTGTTATGAAAATACGTTCGCCCAGCCGGCCTGCACAGGCCAAAGCACCATTGCGGGAGGCCGCAGGCATGCCCGATGGACGCGCCGCATCGCTGGCGCAGCTTCGGCACCAGGAGCGAGCATGCAATTCCAGCCAAGCGGCGCAGCTCAAGGATCGCGTCCAGATAATGGCAGGCAGCGCGCCGCAAGCGCTGCTGCAGCGCGCCGCGGATGAGGAACTATTGCAAAGCAAGTTCGACGCCGCGCCGACAGCGCAGCTGCAGGAGCGGCCCAACAACACCGGCATGCCCGACCATCTCAAGTCCGGCATTGAGTCGCTGTCGGGCATGCGCATGGATCACGTCAAGGTGCATTACAACTCGGCCAAGCCAGCGCAGCTGAACGCGCACGCCTATGCCCAGGGCAGCGAGATCCACATGGCGCCCGGACAGGAGCAGCATTTGCCGCATGAAGCGTGGCATGTAGTCCAGCAGATGCAGGGGCGGGTGAAGCCGACCATGCAGATGAAGGGCATGGTTCCCGTCAATGATGATGTGGGCTTGGAAGCCGAGGCCGACATGATGGGGGCTCGGGCACTTGAGCAATTCGGCAATGGCGGCGCCACGGCAAACACACCGCTTGCGAGTCCGGAGGTTCAGCAGAGGGTAGCGCAACTGAGCCCGTTGTCGACGGCGGTATTGAATGTGGTGGGAGAAATCCATCCCGAAACTGAGGCGCGCCTTCCCGTGGGACGGGCATATTGTACGAATTTTTCGGGGTCAGCCAATTATTGGACAGAGAATCAATTCAGGGTGCGCGCCTTTTCCCTGCTGTCGGACTACCTGACAGATGACAGGCCAAGAGCCGATCCCTTCAAGGATCGGTTTGAACACGTGCTGCTGAAGGCAGATTCGACCAATCCATGGCATTATCAAGGCGCCCAGGCCCCGCAAAACTTCCAGGATTACGCTCAACATCATGCTGCGGACCTCGCCAGTGCAATCGCACCGGGAACGCTGCGTTTTGCAAGAGATATGCAGATCATGCTCGGAAATCTCGCGGCCAATACGGATGGACAGGAATTATCCGTGCCGTCGAAGCAAACCCATCTTGCACTGCGGGCGGACGTGGACAACTTGCATGCACAGGCATCGACCAGCGTTGACCGCTTGAACAACGGGGCAGGGCTGCCTGGCACGATCGCCGCACTTGATCTCATGTGGGCCCATCTCGAAACCTTGAAAACGGCGTACGGTGCGCTCAGGACCGACCCCGAAGTTCGCGTATCGCGATCGGATGCGATGCACCTGGCGGCCGAAGCGCGCAGCGCTGAAAAAGGTGTCTGGAAAATCGGTGAGCGCCATCGCGAGGACATGGCTGGAGAGGCTGCCACTTACAACCTGGTGTCGGAGGAAGATTTTAGCCATGACATTATCGATTGGCGCTCCGAAACGCTGCTCGGTGCCCGCGATCCCGATACGGGACAACGGGGAGGGCTTGGCGACCATATTGGAGACGAGGATTTGTAGAGTTCCTGTATGACAATATGGGCTGTACTCTTCAACGCTCGATCAGCCAAAGAAAAATTTCATGAATCCCGCTTCACCATCGGGGCCGAGCACGCGCCGTGCAATGGCACTGATCTCATCAAGAAACTTGGGCAGGGGATTGAAGTCGTCGTCGTAGACTTCGTAGTCGTAGGTGTTGGCTTCAAGCTGCATCGCTTCGGCCATCACGTCGAAAAAGCTGGCAAGGCTATCGGCGATCTTGAAGTTGCGCTGCATGATACTGCCAGACACGGCTCCGTCAGCGGTACTGTCGTCGACAAAGATGGCGTCACCATCGCGGTCGGCAATCACGACCCAGTGCTTGTCCCAGTTCGGATTTTCGGAATCAACACCTTGCTTGTCGCGTATACAGCGCCAGCCGTATTGAACACGCTTCAAGTCGTCGAGCGTGAACAGCATCAGGTGCAGCGCGCCGCCAACGTGCGGTTTCTCGCTCATGCGCAGCTGCGCGTAGTACGCCTTCAGGATTGGACCCAAAGGAAACTGCTCGACGATCGCTTGCGGCGTACGAACCTCGACTGTTCCCAGATTGTTGGCTCCCGCCGCAAACGATTGCGCGAAATTTTTCAATGCAGTGTCAAGCGACATTCAAATTCTCCTGGGTGCTCTTGTGTTTTGGGGCTAGCTGCGGCACTTCATTGTCGCCATCCTGTCGATCAGCCGGCCGCGCGAAGATATATTCGTATCGCCGCGGTGACCTTGCGGTGCGTGGAAGTGCTCGTTGTAGGCGTTCGGCATGTTAGTACTGTTCGGATGCTTGTAGTTTTCCAGGAAGACGATATTGCGCGGATCTCCCTGCCACTTGGTACCTAACGCGCCATTTCCTTCGACCGAATTGATGTGGTGCCCCGTGTACCCTTTTTCGGACATGACAGTCAACAAGTTCGAATTCTTCGTGTTTTTGATCAGGTCTATTTCCGACGGTGACCAGTTGCGCGTTCCCATCCCGGTCTTTTCGATCAACGCCTTTTCCTGTGCCCATGCGCGGTTAATTGCGGTGGCACGGCTACCTGACTGCGCCGACA
>Ga0190272_10001693_pt1 | contig 10559 bp, 8 predicted proteins | sample Popmic504T_FD_133746 | JGI IMG/M metagenome (GOLD analysis project Ga0190272, IMG submission 133746) | Populus adjacent soil microbial communities from riparian zone of Shoshone River, Wyoming, USA - 504 T | ecosystem: Environmental > Terrestrial > Soil > Riparian zone | place: USA: Wyoming...
CTGCAGCTCGTTGCCGTAGTCGTCGTGGGAGCCGGCGTAGCGGTGCACGACCGTGAGCCCGGCCGAGCCGATCGCCACGTCGGTCTGGCCGACCCGCCACGCCCGGCCCATGGTGTCGGTGATCACCACCGCGACCTCGACGTTCCGCCTGTGCCGCACCGCATCCCGCAGCGCGGCGGCGCTCACGTCCGGGTCCACCGGCAGCAGCGCCAGCTCGTCGGTGTCCACGTTGGAGGCGTCGACGCCGGACGCGGCCTGCACGATCCCCAGCCGGCTTTCGGTGATGAGGGTGCGGCCGCGGCTCGCCAGCACCCGCACCGCCTCCTGTTGGACGAGCTCGCGGCGGCGGTCGTCGCGGGCAGCCGGGTCCGTCGGCGCGGGCACCAGACGGCCCTCCACCTTGGACACGACCTTGCTGGTGACGACGAGCACGTCCCCGTCGCGCAGCCACGGCGCCGCGTCGGCGATCGCGGCCGCGAGGTCGTCGCCCGGCCGGAACCGCGGCAGCCCCACCACCGGCAGGACCTCGACCACGCCGCCCGCGCCGTGGTCGCGGACCTCAGGCGGCACTGGACACCCCGGCGAGGTCGAGCGCAGCCCTGGCCATCGCCGCCGTGGCGTCCACGTCCGACATGAGCAGCGGCACGGCCCGTGCCTCGACCCCGTGCACCTCGGCCTCGTCGCCGGTGTGCACGAGCCATCCGTCGAGCAGCCCGCCGGCCTCCCGCGCGCCGTAGTGCCGCCCGACCGCCTCCGCGGTGCTCGACACCCCGATCGTGGCCAGGCACTCGGCCGCCATGCCGCGCAGTGCCCGCCCGCCGACGATCGGGGACAGCCCCACCACCCGGCCCGGCCCGGCCCGCAGCGCGTCGGCGATCCCCGGCACCGCGAGGATCGGGCCCACGCTCACCACCGGGTTCGACGGCGCCACCAGCACGGCGTCGGCCGCCGCGATGGCCGCCAGCACGCCCGGCGCCGGCCGCGCCTCCTCGGTGCCGACCGGCACGAACTCGTGCGCGGGCAGCTCGGCGCGGTGGCGCACCCACCACTCCTGGAAGTGGATCGCGCGGCGCTCACCGTCCTCCGGGCCGGTCACCACGACGTGCGTCTCCAGCCGCTCGTCCGACATCGGCAGCAGGGTGACCCCTGGCTGCCACCGGGTGCACAGCGCCTCGGTCACCGCGGACAGCGGGTAGCCCGCGCGAAGCATTCTGGTACGCACCAGGTGGGTGGCGATGTCGCGGTCGCCGAGGCCGAACCACGTCGGCTCGGCGCCGTACGCCGCCAGCTCCTCGCGCACCGACCACGTCTCGGCGGCCCGGCCCCACCCGCGGTCGTCGTCGATGCCGCCGCCCAGGGTGTACATGCAGGTGTCGAGGTCGGGGCACACCCGCAGCCCGTGCAGCCAGATGTCGTCGCCGGTGTTCACGATCGCGGTGATCGCGTGGCCTTCCCCCGGCACGCCGAGCGCGTGCTTGAGGCCGACCAGGAACCGCGCGCCCCCGACGCCACCGGCCAGTACTACGACGTTCACGGTCCGAGCCTATGCGCCGTCCGTGGCCCGGCCGCGCCGGGCGCTCTCACGTCGTTCGGGTCCGGGTCAGGTAGTCGGTGAACCAGCGGACCAGGGCGCCCCAGGCGTGCGGGGTGACGAAGGCGGCGACGACATCGGGCGGCAGGCGGTCGAAGCCGCGGTGCTCCAGCGTGACCCGGGTTCCGCCGTCGACCGGCCGGAAGCGCACCTCGATCTCGGTGAGCGGCTCGGGCGGCAGCCACGGGTGCCGGTACGACAGCACGAGTCGCTCACCGGGCTCCCATTCGAGCACGACGCCCAGCGTGTACCCCTCGCCGGTGTCGGCGTCCCACACCTCGACCCAGCGCCCGGCGACCCCGGGCTCCAGCCGGATGCCGACGGCCCGCTCCGGGTCGCACCAGGCGTGCCTGCCGCCGACGTACCAGTCGCCGATCCGCTCGGTGAAGACGGCGAAGGCGGTGTGCGGGTCGACGGCCACCTCGACGGTGCGCCGCACCGACGTCATCGTCACTGTCGCGTGGCCTTCCGGAACGACTCCAGCTGCTCGCCCCAGAACGCGTCGAGCTGGTCGAGCCACGCCTGCAGCGCGGAGAACGGTTCCTGGCGCAGGCGGTAGAGCCGCAGCCGCGCGTCCCCGTCGTCGACGACGACGTCGACGAGGCCGCTGGAGCGCAGGACCCGCAGGTGCCGGCTGGTGGCCGGTGGGCTCATCCGCAGCGCGGCCGCCAGCTCACCCGCGCGGAGCGGACCGTCGCGCAGCAGGTCGACCACCCGACGCCGGGTGGGCTCGGCCAGGGCGGCCAGCGTGGTGTCCAGGTCGTTCACGATGCGAACGAGGGTAACCTTGACAATATGGTTAACGCTAGCGTTAATAGTGAACCCATGGGAGAAGTCACGCCTTACCTGTTGTACGAGGACGTCGCAGTCGCACTCGGATGGCTCGCCGAGGCCTACGGGTTCACCGAGACGTTGCGCTTCACCGAGGACGACGGCCGGGTCAGCCACGCCGAGATGTCCACCGGCGGCAGCGGGGTGGTCATGCTCGGCCAGCCCGGCGGCGACTACCGCAACCCCGCGCACTCCGGCCACCACAACGGCTTCCTGCAGGTGGTCGTCGACGACGTGGACGCGCACCTCGGGCGGGCCAGGTCGGCCGGCGCCACGATCCTGTCCGAGCCGGCGGACAAGCCGTACGGCATCCGCACGTACGGATCACTCGACCTCGAAGGCCACCGCTGGGACTTCGCCACCGAGCTGCACGCCGTCGAGCCGGAGGACTGGGGCGCCACCACGTCACAGCGCGCCTGAGCGGGCGTGGGCCGCGGGTCGGCGGGCGGCGGCGCCGAGGTGGGGGGCGCGGCCGGCGCCCAGGCAGACGAACCCGGCGGCCGCGGCCAGGGTCCGTGGGTCGTCGGTGCCGAGTTCGCGCTGCGCGTGCGCGAGGGCGACGACCGGTGCCGCCCCGTCGGCCAGGAAGCGGTGCAACGCCGCCATGAGCGGGGCGGTCTCCGCGTCCGGGACCGCGATCACCGGAGCGATCAGCGCCGCCGTGCCGCCGCTGACGAACGTGGCGGCCAGGCCCAGCAGCTCGTCGCCGGTGCGGACCGCGTTGCGGCCCGTGTCGCACGCGGCGAGGACGACCGTGCGCGGCACGCGGGCCAGCCGCTCCACGTCGTGGACCACGAGCGGTCCGTCGGCGAGCAGCAGGCTGGAGAACAGCGGGTTGTCCGCGGAGAGGCGTCCGTGCGCGGCCAGGTGCACCACGTCGGCGGTGGCGAGCGCCGCGAGCACGGCGTCCGCGGTCGCGTCGCCGTCCAGCAGCGGCGCGGTGCCGTGGACGGCGCCGACCGCGACGGCCTCCTCGCGGCCCCCCGGCAGGCCCGGCCCGGCAGCCACCGCGATCCTGTTGCCGGCGGGTGTGGCCGAGCTCGTGGCGTGCCACAGGGTGGCCGATGGTGACACCGCGACCGGGCGGCCGTGGCACGACGGCAGCGTCGACCACGGGACGCTGTGCAGCGGCCCGGTCGGCACCACGACCAGCGGCCGGCCGTCGAGTTCGGGCAGCGGCCGCAACAGCACGGTGTCCAGGCGCCCGGCCGCGTGGGCGAGCAGGGTGAGCGACGCCGCGGTGTTGCCGGCCCCGCGGGCCAGCCGGTGCAGCGCGAACGGGAGCCGCTCGACCAGGCCGGCGACCTCGGCGACCGGCCCCAGCGTCCGCATCCGCAGCCGCGTGCCCACCAGGGTCAGCGCGTGCAGGACCCCGTCCAGCCGCACGTACTCGACGAGCGCCCAGTCGTCCAGCGCCGCAGCCAGCGCGGCCCGCGACACCGGTGGCGCGGCCGAGACGGCCGGGCCACCGCCGCGGCGCAGCCGGATGTGGTCGCGGATACGGCGCTCCAGCTCGACCTGCCGCCGGACCAGTGCGGCGCCGGCGGCCGCGCTCGGGCCCGTGGCCGGCTCGGCCAGCTCGGCCAGCTCGGCCGCGACGCCGCGCAGCTCCGGCAGGAGCTCGGCCAGCAGCGGGTCGGCCGGCGGCCGCACCGGCCGGTAGCCGAGCCGGCTGGCCCGGCCGCGTTCGGCCCACTCGAACACCGCGGCTGCCCGGCCGGAGGCCATGGCCACCCGCAGCCCCAGCTCGGTGAGGTCGGCGCGGTACGCCGCGGAGTGCACGCGCAGGTCGGCGGCGCCGAGCGCGGCGGCGTGCTCGTCCAGGATCCGCAGCCCGGCGCGCGCCGCGCGGGCCGCACCCGCCGCGTCGCCGCTGTGGCGCAGCAGCAACGCCTCGGCGTACCACCCGCGCGCCCGCAACGTCGCCGGCCCGCGGCGCCTCGCCACCCGCGCGGCGCCGGCCAGGTGGCGCCGCCCGAGGTCCGCCGACCCGCGCCGGATGGCGAGCTGCCCGGCGACGAGGTGGGCCTCGGTCACGACGGGTGGCCGCCCGGTCGCCGCGAGCCGGCCGATGAGCGCGTCCAGGTCCGACGGCGAGATCCGCGGGCGGGCGCCGGAGGCCACCTGGATGCGCAACGTCTCCAGGCGTGCGTGGTCGGCCGCCTCGGGGCGCAGCTGCCGGGCGAACTGACGCATCGCGGCGCCGGTGTGTCGCAACGCGGCCGGCCAGTCCCGGTCGAGGACAGCGGCCTGGGCCAGCAGCACCCGCAGCTCGGGCACCTTGAGCAGTCGTCGCTCCCGGCGGCAGGCGGTGATCGCCAGCTCGGCCGCCGCGCGGGCCTCGGCGACGAGACCCACCGAGAGCAGCAGCTCGGCCCGGTCGCGGTGGACAGGGCCGAGGTGACTACCGTTGGCGTGCACCGAGATGATCCGCTCGGCGCGTTCGAGCTGGGCCAGCGCGGCCGGCACGTCGCCGCGCAGCCTCTCCGCGTAGGCGAGGTTCTCGGCGATGATGCCGACGGCCAACATCCTGCCCAACTGCCTGGCCAGCCGGTCGGCCTCCAGGAAGTCGGCCGTGGCACGGGCGAAGGCGTGGAGGTCGGCGTGGACCAGACCGCGGTTGACCAGCATCCGCTGCACCGCCAGCAGGTCGCCCGCCTCGCGCAACGCCGCCAGGGCCGGCCCCAACTCGGCCAGCGCCTCGTCGAGCCGCCCGATCTCGTGCAGCACGATCGCGCGCTGCGCCCTGGCCCGTGCCGCGGTCACGCCGTCCAGGACCCGCAGCGCGGCGTCCACCTCGGCCAACGCGGCGGTCGGACGTCCGCGTTCCAGCAGGGCGTAGCCGAGCTTGATCCGGGCCTCCGCGGCCAGCGCGGCCGAGCCGGCCCGCTGCCCGAGCCCGACCGCCGTGCGCAGGTGCGCGATGGCGTCGTCCATCTGTCCGCAGTACATCAGCGCGTGACCCCAGGCGCGCTCGGCCACGGCGCCCGCGGCGGCGTCGTGTTCCCGGCCGGCGCGCCGAGCGGCCAGCCGGGCGGGGGCCAGTGCGTGGCCGGGGTCGAGGTCGGCGAGCCGCATCGCGGCGTCGGCGTCCTGCCGTGCGGTCGTCGGCCCCATGCTGCACAGGGTGCCGCATGGGACGCCCGCATCACGGCTGTGGAAGCTGTGTCCGTGAGTCAGGACGTCGAACGAATCCAGGGAGCGGTCCGATGCAGCCGGTAGAGAACGTGCCCATGCCACCGGGGCCGAGCGAGACCTTCGTCGACGACGATCTGGTGGTCAACCTGTCGGACCTGCCGCTGGTGACGCGGGTGCTCGACGGCCTGCAGATCCGGTGGTCGACCGACCTCGTCGAGCAGGAGCCGACGCTCGGCCTCGCGAAGCTGACCGGGTTGCAGGGCCTGACCGGCCGGGCGAGCCTGGTCAGGGCCTACCACAGCGCGGAGATCTCGCGCATGGAAGGTGAGTCCGGCCGGAAGTTCACGGAGCTGGACACCGTGTTGTTCGGCCTGCGGCGCTACTTCGCCGAGACGTTCGGTGGCTGGGTGCCAGAGCTCGCCAAGAACCGCGACGTCGGTCCCGTGCTGCCACAACCCGGCGGCGCCCACAAGTCGATGGCCGTCGACGCCCCCCGGTCGTTGGACCACGTGCCGATGTCCGACGTGGCGGTGACGGCGGGCGCGGGGGTGCGGATCGGGGTGCTCGACACGCCGCTGTTCCCCAACGCGGCGTTGGCGGGCACCATCGAGCTGACCGACGGCGGGCAGTGGAACCCGGATGCGCCGCTGGTGTGGAAGCCCTGGCAGGGACACGCGACCTTCGTGGCGAGCCGCATCCTCGAGCGGGCGCCGTCGGCCACGCTGGTCATGCGACCAGCGCTCACCTCGGATACCGAGCCGCTCAGCGTGTGGGAGCTGGCCAGGGCGATGGTGCGCATCGCGGCTCCCGACGACCTTGATGACCTCCCGCCCATCCAGATCCTCAACCTGTCCATCGGCTGCCGCACCGCCGACGGCCGGCCGCCGCTCGTCCTGGCCAGGGCCGTCCGAGCCCTCCGGTCGGACGTCCTCGTCGTCGCGGCGGCCGGCAACCACCGGGAGACCGAACACGCGGCGGCGCCGATCTGGCCGGCGGCGCTGTCCGACGTAGTAGCGGTCACCGCCACCGCCGAGCCCGAGTCCCCCGGGACACCGGGCTCCGGTTTCGCCGCGAACCTGCCGTGGATCACCTGCGCGGCGCCGGGGGTACGCGTCCCCGGCGCGTTCATCATCGGCGACGTCCTGGTCCCGTCGGACACGGCCGATCCGTTGGCGCTCACGGTGCCGCCGCCGGTGCCGGTGCCGTTCACCGGCGCGGCTCTGTGGAGCGGCACGTCGTTCGCCGCCGCCACCGTGAGCGGCGCGGTCGCGGCGCGGATGACCGGCGGCCTCACCGCCAGGAAGGCGTTGGACGCGCTGCTGGCCGACCCGGCGCCGGACGCGGTCGTCAGGAGGTACGTCTACCCCGCGCCACGATGACGGCCGACCGCCGGGCCTGACGCCGCGGTCAGGCCCGGCGTCGTCGGGTCCAGGTGTCTCAGCGCCAGAACAGGAACTCATCCAGGCCGTTGGCCGCCGCCGACCGGTCGCCGCCGATGGCGGTGAACAGCTCGTAGCTCAGGTCGAACAGCGGCCTGGCGAGCGCCGGCACCGAGATCAGGATGGCGAACAGGGCCAGCGGCGCCCACGGTCGGACGATGTTGGCGATGCGGCGCGCCTCGTACGGCAGGTAGGGCTCGATCGCGCCGAACCCGTCGAGCCCCGGCACCGGCAGGATGTTGAGGACAAACGCCAGCACCTGCACGAGCGCGAGCCAGGCGAGGCCCCACTCCAGGCCGTTCGGCATCGACAGCGTCGACACCGCGATGGTCAGCAGGATGCCGAGGGCGAGGTTCGCCGCCGGCCCGGCGAGCGACACCGTGGTCTGCCACGCGCGGGAGCGCAGCGCGTGGTGGTTGATCCACACCGCCCCGCCGGGCAGCGGGATGCCGCCGATCAGCAGCAGGAGCAACGGCAGCACGAACGAGAGCACCGGGTCGGTGTAGCGCCGGATGTCGAGGGTCAGATAACCCTTCGCGCGGACCGAGTGATCGCCGCCCCGTAACGCTGCGTATGCGTGTCCGAACTCATGCAGACACAACGACACCGCCCACCCGCCGAGCACCAGCAACACGATGCCCGCGGTGATGGCGACGGACGCATCGAGGCTGGCCAGAGCCCCGCCGAGGGCTGTTACGGCGATCAGGGCGAGGAAGATCGGACTCACTGCACGGCGTGTCACACGGCAAGTCTCGTCGATTCGCCGAACGGTCACCTCCGTCGGGTGGTCCTGGCTTGCGCCCCGGGCATTACACGGGTGTAATCACACCCGTGTCATTCGCCGGGAACGGGGCCGGCGAGTCCACCAGCCGGGGTTGGCAACAGTCAGGGCGGTTGGCCAGGGAGTCGGCCGACGGGGACCTGACCGGGCGACAACACCTGGGTGACGGGCCGACATGTCCACGACGGCGAAGGGGGCCGCGGTGATGGATCGGATCGATTCCGTTCCTACCGAGTTCGGCTCGGTAGCCACCGACGTGCTGTCGATGGCTGAGTACCTCGGCGAGTCCGATGAACAGGACTGGCAGGAGCGGGCGCTCTGCGCCCAGACGGACCCTGAGGCGTTCTTCCCGGAGAAGGGTGGCTCGACCCGCGAGGCGAAGCGGATCTGCTCCGGCTGCGAGGTGCGCGCCGAGTGCCTCGAGTACGCGCTCGGGCACGACGAACGCTTCGGCATCTGGGGCGGTCTGTCGGAGCGGGAGCGCCGCAAGCTGAAGCGCCGCGCCGTCTGACGGTATCCGACACCGTCTGACGCCGTTCTGAGGTCACTCGCGTCGCCCACCCGGGCGGATCCGGGTCGGCCGAACCGGCACGCTGGCCGTACCGTGTTGCGACCAATGGCCAGTGCCGACGGGAGTACCAGTGCCGACGAGTGCCCGCAGCGGCCGGCATCGGTCCGCTCGTGCTCCGGCGCACCTGCCCGACGTCGGCACCGCACCCGTGCTGGCCGTGCTGGTGTGCCACAACGGCGCTCCGTGGCTGGCCGAGACCCTGGCCGCGCTGGCGGCGTTGACCCGCCGGCCGAGGTACGTCCTGGCCGTCGACACCGGCTCGACCGACGACACCCCGACGCTGCTGTCCGCCGCGCTGGCCGACGGCCTCCTCGGCGTTGTCGACGGGGTGCTCACCCTGCCGGCGGCCACCGGGTTCGGCGCGGCCGTCCGGCACGCCGTCGACCGGGCCGAGCACCGGTGGGGTGACCCCGGCCGGTGGGTCTGGCTGCTGCACGACGACAGCGCCCCCGAGCCGGCCTGCCTCGACGTCCTGCTCCGCGCGTCCGAGGCGTCCCCGTCGGTCGCGCTGGTCGGCCCACTGTGCCTGGACTGGTCCGACCCCCGGCTCGTCGTCGAGGCCGGGCTGTCCACCGACGCGTCCGGCCACCGGCAGACCGGGCTCGGTGCCGACGAACTCGACCCGTCGCTGCTCGGCGGCGGGCTCGCCCAGCAGACCGAGGTGCTGGCCGTCGGCAGCGCCGGCGCCCTGATCCGGCGTGACGTGTGGCAGCGGCTCGGCGGCTACGACCCGGCGCTGCCGATGCTGCGCGACGACCTGGACTTCGGCTGGCGGGCCAACCGGGCCGGCCACCTGGTGCTGGTCGTGCCGTCGGCCCGGATCAGGCACGCGGCGGCCGGCGGGCGCGGCCGGCGGGCCCTCCACGCGCTCGCCGGGGTACCGCGCCGCACCGTCGACCGGTCACACGGGTTGCGCACCTTCCTGGTGAACACCTCGGTCGCGTCGTTCCTGGTCGGCATGCCGCGGCTGGTCCTGCTGTGTCTGCTGCGCGCCCTGTGCTTCGCCACGGCCCGCCGGACCGGCGCGGCCCGCGTGGAGCTGGCCGCCGTCGGATACCTGCTCTCCGGCCGGGCCGGGCTGCTGGCCGCCCGACGGGCCCGCAGGGGAACGGCGTCCGGGGTCCGTGGCCTGCTCACCAGCCGGTGGAGTCGGCTGCGCGGCGTTGCCCGCGGTGGGCTGCTCGCCCTCATGCGCCGCCGGATGGTGGCCGACGCGGCCATCGGACTCCTCCCGGCCGACAGCACCAGCTGGGTGCCCTCTTCCGGCGCCGTCTCCGGGTCGGCCGTCCGCACCGTCGGCCCGGACGCACTCCCGGCCGGTGCGCCGGGGAGCCGTCGGGCCGGCCACCCCGCCGCGTCACCGACCCGGTCCGGCTCTGGTGCCGGCGGTCCCGGCGGTCTCGGCTCCGGTCCTGGCTCTGGCTCCGGTCCCGGCTCCGGCTCCGGTCTCGGTCTCGGCTCCGGTCCCGGTCCCGGTCCCGGTCCCGGTCCCGGTCCCGGTCCCGGCTCCGGTCGTCCGCGGCGCGGGCTCGCGGCCAGCGTGGCCGGCCTGCGTCGTCCCGGCATCTCGGTGGTCGTCCCCGCCGTCAGCGACCCGAACTCGGGCTCCGGCTCGGATTCTGGCTCCGCCTCTCGGTCCACCGTCGGTGGTGCGTCCGGTTCTGGTGTCGGCGCTGGGTCCGGTCTCGGTCTCGGTTCTGGCACTGGCGGTAGCTCCGGCACCCGTTCCGACGCGAGGGCGGCCGGATCGGTCGCCGCGTTGGCCACCGCCCCGGCCGATGGGTCCCCAGGTGCGTCGCCGGGTGCGCCGCCGGCCGCGCCGGCCCTGTCGGGTTCGCCGGACCGACGCGGCCGGCCGTCGCCGTCGCCCCGTGGTCATCCATCGGCACGGCCGGTGCCGGAGCTGATCGTCGTCGACGTCGGCGTCGCCCGGCTGGTCCGCGAGCTGCTGCTCGCCCCGGCCGTCCTCCTGGTGGCCGGCCTGGCGCTGGTGGCCGCCGCGGTCCACCGAGGCCGGTACGGGCTGGACCTCACCGGCGGGCGGCTCGCGCCGTCGGCCGGCCTGGCCGACACCTGGTCCGCCTACCTCGCCGAGTGGCACCCCGTGCTCGGCGGCACCGCCGCACCGGCCCCCGCGATGCTCGCCGTGTTCGGGGTGCTCGGTGCCCCGCTCCGGCTGCTCGGCGGCGGGCCGGGCACCGCGGTGTC
>Ga0190272_10001694_pt1 | contig 10558 bp, 7 predicted proteins | sample Popmic504T_FD_133746 | JGI IMG/M metagenome (GOLD analysis project Ga0190272, IMG submission 133746) | Populus adjacent soil microbial communities from riparian zone of Shoshone River, Wyoming, USA - 504 T | ecosystem: Environmental > Terrestrial > Soil > Riparian zone | place: USA: Wyoming...
CCGGCTCCGGTTCGGCTCAACCGGGGACTTATCTCGCGCCCCCGCTCGCACTCCGCAGCGAAGGTATCAGCAACATCGATCCGACGCCGGCATTCCCGTTCGGGCATGGCCTTACCTACACCACCTTCGAACTGGACAGCACGACGAGTTCCTGTCCGAAGGTGTCGACCGACGGGGAAATCATCGCTTCGACCATCGTGCGAAACGTCGGCCTACGCTCGGGGGTCTGCGTACCGCAGCTCTATCTGCGCGATTACGCGGCGGACGTGACCCGGCCGGTGCGTCAGCTGATCGGCTTCACAAGAATCCGACTGGAGCCTGGCGAAGCGGCTGAGGTCTCATTCCGGGTGCACGCCGACCTCGCGTCCTACACTGACCGCTCGCTGCGACGCCGCGTGGATCCGGGTCTGATCGGCCTGGTCGTCGACACCGACGCCGGCGGTGGGGGAGAGATGGCCACGGTCGAGTTGACCGGGCCCACGCGGTACGTCGACCACACGCGTGAAATGAGCGTCCCGGTGGAGGTTCGCTTGGTGTCAACGGCGGCACGGGGAGCAGCGTGATCCACAGTGCGTGGAGTCGAACTCACGGTCAAACCTGGGACGCGGGCGTGGTGGCGGGAACCGGTGTCATCGGTGCGATCGTTTACGGGAACGCGGCTCGCCACATTGTGACGCTGAGCCACGAACGGTTCTTCCTTCCCGCAAACAGCCGCCGTCCGGCCCCCGAGCTCTCGGGGATCCTCCCTGAGGTGCGCCTCGCTCTGGCGTCGCGCGACGAAGGGAGAGCTGCCGATGCCATAGATGCGGGGCTCCGCGCGCAGGGCTGGGACCCGGAGGAGTTGATTTGGACCGATCCTCTCGCCCCGGTGGGCGAGATCGTGTGGGCGACACCGGGGGGCGACGGTGACGACTACCGTCGCCAGATCTCGATGATGGACGGAAGCGTCGAGGTCTCGTGGTCGGTGGGCTTGGGGATGCGCGCCGGCATCCGAGTGCTGGCTGCGCATGGTGCCGACGAGATCGACCTCGAACTGTGGTCCGATGCAGACCTCGACGGAGTTCTCACTCTTCAGCCCGCGGCCGAGAGATCCGCCAGCGCATCGACGGTCGTCCCCGTCGACTACGGCGATCGGGTCGATGTCGCCATTGGGACAACCGGCGACGAGCTCGTTCTCGTCACTCGTGCGCAAGGCACGGAACCCGCGACGGATGCCTCCGCCGAAGTCACGGTCACTACGGCTGCTCTGAAGGAACATGAGGATGGCGGGTGGCGCATCGGGGTCCGGGCAGGAATCCCGGTTCGTGTCACGGTCGCAGTCGCATGCGCCGGAGTCCCCCGTGGTGACATGTTCCGGCTCGATGCACCTGCACTGCTGGAACGTTCCGAGGTGAACCTCGATCACTCCCGGCGCTCCGCCGTCGATGTCCCCGCCGTCGAAGAGCTGTGGGAAGCAGCCCGTAGCGGCGACCCGGCGGCCGAAGCCGGAGTGATCGAGCTGGCCTTCGCAGCCGGGAGACGAAACGTGCTCGCCTCGACAGGGGAGTTGCCGCCGACACTGCAAGGAGTCTGGCAAGGCACTTGGTCGCCAGCATGGTCAGCCGACTACACGATGAACGGCAACCTGCAGCTGGGCGCCCTGGCCGCCGCGCTGTGGACAGGGATGCCCGAGGTCATGCCTTCGCTGTTCCGGCTCGTGCGCCCATTCGCCGAGGACTTCCGATCCAATGCGCGGAGGATTTTCGGCCGTGATGGGATGCTGCTGCCGGCCCGGCTGACCACCCACGGGCATTCGAATCACTTCGTCCGCGACTACCCGCATGAGTTCTGGCTCGGCAATGGGCCGTGGCTGCTCCGAATGGCCGCCGACTACATCCAGGTGACCGGCGACTTATCGCCGATTGAGGAGTGGCTGTGGGCCTTCGCCGTCGAGATTCTTGACTTCAGCGAGGGCGTTCTCCTTGATGGCGCCGGCATCCTCTCGCCGTCGTATTCGCCGGAGAACACGCCGGCCGGCAGCGACAACCCTCTCGCAACCAATGCGACCGCCGACATTGCGGCTTTACGAGACGGATTCGCGGTGGGCGCCTGGCTCGCCGCACTGCGAGGCGACGACGCCCGGAAAAAAGCCTGGACCACCGCGCGGGAGGCGCTGCCGGCCTACCGAGTGGGCGCAGACGGAACACTCGCCGAGTGGGGAGGGGATTGGCCGGAGCACATCGAGCACCGTCACGCCTCACAGCTCCAGGGACTCTGGTACGACCCCGATCCGCGACTTCTCGACGGCGCACTCAAGGAGGCGGCCATCGCGACCGTGCGAGCGAAAGTCGCGTGGCGCGCGGAAGACCCCACGGGGCCGCCGGGCCGCATGGAGATGGCGTTCGGGTTGTCGTCGATAGGACTCGCGGCCGCCGCCCTCGGAGACAGCGCATCCGCGTATCAGTGCGCGCTCTGGCTGGCGCGTGACCATTTCACGCCCGCCCTCACCACAACCCACGACGCCGGTGCGATCTTCAATCTCGATGCGTCCGGTGCGCTCCCCGCGGTCGTGGCCGCCATGCTCGTCGGATCTTCACCGGGTGAGATCCGATTGCTTCCCGCGCTGCCCAGTCAGTGGCCACGTGGACGTGCGACAGGACTCGGCGTCAGGAGCGGGGGCACAGTCGCCGAGCTCACCTGGTCCGAGAAGAGCGTGAGCGTCGCGTTGCACCTGCCCAGCATGACCCGCTGGCTGCGACCCGAAGGGGTGCAGGTGTCATTCCCTTTCCCCATCCGCGTCCGACAAGTGACCGGGGCACGACAGGTAAGCGATTTCACGCTCCACGTCGACGCCGCCGAGACCCGGGTGCGCGCCGACGTCGAGACTCTGGGTGCCACCTCAAGGACAGGTGCGTGAAGTACCGGCTTCGCCCGGCACTCCAAATCTAAGTTGGATCCACATGTGTTAGTTTTGGATCCTTGCTTGAGGAGTGTGAAATAGATGAGTTCGGTCGACGCGACGGATGCCGCGCCAAGCATGGCAGACGCGGTCCGCGGCCCACGGCCAAGGCTGGATGTTGAGCGCGAGCGCGCCCTCACCCGGGGGGCGGACTTGTCACGGCACTTCAATACCGCCGGTTCGGCACTCCCGTCGGTCGGCGTCATCACCACCGTGGTTGACCATCTCCGCCTCGAGGAGGCACGCGGTGGATACGAGGCTGCGGCCCACGTGCGCGATCGCATCGAGGACGTCTACACGACTGCCGCTGAGCTGATCGGTGCCCAGGCATCCGAGATCGCGCTCTTCGACAGCGCGTCGACCGGCCTGCGCGTGCTCATCGACGCGCTGCGACCTGTCGCCGGCGACCGCATCGTGGCATCGACCAGCACCTACGTCAGCCACGCGCTTCATCTCATGACCCTGGCCCGCGAGCGCGATGTCGAACTGGTCATCGCCCCCGTAGACGCTCGACGCCGCGTCGACGCAGAGGCGCTCGACGTCCTGCTCTCGGACGGCCGTCCGACGATCCTGAGCATCGCGCACATCCCGACCTCATCGGGACTCGTAGAGCCGGTTGTCGAGATCGGCGAAGTCGCGCGTCGATACGGAGCGACATACATCCTCGACGCGACGCAGTCGACGGGACACCTCAAGGCGGATGTCGGCGAGATCGGCTGCGACGTCCTCGTCACGACGGGCCGCAAGTTCCTCCGCGGTCCACGCGGGACGGGATTCGCCTATGTCAATGCGGGCCTCGGAGAGCGGCTGCTGCCCCTCGCTCCTGATGTGCGTGGCGCGCAGTGGACCGCGGCGGCCGACTGGGAGCTGGCCCCCTCCGCCCGGCGTTTCGAGAGTTGGGAGTCGGCGATCGCCGCCCGCCTCGGGTTCGGCACGGCGATCCAGGAGGCGCTCGACCGCGGCATCGACGAGACCGAAGCCTGGCTCTGCGCAACGGGTGACGCGTTGCGTACGGCACTGGCCGCCGTTCCTGGCGTGGAGCTCGCCGACCCCGACGGAGCGGTGTCGGCCATCGTCACGTTCACAGTCGACGGGGTCTCTTCCCACGACGTGGTACAGACGCTCGCCGAGCGCGACGTGCGCGTCGTCTCGGTGCCGGCAACGCACGGCCAATGGGATCTCGGTGCGCGGGGGATAACCTCAGTAGTGCGCGCTTCGCCGCACGTGTATAACGACGAGGCGGACCTCTCGGCCCTGCTCGAGGGCGTCGCGGCGATCGCGTCGGCATCGGGGAACGGAGGGCACTGACGTGCCTGGCACCACGACCGAGGCGGACGTCATCGTCATCGGCCTCGGCATCCATGGCAGTGCGACCGCGGCGAGCCTCTCGCGTCGTGGTCGGCGTGTGATCGCCGTCGATCGCTTCGCCGCCGACCACGTTCGCGGTTCATCGCACGGACGCACCCGGATGATCCGCCGGGCCTATCCGAACCCGGTCTGGAACGACCTCGTCGACCTCGCCTTCCGCGGCTGGGCGAGCCTCGAGAGCGAGACCGGCCAGACCCTGCTGCACCGCACGGGAGGGCTCTACGCCCACGCCGGGGAGTCGCAGCTCCAGGGTGCGGACTGCGTGCTGGTCGAGGATCGGGCCGAGCTCGAACGGCTCATGCCCGACTTCCGCGTACCCGAGGGCTATCGGGCGGTCTACGACCCGCACGCCGGGGTGGTGGAGGCTTCTCGGGCACTCTCAGCGATGCGCGACGTCTCCGTGGCCCACGGGGCCGACTTGCGCTTCGGCGAGCAGTTCCTCGGCTGGCAGACGACGAGCGACGGCGTCGAAGTGCTGACGGATGCCGGGACGCTGCGCGCAGGCAGGCTTGTCATCGCGGCGGGTTCGTTCGCCGCATCGATCGTGCCTCGGCTCGCGCCGCTGCTCGAAGTGTGGCGCATCCTCACCGTCACCGTTCCGCCCGGACAGTCACGCGGGCGCCCACCCGGCCTGGGTGCCTTCTCGGTCGATCGAGAAGAGGGCCTGGTGTTCGGCATCCCTGATGCTGACGGCAATGGTGTGAAGCTGGGCGTCGACGCACGGGATGTCTGGGACCCGGAGCTTCCCGTCGCCGCCCCGACCCGGGCCGAGGTCGACGGAATGCTCTCGCTTCTCGAGGCCTACGTGCCGGGCCTCGATCACGAGGACGTCGAGGCGACCGCGTGCCTCTACACGATGACGGCCGACAAGCGCTTCATCATCGGTGCGCTTGCCGATGCGGCGCAGGTCGTGGTGGTATCGGCGTGCTCGGGTCACGGCTTCAAGTTCGCCCCCGCGATCGGCGATGCTGCCGCAGATCTGGCCGACGGCATCGTCCGCGACGACCTCGACTTCATCTCCACGACGCGGCGGGGGATCTGACATGGGCTCCGTTGCCATCGCCGCCCCCCACACGGAGGCCGTGGCCGTGGCCGAGCGCGCGGTCGCCGCGGGCGGCAATGCCCTGGACGCGGCGCTTGCGGCCGCGGCGATGCTTACCGTCGTCTACCCCCACCAGTGCGCCCTCGGCGGAGACCTGATCGCCCTGGTGCGCCTGCCGACGGGCGAGACGCTGTCGATCGTCTCGGCGGGGGCCGCGCCATCCGACATCCTGTCCGTTGCCGCAGAGTGGTCGGCGATGCCCCGCCAGGGCGCGCATACTGTCACCGTTCCGGGGATCGTGGCGGGCTGGATCGCTATCGCCGACCTGGGCGCCCGGCTCCCGCTGGGGGCCGCATTGCTCGCCGCCGCTGCGACGGCGGACGACGGCACGGCGGTGAGCGCCGGGCTCGAGAGGGCGATCGACTCGCGCACGGCGCAGATCGCCGCCGACCCGGGGCTGAGCGCTGTTTTCGCGCCCGAAGGCGCACTGCTGCGCGAAGGAGGCACTCTTCGGCAGCCTGCGCTCGCCGCGACCTTGCGTCGCCTCGCGGAAGACCCCCGCGACATATACGACGGCCTGACCGCCGAGTTGCTCGTCGGGGGCCTGACGCGCGCGGGGGGAACCCACAGTCGCGCCGACTTCGCGTCGCACTCCGCGGAGGTCGCGACGGCCATCCGATCGGAGGCAGCGGGTGCGCGCTGGTTCGCCGCACCGCCTCCCTCGGTCGGGGCGCTCCTGCTCGGCATCGCCACGGCCGCTCTCGACGATACCGCCGTGGGTGCCGCCCCGGATCCCACGCGTCTGCTCGACGCCTCGCTCCGCGGCGTGCGTGTTCGGGCTGCCCACCTCGGCGATCCCAGAACCGGGCACGCGAGCGCAGCCGGCCTGCTCGAGCTGCGGGACGCCGCGCCGGCCACACCGGGGGAGTCTCCGGCACACGGAGACACGGTGGCGATCACCGCGTGTGACGAGGACGGCTGGGCGATCACGATCATCCAGAGCGTCTACATGACCTTCGGCTCCGGGATTCTCGAACCCGCCACCGGCATCGTTCTGCACAACCGCGGTGCGGCGTTCTCACTCGATCCGGCATCGCCGGCGCGGCTCGTGCCGGGCGCGCGACCGCCGCACACGCTCTGCCCCGTGATCGTGCAAGACGCGGACTCGCTCGTAGTGGCCGGATGCCAAGGCGGCAGGGCGCAGCCCTGGATACTCGCACAGCTCATTCCCGCACTGCGCGATCCCGCTGTCGCGCTCGCCGACACCCTCGCGCGGCCCCGCTGGGTGATCGGCGACGTCGATCTCGGCCAGGACCGACTCACACTGGTCGTCGAGCCGGGTGTCGGTGACGAGATCACCGCATATGCGCGTTCCATCCACCTGCCCATCGCCCACTTCACCGGGCCGGATGACTCGACCGGCCATGTACAAGCCATCCGCCGCACCTCGCGGAATGGCTCCACCATGCTCGAAGCTGCGAGCGACCCCCGTGCCGACGGCGCGGCGGTCATCGTCGCGTCCTGAGCGCGCGCCACCGAGGAGAACCGCCATGACCGCCGAACGCCGCTGGAGCGACCCGCTGACCCCGGGCGAGATATCGGATGTCATCACGCTCGTCAAGGCCGATGCCCGCATCGGAAGCAGGCCCCGGTTCTGGGGGATCGCCGTCGAGGAGCACATCGCCCGCAGCCTGGCCGCAGGTCAGGGCCGCCCCGTGCGACTCGTCGTGATGAACCCTGATGAGCACGCCGCGTGGGAGGTGACCGCCTGGACCGCGGGCGTCGATCGCGCCGCATCCCTCGCCGGCTGGAGCGCCGTCGACGCGAAGCGCCCGGGCGTCTCCTCGGAGGAGGCGCGCATGATCGCGCAGGCCGCCCGCAACAGCCCGCTGCTCATCGAGGCGCTTGCCAAGCGCGGCATCACCGACATGTCCCTCGTCTCCATCGACCCCGAGTCGATCACCGGCTTCGAGCCCGCAGACCTCGCGGAACGCCGCCTCTCCTGGGGCACGGTCTGGTACCGGGAGTCGCCCGACGACAATGGCTACGCGCGCCCGGTGGCCGGCCTCGTGCCGATCCTTGACCTCGAGACGCTCGAGGTGATCCGCATCGAAGACCACGGTGTCATACCGATGGCGTCGGAGGGCGGCAACTTCCGCTCTGGCACGTGGGGGCCCGATCGTTCGGTCGCGCCGCTCGAGATCACGCAGCCCGAGGGTGCTGGGTTCTCGGTCGACGGCCACCTCGTGAACTGGCAGAACTGGTCTTTTCGGGTGGGCTTCACCCATCGGGAGGGCCTCGTGCTGCACGACGTGTCCTACAACGACGCAGGCACCGAGCGCCCCGTGCTGCGCCGCGCCGCCGTGAACGAGATGTACGTGCCGTACCTTGACGCCGATCCGACTGCGTACCGCAAGAACTTCTTCGACTGGGGCGAGTACGGGGCGGGACCCCTCACCGCGTCGCTCGAACTCGGGTGCGACTGCCTCGGTGAGATCAAGTACTTCGACGCGTATGCCCTCGACGGCATGGGCGACGTGAAGACGATCAGCAACGGTATCTGCCTGCACGAGGAGGACTTCTCGATCCTCTGGAAGCATGTCAACACCCGCACCGACGAGGCGGACGTGCGCCGGGCGCGCAGGCTGGTGATCTCGTTCTTCGCCACGGTCGCCAACTACGACTACGGCTTCTACTGGTCGCTCTACCAGGACGGCTCCATCGAACTCGAGGTGAAGCTCACCGGCATCCTCTCGGTTTCGGGCATTGCCGACGGCGAGGCCCCCCTCTCCGGCCGGATGGTGAGTCCCAACGTGCAGGCTCCCATCCACCAGCACTACTTCGCCGTGCGACTCGACACCTCGATCGACGGGCCGCTCAACCGCCTCGTCGAAGTGCACGCAGAGGTCGAGGAGGACGAGGAGCTCAACCCATATGGCAACGCCGTCAAGATGGTCCCCACGCTCATCGCGTCGGAGAAGGACGCCGGTCGGCTGAATGACTCTTCGCGAGCCCAGCATTGGCGTGTCGAGAGCGCCCACCGCACGAACCGCTTCGACGAGCCGACCGCGTATCGCCTCGTCCTGCCGAACACGACCCGCCTCTTCTCGAAGCCGGGGAGCATCGTCGAACGCAAGGCGCCCTTCGTGGCCAAGCACCTGTGGGCGACCGCCTACGAGCCCTCTGAGCGATTCATCGCGGGGGACTACCCGAATCAGGCGCCGCTCAGCGCCGAGGGGATCACCGCGTGGCAAGAGGCGGACCGCTCGCTGGACGGTGCCGAGCTCGTACTCTGGCCGATCGTCGGCACTCACCATTACCCGCGGCCGGAGGAATGGCCGATCATGCCTGTGGCGCGCATCGGGCTGCGTCTCGAGCCCGACGGCTTCTTCACGCGAAACCCGTCGCTGGACGTGCCGATGTCGGATGCCGCGTGCCGACCGCGGGCCGAAGGCCACGGACACGACCACTCAGGCCACGGAGATCACGGGCACCACGACCACCACGACCACCACTGACCCGGTGGGAGAGCTGCTTCACGCCGCAGCGCTCGCCCCGGCGATCGTGGCGACATGCTGCGTAGCCGTGGATCGAGGGCGTCGGCGCGGCGCCGAGGTCGCGGCATCCGTCCTGATGCTCGTCGCGATGCTCGACGTCGCGACCGGGCGGCCCGTCGTGTCCGTCGTAGTGTGGGCGGCCGTCCTGCTCCTCAGCGGCATGGCGCTTGGGCTGGTGGGCGGCCGACGCTCCCGTGCTGTCGCCGCGGACCGCGCGATGACAGTGCACGCGGGCCTCGGGTGCGTGGTCATGGCCGCCCTGCTCGTTCTCATGATCGGCGGGAGTGGGTCGGGCGCCGACCCGCCCAGTCATCACGGGGGAAGCGTCCTCGCCGTCACGGTGCTCGCCTTCGTGACGGCAGTCGCCTACGCGGGCGTGTCGTTCGTCGCGGCGCGCCGCGGTCGCTGGCAGGAGCGCGCGCAGAGGTTGGGCATGGGAGCCGCCGCTCTCGCGATGGGCGTCGCCGCGCTCGTCTGAGTCGCGACGCCGCGCGGACGGTGAGGCGCGGTCGTCAACCGCGGAACACGGTGGAGGAGCGCTGCTCGTACCACCGGGCGAGGTGCTCGCCGGCCTTGATCACGTGGTCGCGCATCTCACGGCTCGCCCGCTCGGCATCACCGGACTCGATGGCTTCGATGATGCGCACGTGCTCGCGGTAATTCTCCTCGCGATGGCGAGGGTCGTTGACCAGCAGCTGCGCCGACACGTTGCGGGGGAACGTCTCGTTGATCTCGTCGATCGAGCGCGCGAGTCGCTGGTTCGCCGACACCGTGGTGATGGTGTTGTGGAAGACGTCGTTCTCGCGGCGGCTCGCTGCACCCGAAGTCGCAGCCGGATCGGTGAGGGGGTGATCGAACATCTCCTGGTTCGCGGCGCGGAGTCGTTCGAGGTCGACGCTCGAGATGCGGTCGACGGCGCGAGCGGCGGCGAGGGCCTCGAGCTCCGCACGAACCTCGTAGGCTTCGCGTACTTCCCACGGCGCGGGCACCCGCACGACGGCCCCGCGGTTCGGCACGACGTCGATGAGGCCACCGGTCTGTAGCTGCCGCAGCGCTTCGCGCACGGGGGTGCGGCTCACGCCGAAGTCGCTCGCCAGTTCGGCTTGCCGCAACTGCGCGCCGATGGCGATGTCGCCCGACATGATCCGGGCTCGGATCTTGGCCGCGATCTCATCGACCAGCGCATGGCCCGTCGCCTCCGACAGGACAGCGCTCTCTGCTGAGGGCATGGCTTTCCTCCCGCATCCCGCACGGGTACCCTGCCGTGCGCTTGGAACGGTATCAGAGAGTTTCAGATGAGATCCAGATTGACTCGGTCTGTGCTCATCTCCAGACAGATTGGATCCAGAACACGCATGTTAGGATCCATTCATGACGTCGCACGATGACTTCCCCGACGTGCCTGCCCGGGTGCGCAGCATGTCGGTCGTCGCCGACGGCGTGCTCGCGGTGGAGCTCGTCCCGGTCGTCAGCGGGTCGCTTGAGTGGGAGCCGGGAGCTCATATCGACCTCGTCATCCCCGGTGTTCCCGTACGTCAGTACTCCCTGTGCGGCACTCCCGGAGCGGGCTCGCTACGTATTGCGGTGCTTCGCGAGACCGAGAGTCGCGGTGGTTCCGCGTACGTTCACGAAGTGCTGCGACCGGGCGACACC
>Ga0190272_10001695_pt1 | contig 10556 bp, 3 predicted proteins | sample Popmic504T_FD_133746 | JGI IMG/M metagenome (GOLD analysis project Ga0190272, IMG submission 133746) | Populus adjacent soil microbial communities from riparian zone of Shoshone River, Wyoming, USA - 504 T | ecosystem: Environmental > Terrestrial > Soil > Riparian zone | place: USA: Wyoming...
CCCCACCCGACAAACACTGCTCAGCACCGAACTCAGCCTCTTGCCCCCGTCGAAGGCGAACTCGGTCCGCACCAGCGGGAAGCTCACCATGGTGAACCCTTTAGGCGCCGGGCAGCCGGCACTGATGAAGCTGCGGGCCTTGCCCCTGAAGGAGTAGCGCCTGGCGAGCGTCATCTGCAGGCCGGTCAGCCTCCCCCAGGCGTCCATCGCGGCCGGCAGGGGGGCGTCCAAGGCGGTGCCGTAGGTGCCCTTGGCGAGCTTTTGGACCGAGAAGACGATCACAAAGGAGGTGGCGAAGGGCTTGGCGGAGTAGATGTGGCCGTAGAGGACCGGCTTGCCCTTCTCCACGGAGTGGAAGACCAAAAGCTTGCCTTTGGTGGGATAGGGCTGCTGGCCGGCGAGGGTGATGTTAGCGGTGAAGGAGCCTTCGCCGACCAGCGAGTCGCGGCAGGCCGAGAGCGCCCTGGAGCTGGAGCCGGGCTGGATCGCGTTGTAGGGGCAGGGGGGCAGGCCGGTGGAGTCGAGCTTGCCCTCTCTGTTGAGTTCGATCCGCATCGAGTCCAGTTGCGGGGGCAGGGACTGATCGGTGGTGGAGATCTCCCCGCCGACGGAGACCGAGATCGGGGCGGCTCCCTCCCGGGGCAGGCGCTTGGGGGCGAGTTTGCCGGCGACCGAGACCCGCAGGGTGCCCTGCTGGGCGATCACGGATTGGGTGGCGGTGGCGGAGGTGGAAGAAGAAGCGCTCGGGCCCAACAGCGGCTCGAAGGAGGCTCGCACCGAGTGAGCCTCGCTCATCTCCACCGTGCACTTCCCGGTCCCCGAACATCCCCCGCCCGACCAGCCGGTGAAGGCCGAGCCCTGCTGGGGGGTGGCGGTCAGGGTGACCTCGGTATGGGGCCAGAAGGTGTCCTGGCAAGAGTCGGCGCAGGCGAGTCCCGCCGGGGTGCTCTGCACCTGGCCCTGGCCCTGGCCCTCGGTGGCGGCTTTCAGGGCGAACAGCCCCGGGGCGCTTTCGGAGGTGGCCGAGTTCGGCGGGTAGACGTAGACGCCGGAGCGCACGCTGTTGCCGGAGGCGACGTAGACGCGGCCCTGGGTGGCGCCGGCGATGTTGTCGACCGCCAGGCCAGGCGGTTCGGGGTCGACGATCGCGTACTTCAGCCTTCCTTTATAGGTGCCGGCCGCGGTGAAGACCCGGATCACGGCTTCGGGGCGTTCTTTGTATTGGGGGTGGGCGATCGTGTCGGCGACGTAGACCTCGCCGCTGACTCTGTCCACCGCGACCGCGGAGTCGCGCAGCGAGCCGAAGCCCCCGGGCGGGCCAGTGATCGTCTGCACCGGGTTGGCTTTGTCGATCAGCGGGTCATAGACCTTGACCGTGTCGTCGGAGTGGTCGGGGACGTAGAGGCGGCCGAGGGTGGCGGGGAACTGGGAGATCGCCAGGCCGTAGCCGTCGCCCAAGCTGCCCACTCCGATTTTCAGCGGGTTGGGGCCGTCCATCAGCGGGGCGCCCGAGGAGTCATAGGCCGCCAGATAGGTGCGGGCGGTCAGGTAGACGTCGTTGGTGGCCGGGTTGACCGCCACCCCGGTCGGGTGGGAGGAGTCGATCACGGCCGGGGTCTGGAAGGTGCCGCCGGAGAGCGAGTAGCGCTCGACGTTACGGTGGTAGTTGTTGACGTAGATCCGGCCGAGGCCGTCGAGGGCGAGGCCGCAGGGGCCGTCGAGGGGGTCGACCTGGGCGAGGAGGGTGCCGACTCTCAGCGGCAGAACAGGTGATTGGGGGTTGGAGGTCTGGATCCAGTCGACCGTGTTGAGGTAATAGTTGGCGAGGTAGAAGTTGTGGGCGGCTTTGGGGGCGATCCCGCAGACGTCTTCCAGTTCAAGGGTTTTGCCTTCGACATCGACGATCGGTGCGGTGAGGACGAAGACCGGCTCCGGCGCGGCACCCTGGGCGGGCAGAGCGGTGCCGCCCAGCACCGCCAGCGCGCAGACCGCGCTCGCCAGCACGGATTTGAAGCACGTCCTCATCCCTTCCCACCTTTCCCCTTGCCGCCCTGTTTGCCGCCCTTCTTGCACTGCCCCCGCAGCTTCGAGGAGAACACCGCCCCGATGTTGTTCTGCCCGAGCGCCTTGACGGAGGCCAGCGGCGGCGCTTTGCAGATGTTGGAGGAGTTGACGAGCAGCCCCCGTTTGCCCCCGAACAGGGTCATCGTGAAGCGGTCGATCGGGGCGTCTGGCAACTCGTCGAAGAAGGTTTCGATGCCGCCCTGCTTGCCGGGCCCGATCCGGCCCTCGAGGACGATCCGCACCTCGCCGGCGCGCAGCGAGGCGACCAGGTCGGGGAGTTTGTTGGCCGAGGAGCGCAGGAAGACGTCGCCTCGCAAGGGCTCATCGAAGAGCGGCGTGTGGGCGACGGCGGAGCCGTAGACGGAGTCGGCCGGGCAGGCCTCGGCGGCGAACTGCACCCGGGTGCAGACCGCGCGGATGTGCTCCTGGGCCAAGAACAGCGCGTGGGGGGTGGTGACGCCGATCTTCTTGAGGTTGGAGTCCTGGGGCCCCCTGGCCGCGAAGGTGGCCCGCAGCGAGGGGTAGGAGCCGCGCTTCGATCCGCCCCGCAAGCGCAGCCCCAGTTGGGGCTTGAAGTCCAACGAGAGGCAGTTGAAGAGCTGGAAGTGGCGGGAGACGGTCGCCGAGGTGTCATCGGCGGGATTGTCGAAGGTGGCGCCGGAGCCGGTCAGGGTGGAGGCCATCTCCGAGGCCAAACAGGAGGAGGGGTTGCGGGTGAACTGGAAGCGGTCCATGTAGATGCGGATGTCGCGCAGGTGCAGGGGGATGCCCTCGGAGATGTGGGGGATCGGGTCGGAGGTGCGGGCGTCGATCTGCAGTTGGGCGGTCTTCGGGTTGACCGAGAAGGCGGAGCGGATCACGTAGGTGCCGAGGTCAAAGGGGCCGACCGTGGCGGCGTTGACGGTGACCAGGGAGAGCGGTTGGTTTTTGTAGGGGCCGGCTAGGTAGACCTTGCCGGGGGCGTAGGCGAGGGCGTCGCCGACGCCGTAGCCGGTGTCGACCCGGCCGACCTGGCTGACCGCCGGACACGATGGGTTGGCGATCTCCGCGAAGCCGCGCTTGGAGCGGGCGGCTTCGATCGCGGCCTCTCCGCAGAAGGGGATGCCGGCCAGTTTGCCGGTGATCCCCTTGGGCAGGACCAGGGAGTAGGAGGTGATCTCCTGCTCGCCGTCTGCCCTGGAGAGGCGCACGAAGTAGGGGGTGTAGGAGCCGACGTTGGCGTTGATGCCGCCGGTCACCGCGCTCGGGGCGAAGGGCGGGATGGCGCCGCTGGGGCAGGGGCCTTCGTTGATCCCGGTCACGATCGGCGAGACGGTGGCGGCGCTTTTGGCGGCGAGGCCGCTGACCCAGGGGGTAAGGCCGAGCGCGGTGATCGCGGAGCCGCAGGAGGGCGGGCTGATCAAAAAGGCGCGCTGGCCGGGGCGCAGGTTGAGCTGGAAGTCGGTGTAGGGGAGTTGGGGGAGGTCGTCGAAGACGGCGTGCAGGTCGCCGCTGCGGGGGTCGGCGGTGAGTTTGCCGGCGACCTTGACGACCAGGCCGCGGCGGGGCAGGCGGGTCACCAGGTAGAAGGCGAGCAGGGAGTCGAAGGGGTTCTCCGCGCCCGCCTGCGGGGTGGTCGGCTCGTCGGGCGCCGCGAGGTAGACCGCGCCCTCGAACCATTCTTCGGCAAAGAGCGGGGTGCGGGCCCTGAACTCGCCGATCTTGGCGGCGTTGGGGCAGGCGCTGCCCTGCACCGTGGCGGCCGCCTCGGCGGCGTACTGGGCCGGGGTGCAGACCCCCAGGCCGGCGCCGACCGAGGGGTTGACGGTGACCCCGGATGGGAAGTCCAGGGCGAAGCGGCGAAGCGGGCTGGGGGCGCGCAGGACGCGCTCGAGGAAGCCCTCATCGTCATGGGCGAGGCGCAACTCAAAGCCCGAGGCCGAGGAGGTGCGTTTGATCCCCAGGAAGGCCGCCACCTGGGGTTCGAAGGGGACCGTGGCGCAGCCGGTGACCGGCACCGGCTGAGAAGAGGAGTCGCGGTTCTCGGCGGCGGCGGAGACCGCTTTGGGCTGTTGCCAAGAAGTGGCGGTGGCGGTGAAGGCGAGCTCTGGGGCGCACTCGACCGGCATCGTCAGGAAGGCCAGCGGCGGGGCGACTTCGGGGCGCCCGACCGAGCATTTGGCCCAGGGGAAGTCGGGCTCGGTCTCGTTTAGGCAGTTGCCGCGTTCGCCGTTGTGGGAGACGCCCCAGGGGGTGCCCCAGAGGGTGATGTCAAAGCCGTAGAGGTCGAGCGCCTGGGGGATGTCCTTGGCCCGCAGGGTGAGACCGTAGCGGCCGCCGGCTTCGGGCAGCAACTCGGCGTCGATCACGACCGGGGAGCCGAAGGGGGCGAAGCCGAGGCGGAAGGCCACTCCCTTGGGGGAGAGCAGGTTGAAGACCCCGAAGCGGCGCACCTGCCCACCGCCGGAGGAGGTCTTCACCTCCACCGTGCCGAGTTGGGATGCCGGCGGGCAGTTCTCCCCGGAGCGCGAGGCCATGAAGGGGGAGTTGCGAGCGGTGCCGAAGACCGCCGGGGTGCAGAGCGCGCTCACCGAAGGGTTCAGCATCATCCCCGAGGGCACCTCGACGGCCAGTTCGCGGATGTCGCCGTCGGCGAAGGGGGCGCCGGGCTGATCCTCGAATTCCCCGCCCTCACGCAAGTTGAAGGAGAGATCGAGTTGGTAGGGGTGAGAGCCGGTCAGCGAGGCCGGCGCGCCGCCTTCGGCGATCGCCTCGATCGCAAAGCCCGCCGTCCCCGCCTTGAAGCCGAAGCCCGCCGTGGTGGTGAAGTTGTCGGGGGTGCCGGTGGTGGTGCCCGAGGAGTTGGTGGCCAGGAGGCGGTAGTGGTAGGTGGTGTTGGGGGTGAGGCCGGCGATCGCGGCGCGGGCGGGGTGGGGGTCGCTGCCTTCCCCGGCGGCGGTGAGCGGAGTCTGCACGGCGCCGGCGAAGCCGGGGTTGGTGGCGTATTCGAAGCGGTAGGTGGTGGACAGGCCTTCGGGGTCGACCGTGCCCTCCAGCAGGACCGAGACGCCCTGGATGTTGGTGGCAGAGGGCGGGCCGAGGGCGGGCGGGGCGGCCTGGGCGGTGGGGGCGGCGGCCAGCAGCGCCAGCGCGGCGCAGAGCGCGATGAGGGCTGCGCCCCTCATCGCCCCCTCCCCCGCTTCGCCTTGGCGCCCTTGCCTTTGCCCTTCTTCTTCACGCACTTGCCCTTCTTGCGGACCTTGCCCTGCGGGCACTTGGCGCTGGCCCCGTAGGTGCGGTAGCGCTCCGGCGGGTTGCCGGGGCCGGACAGGACCGTGGTCAGGACCGGGTCTTCGGGCGCCTCAGGGACGTTCTGGCAGGCGTCGCCGTTGCAGGGCAGCGGGTCGGTGGGTTCGGGGAAACCGCCGCCGACCCGGGCATCGTAGAGGTCGACCGAGCCGGGGTCGGCGCCGATCAGCGAGCGGTCGGTGGTGAAGAAGACGTCATCGCCGCTCACCGAGGCGTCGATCAGGCGGGCGCTGTCGGCGAGGCCGCTGGAGATCAAAGACAGACAGCCGGCCGCGATCGCGCAGGAGCCTTTGCCGGGCGCCTCCCACTCATAGACGTCGTTGTCGAGGTTGACGTCGGCCAGGACCAGGGAGTCGGAGGTCTCGAAGAAGACCCGGCGCCCGTCGGCGGACAGCGCGCGGGGCTTGTAGGAGTGGGTGGAGGCGGGGGCGGTGCCGTTTTTGGTGGCGCCGGGGATCGTGGAGGGGCCGGTCGGGCGGGAGTTGGTGGGGTTGCAGGAGAGGCAGGTCAGGGTCCCCGCCCCGGCGGCGTCATAGAGGAAGACCTGGGGCTCGGGGGCTTTGGTGGTGGCGTTCAGGTTGTCATAGCCGCTCAGGGGGGCGGAGGAGAGGAAGAGTGCCTTGTTGCCGTCGGCGGCGATCCGGGCGGTGCCGGTGGCGGGCGGGTAGTTGGAGGGGTCGGCGGCATCGGCGACTTTGACGGTGGTGGCGCCCGCTCGCAGGAACAGGCCCGAAGTGGTCAGGTAGTAGAGGTGCGAGGCGTTGGCGGAGATCCCGAGCACGCCCAGCACTTCGCCTGCGGGGGTGAGGTCGGTGGCGGTGTCCGCCACCGCCTCATAGCGCCAGAGGTGGCCGGCCACGGTGAAGAAGGCGATCGCCCCGTCGGCGGTGGCGGTCTGAAAGGCGCCCCCTCCCCCGGCCGTCGCGTCCACCTGTTTGACCGTGGCGCCGGCGCGCAGGTGCAGGTCGCCGCTGGTCAGGTCTTTGAAGTAGACGCGGGAGCCATCACTGGAGATCGCGCCCGATTGCGCGGCCAGGGCGGCGCCGGGGGCGGCGTTGATCAGGGTCAGGTTGCCGGCGAAGTGGCGGTAGAGGTTCGGTTTGGCTGGGTCGCAGCCTTCGCCCAGCGCGACCTCGGTGGCGTCGGCGGTCAAGCCCGCGCAGGTGGCCAGCACGGTGTGGGCGAGGTCGGGGGTGGCGCCGGCGAGGGTGAGGTCGAACTGGGTGGGGTGAAGGTCGGTGTGGGTGAGGTCGGTGGGGCCGAGCAGGGACTCGTGGGAGGCGCTGGCGGAGGAGCGCAGGTAGTAGTTGCGGTAGCCGGGGACCGCGTCGGTGCCGGCCAGGGGCGGGTTTGCCACCGGGCAGCCGCTCGCTTCCCCGCGGCAGGGGCGGCCGTTGGCAAGCAGGCCGCGGGCGAGGTCGGCGGAGAAGAGCTGGAAGGGGACGCCTTCGTCGACGGTGCCGTAGGAGCCGGCCAGCACCGGCGAGGTCAGGTTCAGGGTCGACCAGCCCCCCGCCCCGCGCAGGGCCAGGTACTGGGAGGCCGGCGGGGCGCCGGAACCGCCGGCGAAGGAGGCGGCCGAGCCGTAGGTGACCGCCTGCCCGTCGGCGGCGGCCGCCAGCACGCCGCCGCCGGCCAGCGCCCCGGGCGGGGAGACCTGGCCGCCGTTTTTCTCCACCGGGCTGACCATCTCCCAGCCGCGGTTATCGGGCAGCGCGAAGACGGTGTTGGCGTGGGTGGTGAACTCGCGGGTCGGGCCGACGGTGGTGCCGTCGGCGTTTTTGACCGTCAGCCGGTAGCGGTAGGCGGTCGCCGGGGCGAGCAGGCTGACCAGCGGGCCGATCGTGGTCGGGGCGGTGCCGGGCACGCCGGTTTCGCCGGAGGGGGGCAGTTTGGAGGCGCCGGTGAAGGGGGCTTTGGCTCCCGCCACGTTGGCTTCATAGGCGGAGCGGGTGAGGTACTCGAAGCGGTAGGTGGTGGCTTTGGCGCCGGGGTCGACTTCGGCGTTGAGGCGGGCGGTGTTGGCCTGCACGATCGAGGCCCAGGTGGCGGCGATCGTCGGGGCGGCGGCGGGGGCGGTGGGGGCAAGCGCCGCTCCGAGCAGGCCGAGCGCGAGCAGGGCGCCGCTGAGCTTTCCGGCCAAGCGGCTCACTGCCCACCCCCCACGCCGGCGCCCGCCAGCTTCCACTCGCCGTCCTCCTTGACCAGCGGCACCGAGGTGGCGGCGCCGTCGCCGAAGCGCACCGTGGCGGTCGCTTTGTCGCCCTTGACGTTCACCCCCAGCACCTCGGCGCGGCGCAGATCGTCGAGTTGCCCGGCGCGCTTGGAGCGAGCCACCAGCAGTTCGACCGCCGACTCGCAGTCCCACTCGCGGTCGAGGCCGGAGGCGACTTCGGCGTAGCGGACGGTCTGGGCGAGGGCCGCCTCGCTCATCAGATCGCAGAAGGTGGCGGGGTCGAGGGGGAGCGGTTCGCCGCCTTCGGGGGCGGTCTCGGCCTCGCCCTGCGCCTCAGAAGCCTCGGGGCTGCCGAGGGCTTCGTAGAAGGAGGTGGCGCTCTCGGCGGCCTCGGCCTCTTCGGGGCTGGGGGCGGCGGCGCGGTGGCGGCGCTCATAAGCGCGCCCGATGGCCTCGTTCTTTGCCGCCACCTCAGCGTTCGCCTCCGCCTGCGCGGCGCTCGCCTGCGCGGGGGAGGCGGTGGTGGTCTCCTCCCCCCCGTCCCCGCAGCCGGCCCAGAGCAGGAGAGCGACCAGGACCGGCGCTAGGGAGAGCTTGCGGGAGCGGAGGCTCAGAACAGGCCCCCGGCGACGCTCGCCAGGGTCCGCGAGGCGACCGTGCGCTTCTGGGCCTTGGCCTGCTTGGCCTGCGTTGACTTCTTGGGCTTCTTGCGGGCCTTCTTGCAGGCCGGGTTGACGACCTTGGGCGTGAAGTAGTGCCTGCGGCCGTTTTGGGCATCCATCCGCACGTCGGCTTTGTGGATGCCTTTGCAGATGTTGGTGGAGTTGACGATCAGGCTCTTCTTGCCGCCCTGCATCTCCAGGGTGAACTTGGTGACCGGGGCGTCGGGGACCACGTCGAAGGTGTTGCGGATCCCTTCGTTCTTGGAGTCGGTGCGCCCGGAGAGCTCGACCTCGATCGGCTGGTGGTCGGGGCCGCGCAGGGCGGCGACCAGGTCGGGCAGCTTGTTATCGGAGCTTCTCAGGTAGACCGGGCCGGTGAGGGGCTGATCGAGCAGCGGCGTGATCGCGGTCGCTTTGCCGTAGACCGAGCCGGCCGGGCACTGATCAGCTGCGAACTGCACCCTGGTGCAGACCGTGCGGATGTGCTCTTGGGCGAGGAACTCCGAGTGGGGCAGGGTGACCGCGGCTTTGGCGATGTTGGCGTCGCCTGGGCGGGCCGTTACCACCGCTTTGAGGCTCTGGTAGTCGCCGCGGTGGGTGCCGCCGCGCAGGGTCAGTTTGAGGTTCGGTTTGAAGCCGAGGCGGTTGCACTCGGCGATCTGGAAGCGGTTGGAGACGCTGGTCAGCGCTCCGGAGGCGCCGGTGATCTTGCCGGTGATGAGCTGCTCGGCGCAGTCGGTCGGGTTGAGCGTGAAGCCGGGGCGGTCGATCTCCACCCGGACGTCGCGCAGGTGCAGGGGGATGCCGCGCAGGATCTGCGGGATCGCGTCAGAGGTGGCGGTCACCTGGGCGGTCTTGGGGTTGACGTGAAGGGCGGTGCGGACCACCTGGACCCCGAGGTCGAACGGTCCCGCCACCGCCGGGACGATGAAGGCGAGACTGACCGGGGCGGATTTGTAGGGGCCGGCTAAGTAGACCTTGCCGGAGACGTAGTAGGGCGCCGAGCCGGCGCCGGCGCCGATCGTGGTGGTGCCGACCTGGGCGGCGGCCGGGCAGGAGGGGTCGGCCTTCTCCTTGGCGCCGTCGCCGGTCTGCGTGCGGGAGATCGCCCTGGCGATGGCGGCCTCGGTGCAGTAGGGGACGCCGGCCAGCTTGGCGACCAGGCCCTCGGGGGTGGTGACCTCGATCCGGTCGAGCTCCTGGTTGCCGTCGGGGCGCTGGACGCGCACCGAGAAGGGGCTGGGCTCCCCGGCGACCAACTGGGTGGAGCCGGCGGTGAAGCCGGCGTTCAGGGGCCGGGCCGCTTTGGTTGCCGGGCAGCCGCCGGCGGGGGAGGAGGTGACTGAGATCGGGTCGTTTATTTGCGCGGGGTCATTCGGGGCGCTGTAGGGGGTGAGGGTGTTGAGGGCGGTGTGGGTGCCGCAGGTCGACGGGGTCGCCAGGGCGGCCCGGGGGCCGGCCTTGAAGCGCAACTTGAACGCTTCGAAGGGGACCGGCGGGTTGCCGGGGAAGGTGGTGGTGATCCGGCCGGTGGCGGGGTCGGGCTCGACCTTGCCGGCCAGCTTGACGAGCAGGCCGCGGTCGGGGCTGCTGACGACGATGTAGATCGCGAAGTCGGAGTTGAAGGGGTTGTCGCCCTGGGCGGCGAGGTAGACCTCTCCGGTCGGCCAGTCGGCTTCCTCGAGCACCGGGGTCTCGACCACGACGTCGCCGAGCTTGGCGGAGTCCGGGCAGCCGATCGGCTGGTTGTTGAAGCGGACCTTGGGGGCCACCGGGGAGTTGGTGTCGGTGACTCCCATCTGGGCCATCGTGCAGACGCCCTGGCCGTCGGCGGCGGAGGGGTTCAGGGTCATGCCCTCGGGGAGGGTGACCACGGTGTCCTTGAGGTGGGAGGTTGCCAGGCCGGCCGGGCTGCGCCAGTGGGCGGTCGCGTCGGCCAGGTACTGGTCGATGTCAAGTTGGGGGGAGCCCGCCGCCGGGGGCGGGAAGGGCGGGGTGTTGTTCTGGGGCAGGGTCAGGTCGACGTTCAGGCCGGCCGGGGAATCGGCGGCGGAGTTGGGGCCGCCGCCCTGGGTGGTCGGCTGCAGGTTCATGGCCGGGTCGAAGCCGACCTGGTCGCAGTCGGAGATCGGCGGGGCGCTGACCGGGTAGGTCTTCCAGTCGGGATCGCTCACATCGGGGTCGCCTTCGCTCGTGAAGGCGCCGGGGTGCTGGTAGGCGTCGGTGCGGATCGTCGTGGTGACGTTGTCGCCGGTGCAGGCGGTGCCGTTGCTGAAGAACGGTTTGACCGGCAGGGGGTTGCCCTGTTCGTCCTGGTAGGTGGGGTCGGCGGGGTCATAGGAGGACTGGCAGACGGGGGTGAAGCC
>Ga0190272_10001696_pt1 | contig 10551 bp, 9 predicted proteins | sample Popmic504T_FD_133746 | JGI IMG/M metagenome (GOLD analysis project Ga0190272, IMG submission 133746) | Populus adjacent soil microbial communities from riparian zone of Shoshone River, Wyoming, USA - 504 T | ecosystem: Environmental > Terrestrial > Soil > Riparian zone | place: USA: Wyoming...
GACCTGGCCGCGCCGTCGCGACCTGCTCCGCCGCGAAGGCTTTGATCTGTGGATAACCTGGCTGACCTGGGCGGCGACGGGCGTGTGGCTCCTGGGCTGGCCTGCGAGCTTCCTCTCGGTGGCGCACTACGGGGCTGCGGTCCTGTTGTTCGCCTGCCTCGTCGGCGTCGCCTGGATCAACGGCTCGGACTACGCGGTCACGGCCCAGGCGCTGGAGCGGCTGCGCGGCATGTCGGCCGCCGCATACCGGGTCTGGTACCGGTGGACAGCCGTGCTGATGGCCACCGTGCTCGTCGTCGGGCTCGCCACCATGGTGGTGCTCGACAGGTACTTCCCGGAGCTGTTCCCGCAGACGCTGTTCGTGGTCGAGACCGTGATGATGCTGGTCTTCGTGCTCTTCTGGACGCTCCAGACCATCCAGTTCTGGGACATCGGCCTCCCGGCGCGTGCCCAGGTCGAGGAGCGGAAGGTGCCTGGGGACACGCCCGTGTAGCCGGTCCGCCGGCTATCGGCGATCAGGGCCCGGGGCGGCGTCGTCCGACGTCGGCGCGGTCTCGTCCGACGTCGGCGCGGGCTGGGCGTGGAGGATCTCGCGGGCCTGCTCCGCCGCTCGAGCGATGCTCTCGCCGACGAAGTCCATGAAGCGGGCGATGTTCTCGAGGCGGGCCGCGGCGGGGGTGTGCGGGCCGAGGACCCGGACGCCCTGCCGCGCGGTCTCGGCGAGCGCTGTGTTGGCCCGAGCGCCCGCGATCGTCGCCTGATAGAAGAGCTCGTTGTCGACGACGTAGCGGTCCCGCCGACCGTCGGCGCGTTCGCGGCGAACGAGACTCTGGCTCTCCAGGAACGAGATCGCCTTGGAGACCGACGCCGGGCTGACCTGGAGGTGGCGGGCGAGCTCGGACGCGGTGAGGCTTCCCGTGTCGCTGACGAACAGGCAGGTCAGCACCCGTGCCGTCATCCTCGGCAGGCCGGAACCCATGAGGACGGTGGTGAGGGTCTCCTCGTAGTCGGCCACGGCCGCCGCGTCGCGCCCGTGTGCGTGCGGGGGCGCGGCCGGTCGCGGGGACGCGGGCCTGCGCCGATGCATGCGGCGCTCCGTGGCGCGGTGGGCCAGGTCGGCGCGGTAGGCGGTGGGGCCGCCATTACGCATCACCTCACGGGTGACCGTCGAGGTCGGGCGGTCGAGGCCGCGGGCGATCTCGGCGTAGGGCTGGCTGTCGGCCAGCCCCAGCGCGATCTGCTGGCGTTCCTGCTTGGTGAGCCTGCCTCCCGGCATGACGATCTCCTCGGCGGTCCCTCGTGGTGTCCCTGGCGCCCTCACTCTAGCGTTCACTCCTGATCCATTGCAACACTCGCGGTGGCGACGTTGCGTTGCATTCTGAACTGTTGCAACAATCATAGCGTTGTTACCTGCGATAACGTGGTTATCATGCAACGACGTCCTTGTCCGGATCCGGAAAGCAACGTAGCGTTTCCGATATCAGAAACAACGAGCCGCACCCCACACAGGAGCCGATCGCCATGAACACGTTCAACACCCCCGCCGCCATCTCCGCCGTCATCGACACCCCCGCCGGGCGGGTTCAGGTCATCGCCGCGGATCGCACCGACACCACCGTCAAGGTCCGGCCGGCCAACCCGGCCAAGGGCCGCGACGTGCAGGCCGCCGAGCAGACCACCGTCACCTACGCCGACGGCGTCCTGCGGGTGAATGCCCCCGAGCCGAAGAGCCAGCTCGTCGGCCCGACCGGGGCCGTCGAGGTCACGGTCCAGCTCCCCGCCGGCTCCCGCGTCGAGGCCACCTCCGCCAGCTCCGAGCTGCGCGGCGTCGGCCGCCTGGGCGAGGTCGTCTTCGAGGGCGCGTACCACCAGATCAAGATCGACGAGGCCACCAGCGTTCGCCTGAGCACCATGGACGGCGACGTCGAGGTGGGCCGCCTGGGCGGCCCCGCACACATCAGCACCCAGCGGGGCGACATCCGGATCGCCGAGGCCGCCAGCGGCACGGTCGTGCTCAGCACTCGGTCCGGGAACATCTCGGTCTGGGCCGCCGCCGGCGTCTCGGCCGCTCTGGATGCCGGTACCAGCCAGGGCCGCGTCAGTAGCTCGCTGAAGAACGACGGCGACGTCGAGCTCGACATCCGCGCCACCACCATGCAGGGCGACATCGCCGCCCACAGCCTCTGAACGCGGCGTCCGAACACCAGCAGCCACTGAGACCTGCACGACCAGGAGAGAACATGACGAACGACAGCACGTCCTCGACCAGCTCGACGTGGGCCGGCATGGTGCCGGTCGACGACACGGCCCTCGCCGTCACCGACACCGGCGGCCCTGGCATTCCCGTCATCTACTGCAACGGCCAGTTCGCCACCCAGGGCTACTGGCGGCGCGTCGTGGCCGAGCTCGGCACCGGCTTCCGACACATCACCTTCGACGAGCGGGCCCGCGGCATGAAGTCCAAGACCTCGGCGGACTACTCCTTCGAGGCTGCGATCCGGGACGTCGACGCCGTCCTCGCGGCCCGCGGTGTGGAGCGAGCCCTGCTGGTGGGCTGGTCCTACGGAGCGGTCGTCGCAGCGCACTGGGCCGACCGGAACCCGTACCGCGCCATGGGCGCTGTGCTGGTCGACGGCGCGTTTCCGCACGACTGGCTGGACGACGCCATGGAGGTGCGCATCCGCAAGATGTTCCGCCAGATGAGCTGGTTCACGATCCCGCTCCGGCTGACGGGCATCACCCCGCGGATGTCGGCTGACCAGCAGGCCGACAGCAACATCGAGCTCGGCAAGATCTCCCGCGCGGCCGAGCTGGGTCCCGTGCTCGACCGCATCACCGCTCCGACGCTGTACGTGGTCGCCTCGGGCACGTCGCTCGGCAGCAAGGGCGGCGAGCAGGAGGTCATCCGAGCCAGCCTCGACGGGGTGACGGCCCGCAACCCGAACATCAAGGTCGGCGCGAAGGTCGCCAGCACCCACGGTGCGATCCTGAAGAAGGACTTCCGGGCCATCGCCAGGTCTGTCCGCGAGGTCGCCGCCCTCGACCGCGAGGTGCGCTGACGGCGCGGCCGGCCGATGGCACCGCCACCCGTCCTCGTCACCTCGTCCAGGTTCACCGCGTCCGTCCCACGCAGGGCCCCCAGCCCTTCGTGCGGGACGGGCGCGGTGGTGTGTCCGGGCTCGGCCTCCCGACTCGCGAGGGTTACCGTCGCCGCATGAACGTGACCCGCTCGATCATCCTGTTCCTCGCTGCGGCGGTGTTCGAGATCGGCGGCGCCTGGCTCGTGTGGCAGGGCGTCCGCGAGCACAAGGGCTGGCTCTGGATCGGCGCCGGCGTCATCGCCCTTGGCCTGTACGGGTTCTTCGCCACCCTCCAGCCCGACGCCCACTTCGGCCGCATCCTCGCCGCCTACGGTGGCGTCTTCGTGGCCGGCTCCCTCGTCTGGGGCATGGCCGTGGACGGTTTCCGCCCGGACCGCTGGGACGTCATCGGGGCGCTGATCTGCCTCGTCGGCGTCGCGGTGATCATGTACGCGCCGCGCGGGAGCGCCGCCTAGCGCCTGCTCCGGCTTGTTGGACGGCCTTCCACTCGACCAACGGACCAGTCTCTACTCGACCAACGGACCGGTAGCTAGTCCCGTGCGCTACAGATCGCGGAGGCGCATGGCTGGCACGATCAGGCGTCGGGCTCGAACATCGACTCCAGCTGCGAGATCGATCGTCTTGTCGCAGACCTCTTCCCCACACAACCCTGAGGAGCACGATCATGAACGACCCGGTGACCACACTCGATGCCCGGTTCAGCGACACCGATGCCGAGCCGACGAGCTGGGAGGCGACCCAAGAGGTGCTCGAGAACGCCCAGATCACCTGGCTGACCACCGTGCGCGCCGACGGGCGCCCGCACGTCACGCCGCTCGTCGCCGTCTGGCTCGACGGGGTGCTGTACTTCACGACCGGCCCCGAGGAGCAGAAGGCCGTCAACCTCGTGCGCAACCCGCACGTCGTGCTGACCACGGGTTGCAACACCTGGGACGAAGGACTCGACGTCATGGTCGAGGGTGAGGCCACGCGCGTCATCGACCGGGAGACGCTGGCGCGGCTCGCGGCGGCCTGGCGCACCAAGTGGGACGGCCGGTGGCAGTACGAGTGGAGCGACGATGTGTTCCGCAACGACATCGGCGGACCCGCGCTCGTGTTCGCCGTGGATCCGGCCAAGGTGCTGGCCTTCGGCAAGGGCACGTTCAGCCATACCCGCCACGTGCCGCGGTAGTCGTCCGGCGGGCGGCCAGTGTCGCCCGGCGGGCCGTCAGTACAGCCACGGGGCCGCGTGCCGCACCGCCTTGGCGAGCGAGGGGCGGAGCGTGCGCAGGTAGGTGGCCGTCAGGTGCGAGCCGTCCCGGTAGACCATCACGTTCCCGACCACGGGTGGGCACGAGCGGGGCTCGCAGATCACGTCCGAGAGGTCCACGTGCCCGGCGGTCGCGGGCACGCCCGGGAAGTCCTCCACGGGATTGCTCTTCGCGAAGACGTCGAACCGGTCCAGGGTGCACCGGGGGGCGTCGCGCCCGTTCCCCTTCACGCAGTTCGGGGGGCTCCAGTTGAACCGCGGGTTGTCGCGGATCGTGACCACCGGTATGCCGGCGGCGTCGAGCTGCTGCCAGGCCGCCACCTCTTCGGGCATGACGACCTCGGGCCGGTCCTCATGGGTGCGCGAACCGGTCACGAACACCGCGTCGGGGTCCAGGGAGTCGGCGGTTGCCAGCACGTTCACGCTCCAGCGCTCGCAGTCGTCGGTCGGCGCCGCCTCGTACTTCAGGCGGCACTGTCCCTTCCCGGCGACCAGCACGCGCCAGTCGTGCTTCCGCGCCAACCGGTTCACGGCCGCCGCCCACTGGTAGGTGTGGGAACCGCCGGCGACGAGCACCGTCCGGGTCGGGTCGTCCGGGTCGTGGAGCGTGCACACCCGCACCTGGTCGAGGCCAGGGCCGTCGCCGTGCTCCTGGATGCACTCCTCCATGTGGTCCACCCGGGTCTCGTCGGTCTTCGCGAGCTCGGGGTTGGGCTGCACGGGCGGCCTGTCGGACACGTCGCGGCCCGCGGCGCCGCCCACGGCGGACGACGTGCCGGACGCGGTGTTCGGCCCCTGGGCGGACAGTGCTTCGGCTCCCGTGTACTCGATGCCGAGGTGCTGGAGCGCCTCGAGCTGCTCCGCCTCCCGTGCCGTCATGTCGGTGCTCACCACCACCGTGGGCACGATGACGAGTGCCATCGCGACGCCCGCCGCGAGCAGCGTGCCGGCCGAACGCGCCGGGGTCATGGTGCGCGGCAGCGCGAGGCCCACGGGACGCGCGACCACCTGGCGGGTGATCCACGCCAGGGCCAGCGACGCGGCCAGCACGAGTGTCGCGCCCCGCACGCCTACGGCCGGGAAGTCGCGGACGGCCAGGTAGAAGATGAGTACTGGCCAGTGCCACAGGTACAGCTCGTACGAGACGTCGGCGACGAACCGGAGCGGCGCCAGCTCGAGCAGTCGGCGCGGACCCCATGCCGCGGTGGTGCCGGCGCCCGCGAGCACCAGCAGCGCACCGGTCACCGGCCACAGCGTCCACGGGCCGGGGAACAGCGTCCCGCCGTCGAGCAGGAAGCCAGAGGAGACGATGAGGCCGAGCCCGACCCAGGCGCCCAGGGCGCGCAGGTTGGCACCGCCGCGGAGCGGGATCAGCGCGAGCAGCGCGCCGGCGCCGAGCTCCCAGAACCGGGTGGCTGTGTGGAAGTAGGCGGTGGGCTGCAGCACCCCGGTGAGGTACAGCGCGTAGGCGAACGAGGCGGCGGTCGCGAGCACGACGACCAGTACGAGCTGACGACGGACCCGGACACGCGCCCGTCGGCACAGCCACGCCACCATGAGCACCACGAGCGGCCAGGCCAGCAGGAACTGTCCCTGCACGGACAGCGACCAGAAGTGCTGGAGCGGGCTCACCCCAGGTCCGGCCGCGCCGTAGGAGAGCGAGTTCGCGATCAGGTCCCAGTTCTCGACGTACAGGCCGGACGCCACCACCTGCCGCCACACCTCCAGCCACCGCCCGCTGGGGAGCAGCAGCCACGCGGCGACCGCCACGGCCCCGAGCACCACGAGGGCCGACGGTGCCAGACGAGCCAGGTTGCGCGCGTAGATGGCGCTGAGCCGGAGGGTGTTCGTCTCGGCCCGGCGCAGGAGCGATCCGGTGACGAGGAACCCGGAGACCACGAGGAAGACGTCGACGCCGCCGGAGACGCGTCCCCCGCCGAACAGGTGGAAGAGGACCACCAGCAGGAGAGCGAGGCCGCGCATGCCATGTACCTCGGTGAGGTGCGGACGGCTGGTCGTGGGGACGACCGGTGAGGCGGGAACAGCGGCATGCATGGGGGACCACCAGGGGTGTGAGTGAAACTCGATTACACACGTGGGGACGCCTGCCGGCCTCGAATCGATGTGCCCGTAGCCGAAGCGTTACTGGACTTCACCCGCTTTAGTAGATGGTTCGTCCGCGTTCGTCAGGGATGCCGGACTTCCGGAGGAAGTACGTATTAACGTGGTCCCGCCACTCGGTCGCGCTGCGGAGCTGCTCGGCGAGCCGCTCCGCGACACGTTCCGAGACGCGCGGGTCCACGAGCGTCGAGACGGCGGACCACGCGCCGATCATCCGCTCGACCCGCGCGACACCCTCGAAGTGGGTGTCGTAGATGTGCTGGATCACGGTCTTCCCGCTGTGCAGCACGTGCGTGTACGGCACGTGGTGGAAGAACAGCAGCAGCTCGTCGGGGCAGGTGGACAGCGACTCGTAGGTCTCGCGCCACGGTGCGGGGTACTGCCCGGCGTACCCGGTCCCGGTGCGGACGGTCCGGTCCACGCCGATCCCGTCCCGGTCCGCGAAGTGGTACGTGCCCCACGGCGTGTACTCGTACCCGTCGACGTCGGGCCCGTAGTGGTGGCCGGGGCGCACCATGAAGCCCACGCCGAGCGGGGCCGTGTACTGCTCGTACGTCTCCCACGACCGGTCCAGCACGGCATGCGCGGCCGGTCCGACGGCGTCGGCCTCGCCCGGGAAGGTGAGGCCCACCCACTCGTCGAGCACCGCGGCCGGGTCGAGCGTCGGGTCCCAGCACAGCCGCCCGTAGGCGTACAGGTTGGCCTGGGCGAACGGGTGCCCCGTCCAGAACTCGTCGTCGCCGACGTTGGAGACGGCGGCGAACCCGCCGGCGGGCTTGCGCCACGTGCCGGTGCCCGGGTCCTCCGCTGCCTTGCCGCGGCCGGTGGCGAGGTCCGCCACGGTGGGCGAGCCGCCGTCCCTGCCCTCGGCCTCCCAGAAGCGGAAGCGGAGGATCTCGCTCCACTGCGGCCCGAGGTAGACGGCGTGCCGCTGCTGGCCCGTGTACTCCTGGGTGACCTGCAGCTCCAGGGCGATCCGTGTCTGCGGCATGGCCGCCAGGACGGGGGAGACGGGCTCGCGCACCTGGAAGTCGAGCGGGCCGTACTTGACCTGCACGATCACGTTGCCGGAGAACGCGCCGTCCAGGGGGCGGAAGTGGTCGTGTGCGGCGCGGGCGCGGTCCGTCGAGCGGTCCCGCCAGTCCTGCCGGTGGTCGTAGACGAACGCCCGCCAGTGGATCAGGCCGTCGTACGGCTCGACGGCGGCGGCCAGCATGTTCGCGCCGTCGGCGTGGGTGCGCCCGTAGGCGAACGGGCCGGGCTGGCCCTCGGAGTCGGCCTTCACCACGAACCCGCCGAAGTCCGGGATCGCGTCCCACACCCGAGCCGCGGCCCGCACCCACCAGTGCGCCACGTCCGGGTCGAGCGGGTCCGACGTGGTGAGCCCGCCGAGGGTGATGGGCGAGGCGAAGGACACCGACAGGTGCACCCGGATGCCCCAGCGCCGGAAGACGGCGGCGATCCGGACGACGTCGCCCAGGTCGTCGGTCAGCAGGTGCGCCTCGTGCTCATGCACGTTGACGTTGTTGATCGCCACGCGGTTGATGCCAACTGCTGCCAGCAGCCGCGCGTACCGCTCGACGCGCGACAGGTCGGCGCGGACGAAGCCGTTGTCGTAAAAGATGGAGCCGCCCGAGTACCCGCGCTCCACCTGACCCATCGCCGGGTGCGCGTCCACGTTGTCCCAGTGGTCGAGCATCCGCAGGTCCGTGGCGGGGGCGTGGGTCTCGTCGGCGTCAGGCCCCTCGAACGCGGCCTCACCCAGGCGCGCGAGATGGAACAGCCCGTGCAGCAGCCCGGCATCGGTCCGCGACTGCACGACGACGGCGCCCGCCTCCCGCGTGAACCGGAAGCTCTCGTCGGCGTCGTCGCCTCCGGCGGTCGGACCCTCGTCGGCCGAGCCGGTCGAGACCTTGATGGTCTCGACCGGCTCGTCCAGCGGCGGCGCGAGGGTCAGCACCAGCTCGGCGTCGGCGACCCCGTCGCCCACCTCGAGGCGGGAGAACGCCCCGCCGAACCGCGCCGTGGCCGCCGCCACCTCTTCAGCAACCGTTCCCGCGAGGGCGCCGTCGCCCGCCACCACCACCCGGCGGCTGCCGATCGCGGCGAACGCGTCCTCGGGCAGCCAGGCCGGATGGGGTGCGGAGGTAGAGCGCGGAAAATCACCGGTCATGGGTCGTCGTCCCGTCCGTCTCGCGGTTGATGTACAGATTTGCGGGGGTGTGGTCGAACTGTGCCTCAGCGAACTGACTCAGGTCCACTCCCGGTCCGGGCTTCCTTACCAGCATGCACGCCGACCGCCGCGCGTGTCGGACGGACAGGTCACGCGAGTGACCTGTACGTCCGACACGTCGGGGTGCGGTCAGCGGGCCGCGTAGGCCAGCTTCGGCAGGTGATAGGCCAGGTCGGCCGCGGTGTCCACGGCCTCGTCCAGGTCGAGCCGGTGCTCCGCCACCAGTCGGGCGAGGTACCCGGCGTCGACCCGGCGGGCCAGGTCGTGGCGGGCGGGAATCGAGCAGAACGCCCGCGTGTCGTCGACGAAACCCGACATGTTCGAGAAGCCCGCGGTCTCCGTGGCCGCCTCCCGGAACCGGCGCATGGCGTCCGGTGCGTCCAGGAACCACCAGGGCGCACCGAGGCGCAGCGCCGGGTACACGCCGGCCAGCGGCGCCAGCTCCCGCGAGTACACGTCCTCGTCCACGGTGAAGGCGATCATCCGGAAGCCCTCCGAGTTCCCGAACGCCTCCAGCACCGGCCGCAGGCCCCGCGAGAACTCGGTCACGACCGGGATGTCGTACCCCTTGTCCGGTCCGAACGTGGCGGCGACGGCAGCGTCGTGATCACGCAGCACGCCCGGGTGGAACTGCATGACCAGCCCGTCCTCGGCGGACATCGCCGCCATCTGGAACAGCATGTGGGCGGAGAACGCGGCCTCCTCGGCGGCACTGATGCCCGCGCCGTCCGCGGGTGATCCGACGCCCAGCGCCTTGTCGAACAGGGCCTGCGCGACGTCGTCGGGCAGCGGGGTGGTGTCCGCGCTGAAGTGACCGTGGTCCGTCGCCAGGCCACCGGCGGCGACGAACGCGGCGCGGCGCTCCCGGATCGCCGCCAGGTAGCCCGGGTAGGTGTCCGTGGCGATGCCCGACGCCGTGGCGAGCCGCTTGAGGTCGCCCCGCCAGGTGTCCCGGGCCGGGTGCAGCAGCGGGTCCGGGCGGAACGTCGGCAGCACGCGACCTGGCAGGTCGGCGGCGAGGCGGGCGTGCTCCTCGAGCGTGCTCCAGGCCGGGTCGGTGGTGCCGATGGTCTCGATGCCGAACCGGTCGAGGAGGGCGCGCGGCCGGAAGGTGGGGTCGGCGAGGCAGTCGGCGATCTGGTCGTAGACCTGGTCCGCCGTCTCCGCCGACGGCCGCACCGTCACGCCGAAGATCTCGACGAGCTCGTGCTCCAGCCAGTACCGCGTGGGCGTGCCGCGGAAGTGCTTCCAGCCCGCGCAGAAGCGCCGGAAGATCTCGCGCGGGTCGGTCTCGAACCCTGGCCCGTCGGACGGGCCCACGCCCAGCTCCGGCAGCTTCGCGCCCTGCGACACGAGCATCCGGGTCAGGTAGTGGTCGGGCACCACGAGGAGCTGGGCGGGGTCGCCGAACGGCTCGTCGTCCGCGAAGGCCGTGACATCGACGTGGCCGTGCATCGACACGATCGGCAGGTCCCGCACCGTCTGGTAGATCTCGCGGGCGATCGGCCGCGTCACGGGGTCGGCGGGCAGCGCGCGGTCGGGGTGCAGGGTCCAGTTGTCGGTCACAGGGTCCTCCTGGGGCATCGTTGCCGGGTCGGGGTAAGCGCTCCGCATCCTAAGCGGTCGCTGCGAACGTTTGCGTCAAACCCTGCGATAGGGTGCAAACGTTCGCAGCGTCGCGGGTCACGAGGAGGTGCCATGGTCACGGTGCACGACGTCGCTCGCGCGGCCGGGGTCTCGATCTCCACCGTGTCGCGCGCCCTCTCCGCCCCGGAGCGCGTGGCCGCCGACACCCGCGAACGCGTGACGCGCGTGGCCGCCGAGCTCGGCTACCGGCCCAACCAGGC
>Ga0190272_10001697_pt1 | contig 10550 bp, 7 predicted proteins | sample Popmic504T_FD_133746 | JGI IMG/M metagenome (GOLD analysis project Ga0190272, IMG submission 133746) | Populus adjacent soil microbial communities from riparian zone of Shoshone River, Wyoming, USA - 504 T | ecosystem: Environmental > Terrestrial > Soil > Riparian zone | place: USA: Wyoming...
ATGTCTGAGACCTGCAGATGCGTGACTTCTGAGAGACGCAGGCCGGCGGCGTAAGCGGTCATCAGCATCGCCCGCAACTTAAGGCTGCGGACAGCGTCGAAGAGCCGGATAACTTCGTCCTGGCTCAGTACCACCGGAAGTTTTTTGGGCTGGCGTGGGAAAGGGATGTGGGCCACGGCCCAATCGCGCCCCAGCGTGTGGCGATAAAAAAACCTGAGCGCGCAGACCGCCTGGTTGAAGTGACTCCAGGAGACGTGCCGATCATTCACCAGATATACTTGATACTGACGAATCTCTTCCTGCCCCAGCAGTTCGGGAGACTTGCCGAAATGCCGGGCGAACTTAGCGACGTGAGCGACATAGCTTTGGATGGTGCGCGCCGACCGGTTGCGGACCTTCAAATCCTCGGTCATGCGTTGACGAAGAAGAGTTGTAGTCATAAGAAGCTCCTTTCAAAGAGACAATGTTCGTTTGGTCACAAACATTATCTCCGCGACGGGAGCTTCTTCCCTATGTCTTTGAGAGTTGCCGGTGAGCTGTTGCTAAACCTGTCGTGAACACTTACTAGCGTAGAGACATTCGGCCTTTGCTAGCCTACCGCGAAGCGGTTTTGTTCAACGCCCATTAGGCCGCCGGGAACGGTATTTTTCGATCACAGGTGACTTTTAACCGGTACTGGCGGCGTAACACCACAATAAGCCGACAATTACTGCCCCCGGCGATCTAACATCTCTTGGGACTGACTCTTACCGCCCTTCATAGCAAAACTCAATCCTTATTTCAACGCCGGGAATTGTGGCGTACCGTCTTTAAGACTCGGCGGGTTTAATTGTTCATAGACGAGCTGGCAAGTTCTGCCCAAAAGACGAAGCTGGTTAGGCTACCGGAAGACAGTGAAAATCACAAAGACCGCCGTCTCTTCATCAAAGAGGGCGGTCTTTGCCGATGCGGTCGGTATGCCGACGCGTCCGCGGTTAGATCAGCTAACGCTGGCGCTCATCACCGCGCCGCGCGTCGGGTGACAGGCCAGCGTCGGTCGGAGGGTGTTGTTCCGGAAAGATTCTGAATAAAGTTTTCACTAGAGACGTGAAGAAGAAGTAGCCGCGGCAGAATAAAAATTGAAGGGGGAGGCGGGATTCGTCTTAATCCCGTCTCCCCCTTCATCTTCTTAACGTCTAGCCTCTGCGCGCCGTCTCAGTGCAAGAGGTGTTTCGAACACCTCCCGCGCTGTGGAGCGCCATGCTTGTTGGACTACTCCAGCCACGTCCACTTATGCCAGAGCTGGTTGTCCGTGCCGCGGACGAAGCAGTCGATCCGGTTCGGGCCCCACGAGACAGCCCCCGGCCCACTGTTCAATTCTCCGCCGAGGTCTTCCCAACCGCTCCACGCGCTACCGTCCCACCACTTGTGCATCAGGTGGTTGTTCGTACCCCGGACGAACACGTCGAGCCGGTTGTCGCCCCAGGAGGAGACCGTCGGCGCGCCTTGAAAGACTCCGCCCAGTAGAAGCCAATCGCTCCAGCCCGGCTGCCACGCCTTATGGTAGAGCTGGTCGTCCATGCCGCGGGCGAAGCAGTCTATGCGGTTGTGGCCCCAAGAGACCGTTGCCGGCGCGTCTTTTATCTCCCCGCCTAAATCTTCCCAACCGCTCCACCCGCCGCTCGGCTCCCACCACCTGTGCAGCATGTGTGTGTTCGTGCCGCGTACAAACACGTCGAGGCGGTTTTCTCCCCAGGAGGAGACCGCCGGCGCGAATTGAAAGATTCCGCCCAGTGGTTCCCAATCGTCGCTCCATTGGCTCGCGTACCACCTATGCGAGAGTTCTAAGCCCTTGCCCAAAGTGAAGCAGTCGATCCGGTTGGGGCCCCACGAGACAGCCCCCGGCCCTTGGTTCACTTTTCCGCCGAGGTCTTCCCAACCGCTCCACTCGCTCCCGTCCCACCACTTGTGCATCATGTGTTTATTCGTACCGCCGACGAACACGTCGAGGCGGTTGTCGCCCCAGGAGGAGACCGCCGGCGCGCCTTGAAACTCGCCCCCGAGAAACTCCCAATCGCTCCACCGCTGGGTCGGAGGAACGAAGGGCGGGTCATGGCGAATGTTGTACATGACGTTATACTTGGCCCCGTTCCACCATTCGTCTCCGGTGTGAATTGGTGACAATATGTTATAAGACAGCCCCTTGAAGCTTTTCTGAGGCGATAGCGCCAGCGAGTGGAAAGCGCCGGCTTCAAAGACCACGGACTGAGTACCTATCTTGTCATCGCCTGTATCCACGAACCAGTTAATTGCGTCACCTACCAGGTTAGACACAAATTCCGGCACGGGGTACCCGTAAGCAGCCGCGAGCGCGCGCCCGGCTTCGACGAAGCCGTGAATCACGTTGCGATAGTGGTCGGGATCACCTTGATCATGATCCATAACCGTGGTGATGATCGCTAAATCGCGGCTCGGTTCCGGCCCGGTCTCCCCGAAGAGCGACAAGAATGCCGGCAAAGGGGCTCTCGCATTTCCCGTGTCCACATCAGGAAAGATGTCGCTCCGTTTGCTCCAGGTCTTGAAGCCGTCGGTCGCGGCGAAGATTACATACGGTTCATCCTCACTAGAAGCCCCGTCAATTTTGGTCTCCTTCTGGCAATAGATGCCGGCGAAATCGATTCGGTAGGTGGGGAGGGTTAACGACTGGAACTGACTCGGCGGAATGTCCAACGAAACCGAGGGGGTGGGCACGCCGACAGATAGTTCCCGCGCCTCCTTTCTGACGCGGAGCCCGGGCGTAAAGTTCACCAGCCCCACGTCTGTCATCGTCCGCAGGTTGAGCGCCAGTTTTTCTTCCGGGATGGCCGCCCTGACAGCCAGGTCGCCAAATTCGGCGCCGAAGATGGCCTGTCTTCTGGGCGCGGGGATAGCCCTCCAGGCGTTTACGGCTCTGCCGAGAACGTTGCGGGAGTTCGGGAGCTTATCAAGCGCCTCCTTCAGCGCCCGGTCTGCCCTGCTCTCGACCGGCGCGTTATTTACGTAGCGGGTCAGCAGGTGAGCGAACAGGGCGACGGCACGCGGCTGCTGTAAATCCTGATCCTGTCTGTCGAGAGGCCGCAGGGCGATGTCGCGCGGAAATTTCACAGACAGCGTTGCCCGTAGAGGAGCGTCGGTCGGGTTGTACACCTGAGCCACCCACATGGACTTCTGCGCCACCATGGCCTGCGTTGCCGTCGCGGACAGCGTTAAAGGGGAGGCCGCCCCGGTTTTCCTGTCGTAAGCAACTTTACTGTTGGGGCCGTACAGGAACCCGGACAGCTTTGCGGTTCCGCTCCACTGTACCTCTACGGAGACTGGCCCCGCAGCACGCACGTCAAAACCGAACGCGGATTTACTTCGCGGACGTAACTCAACAGATAAACTTGGCATTTTTCTTCTCCTTTATTGAGGTGGTGAGTGGGACGAGGAACCTAACGGCAGAACTGAATCGCGCCAGTTCATCCGCCTTCCGTTTTTGCTGCTTGGCCAGTTCAATCTCTGCCCATTGAATCTGCTCGGATTGTGACATGGCGACGTAGAACTTCACCCAGTTCGATGGGGGAGCAGCAGGAGTTTTGATCTTATTCGCGACCATAGGCACAACCCGAACGTAAAAGGTGGTGCCAAACGCGGCGGCGCTCGCGTGTGGCAGCGTCGTATCGATATAGGTGTACTTGCCGCCCGAGCCGAGATTTACAACCAGAGGCGACCCGAATGCTCCATCCATAGGCGCGGTGTGGAATCCTGCATGCTCCGGATCGTCGGGGACGGAAACGGAGTTCTGGTTCTTGAGAGTGTCCTGCCAGATGAGTCCCGCCGGCTTATCCCACCCCGCATATGGAGGAGTGAGATTAAGCGTCGTGGACTCTGTCGAAATCTGCAGCACGTAGTTCATTGGGATGGCGGCGGTTCCTTCGACGCGTGCCAGCAGACGCAAAGGCAGAGGATTGCTATAGACGTAATTGACGCCCGCGGGTTGCGGGAACGTAAAAACTGGAGACGCCTTGTAGCTCGTCTGGAGCACCCACAGTCCCGTTACCGCGGGTTTTGCTTTGACCGCAGTGAGCACCATAAGTTTCCAAAGTTCCAGCTGATTGGGATTAAGTTGAACGGGCCCGATAATTAATGGGTTAATTGTGGACGGGGAAGTGATCACCGGCGCTGGATCAGGCTGGTCGGGAACAGGAGTCCTGAATGGTCGCGGCGCCGGCCTGGTAACATTGATGGGAAGGGGCCGTCCTACAGACAGAGGGTTTACGCGCTGGATGATGATGGGTCCGGGGCGACCGCCGGCCGCACGCGTGCCCGATGTGCAACATTCATTGGGAGTCGCCGGTGGCACGCTGGATTTGAGGAAGCACATCGCCCGTCGAGCCTGCACACCAGGTTTGACATAGGTGAATGCCTTGCAGGCGGCATCGTTGGCGCAGGCCTGCTGGCAGAGCGCCGGCTGGGGACCTGCCAGCTCGAAGCTCTTGTAGTCGCCGCCCATGCGGTCAGTGCCTGCTTCGAGCGAAACCGTCTGGCCGAATGCGGCGTTTGGAAGCAGGAGGAATAAAAGTAACGACCCGACCAGACCGGACTTGAATTTCACTAGCAGTTGGTGTCTTTTCATGATGTTGTTCCTCACTTTTCCTTTGTTTGTCGTTAGAGTTCTCCATAAGCACGCGCATCCGGCAGAGAACGTGTGCAGATGAACAGTGCCCCAGCGGGTGAGTCGATGCTATGAACTTCTCCGGCTTCAATTCGGCGATAGATGTCGCGGGTGGTGGTGCTCAGTATCTGAGCGGCTTCAGTCGGTGTTAGTATTGAGACTCGTTCGCCGCACGCAGAGCACCACGCATCCATAGAGGGCCGCTTGCTCCTCACGAGCAACCGCTCGGTCTCAATTATGATTTCGGTCCTTTTCATTGAGTTGGCGCCCTCATGGTCAGTTTTGTTGTTCGCAAATCGTGCATGCAGTATCATTCGTTACCTTTGAATCGCCGCGAGTTCTAAAGCCTCAATCCTCGGCGGAGAGCACAATATGCGCGCCGCGAGGTTTTCGTCCTTCCGATTCCCTGAAATTTTCCTGCCGGCTTTCTGAAAGCCTCTATGAGCAAGCCTGAGAAGCATTTCTACGAATTCGGCCCTTTCCGGCTTGACCCTGCCGAGCGCTTGCTGCTGCGCGAGGACCTTCCTGTGCCGCTCACTCCCAAAGCCTTTGACACGCTGGTCGTGCTGGTGGAACAGAGCGGTCACCTGGTAGGCAAGGATGAGTTGATGCGGGAAGTCTGGGGTGACAACTTCGTAGAAGAGAACAATCTGGATAAGAGCATCTCCGCGCTGCGAAAGGCGCTTGGCAAGGACAGCGCAAAATACATCGCGACTGTGCGCGGTTCCGGCTATCGATTCACGGGAAACGTGCACGAGAGCACAGAAGCGGAGAGCGTTGTGCTACACGAACGCACGCGGACAAGGATCCTGATCGAGGATGCCAAGGATGACGAGGATGAAAGCATTCCCGCTCAAAAGATCATCGGGGCGGAATCGCAAGTGATGAGGCAAGAGTTGGCTGCGGCCCAGACGCCGCGGACAAATAGGAAGTGGCCGCTGGTTGCGCTCATCGTTTGTTCGATTTTGCTTGGCTTGACTGGAATAGTCTTCGTTGTCCGCACTCTTCGAGGATCATCGGCGACTCCGTCACAACCTGAATCTCGCGCAAAACATGCGTTGCCGTCTCAGCCGAAGACCCTCGCCGTGCTCCCATTCAAGCCGCTGGTGGCTAATGAGCGCGATGAATCGCTTGAGATGGGTATGGCCGACACTTTGATTACCCGGCTCGGCAACTTGCATGAAATCGTCGTGCTTCCCACGAGCGCGGTACGAAAGTATACGGGCCTCCAGCAGGACGCTGCGGCAGCGGGTCGAGAGTTGTCGGTAGATTCGGTTCTGGATGGGAATATCCAGAAGGCCGGTGACCAGTTGAGAGTGACGGCGCGGCTGGTGCGCGTCAGCGATGGGGCAACTATTTGGGCGGACAAGTTTGACACGAAGTTCCAAGATATTTTCGCCGTACAGGACTCAATCTCCGAAAGGGTCGCGGGGGCGTTGGCGGTGAAACTGAGTGGCGAAGAGAAGAAGGGTTTGAGCAAGCGCTACACGGAATCGGTCGAAGCCTATCAGCTTTATCTCAAAGGCTACCACCATTGGAGCACGTTCGGGCAGACTGAACTCCAGACGAGCATCAACTATTACAACGAGGCGCTAAAAAAAGACCCCAATTACGCGCTGGCCTACAGTGGGATAGCTAATACTTATAGCGTCATTGGCATCTACGGCCCGCTGCCCGCCGGAGAGGCCATGCCGATGTCGAGAGAAGCCGCGCAGAGAGCGCTCGAACTCGACGAGAATCTGGCCGAAGCACACGTCGCGCTGGGCGCGGTGAAGATTTTTTACGAGTGGGACTGGCCAGGCGCGGAGCGAGAGTTCAAACGCGCGTTGGAGATTGACCCGAACAATGCGGGCGCTCACAACTTATACGGGTACTACTTCCAGGCGATGGGAAGAGGCGACGACGCCGTCGTCGAGATGAAGCGCGCCAAGGAGTTGGCGCCTGAGTGGCGTATCCCGAACAGGGATTACCTCCTAGCGCTTTTCTCGGCGCGCCGCTACGACGAGGCGATTGAGCAGAGTCGGCAGGTCGTTAGGTTGGACCCGAACGATTATTTCGCCTACTGCATTCTGGGTCAGTCTCTCACTCAGCAGGGAAGATATGAAGAGGCGATGGCGGAACTTGGGCGGTCTGTTAGCGTTCCCGGACAACAGCCGAGCGTAAGGGCCCTCACTGAGCTCGGCTACTTTTATGCCGTTACTGGTAAAAAAGGCGAGGCGCTCAAGATCATCGAGCAGTTGAAGGAGAAGGCCAAACCGTCGACGCCTTTTCAAGTCGCGGAAGTCTACGCAGGGCTGGGCGACAAGGATCAGGCATTCGCGTGGCTCGACAGATCAAGCGAGGAGCGCTTCGCCTTCACCTGGAAAATCGTCATCACGCCGCAGTTCGACTCGCTCCGCTCCGACCCGCGCTACGTCGCGCTGCTGCGGCGCATGAACCTTTCACCGTAGACGCACCGCCGAGTCCCACCCATTCGGAGGGATACGCGTGAGGCTCCCGTATCACGCGGCCGGGAAGAAGTTAAACGACGCCTTTTGGATCTTGAAGACGGATGGACAGAGCGGAAACCACAGAACGCCGGCAGGCAATGCTGCCATTCGCGAACATAGCACCCTCCGAAGACTTACGGTCGTTTGACAGACATAAAGAGAGCATTTATGCCTGTCGGATGGCAGGAATCTGTGGTTTAGTTTGGCACGATCTTCGAGCAACGTTCGGAACAAGGTTAGGAGAGGCTGGATTCGACGCCTTTACAATCGCAGCGCTGATGGGGCACAGCAATATTCGAACCACTCAACGTTACGTCCGGGCAACTGAGCGGAATAAGCGCGAGGCCGTTCAAGCCGCGATGTTGAGTGCGCCTGGTCACAATTTGGCCACAAAGGTAAATTCAATCGCGCGAACTGTCGCATCGGCTTGACTCGGCTCGAAACGCTAGCTAGTCTGAATCAACGGTTTACGATTGAACGTCATCACCAAAAGGGGCCGTAGCTCAGCTGGGAGAGCGCATGACTGGCAGTCATGAGGTCAGGGGTTCGATCCCCCTCGGCTCCACCAATCTTCGCAATATTTTAGGGCATCCGAGATGGATGCCCTTCGTAGTTTTGTGGGGATGCTGCTCACTGCTTCGTGCGGTTTGGAGTTTCGTGATCGAGCGCATGTTTAAAACGTGGGGCGATATCGTCGAGCCACTTATCCAGTTCCGTCTGCGCGAACCAACGACCTTTGAGCATTACGCCCGCGCGACGTTCAGTATTCGCGATGCTCTCCAGCGGGTTGGCTTCCAGCAACAACAAATCGGCGCGTTTGCCTTTTTCGATGGTGCCCGTCTGTTCAATCGTTCCGAAAAACTCCGCCGGGTTGCGCGTAGCACTGGCGAGCGTAGCGTAGTTCGACAACCCGGCTTCATTTAATGTCCTCAGCTCGCGGTGCAACGTGTAGCCATACAGCATCAGCCATTCCGGAGTGTCGGAGCCCGCCAGAATTTTGCCACCGGCGTCATGAATAGCTATAACGATTCGATTTCTGATGCGGACGTATTTGGCACGTCTTTCGGTTGAGGCTGCAGTTGCCCAGTATCTCTTATTAACGCCCAGCCAAAGGTCTATGGTTTTCTGCGGATAGAAGCGAATGTCGGGTTGGGCCTTAATCGCATCCTCAGTTCTGCCGATCCCAAATGTATATTTGAAAAGAGTGAGTGTCGGTGTTGAGAACGGATTGGCTTCAACTGTGGCCCGGGCAATTTCTGGAATCTTATTCTCGTCAATGTAATCGAGGCTGATCCAGTTTTCCGGTTTGTAAAGATAGATGTCGGACACGGAACCCTGGATTGGCGAGTTTTTCGGCAATAGCGCTTCCAGATACGAATCGAGATGTTCGATCTGCTGACCGGCTTTGAGCGCGCGTTCGAGCCCGACCGAGCGACTGTCGGCGTGTCCAACGATACGAATCTTCTGCCTCCGGGCCTCGTCAACTATCGCTTCGTAAACCTCCGGCTTGAGATTAGTCGTAAGCTTCAGATAATCGTAACCATCCTGTTTGGCTTTGCGAACTGATTCCCGAGCTTCGGTTTCATTAGTGACGACATAGGCGTTGCTCGATTTTCTTCCGATGAACTGTGGACTCGCTGCGTATATCGTTGGTGCGATGATTTCGCCTCGTGCTGATTTTGCGCGCAAGACCAGTTGCTCCGGCGTTCCATTCATCAAACGTATCGTCGTGACGCCATTCGCCAACATGATCTTGAACTCATCTTCAGCGAGCGCATCAGGGAATTCATCTTCGTCGGACATCAGATGAACGTGCATATCCGACAAGCCGGGAATCAGAAATTTTCCTATGCCATCAATTCGCTGTGCGCCCTTCGGTATTGTTACGCGTTTCGCGTCCCCGATTTCGGCAATCACGCCATTGCTGACAATCACAGTTTGATTTGATAGCAGGCGCTCTTTGTCCATCGGGATAACAGTGACATTGACGAATGCAACTACGTCCCTTTTCGTCTGCGCCGAGGCAACAAATGCAAGCGTTAAGATCAATAGTAGAAAAATAGATCGTCTCATCTTCATCTCTTTCTCCGCTCGGTAATGACACAGGCTGGAATCCGTTGAACAATTATGGTTGACGATTATCATTCACCGAGTGGCATGAGGGTCAGTACCTCTTTGCGCAAAAAGTAGTTGTTAGTCCGCGTTAAGCGGACTGGCCTTTACTTTGAGACCGTTTCTCGCTCCAGGACAATGTCAAACACGCCAGTCTCAAAGCTCGCGCCGTTGACAGTTCGCTTTTCCGGCGCTATCGCGTTCTCCGGTCTATACATGGAATCCGACATCTTTGGGTCTTCCTTAAAGTGAATCTCGGTAACGAGTGGCTTGTAACCTGGACATACCGCAAGCAGATGAAAATGCGCACAACGCCAGAAGTTTGGCGAACTCGAAGGGTTAGGCCGGTAAGGGATCGGGCGAATGCTTTCCACTTCGTAATGACCCGCCTCGGACGAAACCAACCGCCCGCGGTTCCTGAAGTCGGTGACTCCATCCGAATATTTCTCCTGCATGTCAACGTGCCAGAAGTCCAGGACTACACCGGGGAGCGGGCGCTTGGTATCGAACGCCCAGGCGCGGCCCGAGAGAACAAAGGTCGCCCCTGGCTCACCCGGCAAAGAAAGCTTCGCGCGGAACGGCGCGCCTGCTCTATACCAGGGACCGTACGACACAGGGGTCACTTGCTTCAATCCACCTTTGGGTGGCGTCGCTTCTTTGGGCATCGCTCCCATCTGGATCAGTACGCGATTCGCCTCTTCACCGCTGACGGTGGTTAAAGTCGGATGCATGCCTGCCGGCAGAACAAGTCCGCCGACACCAAGCCCAGTCAACCCCAGGCCTGTCTGCTGTAGAAAATTCCGCCGCGTAATTTCGCCCATGGTTCTCCTTTGGATGGCTGATACCGCTATGACCCTCCGGCCTAAGGCGCGCTTTTAGTCGGAACGTAGAGTGACTGAGCATTTGTGGCAGGACGTTTTCGGCAAGGGGAATGTTAACTCAGTGGGGATGCATAACGGAGATTCATGTGATGAACCGGACAAATGCGAGGATAATCTGGCTTCATGAAAGGACAATTCACCGGACCTGGGATCCATTTCCGGCATTGGATGCGTTTTGGCTAGCCGATTACAGAACCCAGCGCGGTAGCGCGGGATGCTGCAGGCGGCGAGCATGACAAAGGCTTAATTGCTTAATGTTGAGTAGCCTAAAGGATCCCGCGCTACCGCGCTTCTTAGAAACTCGGTCTACATTAGCGAGGGAACAAGGTGGAAACCAAGAGATTTCGCTTGCACCATCAAATGCTTGAGACGACGTTCTGCGTACTTTTGCTCATA
>Ga0190272_10001698_pt1 | contig 10549 bp, 6 predicted proteins | sample Popmic504T_FD_133746 | JGI IMG/M metagenome (GOLD analysis project Ga0190272, IMG submission 133746) | Populus adjacent soil microbial communities from riparian zone of Shoshone River, Wyoming, USA - 504 T | ecosystem: Environmental > Terrestrial > Soil > Riparian zone | place: USA: Wyoming...
GTCTTTAATGAGTCTTGAGCGCGCGGCTTGCTCTTTCTTTATCCTCTCGGCGCGCGCCGCTACTTGTGCGGCAATGCCGCCCTCTGCAGGTTTGCCAAAATTTACACTAGAGCCTTTGTTGTTCCAGTCCTGGGTAAGTTTGTCCGCACCTTTTTTTAGGATGGAACCACCCCAAGAGTTGCGGGGGTCGTAGCTGGCCGTAGTTAGCTTCTTCCCCACAGCACCGTCCGCTTTTGCAGCCAGTCTACTATTCCATCTGCCGAATGCGGTTTTGGCCAAAAGGGCGTCTTTGGCATGGGCCTCGGATGATTTGATGTACTGATTTCCCACAAAGCCTCCCGCCCTCCTCCCTAAGAATCCAATAGGTGCTGCAGCTAGGCGCCCGGTTTGGCCAAGCGCAAAGCCCGTAACCTTGCTAGCCGCATTGTGTGCCATGCTTGCGCCGTACTTGCTCATAAACGTCGAGGCACGTAGTGCAATGTAGAGCAGCGCCACCACAAGCCCCAGGCGGATACCCACGTTTGCCACCATGCTCGCCAGGTATATAAACCCGTCTAACTCGGGTCTCGATGCTGCAGAATTTAGGTCAGTCGCGAGACCTCCCAAAATACCAGTGGGCCCCCGCAGCCCCGACATAATCACGTTTATAAAGAGATATATAAAGAGGAAGAAGGCTGGGTAAAAGGCGTGGGTGAGGAGCTCGGTCTGCCATTGTTTATACCAACTGGGCCCTGTTGTGCTTGCGGGCAAAGCTTTGGCAATAAAAGCCAAAGGCGACGCCACAATAAGCAGCCACAGCACTACAATGCGCACCAAAAATACTATGCCTGCGGCCAAAAACATGGCCGCGAGTATAAAGTAACAAGCCCCCACCGCTATATAGAGAAAGGCAAGGGTAAGAAATTTCGTGCCAAAGCCACTTCCTTTCGCGAAACTCTTAAAGCTCGCATCATTAAACAGTTCCTGTATGTTGAGCGCATTCATAATGCCGGCCGTAAGGTCTTTGGTGTTTTCAAACACGCCGTTAGGGCCGAGCTTGGATGCTATGCCGGTGGCGGTTTGTGCGAGCGCCCCGGTATTTTCATTGGTTGCGCTAAATGTCGACGCCATCATGGGCGCCTCTATGGCGTTATAAAACTGCACAGCCAATATGTTGCCCGCGTCAATTACTATGCGCGTAAGGAAAAAGCTAAAGTTGATAATAAGAGCAATAAATATCACCCACGCGAGCATCTTTAGTGTCCCAGGCGTCTCCGCCTGAAACATAATCGTAAAGGCAATGTAGACCAAAATAAGGACAAAGGCCATATTGGCCAGGTCGCGCGCTGTGGTCCAGCCGGCCGATAAAAAGTCGAGCGCGTAGGCCGCACTGTTTAGAGAGAGCGACACGGCCATGTCAAAAATAAATCCACCCACGTATGCCAACCCGCTCCCAAGCCCTACGGTAAATACGTAGATAATGTTGGCAAGACAGTTGGCCATGTCGCTAATAGAGCAGTCGAGCCCGCTTTGGCCAGCACGGTAGTCTTCTATCGCTTTCTTTGCCGCGGGATTGGTCTGGGTAGAAGGCACCACTTGTTCAAGCCAGTTCATACAAGTACCATCTGGCTTGGCGTCTCTCCAGTTGGCGGGGTTCTTTTGATCCTCAGCAGAGATACCCGTGCTCACACATTTTACTTGCGCACTGGCGACAGGAACACTCAAGATTTGAACAAGGGGCGAGTAGAGCACAGTAAGCAAGAACAGGAAAGACACCACCTTGCTCGCGTATCGCAACAATCTTTTTGTTTTTTGGCCGGAGGTAATCATGGTACAAAGGCGCGGCACTCGGTAAGGCTTGCGGTGGTAGCTTGGTTGCGCGCAGCAAGTTCGGCCTGGAGTGTTGCGCGGTTTTGCTGCGCGGTGGTCACGTCTGCCTGGCTAAAGAAGGCTCCTTGCGAGTTGGCGGCGGCAATGGTTTGCGCCGCTGCCGCAACGTCCTGAGGTGTGGCGGCAAAGTACACCTGCGACTGCAGGTTTTGTATCAGCGCCAGCGACGTGTTGGCTCGGGTAATCTCATTGTTGTACGCATCAACGCGTGCCCCAAGCGTCGTCTGCGCGGCGTTGGCCTCGGCAGCTTTTTGTGCTGCCTGCGCCTGGCCCGCCGCGCTTGTTGTCGATGACGCCGCAGTGCTCCAGCAGTTAAACGCGCTATTGAGCCCCGACTGCGAGTTTTGTATGTCAGCAATGCTCCCCTGCTGTACGCTCGCGTACTGGCCGGCATAGTTTAGACTGGCCTGGAGTCCTGCTAAAAGCGCCTGCGCCTGCGTGCTTGCTTGTTGGTCTATGGCTGGAGCAAGCGGGTTAGTAACGCCAAGCGAGTTGCCAAGCCCGCCGTACAAAGCTTTAATCATCACCTGGTTGGTGAGCGCTTTTATAATGTCGTTGATGTTTTGTGCCAAATTGAGCCCGTCTATAGGCGTATTGACCAGCGTTTTCTTAAGCGACTCCTCGATAACGGCGCCTGGGGTGGTCACTACTCGTTTGCAGTTTGTTTTGGTAGAGCCCACCACCTCGCCCGTCGAGTCTTTCATGGGCACCGTGTCGCACGTTTCTTTTTGCAGCGATATAAACCCGCCCGCGCTTACGTTGCTTTTGGCGTTGGCCTGCGCGCTTCCTATCGAGCTATTAAGCCCCGCCTGCGCATAGGCGTAGGCGCCGTAGGGATTGTTGGTTGGCACGGTGGTAAATTGCAAGAGTCCGCCCCAGCCGCCAGCACTCCAATTGCCGCGCAAAAATCCATTGACGTTGTTGGTTACCTTAGTCAGCGAGCAGGTGGCCGCACTGTTGCGGCTGGCGTACGCTTGGGCGATTGCAATTTTTATCTGTGGGGCAAACGATGAGCAGAGGAAAGAGAGAGACGAGCCTTTAATAAACTCGCCCGCAGCCTGGTCGGCTACGTTGGCAAAGTATTGGTTAAAGTTTGTAACAAACGAGGGCTGTCCATTAAAGCCCGAGTTTATCCAGGTCACGACGCTGCGGGTTATTTGGTCTATAGCTGCCTGGGCAATGGTCTTAACCAAGCACTCCTCTATGTTTTTAAATTTGCCGCTGTTGAGCTTTGCGCTGGCGTTGTAGTCAAACACTACTACGTACGGTCCGGCAGTAAGGCCCTCGAGCTTGTCTTTTGTCGACGCTTGGAGCGACCCCGATATTTCGTTTACCAAGTATTGCGCCACGCATCCCGCCGCCGCCGCGCCAATGATGAGCCCCGAGGTGCCCAGGCCCGCTGCCTGGGGCGTTGTCGATATAAGAGGAGTGCCGCTTATCCCCGCGGTGCTGTTTATTTGGTTTATCTGTGCGGGGGTAAAGTCTCGCGTCGATGCGGCGCTGCCTATCCAGGTGCCGCTGTTTACCCCAACGTTAACTTGGGTGGGGCCTCGTGTGCTGGTGGCCGAGCCGGTCTGCTGGTCTTGGTTGCTCGTTGCTGTTTGCGGGCCGGTATCAATAGCGCTGCCCCGAGTACTTACCCCGCCTGTAGAACTGTCGATATCTATATTTCCCCCTATCCCTCCTCCCCCGCTTACTCCTCCACCCACTCCAATTAAGCCTCCCCCTATGGTGTCTATCCCTCCGCCAGTAGTCTGGCCCTGCCCCCCTCCTGCGACACTCGAGCCATCGTTGCCGCCTGTGCCCGTGCCGCTACCATCTGCCCCCATGCGGTCGGTCGAGGTGCCAAAGCCGCCTGGTGTTGCGGTATCAGCCGCGGGCGAGCGATGCAAAAGCCAAAACCACAAAAGCCCCAAGAGTGCCAAGAAGAGCAGCGCGCCGATGATTATAAATATGATCTTCCTGGTCATGAGGATAGCAGGGCGTCTTTAGGGTGCAGAGAGAAAAGTCTCCCACACAGCCCCAGGCTCGTCCTTGCTAAAAAGTATACCGCCCTTCTTTAGGGCTTCGGCAATATTTGTGAGTATTCGGCCCGTTTCTCCCATCAAGAGTTGGTATTGCTGCAGAGCAGCAAGGCCTCGCAGGGGGTCGTCAACCACTTTTGCCATATTTGGATACGTATCGGCGGTGGCGTAGAGATTTTGCACTACTTGTAGGTAGAGAGGCGAAAGTGTTTTGGGGACCGGCAGCACAGAGAGTTCGTTGGCTATAGCTCGGTACTCCTGTCCTATGGGTGCCAAGGCCGACAAAGGCCCGTTAGTGCCGGCGTCGGTTGCTTTTGCCAGGGTTACCAACGTTGCCTCGCTGCTTGCCTTGGGGTGGTTGCTAAATACCACCATGACCGCGTTGCCAAAGTTGCGCAAAGTAAGGTCAGAGGCCTCTACTAAGGACAAGCTCACGGGCGTAGTAGACCTTTGTGAGGCGTTAATCTGCGCCGCCGCCGCCGCAATGATGCTGTCTTGTGTCGGGATATCGCTACCCAGGCCCTGCACCCCCGCACTAGTGAGTTTTACCAATAGGCCGCGGCCTATAGAGTCGGTCAAATTGTCGCTCTGTGCCTGAGTAAGCAGGGTCTGCATTGCGTCCTCGGTGGGGACTTGGGGGAGCACCACTCCGCTCTGCGCCTGTATTTGTGCCAAAGACTGCGCCCATGCCTGGTCTTGGGCCAGGGCCTGCGCGCTGGCAAGGGTGGTTGGAGCGTTTTTAACCGAGACGTAGTATTGCGCTGCCGCGACCACTCCTCCGGAAACTGCCAAAGCTCCAATGATTACCAAAAATTGAGCAGAGGGGAGATAAGTACGGACGCTCATTTCCCTTAGTATACCCCGTGAGATAACCACAAAGACCGCCATACAAGTCTCCTAGTTTATATCTCATGGGGTATATAATGAAAAAGTGCGGTATTTCCCCAAAATATTAGTAGCTCTTGCGCTTGCGGCTCCACTCCCGGCTTTTGCGCTGGTCCCATTCTTGCCGTTTGGGGGGCGTGTAACCTCGACCCCTGTTCCTTGCCTGTCTCCGCTGGGCCCTGCGTTATGGATAACGCTGGCGCCCTACGGCATCCCGGGCACCCTTCCTTTTGCTGTCATTGTTACTCTACCCACTGTAGGTTCGACTATTCCGCCTATCCCAACAAAGCCCCCCTTCTACCCCTTTCAACAAATCATTGGGACATACATAGCCGCCCCTACCCCAATTCCTACCCCCATCATATCCGCGTGCGTTACCCCCGCCGGGCTGTCTCTACCTGGAGTTCAGTCAATTACTGAAAACACCGAAACGGTGATTGGAATTTAGCGCTGTGCAAGTTTCAACCACTCTTCAATCGAAAGATCTTCCGGACGCTTTACAGAGTCAATGCCAAGGGTTGAGCGCAGCATCTTACGCTTGCCCGCGAACGCTTTTTTGATAAGCTCAAAAAATCTTTCCTCATGCGCGGCATTTTTAAAATTCTTTCGTGAGATGTTTGATACAAGTAAAATAGCCGAGTCTACTTTTGGCGGCGGCACAAACGCGCCGGCCGGCACGCTCTTTATATATTTAGGCGCACCGTACGCTTTTACCGAAAGCGACAAAATGCTTTCTTTTTTACTGCGGGCAATCCGCTCTGCGACTTCTTTCTGGACTAAAAATACAAGAGTAGAGGGCTGGTTTGTGCCGCTCAAAAACTTTTTAAACAGTGCGCCAGTAATGTAATACGGAATGTTGCCCGCAACTTTGTAGGCTTTAGGCGATAGGCGATAGGCGCTAGCTTCAAAATCTAATGCGTCGCCCTCTAGTACTTCAAACTTCTTGCCTTTAAACTTTTCGCGCAACACTTCAATAAGGCGGGAGTCTTTTTCAATTGCGACAACTTTGGCTCCACGCTCGAGCAGTGCCTCCGTCAAGGCACCTTCGCCTGGGCCGATTTCCACAACCGTCTCCCCCTTTTTAATACCAACAGCATCCGCCACCATCTTTAAGTAGTGCTGGTTATGCAAAAAATGCTGCCCGAGTGATTTCTTCTTATACATTGTACTTGTTGTTCTAGTTGTACTGGTTGTTCTAGTCAAGATATATAGTCTTGCCTAGGCGCTCGGGCACTTCGGCATACAGGAGCTCGCCCGGGAGCTCCTCGAGGAACGACGACGCGGTGCGCATGTCGAGGTTGCCAAACACGGTGCGCATCATTGCGAATGAAAGGTAGAGCTTTTTTTGCGCGCGCGTGAGCGCCACGTACATCAGGCGGCGCTCTTCCTCTAAGGCGTCCTTCCCCCCTTCCTCCCTGGAGTAAGGAAACAATCCTTCCTCGAGCCCCACAATAAACACGTACGGATACTCCAGCCCTTTGGCCGCATGCACTGTCATAAGCCGCACGCGGTTTTGCTCCTCTTTTATTTCGTCCTGGTCGCTTGCCAGTGCCGCGCTCTCTAAAAACTGCTCCAAACCCTCTGGCACGGGCAGCTTGTCGTAGCGGCTAGCCAGCGATACAAGCTCAGAGAGATTCTCTAAACGCTCACCGCCCTCAAGCTTGTCCTCTTTTAAAACTTTTTCCATTCCGCTCTCGGTTACGACCATGCGCACCAGCTGCGATGGTGACAAAGTTTCTGCCCCCCTGCGTATTTTTGTTAAAAGTGTGCGCATGCCGGTTACCCGCTCGCGCATTTTGGCCGGCAGGGAGGCCTCTTGCCCCGAGAGGATCTTGAGCTTGGTTACCTTGCCAATGCCCGGCAGAGTGTCGATGACGCGCCCTACGTCGGCCGGGGTGTCAGTAAGCGCTGCGCGTACAAACGAGAGCGCGTCCTTTACCTCTTTGCGCTCAAAAAAGCGCGTACCCAGCACTTGGTACGGGATGTTGGCGTCCAAAAGCTTTTCCTCCAGCGCGCGCGACTGAAAGTTGGCGCGGTACAGCACGGCGATGTCTTGGGGTTGAGTACCCTCCTCCCGCAGCTCTTTTATCTTGCGCGCCACAAACAGGGCCTCGTCCCCGCCGTCTCCGGCTATATATAAGGAGAGAAGCTCTCCGGCGCCTTTATCGGTAAACAAATTCTTAAACGGCCGATTTTGATTGTTGCTTATAAGCTCGTTGGCCGCGTCGAGTATGTTTTTGGTCGAGCGGTAGTTTTCCTCGAGCAGTACCACTTTTGCTTTCGGGTACTTGCGCTCAAAGTGCAGAATATTCTCTATTTTGGCGCCTCTCCACCCATAAATCGTCTGGTCCGGGTCGCCCACCACGCAAATATTTCTAGCCTTGCCCACCAGCGCCTCGGCCAGCCGCTCTTGCACCGCGTTGGTGTCTTGGTACTCATCTATATGCAGGTAGCGCCAGCGCTCTTGGTACTTGCGCCGGATCTCTGGGTGCTCCTCCACAATATGCACCGCCCGCAAAAGCAAGTCGTCAAAGTCCATGGCCACGTCGGCGCGTAGCGCCTTCTCGTATAACTCCCAAGCCTTTGCTATGGCCCGCTCCCTAAAGTTCTGCGCGGCCTGCGCATACTCGCCAAGCCCCACCCCGTCCCCTTTTTGACGCGATATGGCACCCAACACCGCCCGGGGCTCGAGCTCCACTTCCCCCACAGCCTTGAGTGCGGCTTTGACCTCGCGCAGACAATCGGCCCGGTCATATATGGCCGGGGTGCGCTTGTACCCCAAAAGCTTGTGATGCTCCTTAATAATAGACAGCCCCAGCGAGTGGAAGGTCGATACAAAAGGCGCCCCACCCCCCGCCTGGCCATGCTTTTCCAAGAGCCCTAGTACCCGCGTGCGCATTTCCCCGGCGGCTTTGTTGGTAAAAGTGATGGCCAAGACCTCGCTGGGGGCGGCCCCTCGCCTCACAATCTCCAAAATCCGGTGGGCAATGACCCTCGTCTTGCCGGCCCCAGCCCCAGCGAGGACTAAAAGTGGTCCGTCCGTAGACACAACAGCTTGTTGTTGCGCAGTGTTTAATCCCTCGTGCGGGTTCATATACCTAAAGTACGCCAAAAAGCCTTAGTTTTCAAGTATTTTTTGGGTTTTTAGCCCCATTTTGTCCACACCATTCACATTGGGCGGTTGACGCTCCAGTTCATGCTGGCTACAGTTGTATATGTACAGGGATGGGAGCTTGATTTGGCTCAGTAGAGCCATTTTTTAGCGGAATACGGCAGAAATCGGTCAAAAAACACTTTGGTATCAACACAATTTACTCCTTCCCCAAAGAGACAGCGGTCTCTCGTGGAGAAGCTCAAAAAGGCCGCCGTGTACCTGTTATTAGCTAGCGGGTCCTCTTGGGGGTTGCTTGCCCCCACAGCTGCCTCGGCCGGCTTCTTTTCTATCTCTAGCCTGCTCCAAAGCATTACGCCCCAAGCAAGAGCCTCATCCCAAAGCCAAAACTCCCAAAACATCGTCCTTTTGGCCCCGGCAACCAATATTGACCCCAACCCTTCCATAGGAGGCGGCGAGGTGGCGGTTGTAGACGGCTCGGCCCTTGTGCCCCAAGACGGGCCATCCGGTACCGTGGCCGATATCGAATCTCGCGCCCCTTCCTCGGCGGTAAGCGTCTATGTGGTGCGCCCTGGCGACAGCATTTCGGTTATCGCCGAGATGTACGGCGTGTCGGTTAATACCATTCGCTGGGCTAACGACCTCTCGGCCAAATCTATCCAACCGGGCCAAGAGCTGGTAATACTCCCCGTAAGCGGCGTGTACCACACCGTTAAGGCCGGCGACACCGTAGCCTCGCTTGCTAAAAAATACAGCGCCGAGGAAAGCGAAATCCTCGAGCAAAACGACATCTCGAGCGCTCTTGTTGCCGGCCAAAAAGTTTTGATACCCAACGGCACCATTGCCGCTGCTCCGGCGCCGCGCGCTGCCGTATCTAGCGGCTCGGGCTCGGGTGCCACGGTACGCGCCGGCGGCCCCGCCGTTGCAGGCTACTACGGCCGGCCTTTGTCCGGCGGCATTGTTACTCAAGGCATCCATGGCTACAACGGCATCGACTTTGGCGCGCCAAGCGGCACCCCTATTTACGCATCGGCCGGCGGCACGGTAGTTGTGGCGCGCGCGAGCGGCTACAACGGAGGCTACGGAGCTTACGTTGTAGTCCAGCACAACAACGGCACACAAACTCTTTATGCGCACATGAGCTCGGTAACCATCTCCGCGGGCGCAACCGTGTCTAAGGGCGAGCAGATAGGCCGCGTGGGCAATACCGGCAAGTCAACGGGCAACCACCTGCACTTTGAGGTGCGCGGCGCCGCAAATCCGTTTGCACGATAGTGCTCCGTAAAAACCAAGTTTGCCGCAGTGCGGATATTTTCTGAGGAAAATTCCTACGCTCCGCACCGTCGTGCTCGCGACACTGCGATCAAACTTGTTTTTACTCCGTCCAACCCCCGCCAACTAGTTGGCGGGGGTTGTGCAGTAAAAGAGGTTGGCGGGAGGCTCCGCAGGCGACGGCCGAGGATCTGTCGATTTCCATCAGGAAAGTCGTGTACTCCCGCCGGCCTGCTTTTACGGAACTTACTCGTCCGCTTCTGCGTCGAGGTATCTCCACAGGTACATGCACGCGAGTATGCGGTGGCCGGCCCAGCACTTGGCCAGCTTTTCCATTTGCTTTGGGTTTGGTTTTTTGCGCAAGTTAAAAAGTTTTTGGAACCCTTTCTGAATCCCCAGGTCGCCAGTAGGCAGCACGTCGGGCCGGTGGAGCGTAAACATAAGGAACATCTGCGCGGTCCACTCGCCTATCCCTTTAACGCGTACGACGTGCTCAGTAATCTCTGCATCGCTCATTTTCTTAAACAACTTTGGGTTTATCGTGCCGTCTTTAAACTTGGCGGCCAGGTCTTTTAAGTACGCCGACTTTTGGCCCGAGAGCCCAACGCCGCGCATCTTTTCTACTTTTATTTTTAAAACATCATCGGGTGTAGGAAACTTTTTGCGGGGCCACAGCGCCACAAAACGCTTTAAAATAGTCCCCGCCGCTTTCCCGGAGAGCTGTTGGTAAATAATAGACTCGCACAGAGCTTGGAAAGGGTCTTGCGTGTGCTTGCGCCTAAACCACAGCGGCCCAAAGTTTTGTATAAAAGTCCCCAAGTGCTTGTCTTTAATAAGCACAGGGTGCGAGTCCTTATAATGCTCTGCCATGTTTTCATCATACAAGAGCCCTCATTTTCTCGGTACATAAATTGCAAACGCCGCGAGTCCCCTCGCGGCGCGACCTGACGTTATATTTTGAAGGCGATTATCTGAAACCCTTCCTCGCGCTCTACCTCACCCGCTTCGTCGAACTCGATAGAATGATGTTCTGCGAATAGGTAATCGGGCCCTCTTTGGATTCGGGCGGTCCAGGTGCGGACCAATCTCACGCCAAGCATGGTGCCTGTGCCTGGAATAAAGAACCACCCTGCCCCGCCAATCGACGGCACCGCCCTAAAGCCGGGCAGGTCCCGCGTAATCTCGCCTTCGTGCACGAACGGAACAAGGGAAGTTGAGCCGGAGTTTTCGAAAGGGCCCACCTCTGGGAACTTTGAGGGTTCACCGAACCTGTCATCTTTGATCCAATGCTGTCGCCCAGATCTGCCTTTTTGCCGCCGGTGAGTGCGGCGATGTTTTAACTTCATCGTCGCCTCCCTGAATGTCACGGCCGGAACTTGGCCGATGA
>Ga0190272_10001699_pt1 | contig 10548 bp, 12 predicted proteins | sample Popmic504T_FD_133746 | JGI IMG/M metagenome (GOLD analysis project Ga0190272, IMG submission 133746) | Populus adjacent soil microbial communities from riparian zone of Shoshone River, Wyoming, USA - 504 T | ecosystem: Environmental > Terrestrial > Soil > Riparian zone | place: USA: Wyoming...
ACGCGGATGAGCTGACCATCGCGCAGACTGAAGGACCATATTACAAGCCCAGCTCACCACTCAGACAGGATTTTGCCGCCGACGCGCCTGACGGGATCAGGATCACCATAGCCGGATTCGTACTCGCGAAGGACTGCACATCCATCAACAGGGCACTTGTCGAACTTTGGCACGCCGATGAGCATGGCTCGTACGACCGCGTCGGATATAGGTTGCGTGGTCATCAGTTCACCGATGAGCGCGGCCGCTGGTGGTTTTCGACCATCATTCCATCGCTGTATCCAGGACGCACGCGCCACTACCATGTGAAAGTCCAAAAGCCAGGCGGGAGCGTTTTGACGACCCAGCTGTATTTTCCGGGCGAGACCCTGAACGCAAGCGACCGGATATTTGATAAGCGGCTTTTGCTCCGAATGCGCGACACGGCTGACGGAAAATTCGGCCGCTTCGACTTCGTTGTGTAAGGCTCTAGTCTGCTTGAAAAGATGACCTGATCGCTCAAACCCTGCCCCACATTGTTTCAACCGGGATACCGGAGGACCTCAATCTGGCGCGATACGCGACGAGCTACCTTTCAGAGAGTCATCGCGATGATATTGCTGGCGGATGTCCCACTGCAGGGCTGCCGTTCCCGCCTTGCAATGTTGGTCGCATCTTAGTGGAGACAAGTATTTTAGGCATCAGGCTAATGAGAACATGCCCGCTATGGGCGCAAACTCGTCCCAGGATGTTTTTGGACAACCATCGGTAGCGGCACGCAGGCCAATGTCGTCACGTTGGCCCCAGGTCGTACGCCGTCATGCTAGGTCGGCGCAAGCCTGCGCCTGCACTGTTTTTCACGGCCTTGTTGGTTTCACCAATCCATAGCATTCCGTCGCGCATGTCGTTGTATTATCGAACTTGCGCGTTCTTGTCTGGCAGCTCTTGGACTGACACTTCGTGTGCACGTGAAGCGACCGCCCCATACCAAATGTGTCCAGGCTGTAAATTCGAGCATCAATCCGCCGGCATGACACTAGGCAAGATAGCGCTTGAACCAGTCGGTTGTCCGGCCCCAGGCAAGCTTGGCCGCCGCCTCGTCATACCGTGGTGTCGAGTCGTTGTGGAACCCATGATTGACGCCTGGGTAGATGTAAGCCTCATAGGTCTTATTGTGCGCCTTTAGGGCAGCCTCGTATGCGGGCCATCCCTCGTCGATGCCCTTGTCGAGCTCGGCATAGTGGAGCAGCAGCGGAGCTTTGATACGTGGCACATCTTCCGACCGCGGCTGCCGGCCATAAAACGGAACAGCGGCCGCAAGCTCCGGGTACGCGACGGCCGCCGCATTGGCGACACCTCCGCCGTAGCAGAAACCTGTGATACCGACTTTCCCGGTGGTCAGATCGCTTTGCATCATAAACTCGACCGCAGCAAAGAAGTCATTCATCAGCTTCTCAGGATCTACCTGCTGCTGGAGGTCTTTCCCCTTTTCATCGTTACCGGGATATCCTCCGACAGATGTGAGACCGTCTGGTGCAAGTGCGATGAACCCAGCTTTCGCCACGCGCCGCGCCACGTCCTCGATATAGGGATTGAGGCCGCGATTCTCGTGGACCACCACCACCGCAGCCACCTTCCCTGGTGCTTTGGCCGGGCGGACAAGGTAGCCGCGAACCTCACCATTTCCTTTGGGCGAAGGATAGGTGATGTACTCGGCGACGATATCGGGATCGGTAAACTCGACCTGTGTGGCCAGGGCATAGTTCGGGCTCATCAAGGATAGTATGGCAGTCGCAGTCAGGCCGCCTACGGCGAATTTTCCGGCCTGGTCCAGGAATTCACGCTTGGTGATTCTCCCATGCGCGTAATAGTCATAAAGTTCGAGCAATTCCTGCGGGAAATCTTTCGCTGTAAGGCGTGTCATGGGCCGCTCCTCCTACGGGTTAGCGACAGAGTACACGAGATCAGCAAGCTGTCTTCTCAACATTCCGCGAGTGACGTATCGATTTCAATCGAGCAGAAACGTTGCCAACGAGGATGTTGCGCCCCAATTCAGCGTCCGCTTTGGGGCCAACCACTCCGGTCCGCGGAACCCGTAATCAAGCAGCCGCGCGTTCCGAGAGGGGCCGCGGACGCAATTTCGCCCTCAGGACTGCGGGAGGTGATAAGTGGCATCGTTCACTACGAGGTCCGTTCCCGGTGGGTGTCGCCGAAGTCCGACGCCGAGCGGCCCAAGCGCCTGCACGAGGCCAAACCCGGTTTCTTGATCGTAAGCGAGCGCATGACCATGAACAACTTGCCGGTCATGGCGTATCAGCCAAACCTCTTCGGCTTCGGTAAAACGTATGGGCGCGCGAAAACGATCCAGCTCGAGTCGAGTCACGCGTCGATGATCTCACAATCGGAGGCCGTGGCGGCCCTCATCCTCGAGGCGGCAGGCATGGGTTCGAGAGGTTGACAAGTTGTACGGTCGCTGGATGCATTGAAATTTCTCACCCAAAGTCTGACTATATAGTTGCGAAGATGGGTCCTCGTGGCGTGCGCATATCCGGAATTAGGTTGCGTCAAAGCCGTACTCATACATGGGGCTTGGGACGGATGGAGTGGAGAAGGTAATCGTGGTCTTCCAGATGATGCATGCGCGGCACCTTGCAGGTGACCTTCGCTAGACGAGGTACACCAAGTCACCAGCTAAATGGACTTGACCTCGCCCCCATCCATGCGGAGCGCCGAACCAGTCATCCAGTGCGCGCCGGGAGATACGAGAAACGCCATCAGTTCCGCGATTTCTTCCGGTTCACCGTAGCGCGCAATGCCTGCATCTTGCGGGAATTTCGCCATGGCCGCCTCCACCGTTATTGCATGAATAGATGCCCAGTGGTCAAGATAGGACTGGCGGCGGCCCGTCATGACCGGACCGGGGAGCACGCTGTTGACCTGCACGCCGTCGGTAATTCCGCGGTCGGAAAAAGCCTTGTCCAATGCCACAATTGCCGCGTTGATCGTGCCCACAGCTGCGTACGGTGCCTTGGGAAATACGGCGGAGTTCCCCGACATCAGCACGACCGACCCCTTGGCGTCTTTTAGGGCGGGCCACGCTGCGAGGGTTAGCCGCCGTGCTCCGTGCAGTTTAAGCGCCAAACCGCTGTCCCACTGTTCGTCCGTCATCTCAAAAAGATCGATCTGCGGCACAGCGTCGGCGATATTCAGAAGTGCGTCAACGCGGCCAAATGCCGATAGCGTCTTGTCAACGACCTCCTTTGCTGCGGCAGGTTCAGACAAGTCGAGATCAAGCGCTAGCGCTTCAGCACCATCCGCCCTCACCGACGCGGCAGTTGCGAGGACGATTGCAGAGAAGTCTCGCGCGAGCCGGATTGCAGTGGAAAGACCGATGCCCTGGCTTGCGCCCGTGACGATTGCCACTCGTTTCTGCATGATAGCTCTCCAATTTTTGCCAAGTCTATCGGGACGATTTAGCGAGAAAGGAATTCTCGGATTGCCGCAGCAATCTCAGCGGCGTGCGTCTCCAGCGCAAAATGTCCCGTGTCGAAGAACCGGACATCGGCATCGGGGATATCGCGCTTGAATGCCTCAGCGCCGGGTGGCAGGAAGAAAGGATCGTTTCGCCCCCACACCGCAAGAAACGGTGGCTGGTGAGTACGGAAATAGTTCTGAAAATCCGGATAGAGAGCAACATTGCTCTTGTAGTCGCCGAAAAGGTCGAGCTGTATGTCGCCTGCACCGGGCCGTGCGAGGTAGAAATTATCGAGCGACTGGCCATCGGGGGACACCTTGGCAACATCGGTCACGCCATGCGTATATTGCCAATTTGTAGCTTCAGGAGTGAGCATGCTGCGCAGCGCAGCGCGATTTTCCTGCGATGGCTCTTGCCAGTACGCCCGGATCGGGTTCCATCCGTCGCTCAATCCCTCTTCATAGGCATTGCCGTTTTGCGAGATTATCCCGGCTATGCGCTCCGGATGCCGCATTGCCAGCCGAAACCCGGTCGGTGCGCCATAGTCGAAGACATAGATGGTGAAGCGCTCGAGACCGATGACCTCCGTGAAGCGTTCGATCACTGCCGCAATGTTATCGAAACTGTATTTGAATTTGTCGCGCGCGGGCATGTCCGATTGACCAAAGCCGGGAAGGTCCGGTGCAATAACGCGAAACCTGTCTGCCAGAAGCGGGATCAGGTCACGAAACATGTGTCCGGCACTCGGGAACCCGTGCAGGAGCAGCAGCGTCGGGGCATCGGCCGGGCCGGCCTCACGGTAGAAGACTTTAAAACCCGTCCGTATCCACGGTCAGATATTTGATGGCTGTCATTGGGCTTCTCCTCTGTGAGTGACAAAACTCTTATCAGTTTTGTCGACTTGCTATCATCGTAACCAGTGCCGCCAGCCGATCTGCGGTCGTCCTTTGCTCAGTCATTTGGCGACCCCATTGAAAGCACAATCCATCAACGTGCCTCGCGGATTGCTTCTATGATCATGTCGACGACAACGCCGGGGGCGCTGATGCTTGGCGTGTGATCGACCGGATGCGCCCTTACCCTCGCCTTCATGCGGTCGGCCATAAAGCGCTGTGTGCCAGCGACTATCATGCGATCGTCCTCCGCCAATAAATACCAGCTGGGCAGGCTCCGCCACGAAGGAGTGCCCACGGGGACGGTGATACAGGGAACCGCAATCGGCCGCTGAACCGCCGCCAATACAACCTGCGTCTCTGGCGGAGCGTTCTGTGCAAAGGCATTGGCGAAGGCATCCTCGGGAAGCCAGATCAGCGAATCCTCATCCGGCGCAAGCTTTGGCGCTTTGGGGTGGGGTTCGGCACGGTAAAACACATCCGCCACCGTTTCTCCTTCAACCGGAGCGAGTGCAGCCACGTAAATCAGCGACCTGACTTTGTCGGATTGCGTTTCTCCAATCACAGCGCCCGCATAGGCATGGCCGGCGAGCACAACAGGACCGTCGACGCGAGCGAGCGTTCGGCCAACAGCGGCCACGTCGTCAGCCAGGGAGGTCAATGGCAAAGGTGCGGCCACGGCTTTGATGCCTTGGCCCTTGAGAGAAGCAATCACGCTTCCCCAGCTCGATCCATCAGCCCATGCGCCATGGACGAGCACGACGGTGATGTCTTCGAAACGCATTAACTCTCTCCTGGGTAGAGAAATTGCTAACCTGTTTAATCGCTTTGGAGAGGTTACGCATTGAGAGCATAACTTGTCAACAGGCATCCGAATGGTTACTTACATTCGAGTTGAAAATTCGTCGCACCGGAAGGCCGAAATGGAGCATCGTTACCCACCCGCTATTTTCATTGCTGACAGTCCCGGTCTGGATTTCTTGAACTCGGTTGCCACGCCGATTGATTCAGAGGTCGACTGGCTCGCCAGCGGTGATGGCCTGATCGATTGGTTGGCGCAGGCGAAACTTGTTCCGGCGACGGTGCTTGCTGAGTTCAAGGCAAGCGCGATGCCCGGTGAACTCGACAAGATCGCCGATCGGGCAAGAAATCTTCGCGAATGGTTCCGGCAGTTTGTCAGGGACCGGAAAGGAGCTGCTCTGACCTCCGATCATCTTAAGGACCTGGAACCCCTTAACAGCCTAATTCGGCGTGATGAGGCATTCACTGAAATCGTCGCAGCCGAGGATGGTGGGAGTCTCACATCAGTGACGTCGCGCCGTTGGCGGTCGGCTGAATCGCTGCTCTTGCCGATTGGTGAATCCTTGGCAAAATTTGTCTGCGAAGAAGACTTCGCCAACGTGAAGGCCTGCGAAGGGCACGCTTGCACACTCATGTTCGTTGATCGCACCCGGCGGAAGGCGCGACGGTGGTGCAGCATGGCAATCTGTGGAAACAGGGCAAAACAGGCAGCCCATCGCAGGCGGTCGAAAAGGGACAGGGCGGCGTGAAACGATCTTGAAGGTGGCTTGGATACGTTATGTCGAACAGGGTATCGATCTCACAGGAATCATCAATCAACAGTGGATTTTTATCTCCACGTTGCTGCTAATTGATTGAGTGGGACCAAAGACCCCGAGCCACGCGCCATTGAGCTACTTCAACATGGCTTGATCAATTTGCTCGACGCAGTCTATCTCGTTCTTTGGCCACAGCGTCGTCTGTGAATTCTGGCGAGTTCTCATAAAGCTTGAGCGTATCGAGAACGATGGAGAAACGATTTACCGTTTCAGGATCGCTTAGGAAGAGCTGAGGCTAGCTTGCCGTCAACTGCCGAGTTTTCGCACGGTCTGCATGGGAAATTTGCGACGCGACGAGTAAAGCGACCGCTTTCGGCCGGAAGGCCGTGGCGCTTCATTTGAGAATATTCTCGCCCATCAAGGATTGGCCTACACCGCGGTCGGGAGGAGCTCTGCAATGGCCAGCTGTGCCCAAATTGCCTTTCTCGCCTTCCTCGTTTTGGGACTATTGCCTAGAATTGCACTGGCCGCGGAGCCTTTCGCCCCGAGCTGGATCAAGAATGTACCCGTAGCCAAACCGTGGCCATAGAGATTGTTGCGGATTGGAACCAGGTCGAACGGTATCGCAGGGACAACATCCGGACCGATATTATCGACTTCAACGGATACTGGGGCGGCAATCTTACGATTAGCCCGGAATCCCCGCAGGATTGAAGCCTTTAGGAAAAGGCGGCGTTTTTTCGCCATAGACCAGAGATCCAGTGGATCAACTAGCCAACACTCTCCAGCTTTCCTGAAGGTAGCAAGCCCCAGATGCGACAGGTCGAGAACGGGTTTATCACGCAAACCAATGTTTAGCAGAGTGATACCAGCGTATAATATAAAACGCGCGCATTTTGCTCCACTCGTACAAGATACAGCGGCGATCCGTCGTCGACTCTTGTTGTAATTCCCGCCTGCGGGCGGACAGGATGATGATTGAGAAGATAATGACAGTTAAATCAACACACACCGAGGCTATGTCTACCACGGGCCGGATTGAAGAGCTCAAGCACAAGATAGAAAGTCTTGAAGCTAGTTTGGATAGTGCTATCGAAATTGCATATCTACGCGGCGCGACCGAATGGGTTCGTCACAACTATCCATCGCAGCACGCGCGGCTATATAGGCGATTTGACAGCTGTGTTGCTTGAGCTTGCGCACCCCGCGCCGACCACTAGCGGTTAGCTATGCTGACAATGGGCGGGGATACAGCCTCGATGGCCCTCACCCGTGATCGGTCAGCGCCAGATGGCATGTAGACTTCCGCGACGAAAGCTTGCGTCGTGGCGTGGCAGCTGGTCATCCGTACCTATGAATGATCCTAGATGTATTCTCTATTCTTCCACCCATTCGCGAATGGGTGGTGGGAAAACGGCCTGTATTGTTGATCTGGAGCCGCAACTGATCTGTTGATGGAGAGGTGTCGATGCGACTGTTGTTGATCGAAGACGACGCAAATTTCGGTTCTGTATTGAAAAAAGCGCTGGAGAAGCACTCTTATGGTGTGGACTGGATGCAAGATGGGGAATCGGGTCTCGCCGCGCTTGAAGATCTAAACTACAGCGTCGTCATTCTCGACCTCAACTTGCCGAAACTCAGTGGAATCGATGTTGTCCGGGCGACACGGCGAAGGAAGATCATGGTTCCGATATTGCTCCTGTCCGCTATGGGTACGCAGCTGCATAAGGTGGAAGGACTTGATAGTGGCGCTGACGACTATCTCGTCAAACCCTTTGACTTGGACGAATTGCTGGCACGGCTAAGGGCCTTGGCTCGAAGGCGGGACGGACGTCCGGAAATCGTCCTGAAATCGGGAGACGTTGAAATCGATCCTGCCGCCATGGTCGTCCGCAGCGCTTCAGCACAAGTCGCGATGACCGCCAAGGAGTTCCAAATGCTCAAGCTTCTTATGGAGCGCGCCGGCAAGTACGTGACAAAGAGCGATATCGAGTATGCGCTTTACAGTGCCGAAAGCGCCGTAGAGAGCAACACAACGGAAGTGGTGATCTATAATCTGCGCAAGAAGCTCGGCAGCGACTTTATCAAGTCGACCCGAGGCGTGGGATACATGGTTGGTCGACACTGACAACCAAGCATTCCCACTGGAGGTTACGGGGCTTGGGGACACCTACTCCCATCGGATCGATACATCGAATAGTATCGCAAAACCTCGAGCCGATAGTATGGCCATCAACGATTCACGGGTGAGGCCTTCGGTGGAAGCTGGTAGGTAAACATGATGATCAGCAGAGGTATCAAAGTTATCAGCGCCAGCATGGCCCATGCATCATTGATGGATTGTACCATAGCCGCCCTTGCAACCATTGGGCTGAAAATACTCTGCGCAATCGCATCGAATTTACTCGGCATATGTGCGACAACCTCGTTAGCAGGCATTCCGATAAATCTTTCCGTCCGTTGATCGCCCGCCAGCAAACCGTTGGCAATTGCGATGCCGTGCGTTGTTGATCGCGTGTAAATTACCGTGTCAATCAGCGCCAGGCCTATTGCGCCGCCAAGATTGCGCATCAGATTGAATAGGCCGCTGGCATCCGGAACCCGATCATCTTGGAGATTACCAAGCGCAAGGCGCGTCGGCGGAAGCAGGCAAAACATTATGGCCAGACCTCTAACAACTTGGGGCCAGAACATCCCGGCAGCATCGGTTTGCGGTGACTGAAAGGCACTGCAACCGAGGCCAACTGCAAACAACAGAAAGCCTATGGTTGACAACAACCTCGCTTCGACCCGTTGTTCCAGCATGACGGCAATGGGAGCGACCATCAGTTGCACAATGCCGCCCACAAGCATTATCTCGCCTATTCGCAACGCGTTGTGACCCCTGACGAAAGCCAGGAAAACGGGCATCAGATATACCGAGCCGAATAGACCGAATCCCAGAACGAAACTCAGAATGCAGCCAATTGTAAAATTTCGGTCCTTGAAGTTATGCAAATCAACGATAGGCGTGAGCGACTTCCATGTCCGCCGGGTAAAGGCAACCAGCATAAGCACACTGAAAACCGAAAGGGACAGAACGACGGGGCTGAGCCAGCCGCGTTGCGGCGCTTCTTTCAATGCGATCTCCAATGCGGCAAGACCCATCGCCATCATTGCCAGCGATTGAAAATCAATCGAACGGAAGTATTTGAGTTCCAGTGGTTGGAGCGGAAGCAGCAATGCTGCCAACAATGCCGCAACCAGGCCAGGTACGACATTGATCAGAAAGAGCCAGTGCCAAGAGTAGGTCTCGGTTATCCACCCTCCAATGATTGGTCCCACAGTCGGAGCCATGACGGCGACGACACCAGCAACGGTTGTGGCGATGCTTTGTTGCCGCTGCGGAAACAGCAGGAAAACCGCAGAGAAAACTGACGGGATCAAGGTCCCACCCGAAAACCCTTGCAAGACGCGCCAGCACAGCAGGGCATTGAAACTATCGCTTTGTGCACATCCGACAGACGCAGCGGTAAACAGCAGGCTGCCAGATACAAAAAGCCAACGCATGCTGAGCAATCGGGTCAAGAAGCCTGTCAGCGGGATCGCGACTACCTCGGCGATCAGATAGGCAGTCTGAATCCAGCTCATTTGATCTGGATTGATTCCCAAAGCCCCCTGGATTGTTGGTAGCGACGTAGCGACGATCTGGACGTCGAGAATGGCCATGAACATGCCGATGCACATTGCGAAAAAGCCCAGCCAAGTCGAAAGACTTGGCAACCGCGCTTCGCCTGCATCAGGGTCTTGCATCATGGCGCAACTCCGAAAGCGCGGAATTCTCTTCCCGAATCCTTACCGCCAGAACGAAGGCATTCAGCGCGGAGAATCCAAGAGCATACCATACCAACCCAAAGCACAAGGGCAGCACCGCGATCTCTCCGATCACGACGACATAATTCGGATGCGCAAGGAAGCGGTAGGGCCCGGTTCCAACAAGGGGGCTTCCCGGCAAAACGATAATACGCGTGGTCCAGCGCTTGCCCAACGTCGCAAGCACCCAAAACCGCAATACTTGAAGCAATATGAAAACGGCAAGCCATCCTGGTTCGATCGGCTTATCCCAGGCAAAAATCCACAAGCCGACAAGCCAGGCAGCATGCAGCGCCACGATGAACACATAATGCTCTGATGCGGCCTCGCATGCTCCCTTCGCGAGCAGAGCCTTGGTGTTACGTCTGGCGAGCAAGAGTTCGCCCAGGCGCTCGATAGTAACGAAAGCGAGAAGCGCCGACGCCGCGATCATGCGGCTCTCTTGAGTGAAACACAGCTGACGCTGAAGCCCGGGCCCATCGCAGTCAGCAACGTGCGGGATGGCAAACCCTGCTCGACGACGCGATCCAGAACGAACAGCGCCGTAGGGGCCGACATATTTCCATATTTGGATAACACATCACGTTCATGGTCCAAGCTGCCTTGACCAAGGGAAAGCGCAGTCTCCAGCGCAGTGACGACTTTGGCTCCCCCAGGATGACAGGCAAATCTATCGATATCCGCAAGTTCAAGATTCGCGCGTCAGAGGATTCCGGAGATCGCCGGGGCGATGCGCTCTTCGGCAAAAGGCGGAATATCGCGATCGAAAATGACACCGAAACCCTGTTTG
>Ga0190272_10001700_pt1 | contig 10544 bp, 11 predicted proteins | sample Popmic504T_FD_133746 | JGI IMG/M metagenome (GOLD analysis project Ga0190272, IMG submission 133746) | Populus adjacent soil microbial communities from riparian zone of Shoshone River, Wyoming, USA - 504 T | ecosystem: Environmental > Terrestrial > Soil > Riparian zone | place: USA: Wyoming...
ACGTGCTGCTGGCCCTCCATTAGCGAGATCACGGCGTTGTCGCATTCCGGAGCGAACTCGCTCGAGTGGCTGTCCGCGAGTCCGATGACGTTGCGCGCAAACTCGATGATGGCGGTCTGCATCCCGAGACAAATCCCGAAGAACGGCAGGCCGGATTCGCGCGCATAGCGGATCGCTTCGAGCATTCCCTCAACTCCGCGAACACCGAAGCCGCCGGGGACCAGCACTCCCTGCATGTCGGCAAGCAGCTCGCGGGTGCGTTCCCTGCTGGTAAACAGGTCGCTTGCCAGCCACGAGATCTCCACACCGACATCGTTTGCAATCCCGCCGTGAATCAGGGCTTCCTGCACACTCTTGTAGCTATCTATGAGATCAGTGTACTTGCCGATTACCGCGATCTTGACCTTGCCTTGCGGTCTCAGAATTCGCTCGACCATGCCTCGCCACTTCGATAGATCTGGCGCGCGACGGCCAAGCAGTCCGAGGCGGTGCATCACTCGCTCGTCGAGACCCTGCTCGTGGAAGAGCAGCGGTATCTGATAGATGCTCGGAACGTCACGGCTCTCGATGACAGCGCCAAACTCGACGTTGCAGAAGAGCGCGATCTTTCTCTTCACCTCTTCGGACAGCGGGCGCTCCGTGCGGCAGATCAGGATGTCGGGCTGGATTCCGATTTCCATGAGCTCGCGCACCGAATGCTGCGTCGGCTTCGTTTTCACTTCACCTGCCGCGGCGATGAAGGGCACCAGCGTCAGGTGGATGAAGATCGCGTTCTCGCGGCCAATCTCGTGGCGAAACTGCCTGATCGCTTCCAGAAACGGCAGTGATTCGATATCACCGACTGTCCCGCCGATCTCGACGATGACGACATCGCTCTCGGGCGCGAGTCGCTTCATCGCTCCCTTGATCTCATCGGTGACGTGCGGAATCACTTGAACGGTGGAGCCCAGGTACTCTCCGCGCCGCTCCTTTGTAATGACGCTGAGGTAAATCCGCCCGGTGGTTACGTTGTTCGCCTGCGCGAGCGACCGGTCGATGAAACGCTCGTAATGGCCGAGATCCAGATCGGTTTCGGCGCCGTCGTCCGTGACGAATACCTCGCCGTGCTGAAAGGGCGACATCGTTCCCGGATCGACATTCAGGTAAGGATCGAACTTCATGATCGTAACCCGCATTCCGCGCTCGACCAGAAGTCGTCCGAGTGAAGCCGCCGCGATCCCCTTGCCGAGCGATGAGACCACTCCGCCGGTTATGAAGATGTAGCGCGTCTGCTGATTGGTCCTAGACTGCATTCACACCCCCGCGCCTGCCATGAATTCGTCCCAGCGCGCGTTCGCGCGCTCGAGATCATCTTCGGTATCGATGCCGCTTGCCGGTGCTTCTGCCGCTATTGCAACGCCCATCGGGATTCCCGCCGCGAGAGGCCGCAGCTGCTCCAGACGTTCGATCTCTTCTAAAGGATGCACCGGCAATGAAACCCATTTCGCCAGCGCTTCCCTGCTATACGCGTACACCCCAATATGCTGTAGTGTGCGAGCCGCCTGCCTGGCTGAATCAGCGGCGTCCCGGACGAAAGGAATGGGAGCGCGCGAGAAGTACATGGCCCGGCCGTCATCCGCGACTACCACCTTTACCAGGCTCGGGGTGTTGAGGATCTCCGGACTTGCCGGAGAAGCTGAGGTTCCGAGCGGAAAACGCCCGGTTGCCACGATCTCTGCCGCCCCACGGACCGCCCCGGGACCGATGAAAGGCTCGTCCCCCTGAACGTTTACAATCGTCTCGAAAGTCCGGAAACGGGCGGACTGGGCTACCTCGGCCACCCGCTCCGTACCCGAGCTATGATCGGCGCTGGTGATGATGCAGTCCGCGCCCGCCTTCCGGACCGTAGATGCAACGGTCTCGTCGTCCGTTGCCACGACGACGGCGTCAGCGATCTTCATTTGAGAGATTCTTTGCCAGACCCGGACGATGAGGGGGAGTCCGGAGAGGAGACGGAGCGGCTTGCGCGGGAGGCGCAGGGCGCCGAGGCGGGCCGGGATCACTACCAGCGTCCTCATCACCCGCTCATTCTTGCGCGACACCATGGAAAAGTCACGCCTTGCAATATACCCCGCGCGGGTAGGCGGGGCAAACATTTTCGGGTTGTCAGCGCGGAATCGAGACCCCGAATGAGAACGCCGAACGCTCGGAGAACGGGGAGCGAGTTCCGGCGGGGTCAATGTGGTAATCCACGCGCAGAAAGCTGATTCCCGCGCCGATTCCAAGGTTCTGAATGAACGGAGGGAGGTCGCGGACCCCAGCGCTACCGACCGCATAACGCAGGGCGACGAACGGGCTTCCCAGCATTCTGAGCATAATACGCTCAATCGGAATCAAGTACTCGCCCTCGGCATAGAAGAGGCGGTCGCCACCCAGCGCAAGCAGGTCGACGGTCGGAAGGGTGGCGGACCCTCCGAGGTACGCGTATCGCTGCGGAGGTACCGTGTCTCCGCTCAAGACGGTGTGCCCACGAAAAGAGAAACTCTGGGTACCGAAGGTTGGAAAGAAAACCTCGGCGTGGATCGTTCCCTGAGTGAATGACCCCTGCCCGATCACGCACGGAGTATCCCCTCCAGGTGAAAACACGCATCTTTCAACCGGCGAGCGCAAAGCATGTTCCAGCGTAGCGCTGACCTTCGCGTCCACCTCTCCGCGAAAGTAGTCCATGCCCGTTCCGCCGAGAATCGACCCGATGTTCCCTTTGGTCACCGCGGGGTTTGCGCGCAGCATCTTCAGGGTGTCACTGCGTCCAAGAACGCTCCAGGGTCTTCTGGTCGGGCGCAACGACCCGGTAGACCAATCCTTCTCAACGTTTCCGCCGAGGAACGGCGTGAACGTATAGCTGCCGGTGGTCAAAGTCCGGATGAACCGGAGCGATGCCCGGTCAGCGCGGTAGTAGTTGCGAGCGTCCGTGCCGACGAAGATCGCGGCGCCGGAATTCATCAGATCGGATCTGATCCACGCATCGTTCGTGAAGGTCCCGCGCCCGACGAAGAGCTCGATCTCGTTGTTGTAGCCCGGACGAAACGATCCCTCGATCGACGGGTCCCAGTTCCCCAGGTGCGAGCGGTAGCGGACGAGCGCGTCGATGTCCACGCGGCCATCGCCGAGAGACAGATTGGGTCCCCACGGCACTGTGAGTCCGTTTACCCGGTCGTAGCTCGGGATGCGAAAACCTATCCCTAGCGGCAGGGTCAGCGGACGATCGGAGTAAATCACGTATGCCGTGTCCGGCTCGGTCGCGGTCGTATCCTCCTGCGCGAGCGCCGGCTGCGACGCCAGCGCGGCCAGAAGAGCGGCCAGCATTTTCATCGAGCGAGGGTGAGAAAGTTGCGCAGTATCTCCTTGCCGTGGTGAGTCAGGATTGACTCCGGGTGAAATTGAACGCCCCACACGGGGTGTTCGCTATGCCTGATGGCATGAATCTCATCGGGATCATCCACGTCACGGGCGATCACATCGATTTCACCGGGCAGCGAGCCTGCCTCGATCACCAGCGAGTGATATCGCATCACCTCCAGCGGGCTCGGAACCCGGTCAAACAGGCCACTGCCGTCGTGGGTGATTCGCGAAGTCTTACCATGCATCAGCCGCTTCGCGCGCACAACCCTGCCCCCGTAGGCCTCGCCGATCGCCTGATGCCCGAGGCACACCCCGAGGGTCGGAATCACACTGCTCCAGCGACGAATCGCCTCAACGGTGATGCCCGCCTCCGACGGAGTGCACGGGCCGGGCGAGATGACCATACGGGTGACGCCCATCGTCCCGATGTCTTCGACCGATATCTCGTCGTTGCGGCGCACAACCGGCTTCTCGCCAAGCTCTCCGAGATACTGCACGAGGTTGTAGGTGAACGAATCGTAGTTGTCGAGCACGAGCAGCATCGGGTAATTCTAGCCTCGGGTCAGGAGCGCGGGTGGAACTGCTTGTGCACGCTGCGCAGATATTCCCGGTCGATGTGCGTGTAAATCTGAGTAGTGGAGATGTCGACATGGCCCAGCATTTCCTGCACTGCTCTGAGATCGGCCCCGCCTTCAAGAAGGTGCGTCGCGAATGAGTGGCGGAGTGTGTGCGGCGACACGGGCTTGGTAATTCCGGCCTTGTCGACGTATTTGCGTAGAATCTTCCACGCCCCCATCCGTGACAGCGGCTGCCCGCGCGCGCTGAGGAAGAGAACTCCCTTCCCTTCGCCCTTTTCCAGAACCGGTCTCAGCTCACGGAGGTAGATCGCAATCGCCCCAATCGCCCGACGTCCAATCGGGACAAGGCGCTCCTTTGCCCCCTTGCCGAAGACTCGCACGAGGTGATCCTGCAGCATGACGTCGCGCACCGCCAGGGAGATCCACTCCGAAACGCGCAGCCCCGCCCCGTATGCCACCTCCAGCATCGCCCGGTCGCGGTAAGCGAGGCGCTCGTCGAGAGAAGGTGCGGCAAGCAGCCGCTCGATCTCGTCGACGCCAAGCACTTCCGGAAGCGTGCGCCATTTCTTCGGTGTCTCCAGGCGCTCACTCGGATCGCTGACGACGTGTCCCTCGCCGAGGAGGAACTTGAAGTAGGTGCGCACCGCGGAGATGTTGCGCCTGATCGAAGCGGGCGCTAACCCCAAGTCCTTCAGGTGATAGATGTACTCGCGCAATGACCGCGATCCAACCTCGCTGGGCGAGGCAGCACCCTTGACCTGCTCGTAGGTAACGAACCGCTCGATGTCGAGCCGGTAGGCCTTGCTGGTCTCGACTGAGGCACCCTGCTCGAGCGCGAGAAAATCGTCGAAGCGCTCCACGAAAAAGGAGCGCGCAATCTTGTCGTCGAGTGTCGCCTTACTCACGCACCTGCCTCGATCGGCGGCGAAGGAGCCAGATGCCGGCGATGAGGGCGACCAGGGTTCCCGAGATCACTCCCGCCCATTGTCCAGAGCGCAGGAGATAGTGCTGGAGCAATTCCCAGTTGTCACCGGCGCGGAAGGCGAGAAAAGTGATGACTCCGAACCAGATGGCGGATGCGGTGGCGACAGCCAGGAACACCTTCCACATCGGCAGGCGCATGGCTCCAGCGAAAGGCGGGACGATCGCTCGAACTCCAGGCAGAAACCGGCTCACGAACAAGCCTCCGAAGCCGTACTTCGCGATGAGCTGTGTGAGGCGGGGTTCCGCCGTCGGGCCCGCGTACTTCTCGAGTCGAGTGAGGATCATGTCCGACCCGAAGCGACGCGCGATGGTATACGTCACCATCGCCCCTGCGACGTTGCCGAACCAGCCGAGCAGAAACACCCATATGGGCGAGCCGTGAGCCCTCGACGCCAGAAAGCTCCCGAAGGCGATAACGCCGTCCGATGGAAACGGAGGAAAAAAATTCTCGAACGCCGAAAGCGCCGCGATCGCAACGTAGAGGGTTCCAATAGGTAGATCGCCCAGCCAGGCTACCACTGTGTCGAGCATTATTTTCCTTTCCCTACCAGAGTAGCAACCGCGATGCAGGCGAGTCCCTCGCCGCGGCCGATCCAGCCCATACCTTCATTCGTCTTACCCTTGACGCTCACGGCAGACGAATCGACACCGAGGGCGGACGCGAGCCGCGTCCGGATCCTGTCGCGCTCGGGGCTCAGTCTCGGCGCTTCGGCGATGACGCTCACGTCTACGTTCCTGACGAGAAAGCCCGCCCCCGAGATTCGTTTGACGGCCGCCTCCAGCATCTGGATGGAATCGCGGTCCTTGTTGGCCGGATCGGTGTCGGGGAACATCTCGCCGATATCGCCGAGTCCGGCGGCGCCGAGGACAGCATCGGTGATTGCGTGACACACCGCGTCCGCATCGGAGTGTCCAACGAGTCCAACATCTGACTTGATCCGGACACCACCGAGTATCAGCGCGCGACCCGGAGCGAACCGGTGCGAGTCGTAGCCTACGCCGACTCTATAGTCCCCGCCCGCCTGCTCCGCTGAAGTGACCGCTCTCGTATCACGCGGCATCTGCCCGCGCTGCGACATCGGGCACGAGCAGGGAGTAATCCTGCCTCCGGCGCGCGGGCGTGAAGCCGGCATCGCGAATCAGACGCTCCATCTCCTCGGTCGAGGTGCGGTTCGTGGTGTTGGCGGCGGATACCACGTTCTCCTCAATCATCAGCGACCCGAAATCGTTGCACCCGAAGCGGAGCGCGATCTGCCCGATCTTCATCCCCATCGTCACCCAGCTCGACTGGATGTTCGGGACGTTGTCGAGAACGACTCGCGAGAAAGCGACGGTGCGCAGATACTCCGTGGCGCCGGTCTTCGGCTGGTGCGACAGAGTCGGCGTGTTCTCCGGCTGAAGCGGCCAGCAGATGAACGCCGTGAAGCCGCCTGTCCTCGCCTGCACCTCCTTGACGCGCTGCAGATGCTCCAACCGCTCCGCGAGAGTCTCTCCGAGCCCGTACATCATCGTCACCGAAGTTTTCATGCCCTCGCCGTGCGCGAGCTCCATGATCTCGAGCCACCGGTCAGCACCGGCTTTCTTTGGCGCAACGATGTCCCGGACGCGCTGGACGAGAATCTCACCGCCGCCGCCAGGAATCGAATCCAGACCTGCCTTCCGCAGCTCACGGATCACCTCGAGCGCATCCATGCGAAACAGCTTGGCGAAGAAATCGACTTCGCTCGGGCTGAACCCGTGAATGTGGATGGGATGATTGCGCTTGATGTAGCGCATGAGGTCGAGATACCACTCGAACGGGATGTAGGGGTTGTGGCCCCCCTGAATCAGGATCTGCACCCCGCCGAGAGCCTTGGCCTCGTCGATCTTCGCGCCGATCTGCTCGAAGGAAAGGGTGTAGCCCTCGCCGTGCTTCGGCCGCCGCGCGAACGCGCAGAAGCCGCAGTCGGCGACACACACGTTGGTATAGTTGATGTTCCGGTCGATGATGTATGTGACCGTGTTGCCCGGATGCAGCCGCTGCCGGACGCTGTCCGCCTCGACGCCGAGCTCGAGCAACGGCGCGTTGGTGTAGAAATCGAGGAGGTCGCGCGATTCGCTCATGCGGCGGGAAGAAAAGTGAGTGTTCCGTTTGGAATGCGGCCGCGCTCGACGAGACGGCGGTAGAACTCCGTCAGCCCGGCGAGGTGTGGATACGAGAGGCGGTAGTCCAGACCGGAAAGGTATTCAGCGCACACCGGTTCATCCACGCCTGTAGTCTCGCGCGCCTGGCGGGCGAGCTCCGGAAGGTGGTCCAGGCCCCAGTTGCGCGATTCGATCAGGGCCGCGTGTGCGACAAGCGCATCCTTCACGTTCGCGGTTCGCTGCGCGACCCACACCGCGAACACGAACGGCTGGCCTGTCCACTCCTTCCACTCGTGTCCGAGATCGTACGAGTACTTATAGCGCGCGCGGTGGCGCGAGCCGAGGAGGAGCGCCGCGTCGCCAATGACCAGGCGGGCGTCAGCACCGCCGTCGTCCTGAAAGGCGACGTCACTGAGCTCGGCATCGCCCGGAACGAAATGCGGCTTGACCCGCCATACGTTGTCGAACAGCAGCTCGAGGAGCGCGACGCTCGTCATCGAGCTGCGACTGACAATTACGCGCCGGCCACCCAGCTCTGAAGCGGGCCGCGCGGAGAACAGCATTACGCTCCTGACGGCGCCGTCGCACGATATCGCGAGATCCGGCAGCAACAGATACCGTCCGGAGTCGCGCGCGTATTCGACGGCGGAAACGACACTGATGTCCAGCTCTCCGCGCGCCATGCGCCGATTGAGATCCGTCGGCACCCCGTTGACGAGCTCAGCGTCCAGCTTGACGACTCCACGATCGAGCGCGCCGTAGACCGGGTAGCAGTTGATGTATGGAATGCGGCCGATTCTCATGCCGCCACCGCCGCGGGCTCGAACACGCGGAGAACGTTGTAGAACGAATCGCGCTCGGCGGGAATCTTTCCAGCTGCGCGTATCAGCTCGAGCAGCTCGTCGAGCGTCTGACCTTGCGCAGTGTGGGCGCCCGCCTCGTGGTAAATCTTCTCGCGAACGACGGTGCCCTCGAGGTCATTCACTCCGAACGCCAGCGCCGTCTGTGACAGGAACGGCGTAACCATGATCCAGTGTGTCTTGATGTGGTCAAAGTTGTCGAGGAACAGCCGTCCGACCGCGAGATTACGAAGATCGTCGAAGCCCGTTGTCGCGGTTCCCTCGCGCTTCAGCTCGATCCCCAGCTCGTTGTTGTCCGGGTGGTATGCGAGCGGAATGTAGGCGAGAAATCCGCCCGACTCATCCTGCAGGTCCCGCAGCATCGACAGGTGATCGACTCGATCCTGTATGGTCTCGACGTGTCCGTACAGCATTGTGCAGTTGGAGCGGATTCCCAGGCGGTGTGCCGTACGATGGACGTCGATCCAGTCTTCGGCGGCGAGCTTTTTCTCGGCGATTGCCATTCTCACACCCCGTCCGAAAACTTCCGCGCCTCCACCAGGCAGCGTGTCCAGACCGGCCTCGCGCAAGGCAATCAGCACGTCCGCGATCGACATCTTGTCGATCCGCGCGATGTGGGCGATCTCGACCGCGGTCAACGCCTTGATATGCACGTTGGGGTGGCGGGACTTGAGTCCGCGGAACATCTCGCTGTAGTACTGGAGGCCCGCTTTCATGTCGAGGCCGCCAACGATGTGGAATTCCCGCGTCAGTCCGTTGTCGGCTGCCTGTGCTTCGGCGAAGACCTCGTCGAGTGTGTAGTGGTAGGCACCCTCCTCTTTGGGGAGCCGCGCGAAGGAGCAGAAAACGCAGGTCTTCCGCAGATAGCAGACGTTGGTCGGATTGATGTGCTGGTTCGCCGCGAACGTGACGACGTCTCCGTGCCTGCGACGATTTGCGTAATCCGCGAGCAGTCCGACGCCGAGCAAGTCAGGGCACTGGAACAGGTAGTGCGCGTCGGCCGGCGAGAGCCTTGTCCCGTGCAGGACTTTCTCTCCGATCCCGCGCAGGGCTCTGTCGGCGATCCGGCCGAGGTCCAGGGAGACCTCCCGATTCATCGGGCTCAGGATTCGAAGCGCTTGACGGCGAGGGTGGTGTTGTGCCCACCAAAGCCGAAGCTGTTGCTGAGGACCGCGTTCACCTCGCGGTCGATACACACGTTCGGAGTGTAGTTCAGATCCAGCTCTGGATCCGGGGTTTGGTAGTTGATGGTCGGCGGAATCACGCCGTTGCCAACCACCAGCGAGCTGATGATGAACTCGACGGCTCCAGCGGCGCCAAGCATGTGACCGGTTGCCGATTTCGTCGAGCTTACATTGAGGTCCTTGGCCGCATCCCCGAATACCGCCTTGATCGCGCGCGTCTCGTTGAAGTCGTTCGCGGGAGTCGAGGTGCCGTGGGCGTTGATGTACTGAACATCGGCGGGCGTAAGCCCAGCGTCCTTGAGGGCTCGCTTCATCGCGCGTTGTGCGCCTTCCCCATCGGGCGCCGGAGCCGTGAGGTGATAGGCATCACCCGTTGCGCCGTAACCTACGATCTCAGCGTAGATTCGGGCTCCGCGCTTGAGCGCGTGCTCGAGCTCCTCGAGGACGACGATGCCCGATCCTTCGCCCATGACGAAGCCATCACGTGTGGCGTCGAAGGGTCGCGACGCGGTCTCGGGGCTGTCATTCCGCTCCGACAGCGCCTTCATGTTGGCGAATCCGCCGATCGCCATTGGAGTCACCGTGGCTTCCGCGCCACCGGTGATCATGACGTCCGCGTCGCCGTACTGGATGGTCCGATACGCATCACCTATCGCATGAGCACTGGTCGCGCAAGCTGATACGGTGGCGTAGTTTGGCCCCTTTGCATTGAACTGCATCGAGACGATTCCAGCGGCGATGTCGGCGATGAACATCGGGATGAAGAAAGGTGAGATCTTTCCCACGCCGCGCTCGCGATAGACGTCGTGCTGCTCCTCGAAGCTCTTGAGGCCACCGATACCGCTACCGATGATCACCCCGATGCGGTCGGGATCCATCCCGTTACTGCCGTTGGCGAGACCGGCGTCGCCCATTGCCTGACGGGCGCCGGCGACGGCGTACTGGGTGTAATGGTCGGCACGTTTCGCCTCTTTGCGGTCCATGAAGTCGAGAGCATTGAAGCCCTTAACTTCGGCGGCGAAGCGAACCGGGAAGTTCGAAGCATCGAATTTCGTGATCGGCGCCGTGCCCGACTTGCCAGCGATCAATGCTTTCCACGTCGTCGCCACATCGTTGCCAACCGGGGTTATGGCCCCCATGCCAGTGACGACGACCCTACGCTTCACCTACGCTCCGACCTTCTGGTTCAGATAGCCAAGCGCGTCACCAACGGTGCGCAACTTCTCGGCGTCCTCATCAGGGATGTCGATGTTGAACTCTTTCTCGAACTCCATCACGAGCTCCACGATGTCCAGGCTGTCCGCACCGAGATCCTCGATGAAGCTCGCCTCGTTCGTCAGCTTCTCGCGCTCCACGCCGAGCTCCTTCTCGATGATGTCCTTGACCTTGTTGGAATTGTCGGCCATTTGCTGGATTTCCTCGTGTTTATGGGG
>Ga0190272_10001701_pt1 | contig 10542 bp, 1 predicted proteins | sample Popmic504T_FD_133746 | JGI IMG/M metagenome (GOLD analysis project Ga0190272, IMG submission 133746) | Populus adjacent soil microbial communities from riparian zone of Shoshone River, Wyoming, USA - 504 T | ecosystem: Environmental > Terrestrial > Soil > Riparian zone | place: USA: Wyoming...
ACGCCTGCCGCACCTGCGGCAACCGCGCTGTTGTCAGTAGCGGCACGCCACCGCAATTTGATCGGTTGACCCGCGGCCGCTGCCGGCAGGTTGATGGTGGAAGTGATATAGGTCGGCGCCGCCGTCGTCCCACCGGACAATCCGCTCCAGGCCGGCCGGCCGGCGATTGGGCTGCCGAAGGTGGCGTCGATAGTGCGGGTGTAGCCGCCAGCGATAAAGGCGTTGCCGCCGGTAGTAATGTCGTTGAAGGCGCCGCCGTTGATGCTTATCTCCAGCACCATGCCGTCAAAGCCACGGGTGGGCGTGATGCCGCTGGCCTCCATGTTGAATAGGTTTCTGAAGGTCAACTGCGCGCCGCCCGCCGGCACGTTGATGGTCGGCGTGTCGAGCGTAGTGTTACCGATGTTGGTTACATCGGGTGCGAACGCATCGTTAGGTGCGCTGCTGGGATTGGTGGCTGAAGTAACCCAGGGGAGTTCGACACCTGTGGCCGCGGTGACCCAGCCGGCGGGAAGCGCCGGTGGGGTAACTGCGTCGAAGTTCTCGCTGAAGGTGGTCACAGTGACGAGCGCACCCAGCGTCATCGTAAAGGTGACGTTGCCGAGATTGGTGGGGCCATCCTGAAGCGCCAGCGTCAACGTTATGGTACTGCCGCAGGTGCCTTGCGCCGTAAAAGTAAAGGGGCGAGTGACCGCGGGTCCAAATGATGTTACCGCTCCATAGTTCTGCGGAGCGCTTGGTCCGGCGACGCCGCCAGTCGGCAGTAATGTGGCGACGAGATTTGTAGTGTCGTTACCACCCACATTGGTTAAGGAGAGATTGACCGTGACGGTCTCCTCCGGATCCGCCGCATTGTTCGCCGGACTAATGCTTTCCGCCGTAATGACGGGCGGTGGGACGGCGTTGATCAGAGCGCCGCAGCACACTGAGCGCTTATTCAATTCGAGCTTGACGCAACCCACTGTGCCAATGTCGTCACCGGCAGTGTCCTGAACCCTCAAATTCCAGATCCCGTTGGACGGTTTGCCGTTAAGAGCGCTTAGTGGTGTTTCAGGCCGGAAGGAGCCGGCGAATGGCGCGGCGCCGGCCGAGATTGCCGTGGCCGCCTGGTCGTCAATAAATGTCGGCACACCCGAGCAATCGTTGGGACCGGTGCCGAAGTTAACGCCATCGCTGCCCCGATTGGTTGCGAGTGGGACCACGGTGCCGTCAGGATGGACGAGACTTATCCTCAGGTCACCATCGAATGTGTGGTTGATACGGAAACTGACATTCACGTCGCTGAGCGTCATCACGTCTGTAACTGTGATGGGGATGTTAATCGCCGGCGCGGGACTGTCAGGAATCGGAATAACGATGTTGCCGGTACTATAGTTATTCACCACGATAGTGCCGGTGGTGAAATTGAATGTGGCTGTACCGAGATTGGTCGCGCCGTCTTGCAACTGCAAAGTGACGATTATTGGTGCACCGCAGGCTACGCTTGCGGCCGTGAAAGTGAATGGCCTCGTTACTGCTGGGCCGCCAGCCACCACCACACCATAGTTCTGGGGGCCACTCGGGCTGGTGACGCCGCCGGTTGGCAGCAAAGTGGCAACCAGGTTAGTCGTGTTGAGAGTGCCGACATTTGAGAGGGACAGGTTTACTGTCACGGTTTCGTTTGGATCGACGGCTCCGTTGGTGGTGCAACTTTCTGCCGTGATTGCGCTGGCGCCTGCGCTTATTACTGCCGCCGGCGCTTCCGTGCCGTTGAATATGACGAGTGCGAAGTCCTGATCGAGCGCGTTGGCGTTGTTAGGTACACCATCGCCGGCGATGTTTGTCGCCTTCACTTTGATAACGAAATTGCCGGTTACACCCGCGGGCAGGAAGACGCTCTCAACGTTGTTACGCGTGTCGGCGGAGCCGCCGGTCGCGGAGACTGCACCGGAGAAAACGTTTCCGTTGAAAGTGTTGCCGCCAATTGTTACTTCAAGATCCAGGTTATTGACGAACGCGTTTCCGCTGGTTGGGCCCGGCTGGTCGGTCCACGCCAGGGTGATGCGGAACGGCTTTGCATTGTCGGCCACGAAGCCCGTAATCACCTGTTGTTGCCCGGAAGCCGTAAAGGTTTCAGCGGTGACCTGATCGCGAAGCGAATGTGCGCTGGCGAAGATGTCGAAGAAACTATTGAAGTTAGCCTCGCCCATACCCTGGCTGTTTGATGGCAGCGTATCGTTTGCACCCGCGCCATTCAGGTAGCGAGCCGAGTTCATCATCAAGGCCTTGGTCATGGCGGGACTGGGCGGCGCGAGTGATTGGTTGAGGAAGAACTGGCGTATCAGCGCTGCGTAGCCCGCGATGGCCGGAGTTGAGTGGCTGGTGCCGGAAGACGCTGTCCACCACTGCTGTCCGGCGGGGAAGAAATCAATACCGGGACCCCCACATACGCCGCTGGCATTGAAACAGCCGAGTTGCGCCCCGTTGCCGCTGCCGGCCGGGCTGGCTATTGAAGCCTGACCGACGCCCCCTGAAACGTGTGTGCCGGGTGCGACGATGTCGGGTTTAATTCGAAGGTCATCTGTCGGCCCCCGGCTGGAGAAACCGATTATGTCATTGGCGTTGTCGGCGCCCGTATCGCCTACACCACAAGCGTCGGCACCACCAAAAGCCTGCACGTTCTCGCTGGCGCCAACTGTGATGACATTCTTCGCGGTACCGGGCAGACCGACCGAACCAGCACCGGGGCCGCCATTACCGGAGGCAAACAAGATCACATGTTCCTGATTTCCCGCGTTGGGGAAAGACGAACCGGTCGGCTGAGCGTCGCGAACCAGCGCGTCATACTCCTGCGAATCAATCGAGTAAGAGCTGTCATTGGCGCCCCAGCTGTTGCTGCTGATACGCATGGAGTCGTTATAGGCCATCGATTCGAGCGTCGTATAGTCCGGATTCGTAAAATCGCCGCCAGCAGCACCCGAGTTATCAAAGATTACCGACGAACCAACCTTGACCCAGGGCATCACGCCGAGGCCATAGCGAAAGCCCTGGGCGTCCGCGTGTGGGAAGGCGCCAAAGTTGACACCGCCGACCGTGCCCGTTGGGACATAACCGCCGATGATGTGAGTGTTCAAATTGCCGTGACCGTCACAAGCCTCCAGCGTACTTCCGCCGCCGGTTGGGGTTCCCACGAGCCTGGTGTAAACCACCCGGCTGTTAGCCGCACTGGTCGGATCACCGAGTGCGTATAGGCCAAAGTGACCTGGTGTCGTGGTCCCATTGTCAACACCGCTGTCAGTGACGTTGACGCCAAAGTTCAAGGTGGTGTTGGAGGTGAATCCATGCGACGCCAGGTAGAGAAGGTAGTTGCCGGGTGTCGGTGCATTGCCGGTGAGATTTCCGGCGATGATCATGTTCTGCCGTTCGTCCATCTTGTGCGGCATGGTCCAGCGCGAGATCGAAACCACATCGCCCCGCTCCGCGAGTTGACTGATAACCTCACTCTCCGGCAAAGCGACCACAATGTTTATGTAGTCCATGACGCGCGCGCGTCGAACGATCGCCCCCGTCTTGAGTCCGTCGATTAGTGCGATTGTGGTCGCGTTTTCACCTTCATCCGCCACTAACTGAATCGCGAAGAGTTGTTTGTCTTTGGAGGATGGGGCTGGCTCCGACTTTTTCAAGGTCGAGGTTTTGTCGGAGTCAGTGCTTTCTTTGCCGCCTTTTTTGCCACCGGCGCTGCGAATGTTTCGCGCCAGCCGCTGCAAGCTCGAGTAGGGCGCATCCCACTGCACAATCGATTGCCTACCCAACTCCTGCACTGCCTGCAAATCTCCGGGTGTACCGTAGACAAGATATGCGTTGTTCGGAATGTAAGTGACGATCCGGACGCCGGTATCTCCCAGCGCTTTATACCACTCTGGTTGAATCGGGCCCGCAAACTGCACCAGGCGCATCTGCTTGCCGCCGCCGGGGCTGCTTCCGGCGCGCATCGCCTGGGCAGTTGGCATCGTGGTGTCGATCGTGCCGGAGTTCAGCAGCACCAGATTGTTGTCGTCGGCGACGTGCGCGCGATCGGCAAACGCCTCGGCGACTCCGGCGCTGACTTCATAAAGCTTGAAGCTCTTATAGTCCGCAATCAGACGCCCGCCCCGCGATTCCACCTCGCGAGCGGTCGCAGGATCCTCGACTCGCAGTTTATGGCGGTCGCCGGGACTACGATAGGTTCTATCAGGAACGGAGTTCGGTATTTGCGGCTCGGCGGGATCAGGACGCTGGGCCTCGCCCGTGGGCAGTATTATCAGAACCAGCGCGATCGCAAAAGTGGCGGCTAGCACAAACCCAATCTTCCGTTTCATTTGTTTACTCCTTGGGGGGCGCAGAGGTATTCGGTTTAGCAGTTCGAAGCGTGTTGGATCTCTTCAAACGCGATGGGAGCGAGTCTTTCGTTTTCGCAAGTAAGACAAACCCAGATCAAACCATGAAACTCGAAGTGGCCTGAAGGAGACTTGCCGGCGCACGGGTTACTCACCCATATGATTCAGAGTTTTTGCTTAGAGAAAGGCAGCAGTACTTTGCCTGTCAACCCTTGGTACCCAGAGCTAGAACGGTATTGCACCTGATCGATAGAAAGCTACGAACGACTTGCTATTGCTGAGTCAGTCTAGAGAATTTATGCCTGAGTTCGATAAGGCCCGCGATTAATGTGGGAGAGATTATTTGCGAACGGTGAGACTTGTCAATAGCGGGCGAGGTTTTTGTTTGAATGCCCCCCACTGGTTTTCCTGTAAAGGCTGAAGACCCTGGCCTGGTGGAACACACCGAACGCCTCCCGGCCGGCCTATAATCAACGAGCAGAGCAAGTTTGGAGCTCACTCTGCTCGTTAAGTTAGGTAAAGTTAAAACCGGGAGCTGCGCCACCTTGGGCGCACGCAGCCCCCAATCTGCTATTGACGAAAACGTTCTCTGTACTCACCCGAGGTGATGAACGCCTTGACCATTTCCGCGCGTTCGAAGTTGCCCTCAAACTCGTTGAGCTTGTTCAGCCAGAACTGGAATCCGTTTGGATCCGGGTCTCTGCGCAGGTAGCCAAAGTATTGCATCCGCACAAACGCTTCGTTGAACTTCGCTTTCACAAAGCGTTCGTCCTGGGCCACGCGTTGCAGCACAGCGGTTCGCGTCAGGCTGTTGTCGTTCAGACCGCCGACCAACGCATCGCGCTCGCCGGTAGTGAACTCGACACCTGTGTTGCCGATTAGCGCATCGACGTAGCCGTCATTCGCCAGGTTATCGTAAGCAGCACGGAATGCTGCCCTCTCTACCCAGCCGTCGAGAAACTCCTGCCTGTTTCGGGCCAGCGTATCTTGCCAGCCACTCTCGCCGACAATCAGATCGCGCGCGACCCTTGCGGTATCGGGTAGGAACTCCGCATAGCGCGGCGCCCTCCCGTAACTAGCCGCGTAGAGACGATCAACCAGACCGCCCGTTTCCCCGAATTCAATTGAGAGGAAATAGGCAGCGCTAACGTTGATGGTTCTACGCTCCATGCAGCCGAAGTCGGTGCCGCATCCACGTATCTGATCGCTCCAGAAGGCTAAGCCAAGACCGTCAGGCTCGCGACCGAGGAAATCGAGATAGTGTTGACGCACAAAATACTCAGGCGTGTCGATGACATTGCCGGTAGTGGCAGTCTCACGTGCACCGGTGAAGACCGCGTCAGTCTTGTTGGCGAGCAACGAGAACGAAAGGCTCGACGGACTGAAGCGATAATTCACCATGGACGGGGCTACCGTGTAGAAGTTTTCCGTGTCGATGTTAGTAAAGCGATAGTTGCCGTTGCTGTCGGTGATAGCCCTCGCCGACCTGGCACCGCTCAAGAACATGGTGACACCGGCCAGCGGTGCGCCGCTGGTGTTGGTGACCTGACCGCTGATCGTCGCCGGCGCGGCTGTCGGCGAGCTGATCTCGCCTACCGTCCAGTCGGAGAAATTGCTCACCCCGGTAAGTGTGGCGGTGTTGGCTGCCGGCGTAACCACACTAAGCGGGAAGGCCACCGCGGTTCCGCCAATTACACGAATTACTTTGTAGTTGGCTTCGGTGCCCATGATGTCGGTCGGGTCGAGATAGTTGAAGGTCAGGTCGGCTGTGATGTCGCCGCCCTCAGTCAGTGTCCAGTATCTCTGGATTGACGTGGCCGGATTGACACCCGGGTGCGGTCCCTGCGTAGCTTTGACAGTAAAGTCAGACGGGAACGTACCGGCCGTCGCGTTGACCGTCACGGGCGAAAATCCGTTGGCGGTGCCGACTTCATACGACTTGCTGCCGGCGGCGGTGTAGGTCTTTCTGAAGTTGCCGTCGATCAGTCCAGTGACCCGCGTGACCACTCCGGCCGGACCGACAATTTGCGTGTTCGCGCCGGTGACGACGCGTCCGTTGGTGAGCGCCGTCGTACCGGTCACCGTCAGATCGCCACCAGCGAGCGTCAACGTATGAGTGGGGTCGTTGTCGTCACGGGTATACGAGGTAACCGTGCGGGTCGGGTTGATTTCCCCACCCGTCGACCTTGATAACGTACACCTTAGGTATGAGACGGTCTGACCGCCGGTACCGAGGTTAAAAGTGAGCGGCCCATCGAGAGTGCCGCATGCCGTCGGCGTCGTCGTGTTGCCAATCTGCATAATACCAGTCGTAGCACCGCCATTTCCGAGGGTCAGCTCGCTGGAGTTGATGATGTCTCCGCTAAATAGTCGAATAGCGTTGGTGACGATACCGTTCGATGCCGGGTCGAGCGTAAAGTTTCCGGCGTCGGCTTGAATCGACAGGTTGTTCATCGGCGCCGTTACCACGCCCGTGCCGTTATAGGTAATCGTCGCACCCGTCAGGAAGACAACGAAGTTGCTGGGAGATGGGGCGACCAGGGTGCCATTATTGGTAAACGTCGTCCCGTTGAAAAGATAGACGTTGTTGGAGGCGTGGGTGCCAAGGTTGAATGTTGCCCCGGCAGCAATCGTCATGTTGCGCGTAACATTGTTAAAGACCGCCGGTTGCAGCAGCAGTACGGTATGGTTGGCGGTCGTAGCGGTAATTACCACATTTGGAAATACGCCGGCAACGTCAAAGGCTTGAACCGCCGCGGCCGTCGCAGCATTGCCGAACTGAACCGTTCCGCCCGTCACAGTGGTCGTTCCGGTCAGACCTGATTGGTTACGAAAATCACGGGGACCGCTCGCTGCGGTGCTGGCGTTTTGGATAACGATCGTGCCACCTGTGATGTTAGTGATTCCGATGCCCGTGCCCAAGTCAAAGTTGGCGAGGGTGGTCGAGGTATTGCCGACCGTGCAAACCGTGATGGTGCCGCCGGTTTGATTGTAGGTGATGGCGTTGCCCGCGGCGACTACGGAAACTCTTCCCGAGGCATTGATCGCCCCTCCCTCGATATTAATATTACTGCCTGGACCAAACGCCAGCCCGCTGCCAGCCAGGGTGCCGGCGTTGAGGGTTCCCAGCGTCATTCTCAACAACCCTGTTACGGTTCCGGTGCCATTCTGCGCAACTACGGTGGCATTGGCATTGTTCATCCAGAACCCACCGGTTGCCGGGATGCCATATCCCGCGACGCTGAAGAGCGGATTGCTGAACGTGCCGGCGCCGTCCATTTTGAACGTGCCGTTGGTGATTGTCAGGAAGCCGACTGTGTTTGCTCCCAGGACCGTAAGCGTACCGCCGGGAAGGAACGATAGGACTGGCGTGTTGTTGGTTCCTTTATTGACGGTAATGCCCGCCGTTTGCTTCAGGTCGGTGGTGCTCGACGCGCCGAACGTCGCCGTTGCATCGGTGGCGCCGGTAAACACGATGCCAGCGGCTGCCGTGTTGGCGTTAGTGCTGAAATCGATCGTGCCGTTGTTGGTCAGGTTTCCAGCGATAGACAGAACGTGACCGGTTTGGGTTCCGGCAGGATTGGATTGGAACACGCCGCCGGAGTCGACGGTGGCCGATACACCGACGGTCAGCGTTCGCGCGGTAGTAGCTTCAAATTGCAGCGTAGCGCCGGTCTGTACGGTCAGACTCAAGCAGCTGCTCGAGTCGATGGTTACGGTGGCGCCGGTTACGATGATTGCGTTGTCACCTGCGCCTGGCACGACGCCGCCTACCCAGGTAGCCGTGTCACTCCAGTTTCCGCCGGTTGCCGTGGAACTGATATTGGCCGCTGCCACAGTCATCTGGCTGCCGGACAAGGCCGTGCTCAGCGCGCCCTCGGAAACCGCATAGACGTTCCAGAAATAGTTGGTTCCGGGACTGAGTCCGGTCGCGTTATAGGAGGTCGCATTCTGCACCGCGGTGCCGTCGAACGTGAAGTTGATGCCATCAGTTGAACGGTGGATCGCATACAGTGTTTCATTTGCCGAGTCGGTCCAGTTGAGTGTCATCGCGAGCTGCGTGACGCCGGTGAAGTTCAAGGCCGTCGGCGCATTAGGCGTTGGCGGAGTAAAGGTAAAGATCCTGCGTGAACCCTGAGCAGCGGAGGTCAGCACGGTAATCGCGCCCGCCGTGTAAAGGTTCGCCGTCGGCGTTGCGGAGGCGCCGTCGAAGGTCGGTGGCGGCGCGCCACTTTGCGGCGCGGTTACAGAGCCGACGGTTCCGGCAGTGTTGCTTGACGAGAAACCAATGTGTGGATCTCTTGAGTTAACGTCGGCAGCGCCCAGGGTGCTCATGGTCATGCTGCCATAGACAAACTCAATTACGCCCGTTGTTTCATAAAGCCGCACCTGGTAAGTCAAGTCGGCCGTGCCGCCCGAATTGAAGTTGGACTGATTGTTGAGCCATTCGATAACCAGAGTGCGGTTTGGCGCAGCGCCGATGACTTTGAAATGTACTCTTCCTCCCACGTGGGTGCGCTGGTCGGCGCCGTAGGCGGTGATAATTGAAATGCCCGCCTGGGCCAGAGGGTGATAGGGCGTGCTGGTCTGCGCTGTCGCGCCGAGCCGCACCACCCCGTTGTCATTAATGCTGAACTGCGTAAACCTCGCACCCTGAAAATAAAAATCGAAGCCGATACTCGTCAGCGGTGAAGCAGTGTCATCAATATTGCCCGCGAGCAACTGGGTTGTGCCCGTGCTCATGTCAGTCAAGGAAGCATTGGTCGCGGTTGTAAAGACGTAGTTCCCGGCAACTTCAACTGCCAGTGGAGCCATCGCCGAAGGCTGATTGCCTGCGGCGACAAGGCGTGGATCGTTCTTAGCAGTGCGCGGGTCAACCCTCTCGCTCGAACGTTCCATCGTCTGCCCCAGCGCCGAGTTAGCAAACGCCGCAGTCAATAGCATTACAGTAATTGTGGCAACGATCATGCGATCGCAAAATGACTTCATCAGGCAAATATTTTTTGGGCGATTCATGGGGCCTCCGTCTGTTTTCATAGCGAGATGGTTGTCGGCTTCCAACCGGACTCCGTGGTGAGTTGAGCTGGTTGTAAAGAAAAAACAGCTTCAGGTAATGGCAGTCCGTTCGCGCATCTTGCGGGTGCCTTCAGGGGCCGCACGCGCGTGCTACTTGCCAAACTGATCCACTCCTGTTTTCTTGGCTGTTAGAAAAGGTGCACCCTGCTTGTTCACAATTGGTCTTCGACTCAGTGATTTTGGCACTCTCTATATCACAAACAGGCTTTAGTCGGGAAGGAAAAGCTGTCAGTCCACCTTCGGGGCCGAGTTTTTCTTTTTTCTGCGTGGCCGCGGAAACGCTATGCAAGGGGGTTGTTGGCGCTGCGGCTGCTTTGTTTTACGCGGAGTCCGCGGTCCAGTCGCTACGCTTGCACAGCTTGCTGCGTTGATGGCCATTGAGGCATTTGGTTAGCCCGCGATAAATCGGTACTGGGAGTCTCCGCCTGTCGAAATGCCGTTGCTGGTCAGGCATGCCAACCATAGGGAGCTGGATCGCAAAAACAAAGAGGGGCACGGGATGAATCCCGTGCCCCCCAAAACCGCAAGGTTTAGGTAGGTTATCTCGAGAAGCGGGCGCGGTATTCGCCCGAGTTGATGAAGGCCTTTACCATCTCGGCCTGCTCGAAGTTGCCACCAAACTGATTCAGTTTATCTAACCAGAATCGGTAGCCGCTTTCGTCCGGGTCACGCCTCAGATAACCAAAGTATTGCATCATCACAAACGCGTCGTTGCGCTTCGCGGTCACGAAACCCTCGTGCTCGGCTATTCGCAATAACACCTCAGCTCTGGTTGCGGAGCCGCTCTGGAGTTCGCTGACCAGCGCGTCGCGCTCGCCCTGGCTGAAGCTTGCGCCCGTGTGACCAATCAGGGTGTCGACGTAAGTAGCATCGGCCACTCCGTCATACAAAGCCCGGAACCCCTGGCGATTTACAAACGCTGCCGCGAACGCACGCTGGTTCGCTACCAACCGCTTGGCCCAGTCACCACCGGCCGCCACGATCACCCCAGCACCCACGGTTTGGATGTCAGGCATAAACTCGGCGTATAGCGGTCGGCGGCCAAAGCCGGCCCGGTATAGAGCATCAACCAGTCCGCCTGTCTTCTGAAACTCAATCGACAGGAAGTAAG
>Ga0190272_10001702_pt1 | contig 10535 bp, 10 predicted proteins | sample Popmic504T_FD_133746 | JGI IMG/M metagenome (GOLD analysis project Ga0190272, IMG submission 133746) | Populus adjacent soil microbial communities from riparian zone of Shoshone River, Wyoming, USA - 504 T | ecosystem: Environmental > Terrestrial > Soil > Riparian zone | place: USA: Wyoming...
CCTCCATCACGAACGCCAACGTGCGGTCGCCGAGCTCGAAGACGAACGCCGGCTCGCCGCGCGACACGTCGAGCGCCTTGCCGCCGTGGGCAGTCAGCGCGGCCGAGGTGCCCAGCGCGGCCGTCAGCGCCAGCCGCTTGCCTGCGTCGAGCGTCGCATAGTCGACCCCGGCGCTGGCGTACGCCGACTCGCCCGGCTGATTCGGGTCGCTCATCGAGTGCTGGAGAGGCCGGCCTGCAAGTGCGGATGAGAGGACTCGAACCTCCACGTCCCGAAGGACACGGCGACCTGAACGCCGCGCGTCTACCAATTCCGCCACATCCGCGTGGGGGCGGAACCTTAGCTGCCCGACGCTCTAGGTGTGGGTCTTGCGGCGGTGGAGGCGTGTCTGGAAGACGACGTCCCACCAGGGGGCGGCGACGCCGAAGCCGCGGGTGTGGTCCTGGAAGTGGTGGCGCATGTGGAGCTCGTAGAAGTGCTTGCCGAGGCGGGTGCGCGGGGTGTGGTGGTGGAGGTGGTAGTGCGTCATGTCGTAGGCGAGGTAGCCGACGAGGAAGCCGCAGGCGAAGAGGTCGGCGCTCTGGCCGCCGATCGCCCAGTGGAAGAGCGCCCAGAAGCCGAGCGCGAGCGGGACGCTGACCGACGGTGGCATCACGAGACGCATCGGGTCGTTGGGATGGTCGTGGTGGACGCCGTGGATGATCCAGTGCAGCCGCGCGCCGATCCCGTCCTCGGGCTCGAAGTGGAAGACGAGCCGGTGCAGCCAGTACTCGGTCAGCGTCCAGAAGATCCAGCCGCCGGCGATCCAGACGGTCACCTCGAGCGGCGGGGTACCCTCCTGACCCAGCGCGAACAGGACGGCGATCGCCGGAATGAAGATGACCAGCGGAACCACCGGATGGACGCGCGAGAGCTTGTCGAGCAGGTTCGACTCGAACATCCGCGGAGAGGCTTTGAGGACGTCGGACCGACGTTTGTCCATCGATTCAAATCTAACGGACGTTGCGGCTGGCGACCAGCCCCGTTTAGGGGTTCCTAAGAGCTCCCGGCGCGCACCCGCCGAGGGCGCCAATGAGGACGTGACGCCTCGACGTCGAACTCCACAGCGTGAAGCCGGTGGAGCAGCGACTTCAGTCGACCTTCGACGTGGCCACGCTCGTGGCCGCGATCCTGACGCTGCCTGTGATCGTCAGCCTGGGGCTGGATACGTCAGCGTCGGTCGATGACGCGCTCGAGATCCTCAACTGGTGCCTCTGGGGCGTCTTCGCGCTCGAGCTCGTGACGATGCTGGCCGTCTCGCGCGATCGCCGGCACTGGCTGCGCAGCCATCCGATCACGCCGGTCGTGGTCCTGCTCACGCTGCCCGCGTTTGGCGGGCTCGACCTGTTCCGGCTCGTGCGCCTGCTGCGTGGTCCCGTCGCGCGTCGCGTGGCGGAGGGGGTGACATCGACGGAGGGCCTGCGCAACGTCGCGCTGCTGACGTTGCTGACGGTCGCGCTGGGCGGTCTGCTGTTCGCGCGGATCGAGCCCGGGATCGGAATCGGTGATGGCCTCTACTGGGCGGTGACCACGGTCACGACCACCGGCTACGGCGACATCGTGCCGACGACTTCCACCGGCAAGTCGCTTGCGGTGCTCGTGATGCTCATGGGCGCGGCGTTCCTTGCGGTCCTCACCGGTGCGATCGCGCAGCGCTTCGTCGGACGCTGGCAGCCCAAGGGATCTGCCGCTCCAGGATCCGCAAGCGGGGAAGACGTCGTGCTCGCGAAGCTCGACGAGCTTGGCGAGCGGATCGCGCAGCTCGAGCGCGCCGTCACGCGCCAGCGCGGCTAGCCGCCGGCGAAGCCGGGCTCGCGGACTGCCGCGTAGACGCCGACCTGAGCGGCCTCGCCGAGCGAGTCCCAGCCTGTCTCGGTGTCCTGGCCGGCCCATTCGACGCAGTGGGCGCGCGCGGCCTCGAGCGAGTCGAAGCCGGCGATCGCGATGACGTTGTCCGCGCCTGCCTCCTCCTCGGCGTCGACGGTGATCGCGAGCAGCGCTGGCGTCGCGCCGCCGACCGTCACGCGCGGGTCGTCGCCCTGCCAGACGAGCACTGCCGTGCGCTCGCGTTCATCGCGGTCCGAGCGGTAGATCGCGAGCGTCCGCACGCGGACGTCCTCCCACGACCAAGGGCGCGCGCCACGGGCCTTCGGAGCCATTCCGAGCATCGCCGCCCAACTTTAGTCCGCTGGCTGCGTGATTAAGAGTCGCGGCCCTCGAGGCCGTCGAAGAGAACCGAGGCGCGGACGTCGAGGCCGCGGGAGAGCTTGGCGACCGTGCGAACGCCCGGCTCGCGCTCGGAACGCTCGATACGGGCGACGTGAGTCATGTTCAGCCCACACAGATGAGCGAGCCGCTCCTGGCTCAGGCCACGGGCCAGCCGCGCTTTACGGAGGTTCGATCCAAAAATCGGAAGGGGATCGTCCACACTCGCATCCTTCGCCTCCAGTGCCAGTCGCGCCAGAGCCAATTGGCCCATGAAGTGCCGATCGGCCTTGTTTTATGCAACATGGCATTACTGGCCCAAACCGGCCACCATCTCGCCGGCATGTCTAGAGACGTAGTCGTTTCCTTTGCGGAGAACCTGCGCCGGCGGCGCAAGGAGCTTGCCCTGAGCCAGGAACAGCTCGGCGCGCGCGCGAACATCCAGATGGCGGACATCTCGCGCTACGAGAGCGGTAGTCGCGATCCGCGGATCAGCACCGTCGGCCGTCTGGCGGAGGCACTCGACGTGCCGGTCGCCGACCTCCTCGTCTGAGTCGCACTAGTCTCGCGCCGTGAAGAAGTGGCTGCCGATCCTGGTCCTCGCCGCGGCGCAGTTCGTCATGGTGCTCGACACGACCGTGATGAACGTCGCGATCTCCGACGTCGTCGCCGATCTCGACACGACGGTCTCCCAGGTTCAGCTCGCGATCACGCTCTACACGTTGGTGATGGCCGGGCTGATGCTGACTGGCGGCAAGCTCGGCGACATCCTCGGCCGGCGGCGGACGTTCGCGATCGGCATGGTCGTCTACGCGGCCGGGTCGATCACTACCGCGCTGAGCCCCAACGCGACGGTGCTGATCCTCGGCTGGTCCGGGCTCGAGGGGATCGGCGCGGCGATGGTGATTCCGGCGATCGCGTCGTTGACCGCACGCAACTACAGCGGCCGCGACCGCGCGATGGCCTACGGCGTCATCGGCGGGATCGCGGCGGCGGGAGTGGCGGCTGGGCCGCTGATCGGCGGATGGGTCACCGAGACGTTCACTTGGCGCTACGTCTTCGCGGGTGAAACGGTCGTCATCGCCGGCGTCCTGCTGGCGCTGCGGGTGATCAAGGATGCGCCGCGGGTCGAGCCGCGACCGCCGCTGGACGTCGTCGGCGCCGTCCTATCGGCGTCGGGGATGGGCCTGATCGTCTTCGGGCTGCTGCGGATCCCCCAGTGGGGGCTGATCGAGCCGAAGGGCGCGATGACGGTCGCGGGTGTCGAGGTCACGCCGCTCGGCTTCTCGGCGGTGCCGTTCCTGGTCGTCGCCGGCGCGGCGCTGATGACCGCCTTCCTGCGCTGGAGCGAGCGCCGCGTGCGGGTCGAGCGCGAGCCGCTGCTGCGGCCGGACCTGCTCCGGATCGGCCAGCTGCGCGGCGGCCTGGCGATGCTCGGCGCCCAGCAGCTGGTGATGAACGGGATCTTCTTCGTGCTGCCGCTCTACCTACAGGTGGTGCTGGGCAAGGACGCGCTCGAGACCGGTCTGTCGATCCTGCCGATCTCGGTGACGATGTTCATCGCCGCGCTCGCCGGGCCGCGGCTGGCGACACGGCTGTCGCCGCGGACGATCGTCCAGTTCGGCCTTGGCGCGATGCTGCTGTCGGCCGTCGGCCTGATCTCCACGATCGACTACGACCTCAACGAGACCGGTTTCGCGATCTCGCTAGCGACCTTCGGCGTGGGGGTGGGGCTGCTCGCCTCCCAGCTCGGCAACGTGATCATGTCCTCGGTCGAGCAGACGCGTGCGAGCGAGGCGGGCGGCCTACAGGGGACCGCGCAGAACCTCGGAGCGTCGCTCGGCACAGCACTGATCGGTGCGATCCTGCTGGCGGGGCTCGCCACGGCCTCCGCGACCGCGATCGCCGAGCGCTCCGACCTGCCACCGCAGGTCCAGCAGCAGCTCGTGGAGAAGACGGAGCAGGGCCTCGAGTTCGTCCCGCGCGCCGACGTCGAGCAGGCCGTCGGCGACGCCGGCCTGCCGCCCGACCAGGCAGCCGCCGTCGCCGAGGTCTACGGCGACGCCCAACTCGACGCACTCAAGCGCGCCCTGTTCGGCGCCGCCTTCTTCGTCCTGGTCGGCTTCTGGCTCACCCGCCGCCTGCCGTCGGCGCCGCTCGGCGGCGCGCCGGTTCGCGCCGATCCAGCGCCCGTCCCGGCCTGAGAACGCAAAAACCCGCTCAGAGAGCGGGTTTCTGGAGTACCGCCACGGGGATTCGAACCCCGGTCTCCGCCGTGAGAGGGCGGTATCCTAGTCCCCTAGACGATGGCGGCTCGGAGAGTGCTGCGGCCGGTGATTGTACAAGGCTGCCGATGTGCCGTCGTGCGCCTCGGATGAGGGCAGGCGCGCGGGACGCCGAGGCGCCCCGCGCGGCTGTGGTCCCCGCGGCGGTTACGGCGTGACGGCTACCGCGTCGATCTCGACCGGCGCGCGACCGAGGCTCGTCACGCGCAGCGTGTGACGGCCTGGCTCGAGCTTGCCGGTAGCGATCAGCTTGCGCCGGAAGCGGCTCTTGCCCTTCAGCGACACGACCTTCGAGTCGCCATCGACCGTGATCCGCACGCGCCCGCCGTTGGGGAGCTTGCGCGTCACGATCGTCGCCTTCGTCCCGGTGAAGCTCAGCGACGCGCTCGCGCCAGCACGCGTGGCGCGGCTGGTCGAGAGCTGCCAGGCGCCCTGGCGGCTCAGCACCTTCCAGCTGCGCTTCGAGAAGCGCAGCCGATCGCTGAGGTTGTCGAACGGGACGATCGTTGTCGACAACGCCGGTGCGCTTGCGTTATTCGCCCGGTCGAAGGCGCGAACGCGAAGCTCGTAGGCGACGCCGTCCGCGCCGTTGAGCCGTCCGCTCGTCTTCGTCGTGTCGTTGCGCAGCAGTCGCCAGGCCGAGTCGGGCTTGCCTGCGCGCTTGACCTCGATCCGGTAGCGCTTGACGCCGCTGCCACCGGTGTCGTCGCCCTGCCAGCTGAGCGGGATGCGGTTGCCGAAGCGGGTCAGATCGCTGGCCAGCTTGGGAGCGTCGAGCCGGAGCGCCGGTGCTGTCTTGTCGCCGGAGGTGCACTCCTCGGCACCGGGCGGATCGACGCAGATCGTCAACGCGCGCGACCGGACGTACTGCGGGTGCTCCGCCTTCAGACGGTAGAGGCCCGGTTCGGCGAAGGCGAGCAGCGCGGTTCCGTCCGCAACTGTGGTCTCCGATCCGATCACGGCGCCCTCCACGGGAGAACCGACACGGGCCTTGGTCACGCGCACCGCGGCCGGCACACCAGGCTGGGTAGCGCCATCGCCTGACAGCGACAGAACCCCCTGCTGGCGGGCGTAGGCGTCATAGGCCCAGAGCACCTCGTCACCCGAGTTGACCCGGAACTGGCAGCCGCCGACCTCGGCGTAGGACTCGTTGATGAAAAGGCCCCAGAACTGGAACGTGACGAGATTGGCCGCATCGGGCCCGATGCGGTCGGCCGTGTAGTCGTTGAAGCTGTCGTACCAGGTGCCGTCCCAGGTGAAGCCTCCCTTGGCGGCGGCATCGTCGAGCGCCGTGATCGGCGTCGCGCCGGCTGACGGGTTCGCGCCGCCGTTGGTGCCATCACAAGTGTGCGACCCGCCGGTTGCGGTGGAGACGGTCTTGCCGTCGGTGGTCACAGGCGCGTCGAAGATCGTCGAGGTCTTGCCCTCGATCCGCACGTCGACGGCGGTTGGGGCCGCGGAGACCGCGGCCGGGAGAGATAGTGCGAGCGCGAGTGCGCAAGCGGGCAGTAGAGAACGTCTGATGGTCATAGAAGAGCCACCCCTTTCCCGAGGGCTTGGGCTTGGGGGCCGGAGGTAGGTCTCCTGGCTTCCGGGATCCGAGCTCTTGCGCCTTCCCGAACGGCCGAGGGCCGTTCAGTGGCTGCGCTTCGCGCTTGCGAGAGCCTTCCCCGGTAACAGTGGCGGGTCCGCGCCGGTCTTTCACCGGCTTCCCTTGACCACCGACCCTGGTTGGCGCGAAACCGTACTAGGTCACCGGGGGCTCACGCCCCCGGACCCCCGCGGCACCTGGCCGGTGTACGCTGGATCGCGAAAAAGCGGCCTGGTGGCTGGGGAAGTCCGGTGCGAATCCGGCGCGGTCCCGCCACTGTGACCGGGCGAAGAAGACGGCGCATGGCACGCAAAGCGTGACGGCCACTGGGAAGCCCACGGCAACCTGGGAAGGCGCGGCGATCGGAGCCCGGGAGCCAGGAGACCTGCCCCCGGCCGAGATCGAAGCGCAATCCCTCGAGGAAGGGCGATCCATGAAGGCTCAGGTGTCTAGTGCCGTGCTGGTGCTGGTAGGCGCGGCGGTGCTCGCGACGAGCGCGCACGGCTCGGCGGATGTCACGGCCGTCGCGACCGCGAAGGGCGCGCCGCTGATCGACCAGATGGTCGTCTTCCGCAGCGGGAAGGTGGTCGACGGGCAGGCGCGGGCTGCGCGGACGACGGCGACAGTCGGCAAGCGGACCTGTGGGGTCGCCGCCGCGACCGCGCTCGCCGCACTCGTACGGTCCGACCCGGGACGGATCGGGTTCCACGACTACGGCTCCTGCTCGCGCCGTCCCGCCGACAGCGCCGGCCTATTCGTCAAGGCGCTCCGCGGAGAGCGCAACCGCGGCCAGGACGGTTGGGTCTACAAGGTCGGGCACAAGCTCGCGACGGCCGGTGCGGCCGATCCCAGCGGACCGTTCGGCGCCGGCCGCCTGCGCACAGGCGACGACGTCGCCTGGTTCTACTGCCGCCAGTTCTCGACCGGCACCTGCCAGCGCTCGCTGGCTGTGGAGACCGCCTTCGACAGCGGCCGTCTCACGGTCGCGGTCCGCGGCTACGACGATGCGGGCGCCGCGATCGAGGTTCCCGGCGCGACGGTCCATGCCAGCGGCCAGAGGGCGACGACCGACGCGCAGGGGCGCGCCACGTTGACGCTCACGCGCGGTCGCCACGAGGTCTACGCGTCGAAGAAGGGAACGATCCGATCGTTCGCCACGCGGGTGACAGTCAAGTGACGATCCGCCGCTCCGCACTCGCCTGCCTCGCCGCAGCGGCACTCGCCGCGCTCTCGGGCTGCGGGTTGGGCGCGGGAGCCGAGCGTTCGGGCGCCGGCGTCGATCTGCGCGTCACGCGCGACTTCGGCCACCAGCTCGTCCTGGCGAAGAACCACCTGAAGATCCGCGAGGACGAGACGGTGATGCGGCTGCTGAAGCGCAACGCCGAAGTCGAGACGCGCTTCGGCGGCGGCTTCGTCCAGTCGATCGACGGGCTCTCGGGCCGGGGGTCGGACGGGAGCAGCGACTGGTTCTACTTCGTCAACGGCATCGCCGCCGCCGAGGGCGCGGCCGACTACGAGGTCTCCCCGGGCGACGTCATCCAGTGGGACCGCCGCGACTGGGAGACGACACCGGACGTGCGGGCGATCGTCGGCGCATTCCCGCAGCCGTTCCTCGACGGCCTCGGCGGTAAGCGCTTTCCGGTCAGGGTCGAGTGCCAGGACTCGGAGTCGGCGTCGTGCGACAAGGTCAAGCAGACACTCCGCGACGCCGACGTGCCGGCCAACGGCGCCTCGCTCGGCGCGCCCGGCAACCAGAACGTCGCCCGCGTGGTGGTCGCCGATTGGGCCACCGCCCGCCAGCAGCCCACCGCGCGAGCCATCGAGCTCGGCCCGCGGCGCAGCGGGGTGTTCGCGCGCTTCGCGGACGACGGCGACACCCTCGAGCTGCTCGACTCGAACGGCCGATCGGTCCGTTCCATAGGAGCGGGCGCCGGGCTCATAGCGGCGCTGCGGCCGACCGACCGCGAGCTGCTCTGGCTAGTCACCGGCGTGGACGACGCGGGCGTCAAGGCCGCCGCTGCGGCGTTCCGGGCCCGCGACCTGCGCGACGCCTTCGCGGTCGCCGTCGTCGACGGCAAGGTCTCGAAGTTGCCGTTGAGGAGCGCCGCGCGGTGAGATCGGCGGACCGGACGGCGCCGCGGCGCGAATTGCCGGTCCCCGCTTACCGAGCCGGCTCGAGCCCGCTGCACAGGGCAAGGGCCGGGGCGACGGCGTCGCTCTGCCTGGCGCTGGCGCTGACCTGCATGCTGTTCGAGGACCCGGCCGTGCTCGCCGCGGTGATCGGCGCCGTCGTCGTCGCAGGGGTGATGGCGGGCGTCGGGCGGGAGATCAAGCGTGCGGCGCTGCTGTCGCTGCCGCTGGTGCTGCTCGTCGCCGTGATCAACCCGCTCGTCTACCGCGAAGGGGACACGTTGCTGGTGCGCGGCGGCGAGATCCTAGGCCGGCGGATGGACATCACGCTCGAGGCGCTGGTGGCCGGCGGTCTGGCGGGACTGCGTGTCGCGGCGATCGTGATGGCGTTCGGGCTCTTCTCGGCCTGCGTCGATCCCGACGAGCTGTTGCGGCTGTTCCGCCGCTTCTCCTACCGCTCGGCGCTGACCGGCGCGCTGGCGACGCGGCTCGTGCCGGTGCTCGCGCGCGACGCGCTGCGGATGGGCGACGCCGCGCGCTGCCGGCCCGCCCCGCCGAGCCGGCTGGCGGTTACGCGCGCTGCCCTGTCCGGTGCGCTCGACCGCGCCGTCGAGGTCGCCGCCGCGCTCGAGGTGCGCGGCTATTCGGTCGGCGGCCGACCGGAGCGCAGCCGGCGGCCGTGGTCGCGCCACGACCTGCGGGTCGCCGCGGCGGCGGCGACCGTCGCGGTGACGGCGATCGCCTTCAAGGCGGCCGGCATCGGGGACGTCGTCCTCTACCCGCGGACCGAGATCGCCTTCGGCCCGCCGGAGCTGCTGCTGTGCGCGCTGCTGCTCGCCGCGCTGGCGCTGCCCTTCGCCGGTCGCGGCGCCCGCCTGGGGGTGGCCCGTGCCTGAGCAGGCGATCGTCGTCGCGGACCGGCTCTCGTACGGCTACCCGGAGCGCGACGCGCACGCGTTGAGCGACGTGACGCTCGAGCTGGCGCCCGGCGGCTTCACGCTGCTCGCCGGTGAGTCCGGGTCAGGCAAGTCGACGCTGCTGCGCGCGCTCTGCGGTCTGGTGCCGCACTTCCACGGCGGCGAGGTCGAGGGCGAGCTCGAGGTCGCCGGCATGAGCGTCCGCGATCACGGCCCGGGCGAGCTGGCGGCCGTCTGTGGAACCGTCTTCCAGGATCCCGAGACCCAGGTCGTGATGGGCGGCGTGCGCGCCGAGCTGTCTTTGCCGCTCGAGCATCGCGGCGAGTCACCGAGCGCGATCGCGCGCGCCGTCGAGGAGGTCGCGCTGGCGCTGGGGATCGCCGGGCTGCTCGACCGCCGCACCGACACCCTGTCCGGCGGCGAGCTGCAGCGGGTGGCGATCGCCGCCGCGCTCGTTCACCGGCCGGCGTTGCTGGTGCTCGACGAGCCGACCTCGCAGCTCGACCCGGTCGCCGGCGACGAGCTGATCTGGCTGCTGCGCCGACTCAACGAGGAGTGGGGGACGGCGGTCGTGATCGCCGAGCACCGGATCGACCGCTGCCTGCCGGCGGCCGATCGCGTCGTGGCGATGGCCGGCGGCGCCGTCGTCTGCGACGCCGCGCCGCGCGAGTACCTCGACTGGGCGGTCGCCGGCGGCGGCAACCTCGCGACGCCGATCGCGCGGCTGTTCTCGCTCGCCGGGCTGCGCCCGCTGCCGCGGTCGGTCAAGGAGGCGCGCGACGGCCTGCGTGCGGCGGGACTCGCGCCGGCTGTCACCGCCGCTGAGCCCCCGGCCCCGCGGCCCCGCGGCCGCCGCCCGACGACCGCCGTCGAGGTACGCGGCGTCTGGCACGAGATCGCCGAGGGGCCGGCGATCCTGCGCGGCATCGACCTCGCCGTCGAGCCTGGCGAGCGGATTGCGCTGATGGGTCGCAACGGCGCCGGGAAGTCGACGCTGCTGCGGCATCTCAAGGGCCTCGCCGCGCCGACCCGTGGCCGCATCGAGCGCGCGGGAGAGATCGCGCTGCTGCTGCAGAACCCCGGCGACTACCTGATCCACGAGCACGCGGTCGACGAGGCGGGCGCGGACGCGCTGGGGGCCGCCGGCCTCGCCGACCGCCCCGACGCCAACCCGCGTGACCTCTCCGGCGGCGAGCGCCAACGGCTGGCGCTCGAGATCGTGCTGGCGGGCGACGCTCCGTGTGCCGCCGTCTGCCTCGACGAGCCGACGCGCGGGATGGACCGCCGGCGCAAGGACGCGCTGACGGGGCTGCTCGACGGGCTCGCCGCGGCGGGCACGGCCGTGATCGTCGCGACGCACGACGCCGA
>Ga0190272_10001703_pt1 | contig 10529 bp, 10 predicted proteins | sample Popmic504T_FD_133746 | JGI IMG/M metagenome (GOLD analysis project Ga0190272, IMG submission 133746) | Populus adjacent soil microbial communities from riparian zone of Shoshone River, Wyoming, USA - 504 T | ecosystem: Environmental > Terrestrial > Soil > Riparian zone | place: USA: Wyoming...
GGCCGGGATGACCGCCAAGTGGAAGGCCGAGAAGGAAAAGGTCGGCCAGGCGGCCCAGGCCCGCGAGGCCCTGGAGCGGCTGCGCGCCGAACTGGTCGCCGCCCAGCGCCGCGGCGACCTGCAGCGGGCCTCGGAGATCGCCTATGGCGAGATCCCGCCGCTGGAGAAGCGCCTGGCCGAGGAGGAGGCCGAGGCCGCCCAGGAGGCGGTCTCTCCCGAAGTGGTGGACGCCCAGCAGGACGCCGCCGACACCATGACCCCCGAGGTCGTTGACGCCGAACAGATCGCCGCCGTCGTCAGCCGCTGGACCGGCGTGCCCGTCGAAAAGATGCTGCAAGGCGAGCGCGACAAGCTGCTGAAGATGGAGGATGCCCTGCGCGGCCGCGTCGTCGGCCAGGAGGAGGCCCTGGTCGCCGTCTCCGACGCCGTGCGCCGGGCCCGCGCGGGGCTGAAGGACCCCAGCCGCCCCATCGGCTCCTTCCTGTTCCTCGGCCCCACGGGCGTGGGCAAGACCGAGCTGACCAAAGCCCTGGCCGAGTTCCTGTTCGACGACGAGGCCGCCATCACCCGCCTGGACATGAGCGAGTACATGGAAAAGCACTCGGTCAGCCGCATGATCGGCGCGCCTCCCGGCTACGTCGGCTACGACGAGGGCGGGGCGCTGACCGAAAGCGTGCGCCGGCGGCCCTACCAGGTGATCCTCTTCGACGAGATCGAAAAGGCCCACCCGGACGTCTTCAACGTCCTGCTCCAGGTGCTCGACGACGGCCGCCTCACCGACGGCCAGGGCCGCACGGTCGATTTACGCAACACCCTGATCATCATGACCTCCAACATGGGCGCCGAATACCTGGCCGGCCAGGGCGAGCACGACGACGTCGAGGTCGTCCGCCCGCAGGTCATGGACGTGGTGCGCCGAAACTTCCGCCCCGAGTTCCTCAACCGCATCGACGAGGTCATCCTCTTCAAGCGCCTGGGCCGCGCCGAGATGGGCGACATCGTCCGCATCCAGCTGGAGCGGGTGGAGAGCCTGCTCGCCGACCGCCGCATGGCCCTCTCCATCGACGCCGCCGCCCTCCACTGGCTAGGCGAACGCGGCTACGACCCGGTCTACGGCGCGCGGCCGCTAAAGCGCGTGATCCAGAAGGAACTGGTCGACCCGGTGGCGAGGAAGCTGCTGGCGGGAGAACTGGCGGACGGCTCGGTCATCGACGTGACGGTCGAGGGGGATGCGCTGCGCATTGGCAGGGCGAAGGTGCACTAGTCAGTCAGTCGGCCAGCGCTCCGAGCGCTCAGCTCCCCATCGAGGCCGGCGGGGCGAGGCATTGAAGGCTGTCTGACTATCAATGCAGGGCTCGCGTGGCACTCGTGAAGATTGGCTACTTGCAGCGCCGCCACCCTAAACTCGCTAGCCTTTGAGCTGGGCGTTGCTCGCTCGCGCTGCGGCTCATGGACGCCATCATCGGCCTGTCGGTCGTCTACAAGGCGCTCGACAACATGGGAGCCTACTTCACGGGAGCCTAGAGCCGCAGGCCCAGTCTCGGGCCTAGCCAGATCATGGTCAGGTAGAGGCCGACTGTCAGCGCGCAGCCGATCAGCAGCGATGGCCAGAAGGCCAAGCCCCGGCGCAGAAGCACGGGGATCAGCAGGAACATTGGTAGCGACGGCAGGACGAACCAGAACGTCGCCTGGGCGTGGTCGGCCATGCGGGCGACATCCCGCGTATCTCGCCACAGCCACATCATGCCTAGGATCGAGACCAGCGGCAGGGAGGCGACGAGCGCTCCAAAGCCTGGGCTTCGGCGGGCGGTCTCGGACACCACGGCAATGATGATGCCGGACACCGCTGCCTTGATGACGAGGTACAACATGGCCGGCTCCTTGGCATTGGCGGCAGTTGCTTGCTCAAAAGCAGCCGCGACGAATGATGTCTAAGGGTGGATAGCGCAAAAGCCTCGGCTTATCCCCACCCCAATCACCCCCCCTACTCCCCCCATCCCCGCCGCGTGGGAGGGCGCCAGGCCCACGCCCAAGGTCCCGGCCGGTCCTCGCACCGGCCCGCCGGCCGTGGACAGCGAGAGGATGGACGATGAGGCCAAGGCCAAAGGCGCACCGGCGCGGCCAGACGCTGCCGGGCGACACGATCTCCAGGGAGGAGCTGGAAAGCCGCCGCGCGCAGATGGATGAGCGGCTGCAACGCATCCTGCGGACGCTGGCCGAAAAACAGGCCGGGCAAGCTCGGCGTTAGGTCCCCCGCGCCGCCTTGCGAAACAGCGAGGCCGAGCCGAACCACAGGGCGCAGAAGAAGCCCGCCAGGATCCAGATGAAGTGGCCCATGACCATAGCGGCCACGGCGGTCGCCGCCTGGGCGATGCCGGTGGCGATCATCGCCCGCTCCATGCCCCGGGCCTCGAAGCGGGCGATGAAGGCGCCGATCAGGCCGACGACGATGACGCCGAAGAACATCTGGTTGGCCGGGTTGTCCTCGTTGCCGATGATGCCGACGGCCAGGTTGATCCAGATGAGCAGGAAGCTGGCCAGCAGGGCGATGGCGGCGCCCGCCCGATAGGCGTTGTTACCGGTCGCCCTGGCCGCCAACTCGAAGAGGCCGCAGGCGCCGAACAGCATCACGCCCATGAAGACGAAGTCGCTGCCGATCCAGGCCACTTCGCTGGTGAACCGCATGGCGACGGCCGGCGCCAACAGCAGCAGCGATGCGACCACCCACGGCACGATCCTCCAGCGGCTCGCGCCCTGTCTGCCGTTTTGCGTGTTTGCCGCCATTGCCTTGCCTCGATCCATGGGTGAGGCTTCCACCCTGCTTCGCGCGGCGGTGAGCGGCATGAGCAACTCCTGAGGTTTTGCTGAAAAATGGCGCCCGGCAGCTTTCGCTTCGAACGCTTCCTGCTCGACCCCCGCGACCGTCAGCTCCGGCGCGACGACGTGCCGGTGGAGCTGAACACCCGCTATCTCGACGCCCTGTCCCTGCTGGTCAGCGAGCAGGGCAGGCTGGTCTCCAACGAGCGCTTCCACGAGGAGATCTGGCGCGGCGTGCCCGTCACCGACGAGGCTCTGACCCAGTGCATCAGGACGCTTAGGAGACAGCTTGGCGACGACGCCGCCAAGCCGCGTTTCATCGAGACGGTTCCCAAGCACGGCTACCGCTTCATCGCCGACGTTGAGCCGGTCGGGTCCGAGGCCGCTCCCGGCGCGAAGGCCGCCGCGCCCGCCCGAGACTGGCGGCGGTTCTTCCTCTTGGGCGCAGCCGGGATGATCGGCGGCGGCGCGGCCGGCGTCTTCGTCGGCCTGCTCTACGGCTTCGGCGGCGCGGCGCAGTCACTGCAAGCGGAGATGGGCGCGGTCTCGGTGCTGCTTGTCCTCGTCTGCGTCTGCATCGTGCTGGGAGTGATCGCGGGGGCCGGCGTCGCCTTTGGGGTCGCGGCGGCGGGCCTGGCGTCCGGCCGCCTCGGGCCATTGAGCGTGGCCGGCGGCGCGGCCGGCGGGCTGATCGTGGGGGCGTTTGGCAAGCTGCTGGGCCTGGACGCCTTCAACCTGCTGTTCGGCCAGGCGCCGGGCGACATCACCGGGGCGGCCGAGGGGGCGCTGTTCGGCGGCCTCGTGGGCCTGGCGGTCTGGCTGGCGAGCCGCTGGAGCGCCTCCCTTCAGCTGGGCTGCGGCATTGCCGTCGCGGGTCTGGCCGGCGCGGCCGCCGGCGTCCTCGTCCCCCTGCTCGGCGGGCGGCTGGTGGGCGGCAGCCTTGATCTGCTCGCCCGCCATTTCCCCAGCTCCCGGCTTCGCCTCGATCAGATCGGCGGCGTCTTTGGCGAGGCGAGCTTTGGGCCGATCAGCCAGAGTGTCACGGGCGCCATCGAAGGGGCGCTGTTCAGCGGCTGCTTGGTCGGCGCGATGATCCTGGCGCAGCGCCGCCTTTCCAATCCCTCCGCCGACGGTGCTACGCTGGGCGCATGAAAAGCATCGCCGTGACAGCCGCCATCGCCCTGACGCTCGCCGCCTGCCAGCGCCAGGAAGACCCTTCGCCGGCCGCCGACGCCCCGCCGGCTCCGGTTCAGGCTCCCGTCGCGACGCCCCCGCAGCCGATCCCGCCGGCCGCTGCGCCGGGTCAGCCCGTGCCGCCGGCCGACGTGCAGGCCACCGACGACTGGCGCGATTACGCCAAGCCGGCCGACGTCGATCGCCTCGACCGTCTGGACGCCGCCTGGACCAAGGCGCGCGAGGGGGTGAAGAAGGATGGCGACGAGGCCGAACTGGCCAGGCTCGGCGCCTTGGCTGACCCGACGGTGTCGCTGCCTAACCCGCATCCGGCGCCTGGCCTCTATCGCTGCCGGACCATCAAGGTCGGCGGCATGGGCCTGATCGCCTACGGCTGGTTCCGGTGTGAGGTCGAGCTGACGCCCGGCGGCGACCTGATCCTGAACAAGCTGACCGGCAGCCAGCGCTCGACAGGCCTGCTCTATCCGGGCGAGGGCGACGGGCTGGTCTTCCTCGGCGCCCAGGCCTGGGGCGCGACCGAGCTGAAGGCCCCGGCCTACGGCGCCCAGTCCGAGCGCGACCAGGTCGGCCTCTTGGAGCGCATCGGCGACCAGCGCTGGCGCCTGGCCATGCCGTGGCCGCGCGTCGAAAGCGACCTCGACCTGATGGAGATCGCCAAATAGGGCGCATGAAAAAGCCCCGGCCGTTGCGGGCCGGGGCTCCCCCTCTCGATGAGGCTGCCTGTTAGCGGCAGATCTGGCGCGAGACGTAGCGGCGGGCGTAGGGATCCCACTGCCGCTGCGTGGTGCAGCGCTGGGCGTAGCCGCCGCCGTAGGGGCTGTAGCCGTAGCTGTTGGAGCCGTAGCCGTAGGTCGAGCCGTACGGCTGGCCGTAGCCATAGCTGGAGCCCGAGCCGTAGGGCTGGCCGTAGCCCGAGCCGTAGGGGCTCGTGCCATAGCCGGAGCCGTAATAGGGGCTGGTCGAGCCATAGCCGTAGCTCGAGTTCGAACCGTAATAGGGGCTGGAGTTGTAGTAGCCGTTGTTACGGTTCTTGCTGCTGCTGGCCACGGCCGCGCCGATGGCGAGGCCGACGACGCCGGCGATGACCGCCGTAACGGCAGTGTTGTTGTTATTATCGCGGCGATAATAGTCGTTGTAGCTTTGGGCCGAGGCGGCCGTGCTGAACGCGACCGCGCTAACGGCGGTGGTGGCGGCCAGGCCCAGGGTGACGATCTTGCGCATGGGGTTCTCCTTTAACCCTAATCTGACCGCCTCATGCTGAACCGCCGTTGAACACGTCAGTCAGGAACTGTCGCGCCGCCATGCAGGCGAATGTCGATGGTGCAGACCAGACCCTTGGATTCGAAGCTCAGCTCTGCCTTGCCGCCCAGGTCGGCGCGGACGCTGCGGGCGATCAGCCGTGAGCCAAAGCCGGTGCGGCGCGGGCTCTGGTCGACGGGCGGTCCGCCATGCTCGCGCCATTCCAGCTTGAGGCGCGGCGGCTCGGACGGCTCGACACTCCAGTAGACCTGGACGCAGCCGTCGGGGCTGGACAGGGCTCCGTACTTGGCGGCGTTGGTGGCCAGTTCGTGGAACACCAGCCCGAAGGTCAGCGCCTCCTGCGCGCTCAACCGCACCGCCGGCCCCTCCAGCTTGTACTGGTTGGCGCCGTGGGGCCGCAGCTCGATGAGGAGGACGTCCTTCAGGTCCGCCCCTGTCCAGGTCGAGGCGGTGAGCAGGTTGTGTGTCGCCGACAGCGCCATCAGCCGCGCCTCGAAGGCGTTGCGGAAGGCTTCGGGCTCGGGCGTGGTGCGCAGGGTCTGGGCGGCGATGGCCTGGACGTTGGCCAGGGTGTTCTTGACCCGGTGATTCAGCTCGTCGAGCAGCAGGCGCTGCTGCTGCTGGGCGCGTATGCGCTCGGTGACGTCGCTGCCCTCGACGAAGATGCCGGTGACGCGGCCCTCGGTGTTGCGCATCGGCTGGTAGATGAAATCGAGGAATCTCTCTTCGGGCCGAGCGCCGGGGGTACGCTGCAACTCGATGGCGACCCCGGTCCCGACGAACGCCTCACCGGAGGTGAACACCTGGTCCAGCAGCGTGATGAAGCCCTGTTCCACCACCTCGGGCAGCGCCTGGGCGGCGGGCATCCCGAGCACGTCGCGGTGGCCGATCAGCTGTCGATAGGCGTTGTTGATGAAGGCGAAGATGTGGGCCGGCTCGGTGACGATGGCGATGAAGCCGGGCGCCTGCATGAAGAGCTGGCGGAACTGGGCGCTTTCCTCGGCAAGCTGGCGGTGGGCCTTCTCGACCTCCTGGGCCCGCTGGAACAGCTCGGTCCCGCCGCCATCGCCGGCCACGTCACGCAGCCGCTGCAGCTCGGTGACGTCGACGGTGTTTTGCAGGATGAAGGCGACCTTGCCCGTCTCGTCCAGCAGCGGTGTCTGGACCGCGGTCCAATAGCGCACCTCCATGCCGCCGCCGGCGCTCTGCGGCCGGGGGATGGCATAGGGCACGAAGGCCATGGTGTGGGGCTGGCCGGTGGTCAGCACCTGCTCGAAGGATTGGCGCAGCCGCTGGCTGGAGTCACCGTGGCCGGGGAACAGTTCGAAGAGTTCACGGCCGATCATCTCGCCGCGAGACTTGTGGACGGCCTGCTCGTAGGCGGCGTTGACCTCGACGTACCGCAGCTCCCGGTCGACGACCATGTAGGGGCTGGGAAGGTTCTCAAAGAGCGCGTGAAAATCGACTGAAGGCACAAAAATCCCCGACCGGCGCGGGGGCGCCAGAGTGGCAACGCTTCTCGTTTCAGGCCGGTTCCGCGCTAACGCGGCGGCGCGCGATCGCTTATATCGGGCGGGTGGAAGACGGTAGCGAAATCAGGCTCAAGGGGGCCGACCTGATCCGGGACGAGGTGCGCCGCCTGCCCGACGCGCCCGGCGTCTATCGGATGATGGGCGAGGACGGCGAGGCCCTATACGTCGGCAAGGCGCGCTCCCTGAAGAAGCGCGTGGTTCAGTACGCGCAAGGGCGCTTCCACACCAACCGCATCGCCCACATGGTGGCCGCAACGCGCTCGATGGAGTTCGTCACCACCCGCACCGAAACCGACGCCCTGCTGCTCGAGATCAACCTGATCAAGCAGCTGAAGCCCCGCTTCAACGTCCTGCTGCGCGACGACAAGTCCTTCCCCGAGATCGTCATCCGCCGCGACCACGAAGCGCCTCAGTTGCGCAAGCACCGCGGCGCCCACACCATCAAGGGCGACTACTTCGGCCCCTTCGCCAGCGCCTGGGCGGTGAACCGCACGCTGAACACCCTGCAGAAGGCCTTCCTGCTGCGGTCATGCTCCGACAGCGTCTACGAGAGCCGCACGCGCCCCTGCATGCTGCACCAGATCCGGCGCTGCTCGGCCCCTTGCACCGGCTTGATCGCGGGCGAGGACTACCGCGCCCTGGTGGATGAGGCCGAGGCCTTCCTGCGCGGCAAGAGCCGGGCGGTGATGGGGCGCATGTCACAGGAGATGCAGGCCGCCTCCGACGACCTGGAGTTCGAGCGCGCCGCCCGCCTGCGCGACCGCATACGGGCGCTGTCCTCGGTCTCGCAGGAGACGCAGATCAACCCGGAGACGGTGGACGAGGCCGACGTCTTCGCCCTCCACGCCGAGGGCGGCCAGGCCTGCGTGCAGGTGTTCTTCTTCCGCGCCGGCCAGAACTGGGGCAACCGCGCCTACTTCCCCCGCGTCTCGACCATGGTCGAGGAGGGCAAGGACGAGGCCGCCGAGATCATGAGCGCCTTCCTGGGTCAGTTCTACGAGGACCGCCCGATCCCGCGCCTGATCCTGGTCAACCACGACCCGTCCGACTGCGAGCTGCTGACCGAGGCCTTCTGCATCAAGGGCGGGCGCAAGGTCGAGATCTGCGTCCCCAAGCGCGGGGAGAAGAAGCAGCTGGTCGGCCACGCGCTGACCAACGCCCGCGAGGCGCTGGGCCGCAAGATGGCCGAGAGCTCGGCGCAGGGCAAACTGCTGGCCGGCGTCTGCGAGGCCTTCGGGCTCGACGGCCAGCCGGAGCGGATCGAGGTCTACGACAACAGCCACATCATGGGGACCAACGCCGTCGGCGGCATGATCGTGGCGGGGCCGGACGGCTTCCAGAAAAACCAGTACCGCAAGTTCAACATCCGCGACTCCGAGCTCACCCCCGGCGACGACTACGGCATGATGCGCGAGGTCCTGCGCCGCCGCTTCTCGCGGCTGGTCAAGGAGGAGGAGGCGGGCGAGCCGGCTATCCGCCCAGACCTGGTGCTCATCGACGGCGGGGCGGGGCAGCTGGCCGCCGCCACCGAGGTCATGGCCGACCTCGGCGTCGACGACATCCCGGTGGTCGGTGTCGCCAAGGGACCCGACCGCGACGCCGGGCTGGAGCGGTTCTTCATACCGGGCAAGGCGCCCTTCATGCTCGAGCCCAAATCGCCGGTCCTCTACTATCTCCAGCGCCTGCGCGACGAGGCGCACCGCTTCGCTATCGGCTCGCACCGCGTTCGCCGCACCATCGAGATGAAGAAGAACCCGCTCGACGAGATCGAGGGCGTGGGCCCTGGCCGTAAGCGCGCGCTCCTGCATGCCTTTGGCTCAGCCCGCGGCGTCAGCCGCGCGGCGGTGGGCGACCTGGCCAAGGTCGAAGGCGTCAGCCTGCCGCTGGCCCAGCGTATCCACGACTACTTCCGCAAGGCGTAAGCTAAAGCTCCGCTTTGTGCGTTAGGGTGAGATCATGAAGCACCTGCCCAACATCCTCACCGCCGGCCGCCTGGTCCTGACCCTGTTCATGTTCCTGGCGCTGTGCGCCGTGGCGGGCGGGGTGCCGTGGCTGTCCGAGCAGCTGACGCCCGACGACCAGTTCGCGCTGGAGCGGTTTGCCTTCTGGGCGTTCGTGGTGGCGGCGATCACCGACTTCTTCGACGGCTGGCTGGCCCGCAGGCTGAACGCCGAGACGGTCTGGGGAGCCATCCTCGACCCAATCGGCGACAAGGTGCTGGTCTGCGGCGCGATCCTGGGCCTGCTGGCGCTGGGCCCCCAGCCGATGGTGGTGCTGCCGGCCGCGCTGATCCTGTTTCGCGAATTCACCGTCAGCGCGCTGCGCGAGGTTTCGGCCGGCAAGGGCGTCAAGCTGCCCGTCACCATGCTGGCCAAGTGGAAGACGACGCTGCAGCTCACCGCGCTCGCCGCTGAGCTGCTGGTCGCCTGCTGGGCTGCCTTCAACCTGTCCTCCGACCCGGCCGTGCTGGGCCCCGCGACGATGATCGCCCACACGCTGATGTGGGTGGCGGCCATCGTCACCATCATCACCGGCGCTCAGTACTGGGAAGGCGCGAGGAAGGCGCTCTCAGCCTGAGGCCTTGGCCGCCTAGCTCATCGGGTTGGCGGGCGGCGGCGGTTCCTGCGGCAGGGGGATGAACTCGCCGTTGTCTAGGTCAGGCAGCTTCATCCGTCCGGCCCGCCAGTCGGCCTTGGCCTGTTCGATGCGGTCCCTGGAGGAGGAGACGAAGTTCCACTCGATCAACCGCTCGCCCACCGGATCGCCGCCCAGCAGCATGACGGTGGAAGGCTCCAGCGCCGTAAAGGCGATGGTCTCGCCGGGCGCGAACACCGCCATCTGGCCGGCGTGGATCGCCTGCCCGTCGATCTCCACCGAGCCCGTGGCGACATAGGCCGCCCGCTCGGGGTACTCGGCCGGCAGCCCGGCCTTGGCGCCGGCGCCCAGCTCCCAATGCACATAGAAGAGGGGAGAGAACACCGGCACCGCCGCCTTAACGCCGAACGCCGCGCCCGCCACCAGCCGCGCCGTCAGCCCCTCGCCCCTATAGAGCGGCAGTTCGGTTTCACCCTCGTGGTGCGAGAAGGCCGGCGCGGTCTCCTCATGCTCCAACGGCAGGGCAAGCCAGGTCTGGATGCCGTCCATGACCCCGCCATGCTCGCGCAGATGCTCGAAACGCTCGGAGTGGGTGATGCCGCTGCCGGCCGTCATCCAGTTCACCTCGCCCGGCCGAACCGGAACGTGCGAGCCGACGCTGTCGCGGTGGGTCATCTCGCCTTCGAACAGATAGCTCAGCGTCGACAGGCCAATGTGCGGGTGGGGGCGGACATCGACCGACCGTGGAAATCCCGGCTGGAAGGTCGCCGGTCCCATGTGGTCGAAGAAGACGAACGGCCCGACCATCCGCCGGGGCGCATAGGGCAACACCCGCCCGACCTCGAACCCGCCCAGATCCTTGCGACGCTGGTCGATGACGAGTTCGATCATGGTGTCTCTCCGCTAGGGGTGCGGGCTCACATAGGGGCTGATCAGCCCCAGCGGCACCGCCGTGGAGTTCTTTACCCCCCGAATGACGATACGGCTCTCGATGTTGGAGACCAGGCCCAGCGACAGGATGCGGTCGCGCAGGAATTCGTCGAAGGCGTGCATGTCGCGGGTGACGATGCGCAGTTCATAGTCGGCCGAGCCGGTGACGGTGGCGCACTGCACCACCTCGGGCCAGCGGCA
>Ga0190272_10001704_pt1 | contig 10524 bp, 10 predicted proteins | sample Popmic504T_FD_133746 | JGI IMG/M metagenome (GOLD analysis project Ga0190272, IMG submission 133746) | Populus adjacent soil microbial communities from riparian zone of Shoshone River, Wyoming, USA - 504 T | ecosystem: Environmental > Terrestrial > Soil > Riparian zone | place: USA: Wyoming...
ATATGTTCCAGCGAACCATAATCTTCCTTTACCTTTTCTTTGCGGCTTTGTTTTTCTCAACTTCTTCGATCAGTTCAGCCATGGTCGAGAGCCGCCCATGTGAACCGGCTATTTTCTCCACGTTCAGACCGAGCCGCCGAATCGTATTCAACAAACTTTCGCTGTCTTTCCCATTGATTCCGTGATAGGGGTCGTCTTCGGTCGAAATAATCGCAGGGTTTATAGGATTAAACAAATCGCTCTGAAACAAGAGTTTTTCCTTTGGCAGATAGATCACGAGCATCTCATTGCAGTGATTGAGCGGTCCGATCTCGTGAATTTCAACTGTTTGATTATCATCTTTGATAATTCGTTTCCTGCCGGAAAATGTTTCGAGCTCCAATTTTCGAGGACGCCGGGCCAATAGATCAGGAGCAAATGTAAATTTCGCGCTTGCCACGCGATTTAGGAACGAGATATTTCCCTGGGTGGTAATGATAGCGGCACCTTCGGAAATAAATGCCCGTACACCGCTAAAATGGTCATGGTGAAAGTGAGTCAGAACCACATATTTGATCGGTTTATTCGGAATCGTCTTTTTGATCAGATCGACAGCTTCGGACGAGATACCGTTTACAATATCTTCTTCCTGGGCTTCACCCGCCAAAACGAAATCATCAAACTCGACCGCCAGGACATTAAAACCGCCCGCGAGGCTTCTTACCAGATAGATTTTGGGGGCAAGCGTTAAGACTTCAGTTTTTGGCTCGACCGTCTTTAATACTGTCAAACTGCCCGGCAAATCGTAAAAGCTGTCCACAATTTCTGGGTTGAAGATGACGTCGCGATAATGCATTTCGCTCTTCAAGATGCCGCCCTGATAGCCAACACGCGTACTGGGAACTTTGGTTCCCTGCGAATCGCGATAACCGGTGAAAATAAACTCGCCCATCGTATCGCCCCAGACATTCTTCGTGTAAAACCAGGAGTGTTTTGTCAAAAGTCGGGTTTGGGAATCAAAAAACAGGTTCCAAACCTGCCCATTTCGCAAGGTAAAAGCGATCACATCCTGCTTTCTCCCGTTGAAATTATCATTTCCAAGCCAACGCAGGGTTGCGCCGCGCTGCAAAGCATTGGCCAGAATATTATGAGGAAGCAGATTGTATAAATTTTGGTGATCCGACAAGGATGGCTGCCGCATCTTCATCACTTGATTCTTCTCGACAAAAACAGTGTACCCTTCTTCGTTTCTTATGATGTCTTTTGTACGAAAAACGAAATCACCCCCGGGACTGGTAAATGATGTATCGTTAAAAAGCCGATTTTTGTCCGATTCGATAATGATTATTCTCTCGATAGGGTCGGCATGATGAGGCTTTTCCGGGTCTTTACCCTGGAAAAGCTACCAGCTCGTCCCGGTAATTTTGAGAGAAAAATTCCGAGCTTGATTTACCGCCTCAACTCCGCCGAAAACACGTATGCTATCGTCCAGGACTCTCCTCGCTTTTTGTTGCGAATCCAGCGAAAAGTCCTTTCCGTTTTGGCCAAAGAGAGCTGCGGAGAAGAAGAATATGGAAAATAAATATTTCATTCTAACCATTTAATCGGCACATTTTCTTAGCGTTCATTAGACCCCGAGCCGGTTTCACCGATCAGAACCTTGTGACCCCAAACAAAACTATAATTTGCATCAAGAATTTCGATATGAATGTCTTCTGCAAAGCATCCCTGAGCTAAGAGTTGCTTCTTCGTCTTATTCACTTGACGGTGAAGCACAGTTATACCGTTATTATCTTCCCCGCAGATTCGCACAACTGCCGGGGGTGGGTCGGGAATAGTAAGCAACAGAATTAAAATTAAGATTACTCCCATATAATTAATGCTATGCTTGGGGCGTTAACCTCATATTTGAATATTTGAAGCGAGTTAACTGCCAAGGGGTGGGTATTAGAGGAGTAATCCGTAGCCCGGTTAAATACATCTTGCTCGTTTCTCCCATCAGGCGTTTATCATATCCACTAAACCGGTGTTTTTATTTCTAAGGTCCAGACCACCTTCAAGAATAGACTTCAGATTTGCCAAATAAAATGTCCAGCCTTTTCCGCACTCGATGTAGTAATAACGCTTATCCAAATCGGATTCCTGTGTCATTATCTGTTGTAGTTCACATATTGTTTCATCTGCGTCGTGCTTGACCGCTACAAGAACAATGGAGCCGCCACTGAATGTAAATGTCAGGAATGAACTGCCGCGCTCTTTTAAGATTTCCCCCGTTCCTACATAATCGGCATAGCCGTGCCAGTTCCAGGTGTATTTATCTCCGACTTCCACGCGGCTGTTTAGATCGCGCAAGCTATTATCACGTCCGGTAAATTCGGCTTTTGACAAAAACCAGCTCTCCAAACCCTCCCTCGTCACCCAGGCATTAATAATTGCCTCATCGGAAGCTCGAATGCTGACTCGTTGGGTAAACGTGGACCAGTCGTAGTTTTTCATGGTTTCTTGTATGCAAAGATACCGTACGTAACAAGTAAAAAATTGTAAAAAAACGAAACTAGCCCTCGGCCATTAGCAGATTCAGGGTGTGATTATTCGAAAGATACCTTTGCGGGTTGACCCCCGCGAAAAATTTGAAATCGTGGATAAAATGCGACTGGTCATAATAACCTGCGTCGTAGGCAACATTGGTGAGACTGCCGTGGGGAGTAATGGAATGAAGTTTTTTCAATGCGAAGCGAAACTTAACCAGGCGCGCAAACATTTTTGGACTAGTGCCCGCGAAATCACTAAACCTCTGTTGGATTCGTCTTGGAGTCAAGCCGTAACGTGAATATATTCGATCCAGGTCAACTTTCCCGTTTGCCGCAAGGATCTTTTGCATAGCATCAACAACAAGCAGGTCATCCGAGGCAGTGTCGTAAAGCTCCCGGACGAAAAAATCCTCGACGGTTGCAATTATGTCGCTTACGTTTATGGTATGTAAAACCTTTTCTTGTAGTACTTTGACATTACGTCCGAACACTTCCTCGTGGGTCAGGAATTTATCAGTGACCTCACTCCTTTTAATTTTAATAAACGGTCGCAGACCCCAGGGCTGAAATTTAATCCCAAACATACTTACCTGTGCGGTTTGTTGCACGAAATAGTGTTGAGAAACCCGGTTGATGAGGTAAAAATCATCTTGAATGAATGTTCTTCCGCTCGCTTCCTTCCTTCTGACGGGAGCACCGAGATTGAAATTTACCTCGGTGCAGCCGTCTGGTGTAACTCGCTGAAAAGGAGCGTTAACTGAATCAATTTCTTCCTCGAGCCAAAAATAGGACTTTACGAATTTTGAAAAGAACCCGCGTGGCCGACGATGTGAACAAATTACCATGGCGATACGTTAGCTGTACATTCTTCCACTAACACTAGGAAAATAATATAATAGGCATTCTTACCTTACTCCTGCCATCCAGCCAACTCGTGCAAAATGCGAGATCTTAATTCTTAAAGCCGCGCGGCCGGTTTTAGACCCGCAGGCAGTTTCTTCGGAAAATCCGTCCAGTCGACGGGTTTAACCTCGATACTGTATTTAAGAAAAGGTAAGACAACGTCGCCCCAGGCTGAAATAAAGTAATTATAAACAGCATCCCATTCCGCACTGTTGCCCCAGCCCGTGTGCATAAGCGTCACTTGCGATTTTTTTTCCGAAAGTTTGTGAAACCGCACTGTAACGAACGTTCGCTGTTTGCGTATCTCGGGCCATTGCGGTGGTGCGTCCCAGGTAAAGCTAAGCATCTGTTTTTCCTGCACACCCAGGATGAAGTTACCTTCGGCCCCTCTCGAACCTTCGGGAGCATTAGGGAAAAAATAGATGTCGAAGTGCCCCATGGGCTTGAGCTCTATCCGCGATGACGGGGCAAAGAATTTGCTGATACTCTCAGTCGTTGTCCATTGATCCCATACTTTATCGACGGGAGCATCGATCTCGATGGAAAGGTTTATCGCTCGCTCTTTATTGCCGGGGCTTTGCATTTGTTGAGCATTAAGCACCGGAACCGTACATAAGCAAACTGCCAGGAATAATACGAAACGGATAGGATTTAATTTGTTATTTGACATAATTTCGATCTCCTTATTGATTAATTGGCCCCCTTAATAAAGTTCTTACGTGACGTTCGGTCTTTATTGTTTAACGCCACGAATCAACACAGTTTTAAAATCATGAAGTTCCCAGGCGAAAAGACGGGTCTTGACCGCCGGATCATCTTCTACAAGCCTTTTCGCCTCATCACGCGATGCAGTCTCAAAAACGACGATTCCGTCAACCGCATCTTTGCGAAACCCAGCATAGACAATCTTGCCCTTCGCATGTAAATCCTTCAAATACTGGAGATGGGTTGCTACGATTTTCCCTTCTTCAGGTGTGGCATCTTGCTGAAAGGTCTGACGCTGAAAGCGAAAAACGACAATAAAATGCGACGCATCCTTCTCACCAGTGCCCCGCGCATCTTGTCCATATAGACCGGAAATGAGGCAAAAACAAACTACTAAGAGCAATATAAAACGCTTCGGACCTAATATATTATTTGACATAATTCATTCCTTTCTACTTTCAAAATTATTACCATTCGGGCGCCCGTTTAACGGCTCGTACTATAATTGCAATTGATACCCTACTGGTCTCCGGCGGTATCGATCACTAAAGGCTCGCCCGTTTCCAAGAGAGTTTTTAGTCCTGAGATGATTTCCGACCAACCCCCGAAGAATCCGTCTGTCATCGGATTCCCCGCAACCAGTTCGTCATGAACTATCGTCAACTTACAGGCCTCGCCGGCCGGTGTGATCTCAAAGGTTACACGCGACTCCGGATAAACACTGTTGTCCTCATCCAGGCTCCAGTGTGGGTTGAACGTCGTCACAAGCCTCCGTTGCGGGTCGCTTTCAATCACTGTGCCATCTATCAGGGTTGTGCCGTCACCGCCGATATATTTGTATGACGATCCGTTCTTCCAGTCCGATTCTACCCGCGATCCGTAGTAATATTTCTCGGTCATTGAACCATCGATCAATGCCTGCCAAAGCTTCTCCGGGGTAGTCTTTATATAGACTTCGAACACGTGTCTGGTCATTTCCGCTGTCTTTGTTTCTGTCATTCTATTGCCTCCAAAGTCGTATTTTAGTTCGGTCAGGGAGCGGGCCGGTCCTTTGTGTATTTACTTACCCGGCAGTCGTAGACCATCTGAATCGGTACCGCGGTCTAGGAAATAAAACGTCTCGCGGCTGCTGAAGTGGGAGATGTCCTTTAAGCTTCTGACAGCAACACCGTCCTTTTTTAGAACAAAAGGTCGAGGAGTCGTCGCGGCCGACAATATCCCATGCCTTGATTACCAATTCATGTTCCGTAATCCAAAATTATATGTGACCATTTGGTCACTTGTCAAGTTTTTTTAATGATTAATTACTTAATTTCGTCTGAAGGTCCCATACCTTTAAGACCTGCCCGGAAATTGCCGCGAAGTAAGTAAGTCCGGTTTCCACCGGTAAATTCTTATTGCTAAATAAGTCAGGGGAATAAATCCCCCTGACTTTTCATTTACTTAGAAGCTAAACTTCGCGCCCAGACGGAGTGCCGAAGGATACTGGAAGATGGTGCCGCTTCCGTAGAACGGATTCGGTACCGGGGGCACACCAGTTACCCCGCTGTTAATTTGGAATGTGTTATCCAGGGTAACTGCCCGCTGCGTATTGGTCACGTTGAACCAATCAGCAGTGAAACGAAGCGACATACTTTCGCTAAGCTTCACCGGGAAGTAAGCGCCGAGATCGAGATTCCAGGTCGTCGGAGTACGACTCGTGCCGACAGCACTCGTCACACCGCTGGAATTAACTCCGAGGTCGGGAATGATCGCCGTTCCGCGGACAACGCCAAAGCCTTCGTTGTTTCCGTAGATCGGGTGCGGTACCAGCTGGTTGAACGGGATACCCGATTGGATGTAGAAATTAGCTGAAACAACCAATCTCCACGGTGTCTGGTAATTACCGTTGAACTTGAACTGGTGCGGACGATCGTTCGGGAGACGTCCATAAGAATTTCCGAGCAGGCTGACCAAGTCGAACAGCGATGTGATGTTCGGATCTGCCTGCCCGTTGTCGTTGCGGAACAATCCTTCGTAGTTACCGATCAGGCTCGAATACACGTACGAAGAAGTAAACGAGTAATTATCCGCAAACCTCTTATTCAAAGTGAACTCGAGTGCGCGGTAGAAGCGACGAGCGCGTCCGAAACATCCGATAGCCGGATTGTTGCAAGCGAGTTCTTCCGTCGTATTATCGCCCGGGCGAATTTCGCCGGGGTTGAACAGGAAGTAGTGGTCGCCATCGTCAAACGAACCGTCTTCGATCACCGAACCCTGCGGGCGGTAGATACCGCGAACGCCAAAGGCCATGTCTTTGAAGATCTCGTACTCGAGTCCCATGCTGAACTCGTTGACCGTTTGCGGTTTGAGGCCGGCATCGATCGGGGTCGGCTCGGCACCGAGGTTACGGGTACCAAATCCGGTTGCAACCGTCGAGGTTAACGGAGCGTTCAAGCGGCTAACGTTAAATTGCTTATCGGTCTGGCTCTCCGCCGAACCTGCGCGAACGTTGACATCGAGCGGGATCGGGGTTTCAAGGAAGCGGGCGTAGTTAGCAAAGATCTTACCTTTACCTCTTCCGGTGAAATCCCAGATAAAGCCGATGCGGGGCTGAAGGTTATCAAACCAGTTGTTGAGTTTGAGATAAGTAACACCTTCATTTCCACGAGCCTGCTGGTAGTCCCAGCGGGCGCCAAGGTTAAGCTGAAGGTTTTTCGTTACTTTCCAGTCGTCCTGAATGTAGAAACCTTCGACATCGGTCTCTGTTTGCGCGATCAGTTTGAAATCGCGAACACGAGTCGATCCACGAACCAGGAACGGATTGTTGAGCGCTTCCGCTTCGGTTATAGGTGTGACGGCCGGATTAACCGTGTATCCGGCGGGAAGGATAACACCAGGCGACATAAGGGCCGCAATCGGTCCGGCTGTCGGGCAGGTAATTACCGTGCCTCTTGTCGTGCAAACGGTAAAATTGTTCGTTACACGATAGCCGCTGACCGTAACGTTGTCGGGATTTGTGCCGTTCGACACCGGAGCGCATTCACCTCCCGGCAAAGTCGGGCATGAATTGTTAAACACGCCGCTCGGGCCGGTTGATAACTGGTTGATGTCATAGGCGTTGCGGTAAAACTCAAAACCATATTTGAGCGTGTGGCCGCTCGCAAGCGGGTTCTGGAATCTCGCTGCAGCTTCCCAGCGGTTACGGGTTTGATCGGAGTAAAGTCCATATCCGTCACTACGGGCAAAGTTTCTTTGTAAGGTGCCGCCCGGTGAAAAGACAAAGTCGACCTGGCCGATATTTGTATTGGTAGCGTTGACTCCCGTCTGCGTAACAGGGGCAACCGTTCCGTTAGCGCGGAGAACAGCAAAGTTGTCCGTTACCAGCGCCGAAGTAAGGGAGGTTTCCGGAATGATGTTATTCATCTGCCGGTGAATACCGACCGAGAATTCTCCGATCCAGTTCTGGCTCATGTTCGAATTCAAGCGGAAAGCATAGTTCGTTCCGCCGGTTTCACGTACGCCGCGGAACGCTCCTTCGTCGACTCCAAATCCGTTCAATGCGAATATATGACCTTCCTCTTTGGTGAAATCGCCAAAGGTCGAAGCCGTAAACGTGTTGTTGTTGTTGATCGACCAGGTCAGCTTGCCCGCATAGAACGGGGTGGTGATCTTGTTCTCAACAGTGGTACGAAACGTTTGCGTCAAATATTGGTTAGTGCGAAACTGCGGGTTGAAAGCCGCAAAGAACGTCAATTTGTTCTTGATGATCGGTCCGCCGATATCGAATCCGGCGTCCACTTCCGAAAATCCGTTCGGTGCGAGACCTGTAAGCGGGAGGTTTTTCGTATCGCGAACAAAGCTCTTCGCTCCATAATAAGCGAAAACATCGCCGTGAAATTCATTACCACCCGATTTGGTGATGACGTTGAAAACACCTCCGGTCGAGAGTCCCTGGTCGGCGCCGTAGCCTCCGGTCTTGATCTCGACTTCCTGTACAAATTCAAACGGGAGGTTAGCGCCGCCGCCGCCGAAGGCCGGGTCGGTGGTGTTGACGCCGTCAAGGATATAGTTGTTTTCAGGGCCAGACGAACCGGCAACCGAAGGATCGCGGTCCCTACCCGAAGAGTCGCGCAAACCTGAGCGAGCAACCGTCGGGGCGATCGTGTAAAGACCCTGTACGGTTCTGGAGGTAGGAATATTCGAGAAAAATTCCGTCGAAATATTATTGCCCTGAACGTTCGAGGTCTGATCGATCTCGGGCTGGCCGACGACATTGACAATCGCCGTTGATCCCGCCAATTGTAATGTAATGTCGGCAGTGGTCGCCTTTGAAAGATTGACCTCGACATTCTCCTGTTTATAGCCATTAAATCCATTAGCGGCGGCTGTTTCCAGGTTGTAGCGTCCCGGGGGGACCTGGTTAAACCTGTAACTGCCATCGCCCGTGGAAGTCGTTGTTTGCGCGCGGATCAGATTCGGCCCGCTCAATGTAACGGAAGCATTCGGGACCGCTGCGCCGTTTTGATCAACGACCGTCCCTTCCACGGTTCCCGTCGTGGATGTTTGAGCCAAAATTATGCCAGAGCCGAATAAAATCCCTAGCACAAGCACAATAGCGAGAGAAACTTTTTGAAAAGTTTTCATATTTACTCCTTATAGATTTCTTAAATCAAGATAAAACCTGTTCGGTTCCACCTGGTTTAAAGGCAATTGCTATTCCGTTATTTTGAATATCCAACAACATGTATGTCGTTCAATTTATGATAGTTATTGAATTTCTATAGTTTCCCGGGAATGTAAATTGCCAAGGAGTCGACGTGTAAATTAAAGAGGATTTTAGCGGCCGGAGCGTGTACATTTTATTGGTCTTCGTCCACTTTTGCAGATGGGGAATGTAAGGGGTAAATTAGTGTTTCCCTGTGAATATGACAATAAATCCAAAACTTTGGAAAATGTAATTTACCGAAAACAGGAAAGCTTTTACGTTTGACTTGATTAGATTTGTATTAAAGGTCGTAGGTTGAAAATTCCCAACAATGAACAGGATTTTCTGGATTTACTATATTTCGTTATCTATTTGGGCCTCTTTCTATGATTTCGAATATCTCAATTCCATAGCGTTTGATTTTTGCATTTAGCGTGGTAAACCCAACATCCAATAATCTGGCCGCCCCGCGTTGGTTTCCGTTACAGCGAATCAAGGCGTTAGATATCAGGTCCATCTCAAAAGCCTGAATTTCACTTTGCAGATTGATCTTGCTTATGTCCGTTCTTCCCTTCGGAAGTATTGCTTTTTGTAAAGCCTCAATTTCCCTCAAGAGGAGCGCCGTCAGAGATTTCAATGCATCGAGTCGAGCCGGAACAGTGGTCAGAGTGAGGCTCGACCCATTGTTTAAAGATTCATTGTTACTTCGCATATAAATTATAAACATTTTCGGTCCGGCGACCGTTTTCGACGATTAGCAGCCTGTACCTCGGTAATTGATCAGGGCTTAAAACACTCTATCTTTGATAGACGTTATGAAGCACGTAAGGTAAGGCTACGCTCTATTTGTCAGCAGGTTCGTGAAGCCGGAACCTCAATAAGCCGGCTATCTTAAAATCCGAATATGTCGCCCGTAAGTTTTGCGGTCCTCCGGGTGAGCAAAAGTTCTCCAAGCTTTTTGGTCTCGTCCTTCTCGACCAGCCAAAAATCGAAGCCGCTGCCCACGATCTGCGGACTCAGTTCGGTGTTATTCGGATATTGCGTAAATCCAGGTTCGAACCCGTGAAAACCGATCTTAATATCAGGCGGAATATTTACTACACTTTCAAACGCAAACGGCTTCGAAAGGTCCGATGTGCTCCACAATTGGATGACGATCGGCGTTGTACATGGCTGCGACGTGCAACCTTTTTTATCGAGTGTAATTCCTATATATTTTGAAGGGCTGCCTAAATAGGCCGACGCAAAGACTCTTGCAATAGCCGCTTGTTTTACGAGGAAATCGGGTGGCGCCTCTCTGCTCTTCATAATCGGATAGGCGTTAACCGCGCCGAAGTCCTGCTGAATACCTAAGGTTAAACGCTTCCACGTGTAGTTACCGCCAACTAACGGGTTTGCCGCGATCTCCCATTCGCCATAGCCAGCCGAAGAACCTTGCTGGATAGGACTTCTGGCGAGGTAAGAATGGGGATTTCCGACATCGGTAAAAACCAGATAAAAATAGCCGTTATCGATAAATAGGTTGGTTACCAATAATCCTGAACCGCAATAACTACTTGTTTCGGACAGGCCGCGCAATAGGATCCGATTGTCGACCGACCAGGTCTGCCCGTCGGCCGAGGTAGCCCACATAATTCGCCATTTATCCGCGGCGGTAACGCCGCCCCCCTGGCTTGAATGTATCTGAAGGTTAAATGCCATGAACCACCGGGACGTTCC
>Ga0190272_10001705_pt1 | contig 10522 bp, 11 predicted proteins | sample Popmic504T_FD_133746 | JGI IMG/M metagenome (GOLD analysis project Ga0190272, IMG submission 133746) | Populus adjacent soil microbial communities from riparian zone of Shoshone River, Wyoming, USA - 504 T | ecosystem: Environmental > Terrestrial > Soil > Riparian zone | place: USA: Wyoming...
ACGTCACGCCGATGGACGCGCTCGCGGCGTCGCTGCCCGCCGGCACGCTGTCCGGCGCGCCGAAGATCCGCGCGATGCAGATCATCGACGAGCTCGAGCCGACGAAGCGCGGGCCGTACGGCGGCTCGGTCGGCTATCTGTCCTACAGCGGCGACCTCGACACCTGCATCTACATCCGCTCGGCCGTCGTCAAGGACGGCCGCGTCCACCTCCAGGCCGGCGGCGGCATCGTCGCCGACTCCGACCCGCGGTACGAGGTGCGCGAGACCGAGCACAAGGCCGGTGCCGTATTCCAGGCGATCGAGCTGGCGTGCGGGCAGGGAGAGTGGGCATGAGCACCGTCGTCCTCGACAACTACGACTCCTTCACCTACAACCTCGTCCAGTACCTAGGCGAGTTGGGGGCGGAGATCGACGTCGTGCGCAACGACGAGGAGAGCGTCGACCAACTCCTCGATCGCGCTCGCGGCGGTCGCCTGATCGTCTCGCCCGGCCCTTGCACGCCGAACGAGGCCGGCGTCTCGGTCGAGGCGATTCGCCGCTTCGGCCAGGAGCGGATACCGGTGCTTGGCGTCTGTCTCGGCCACCAGTCGATCGGGGCTGCTTTCGGCGGCCGCGTCGTCCGCGGCGAGCCGGTTCACGGCAAGACCGCGACGATCGAGCACGACGGCAAGACGATCTTCGCCGGGCTCGACGGTCCGCTCGAGGTCGGCCGCTACCACTCGCTGGTCGTCGATCCGGACCTGCCGCCGGAGCTGGAGCGCTCGGCGTCGTTCGGCGACATCGTGATGGGCGTCCGCCACCGTGAGCTGCCGGTCGAGGGCGTGCAATTTCACCCCGAGTCGGTGCTGACCGGCGAAGGTATGGCCATACTTCGCAACTTCCTCGCGCTCTGAAGCGGGGCAAGGGGGAGACCGAATGCCCAATCCGATCCTTACCGAGGCGATCGACCGGCTCTGCCGGAGTGAGGCGCTGAGCGCCGAAGAGGCAACCGCCTGCCTGCACGAGGTGATGGAGGGTCGCGCCTCCGAGGTCCAGACGGCTGGGCTGCTGATCGCCTTCCGCACGAAGGGCGAGACGGTCGAGGAGATCGCCGGCATGGCGCGCGCGATGCGCGAGCTGTCGACGCCGGTCGAGTCGTCGCGCGCCGACCTCGTCGACACGGCTGGCACCGGCGGCGGCCGTCCGACCTTCAACGTCTCGACGACGGCGGCGTTCGTCGCGGCCGGCGCGGGCTGCCCGATGGCCAAGCACGGCAATCGCTCGTCCACCGGACGGTCGGGGTCCGCGGACGTGCTCGAGGCGCTCGGCGCGCGGATCGACCTCGCTCCCGAGGCCGTCGCCGCCTGCATCGACGAGATCGGCTTCGGCTTCATGTTCGCCCCGGCGCACCATCCGGCGATGAAGCACGTCGTCCCGGTCCGCAAGGAGCTTGCGGTGCGGACGATCTTCAACTTCCTCGGACCGCTGACCAACCCGGCCGGTGCTCGCCGCCAGCTGATCGGCGTCTCGGATCGCCGCTTCCTCGACTTCATGGCGGCCGCGCTCGGCGAGCTGGGCTGCGAGCATGCACTGGTGGTGGCAAGCGACGACGGCCTCGACGAGCTGAGCGTCTCCGGGCCGACCCACGTGGTCGAGCTGCGCGACGGCCGCATCTCGGCCTCCGTGGTGACGCCGGAGTCGGTGGGCCTCGCGGTCTCGCCTCAGGACGCGGTGGCCGCCGGGACGCCGGAGAAGAACGCGGGCATCGCGCGGCGCGTCCTCGCTGGCGACGAGGGCGCCGAGCGGGACCTGACGGTGCTCAACGCCGGCGCGGCGATCTACGTAGGAGGACTCGCCGACTCGATCGAGGGCGGCGTGCGACTCGCCGAGCGGGCGATCGACTCGGGAGCGGCAAGCGACCTGATGGAGCGCTTCGTCGCTCGGACACTGGAGCTGGTGGCATGAGCGAGCGACTCGACGCGCTGGTGCAGGCGACGCGAGAGGCAGTCGAGCGCCGCCGCGCCACGGTGCCGATCGGCGAGCTCGAGCGCGCCGCGGCGGCTCGCACCGATGACGCACGTCCGTTCGCCGAGGCGCTGTCGCGCCCTGGCACGTCGCTGATCGCCGAGCACAAGCGACGTTCGCCTTCGGCCGGCGACATCCGGCCCGGATCGAGCTGCGACGAGATCGTCGCCGCCTACGAGCGCGGCGGAGCAGCCGCCTTGTCGGTGCTGACGGAGGAGGCGCACTTCGGGGGCTCGCTCGACGATCTGCGCGCCGCGCGCGCCGCGACCGGCCTGCCGATCCTGCGCAAGGACTTCACCGTCGACCCGTACATGCTCTATGAGGCCCGTGCCGCGGGAGCCGACGCGGTGTTGCTGGTCGTCGGCTCGGTCCGCGACGACGAGCTCGCGAATCTGCTGGCGGGCGCGCGCGAGCTCGACCTCGACGCGATCGTCGAGGTCCACGAGCCGGACGAGCTCGAAGTCGCGCTCGCGATCGACGCCGACGTGATCGGGATCAACAACCGCGACCTGGCCGACTTCAGCGTGGACGTCGCACGGACCTTCGAGCTGCTGCCCGACGTCCCCGCCGGCAAGGTCGTCGTCTCGGAGTCCGGGATCGTCCGTCGCGAGCAGATCGAGGAGCTGGAGGGCGTCGGCGTCGATGCGGTCCTGGTCGGCGAGACGGTCATGCGCGCCGACGACCCCGAGGCGGCGGTTCGCGGGCTTTTAGGCGCCCTTAAGCAGCACAGCTGAAACTGCGTGTCATGAACGAGACGACCCCGCCACAGAAGGGCTCATCGACTCCAACTTTCCTGGCTGGGGCGCTTGGGGGCCTGCTCGTGCTCGTCCTCGGTGCCGCGCTGATCGCGACCGACGTGATCGACACCGGGGACGACACGACCACGACCGTCGAGCGCTCGGCGCTCCCGACGCGCGGCGTGTCGGACTCCGACGACGGTGGTCGCACCGTCGCCGACATCTACAAGCAGGAGGGCGCGGGGGTCGTGTTCGTCGTCTCGGAGGAGGAGGCGAGCACGAGCGATTCGCCGTTCGGCGCTCCGGACGGGGGCGGAACCGCCACTGGCTCGGGCTTCGTCGTCGACAAGGAGGGGACGATCGTCACCAACGCGCACGTCGTCGGCGAGGCGGAGAACGTCCAGGTCCGCTTCGAGGAGGACGGCGATCTGGTCGACGCCCAGGTCGTCGGCAAGGATCCGTCGACCGACCTCGCTGTGCTGAAGGTCGATCCCAGCGACGCCGACCTGCAGCCGCTGCCGCTCGGAAGCAGCGGAGACACACAGGTCGGCGACGCCGTGGTGGCGATTGGCAATCCGTTCGGCTACACGCGCTCGGTGACGACCGGCATCGTGTCGGCGAAGCAGCGCCAGATCACCGCTCCGAACGGCTTCTCGATCGAGAACGTGATCCAGACCGACGCGGCGATCAACCCCGGAAACTCGGGCGGCCCGCTGCTCGACGCCCAGGGTCGCGTGATCGGCATCAACTCGCAGATCGCGACCGGCGGCTCGCAGGGCTCGGTCGGGATCGGATTCGCCGTGCCGATCGACACCGTCAAGGGTCTGCTGCCGACGTTGAAGCAGGGCGAGGAGATCGAGCGCGCCTTCATCGGCATCGAGATGATCGGAGTGACCGAGGACATCGCGCGGGACTTCAACCTCGAGTCCGACCAGGGCGCGCTGATCCAGAAGGTCGTCCCGGACGGGCCGGCGGACAAGGCTGGCCTGAGGGCGGGCGGCACGTCGACGGGTGACGGGATCCGCGCCGGCGGCGATCTGATCGTCGAGGTTAACGGCGAGACGATCAAGACCCCGGACGACGTCCCGGCGGCGATCGCCGACCTCGAGCCCGGCGACGACGTCGAGGTCGTCTACTACCGCGGCGACGAGCGCAAGACGGTCGAGGTCGAGCTCGGGAAGCGGCCCGCCGCGCTGGACAGCAGCCAGCCGCCGGATCAGGGCGGAGGCATCCTGCCAGATCTTCCATAGCCGGCTCGATCGCTCCCACGGAGCCGGCTCGGAATACACGCAGGCCCGTCCCTCCAGGGCGGGCCTGCGACGATTGTCGTGTGACCCGTTTCAAGTCGTGTGGCATCACCAACCTCGACGACGCCCAGCGCTGCGCCGATCTCGGCGCCTGGGCGGTCGGGCTGATCCTCTGGTCGGGCAGTCCCCGGGCCTGCGCGCCGCCGGCGGCCGAGCAGATCGGCGCCGCTCTGCACCGTCGCTGCGAGGTCGCGGGAGTGTTCGTCAACGCGACCCTCGACGAGGTTGCGCTGGCCGCGGATCGCTACGGCCTGTCGCTGCTCCAGTTCCACGGCGACGAGGGCCCGATCTACTGCCGTGAGGCCGCTCGCCGCACCGGCTGCAAGGTGATGAAGGCGGTGCGCGTCAAGGACGCGGCCTCGGTGCGGGGCATCGAGGCCTTCGGCACCGACTTCCATCTGCTCGACGCCTACGTCCCGGACGTGCGTGGCGGCACCGGCGCGACCTTCGAGTGGGAGCTGCTGCGCCACCATCGCGGCAGCGTGCCCGTCGTGCTCTCGGGGGGCCTGACAGCGGACAACGTCGGTGAGGCGATCGCCGCTACGCACCCGTTCTCGGTCGACAGCGCGAGCGGCACGGAGTCGAAGCCGGGGCGCAAGGACCCCGCCAAGCTCGAGGCGTTCGTGCGCGCCGTCGCGCTGGCCGACGAGCGCCAGGCGGTCCACGCGTGAGCGGGCGGCATGAGCTCTGAGGCCGGCCAGGCGCCGCGGGGGGCGCGGGGGGCGCGAGCCCCCCGACCCGATTCCCGCGAGCGCGAGTTCGGCCCCTACGGCGGCCGGTTCGTCCCCGAGACTCTGATTCCCGCGCTCGACGAGCTCGAGCACGCGTGGATCGAGGCGGTCGGCGACGCCGCGTTCGCGGAGGAGCTCGGTGGCCTGCTGCGCGACTACGTCGGCCGTCCGACGCCGCTCTACCTGGCACGGCGCCTGTCGGCGGAGGTCGGGGCGCGGGTCTATCTGAAGCGCGAGGACCTCAACCACACCGGCGCTCACAAGATCAACAACGCGCTCGGCCAGGCGCTGCTGGCCAAGCGGATGGGCAAGCGGCGGATCATCGCCGAGACCGGCGCCGGCCAGCACGGGGTCGCCACGGCCACGGCATGCGCGCTGCTCGACCTCGAATGCGTCGTATACATGGGCAGCGAGGACATGCGGCGCCAGAAGCCGAACGTCGAGCGAATGGGCCTGCTGGGGGCCCGTGTCGAGGCTGTCGAGGCGGGCGCGCGGACGCTCAAGGAGGCGGTCAGCGCCGCGATCCGCGACTGGGTCGCAAACGCGGCCACGACGCACTACATCATCGGCTCCGCCGTCGGACCGGCCCCGTACCCGGCGATGGTGCGCGACCTGCAACGGGTGATCGGCGACGAGCTGCGCGCCCAGATCCAGGCGGTCGAGGGTCGCATGCCGGACCGCTTGATCGCCTGCGTCGGCGGCGGGTCGAACTCGATCGGGGCGTTCGCGCCGTTCGTGCTCGACGGCGAGGTCGAGCTGATCGGGGTCGAGGCGGCGGGCGAGGGGATCGAGACCGGGCGCCACTCGGCGCCGCTGACGACCGGAGCGCGCGGCGTGCTGCACGGCGCGATGTCGGCGGTCCTCCAGGACGCCGACGGCCAGGTGCTGGAGGCGCACTCGGTGTCGGCCGGGCTCGACTATCCGGGATCGGGGCCCGAGCACGCCTGGCTGCGCGACGAGGGGCGTGTCCGCTACGTCGCCGTCGAGGACGACGATGCCGTCGAGGCCTTCAAGCGGCTCGCGCGGCTCGAGGGGATCATCCCGGCGCTCGAGCCGTCGCACGCCCTCGCGTGGCTGCTCGCCAACCCCAATGCCGGGGGTGTCGACGCGCTCGTGCTCTCGGGCCGTGGCGACAAGGACCTCGCCGAGGTGCTGGCGCGTTGAACGCCGTCGGGGAGCTCGCCGGAGCGCGGCGGATCGAGGCGGCCTTCGCCGGTCACGGCAAGCGGGCGGCGCTGATGCCCTACCTGATGGGCGGCTATCCGAGCATCGACGAATCGCTGGCCGCCGGGATGGCCGCCATCGACGGCGGCGCCGACCTGATCGAGCTCGGAATCCCCTTCTCGGACCCGCTCGCCGACGGGCCGGCGATCCACGCCGCGGGGACGGCCGCGCTGGAGGCCGGTGTCACGCCGGGCGACGTGCTCGGCGTCTGCAGGAGCCTCTCCGAGCGCGTCCCGGTCGTGCTGATGGTCTACGCCAACATCGTCCTCGCCGACGGGACCGACAGGTTCGTGCGTCAGGCAGCGGCCGCGGGCGCGGCAGGGTTGATCGTGCCCGACATGCCACAGGACGAGGCGGCGACCACGCGCGCCGCCTGCGATGCGGCCGGCCTCGCTCTGGTGCCGCTGGTCGCGCCGGCGAGCACGCCTGAGCGAGTAGCGGAGATCGGCCGTCAGGCGCGCGGCTTCGTCTACGCCGTGTCGCTCGCCGGTACGACCGGCGAGCGCGACGAGCTGCCGCCCGAGCTGCCGCGGATGGTCGAGCGGATCCGCGCGGCTGCGAGCGTGCCGGTGGCGGTCGGCTTCGGCATCTCGACGGGTTCGCAGGCAGCGACCGTCGGCGATCTCGCCGACGGCGTGATCGTCGGCAGCCGGATCGTCCGCGCGGCGGGGGAGGGCGGCGCCGCGGCCGTCGGCGAGGTCGTCGCCGAGCTCGCCCGGGCGCTTCGATAGTCTGCCGCGCCGTGATCGTTCTAGTCACCCTCACCTTCGGCCTCGTCGTCTGGATCGTCGCCTGGGCGTTCGGCATCAAGGCCTTCGACGCGTTCCTGTTCACCGGATTCGTGGCCCTCGCGGCCGCCGCGGTGCGGATCGCGATGCCGTTCGTGAAGCAGATCCTGACCGGCAAGACAGCGGCGCCGGGCGAGCAGTAGCCCCGCTCTTCCTAGAATCGGCGGCTGTGCGCCGCGCCCTCCCGCTCCTGTTCGCCGTGCTGGCGGCGTCGATCGTCGCCTGCGGCGACGACGAGCCGGAGTCGACGCGCGTCCGCGGCGACACCCTGACCGTCTACGCCAGCGTGCCCGCGCTTGGCGCCGAAGCGCGAGCCGGACGAGCGGCGGAGGTCGGGATGCGTCGCGCCCTCGCGGAGGCGGGCGGAGAGGCCGGCGGTCGCAAGGTCAGGTTGGTCAGCCTGCCGTCGACGCGACCCGGCGACTACACCTGGGATCCCGGGACGGTCGAGTCGAACGCCGCCCGCGCCGCCGACGATCCGACGACGATCGCCTACATCGGCGAGCTGGACCGCGGCGCCTCTGCGGTGTCGCTGCCGGTCACCAACCGCGAGCAGATCCTCCAGGTGTCGCCCGCCGACACGCTGACCAGCCTCACTCGCAGGCCACCAGGCCGTCCGCGGGCCGGTCCAGAGCGCTACTACCCGTCGGAGCTGCAGACGTTCGTCCGGCTGCTGCCGGCGGACCTGGGCGCCGCACGCCGGGCGGTTGCGGATCTGCGTGCAGGCGGCATTCGACGGCTGGCGATCGTCACCGGCGACGGGATTGCCGATCACGAGTTCGAAGCGATGCTGCTCGGGCTGATCGGAACCGGTCAGCCCCACACCGTCGATCGGTTCGCCGCGCCCGACCAGGACGACGATCCGGACAACGTGGGCGATCTCGCCAACGATCTCGTCGAGGCGAATCCGCAGGCGATCGTCTACGTCGCGGTCGACAGCAGACCGACACGGGCGGTTCTCGCCGCGATCGCGGCGCGCCTGCCCAGCGTGACGCTGATCAGCGGTCCGGCGGCGGCGCGGCAGCACCGACTGCTCGCGAGGTCGGCGCGCTGCGCACGCATGCTGGGCCACGAGGCGATGCGCCTGACGCTCGCCGCCATCGATGAGGCCGGACCCGATCGGCGTGCCGTCGTCGAGGCGGTCAAGGCCGCGCCGAAGCCGGTCAGCGCTTGCCGGCAGCCAGCTGCAGCGCACGCTCGAGCCGCGGCTCGCGGAACGCGTAGCCCAGCTCCTGCAGGCGTTCCGGGACGGCACGGACGCCGGTCGTGACGATCTGGGCCATGTCGCCGTAGAGGGCCTTGACCGCGAACCCCGGCACCGGAGCGAACGCCGGCCGGTGGAGGACGCGGCCGAGGGCCTTCGACAGCTCGGCATTGGTCACCGGCGCCGGCGCGGCCAGGTTGAGCGGCCCCACGGCGGCAGCGTCGTCGAGGCAGAAGACCAGCGCGCCGACGACGTCGTCGGTGTGGATCCAGGGCATGTACTGGCGGCCTCCGGCGACCGGGCCGCCGACACCGAGCTTGAACGGCGGCAGCATCTTCTCGAGCGCGCCGCCGGAGTCCGACAGCACGACGCCGGTGCGGGTGAGGGCCACGCGCATGCCGAGGTCCGCGGCGGCGCGCGCCTCGGCCTCCCAGTCGACGCAGACCTGAGCCAGGAAGTCGTCGCCCGCCGGCTCGTCCTCGGTCACGGGCTCGTCGCCGCGCGGGCCGTAGAAGCCGCTCGCCGACTGCGAGACCAGCGCGCCGGGCCGGTCGCCGTCCGGCAGTGCGCGCAGCGCCGCGACGAGATTGCGGGTCGCAAGGACACGCGAGTCGTGGATCTCGCGCCGCGCGGCGTCGGTCCAGCGTTGCGCCACCGGCTCGCCAAGCAGGTGGACGACGCCATCGCGGCCGCTGAGAGCCCGCTGGGGTGGTTGCTCGCCCTTCGGGTCGGCCCACGTCTCGGCGGCGGCGCGGCCGTCGAACAGGCGCCGCGTCCTCGCGCTGTCGCGCGTCAGCACCGTCACCTCGTCGCCGCGGTCGAGCAGCTCCTCGACGAGCGGGCGGCCGAGCATGCCGGTCGCGCCGGTGACGGTGACCCTCATACCTCGACCTTACGCGTGCCTCCGCGCGACGGATGCCTCTACGTCGGGAGGCTGAGCTCGGCGGTCTGGTCGTCGAGCCGGGCGGCGCCCTCGCGCTCGGCCTCTTCGGCGACCACGCGGGCCACCTCGCGGGCGACGTCGCGGTTGAACACGGAGGGGATGATGTAGTCCTCGGTGAGCTCCTCGTCGTCGATCGTCGCGGCGATGCCCTTCGCGGCGGCGATCTTCATCTCCTCGCTGATCTTGCGCGCGCGCACGTCGAGCGCGCCGCGGAAGATGCCCGGGAAGGCGAGCACGTTGTTGATCTGGTTCGGGTAGTCGGAGCGACCGGTGGCCATCACGCGTACGTAGGGGGCGGCGTCCTCCGGCTTGACCTCGGGGTTCGGGTTCGCCATCGCGAACACGAACGGGTCGGGGTTCATCCGCTGCAGGTCCTTCGCCGAGATGATTCCCGGGCCGGACAGGCCGACGAACAGGTCGGTGCCCTCGAGTGCCTCGGCCGGCGAGCCGTCGCGGCGCTCCTGGTTGGTGTTCTCGGCCAGCCAGCGCTTCGGGGCGTTCATCGAGCCGGCCTCGTAGTCCTCGCGGCCGGTGTGGATCGCGCCGAAGCGGTCGCAGGCGACGAACTCGGTGATCCCGGCGCCCATCATGATCTTCGCGCAGGCGACGCCCGCGGCGCCGGCGCCGGCCATCGACACCGACAGGTCCTCGATCTTGCGCCCGGTCAGCCGGCAGGCGTTGATCAACGCGGCGAGCACGACGATCGCCGTGCCGTGCTGGTCGTCGTGGAAGACGGGGATGTCGAGCTCCTCGATCAGCCGCTGCTCGATCTCGAAGCAGCGCGGCGACGAGATGTCCTCGAGGTTGATGCCGCCGAAGGTCGGGGCGATCAGCTTGACCGTCTCGATGATCTTCTCGGGGTCCTTGGTGTCGAGCGCGATCGGGAAGGCGTCGACATCGGCGAACTCCTTGAAGAGCATCGCCTTGCCCTCCATCACCGGCATCGCGGCCTCGGGACCGATGTCGCCGAGACCGAGCACCGCGGTGCCGTCGGTGACGACCGCGACCGTGTTCGCCTTGATCGTGTACTTGAACGCCTTCTGGCGGTTCTCGGCGATCGCGGTGCAGACACGCGCCACGCCGGGCGTGTAAGCCATCGAGAGGTCGTCGCGGGTCTTCAGCGCGGAGGAGAGGCCGGTGTAGATCTTGCCGCGGCGGTGCAGCTCGAAGGTGCGATCCGTCGTCTCGACGAGCTTCGCCTCCTGGACGCTCTGGACCGCCTTGATGACGCGCCCGCGATGGTCCTGGCTCTCGCAGTCGATCGTGATCTCGCGGATCGTCCCGTCGCCGCCGGCCTCGACGGTGTCGACCGCGACGATCGCGCCGCCGACCTTCGAGATCGCGGCGGTGACCTTGCTCAACGTGCCGGACTCGTGCGGGAGCTCGACGCGCAGTGTCAGTGAGAACTGTGCGCTGGGGATGGCCATAGGGGGAGGCGAAACATATAGGCCGGCCGACCTCGGCTCGGGCCGCGCGGCTCAGTAGCCTGGGCGCGTGCCGCCGGAGTCGCCCAAGGAGCTGTTCCTGATCGACGGCAACAGCCTCGTCTACCGCGCCTTCTTCGCGCTGCCGGAGTCGATCG
>Ga0190272_10001706_pt1 | contig 10519 bp, 9 predicted proteins | sample Popmic504T_FD_133746 | JGI IMG/M metagenome (GOLD analysis project Ga0190272, IMG submission 133746) | Populus adjacent soil microbial communities from riparian zone of Shoshone River, Wyoming, USA - 504 T | ecosystem: Environmental > Terrestrial > Soil > Riparian zone | place: USA: Wyoming...
ATGTGGTTCGGCGACCTCGTCACCATGCGGTGGTGGGACGACCTGTGGCTCAACGAGTCGTTCGCCACCTGGGCGTCGGTGCTGGCCCAGGCGAGCGCCACCGAGTACGTGCACGCCTGGACCACGTTCGCCAACGTGGAGAAGTCGTGGGCCTACCGGCAGGACCAGCTGCCGTCGACGCACCCGATCGCCTGCGAGATCAACGACCTGCAGGACGTGGACGTCAACTTCGACGGCATCACCTACGCCAAGGGCGCCGCTGTGCTCAAGCAGCTCGTCGCCTACGTCGGGCTGGACAACTTCCTCGCCGGGCTCAAGCTGTACTTCGACAAGCACGCCTGGGGCAACGCCACCCTCGCCGACCTGCTCGGCGCGCTGGAGGAGGCGTCGGGCCGCAACCTCACCATGTGGGCGGCGCAGTGGTTGCAGACCACCGGCCTCAACCTGCTGCGGCCCTCGTTCACCCTCGCCGAGGACGGCACGTTCGCCTCGTTCGCCGTGCTGCAGAACGGTGCCCGCCCCGGCGCCGGTGAGCTGCGCGACCACCGGCTGGCCATCGGGGTGTACGACGACGACCCGGCCACCGGCCGGCTGGTGCGCCGCCACCGCGTCGAGCTCGACGTCACCGGCCGGCGCACCGAGGTGCCCGAGCTGGTCGGAGTGCACCGCGGCAGGATCGTCCTGGTCAACGACGACGACCTGACCTACTGCACGATGCGGCTCGACGCCGAGTCGCTCACCACCCTGGTCGACCGCATCGGCGACATCGAGGACCCGCTCCCCCGCACCCTCTGCTGGTCGGCGGCGTGGGAGATGACCCGCGAAGCCGAGCTCAAGGCCCGCGACTTCGTCATGCTGGTCGCGGGCGGCATCCGCGGCGAGACCGAGGTCGGCGTCGTGCAGCGGCTGCTGATGCAGGCCCAGATCGCCCTCACCTCGTACGCCGACCCGGCGTGGGCCGACGCGCAGGGGTGGCCGGCGTTCCGCACCACCCTGCTGGAGCTCGTCACCGCGGCCGAGCCCGCGTCGGACCACCAGCTGACCTTCGTCAACGCGCTGGCCATGGCGGTGCTCGGCGACGCCGAGATCGACGCGGTCCGCGGCTGGTACTCCGGTGAACGCCCGCTCGACGGCCTCGACGTGGACACCGACCTGCGGTGGCGGCTGCTGTACGCGCTGTCCGCCCACGGCGCGGCCACCGAGGCGGACATCGCGGCCGAGGTGGAGCGCGACCCCACCGCCACCGGACAGCGCAACGGCGAGCGGGCCCACGCCCTGATGCCGGTGACCACGGCCAAGGAACGCGCCTGGCAGCGGGCCGTGCACGAGGACGACCTGCCGAACGCGGTCAACGCGGCCATCATCGGCGGCTTCGTGCACCCCGCGCAGAAGTCCCTCCTGCGGCCGTTCACCACCCGCTACTTCGAGGACGTCGCCGACGTGTGGACGCGGCGCACCGGCGAGAAGGCGCAGTCCGTGGTGCAGGGCCTGTTCCCGGCCTGGGCCGTCGAGCAGCCCACCGTCGACGCCGCCGACGCCTGGCTCGCCGAGACCCGCCCACCAGCACTGCGCCGCCTCGTCGCGGAGGGCCGGGCCGGCATCGTCCGCGCACTGGCCGCCCGCGACTTCGACCGCTCCTGACGCCCGTTTTCCGGGTGGATGGCACATTTGGCCGGTTCTACCGACCGAATGTGCCATCCACCCGGTTACGGGGCGGCGGGGCTACGGCAGTTCGTAGCAGAGGTTGGTGACCTTGTACTTGGTCTGCTGCGGCGTCGCGAAACCGCCGGCGGTGACGCGGACCTGGAACGTCTTCGTGCCGCCGCCGGTGCAGTCCCGCGCCAGGGCCTGGGTGTAGCTGTCCCGGAAGCCGGACTCGGTGTAGAAGTTGCGCCGCCAACTCCAGGCCGCCGCGCAGCCGTCGACACTCGCCGTCGGGCAGGTGCGGACATGCCAGCTGAACGTGACGTAGAACGCCCCCAAATACGCGCCGTAGGTGTGGTTGCCCGGCTGGACGACGTTGTCGGGGCCGCCCACCGACAGGGTGGCCGCCGCTGCTGCCGTGCCGTTGCTCGCGGTCGTCAGGCACAGGGCGAACAGCACCGCCAGCAGCACCCGAACTGTGGTGGACCGGGTCATGGCACCCTCCTCGTTGATCGGCTCGACGGTCCAGGCGAGCGTGGCAACGCCCCGTCGACGCCGCAGGGGTGGCCGGTACCCAATTCGCCGTCGACGCGTCCGAGAAGCGGCCGGGACGTGATCGTCGGCGACCGCCGCTGACGGCCCGCCGGAGCGTGACGGCCGAGGTCAGGGCGGTCGGGTTGGGCCGTTCGAGGCAAACTGGGTATCCGCTACCCATCCGGCCGCGCGCAAGGCCGTGGCAGAGTCGCTGACCATGAGCGACACGCATCCGGACCAGGCGGTTCCCGACCAGCCGGACACCGACGACGCGGCGAACGCCGAGAACTCCGTCGGCGACCTCGTCCACCGTCCGGCCTGGCTCGCGGCCACCAGGGTCGGCGCGCTCGCCGGCTACGTCACGATCGTCGGCCTGGCCGGCGCGGGCTCGGCGACGTGCGGCAGCATCGGGGCCGGCCTGCTGTAGACCGTCAGGTCCGCCCCCCGAGCAGGCGCGCCACGTAGCCGCCCGCGCGGCGCCGGTCCGGCTGACCGGTCTTGGACATGAGGTTCGCCACGTACTTCTCCACGGTCCGCGACGACAGGTGCAGCCGCACCGCGATCTCCTTGTTCGCCAGCCGCTCGCCCAACAACAGGCCCACCTCGAACTCCCGCACCGTGACGCCGAGGCCGCGCAGTACGTCCGGTACCCGGTCGGCACCGGTCCGCCTCGGGGCCACCGGCGCGCCGGCCCGCCGCAGCTCCGCCCGGCACGCACCGGCGACGGGGTGGACGGCCGCGCGGTAGAAGTAGTCCTCGGCGTCGCGCAGCTCGTCGACCAGGTCACCCCAGCCGTCCCTCGCGGCCGCGGCGGCGACCAGCCGCACCCCGAGCCGGCGGGCCATCGCGTACGGGCCCGCGGCCGGCCGGGCCTCGTCGAACGCGGCGACCGCCTCGACCGGGCGGCCCTCCCTGCCCAGCAGCACGGCGCCGGCCAGCAGCACGAACTGACGGTTCCACCGCATCCGGCCCGCCGAGGCGACGCTGGCGCGGTCGTACTCCGCGCGCCCGGCCGTTCCGGCCAGCACCGCGAGCAGGAGCTGGATGCCGGCCGGCCCACCGAGGTGGAAGGTGACGGGGCTGCGTGACTCGTGCTCCTGGACCAGCCGCAGCTCGGCGGCCGCGCGCTCGTGGTCCTCCTCCAGCAGCGAGCAGAACGCACCGGCGAGGCCCATCGCCAGCGGCGCCTCGGCCGACGACCCGCCGTCGAGCGCGGCGAACTCGGCCAGCGCGGCCTCCAGCTCCACCCGGCGGCCGCGGTGGGCGGCGTGCACCGCGGCCACCATCGCCAGGTAGCGGGAGACCCTGGCCAGTCGCAGCCGCTTCGCGTCCTCGCGGCAGCGCGAGTGCCGGTCGGCCGCGTCGGCGAACCGCCCGCACAGCGTGGCGTGCAACGCCAGCACGGCGTCGAGGTTGCACGCGATGCCGATGGCCCCGATGCGCAGCGCCTCCAGCCTGGCCCGCTCGGTGCCGGCGGGGTCGCCGTCGAAGAGCCAGTCGAGCGTGGCCAGGCGCACCGTCGAGTACGTCGGCCAGAGCGGCAGCCGGTGCTGCTGCGCGACCACCCGGGCCCGTTCGTAGGCGGCGGCCGACTCGGCCCGGTCCCGACCGCGGGCCACCGCGCCGATCGTGTGCAGGGCCTCGCACAAGGTGTCGGGCAACGCAGCCCGCTCGGCGGCGTCGGCCGCGCGGCGCGCCAGCCGCTCCGCCTCGCGGGCACCGGCCGCACCCGGCCGGCCGAGGGCCACCGACGCGGCGACGGCGTCCACCGGCGCGGTGAGCCGGTCCGGGGCATCCGCGCCCAGCACCTCGCGCGCCGCGGCGATCTGGGCGGCGGCGTCGTCCAGGCGCCCGCCGATCTCCGCGACCCAGGCGAACCGGACGTGCAGCGCGGACCGGCGGCCGGCGTCCAGCCCGACGACGCCGGACAGGTCCACGGTGTCGACGAGCCGCAGCGCCCGGTCCAGCCGGCTCCCGGCGGCGAGCGCGAACAGCAGCGACTCCAACACATCCGCGTAGGCCGCCGTGTACCCGGACACCGGCACATCGCCCGCACCCGCCGAGGCGTCCGCCGACGCCCGGGCGGCGCCTGCCTGTGGGTGCGGCGTTCGATCCGTCAGCGCGGCCAGCAGGCGTTCGGCACGGTCCAGCAGCACGACGGCCGACTGCGCGGCGCCGGCGGCGAGGGCGCGGCGGCCCGCCTCGGCGAACAACTCCGCGGCGGCGCCGTCCTCACCGGCGCCCAACAGCAGCACGGCCACCTGCTGACACCACTCGCCGGGCAGGCCGGGGCGCAGCTGCCGCACGGCGCCGGCCGCCCGCAGCGCCAGGTCGGCCCGCTCGGCCGGCGCCAACCGCGCCACCAGCGCCTCGGCGGTCAGCGGATGTTCGAACGAACAGAACCGCGGATCGTCGGCGTCGAACACCAGCAGCTGCCCGGCGACGGCGGCCCCCAGGTGGTCGAGCAGCGCCCGGTCGTCGAGCCCGGCCGCCCGCTGCACCACGTCCAGCGGCACCCGCCTGCCGAGCAGGGCCGCCAGCCCGAGCAGGTCACGGCCGTGCGGGCCGAGCCGGTCGACCCGCACGGCGACGCTCCTGGCCAGGGTGGCCGGCACCTCGGTCCTGAGGTGGTCCACCACCTCCCAGCCGCGCGGCCCGCGGACCAGCGAGCCGCCGGCCAGCATCCCGTGCAGCAGCTCCTCGACGACGAACGGCACGCCCCTGCTGTCGCGCCACAGCTGGTCGAGCACGGCCCGTGGCACGGCGTCGGGCGTCGTCTCCAGGCAGCCGGCGACCATGCTGACGACGTCGGCCTCGCCCAGCCGACCCAGCTCGACGACGTCGGCCGACCCGCGCCGCTCGGTGGAGCGCACCAGATCGATGGCCCCACCCGCCTCGACCCGGACGGTCGACAGCAGCATGGCCGGGCGCCCGCCGAGGTTGTCGGCCAGGTACTCCACCACGGCCAGGGTTTCGCCGTCGCAGTCGTGGAGATCCTCGAGGACCATCAGGCAACCACCGCCACGGCCGACGACGGACATGAGGCGCAGCACGGCCTCGCCGAGGATCACCAGCGACAGGTCACCGCGCGCCGCGTGCCCACCGCCCCACTCCGGCACCAGCCGGGCGAGGATGTCGCGGTACGGCCCCAGCTCGGCCCGGTCCGGCACCCCACCGTCGCGGAACAGCGACAGCAGCGCCTCGACCAGGGGACGGAACGGCACCATCGGGCCGATCGCGCTGCCCCGGCCGCGCAGCACCACCACGCCGGCCGTGGCCGCGGCCGCGACGGCCTCACGGACGAACCGCGACTTGCCGATCCCCGGCTCACCGACGACGAACACCGCGCCGCCGCCGGCCGTGGACAGGCCGTCGATCAACCGTCCGAGGTGCGCGAACTCACCGTCGCGGCCCAGCATGACCGGCGCCCGTACCCGCACGCGGCCACCCTAGTTGGCCCGACCAGCCGTTGGGTGAATGGCACATTCGGCCAATAGAACCGGCCAAATGTGCCATTCACCCGGAAAGCGGAGCGCTAGTGCGCGGCGCCGGCCTGGTCGGCGAGCATGCGCAGGCCCGACATCAGGCCGCCGGCGAGGTCGCCCTCCTTGAAGGACGCGACCATCGCCATGACGGCGAGGCGGCAGGCGTTGTTGGGCAGCCGCCTCGTCGACTCCTCGCCGGTGACGATCTCGACCAGGCGCTGGTTGGGCGACACCGCGATCAGCACGGCGTTGGCCGGGTCCGGGGTCGACGCGTGCAGCTGCTCGGCGTGCTCGCGGGTGGGCTCGACCAGCGGGCCGAGGTAGATGCTGAACGACAGCCCGGTGCTGCGCGACGCCAGGGTCAGCGCCTCGTCGAGCTGCGACAGCTGCACGGCCGTGAACGGGCCGCGGGCCGGGCCGGTCGTGGACAGCTCGCGCGCCTCGGACAGCCGCCCGTACGGCATGACGGCGCTGCCGGCCGGCAGGTCGTCACGCCGGGCGGGCAGGTAGGTCCGCTCACCAGTTGCCACGGGCACCTCCGCGGGCCGTCGATGCCGTGCTCTCGCCACCCGGCGTCCTGGCCACCACGCCGACGCCGTCGGGGTTCCCGGTCCACCACACCGGGTCGAAGTTCCACTCCTGCCCCGGCCGGTAGCGCGGGGCGCGGGCGATCCTCGACCACAGGGTGAACAGCGAGATCACGCCGTACAGCGCCAGTGGGATCAGCACGTACACGCCGATCGTCTGCAGGACGGTCACGGCCCGTACCGTAGCCCACCCGCCGGGAGGCTCAGATCGCGGGGAAGTACCGGTGCGCCCACGGCCGGGCGGCCTCCAGTTGCGCGCCGACGGTGAGCAGCGTCGCCTCGCCGCCGGGCCGCCCCACCAGCTGCACCCCGATCGGCAGGCCCTCCGCGGTCCAGTGCAGCGGCAGGGTCAGCGCGGGCTGCCCGGTCACGTTGTAGACCGCGGTGAACGGCGTGAACCGCTTCTGTCGCTCGAAATCGGCCGCCGGGTCACCGGCGTCGCTGAACCACCCCACCGGCCGCGGCGGCTGGGCCACCGTCGGTGTGAGCACCAGGTCGTACCCGACGTGCGCCAGGATCGCCCGCCTGGCCACCTGTTGCAGCTGCTGCATGGCGCGCAGGAACCCCGGTCCGGTGATCGCCGCTCCCCTGGCGCGCCACCACTGGGTGAGCGGCTGCAGGTCGGCCTCGCGGTCCGGGTCGACCGGGTAGCTGTGGGCCGCGACCGCCCACACGTTCTCGAAGATCGGCACGATGGACTCGTCGATCGCGGGCGCCACGTCCTCCACGTGGTGGCCGAGGGAGTCGAGCAGCTCGCTGGCCTCGTCCCACGCCTGCCGACACTCCGGCTCGACGACGGCGCCCGGCACCGACGGCGTGATGTACCGGCCGATCCGCAGCACCCCCGGCGAGCGGCGCACCGCGTGGGCGAACGACTCACCGGCCGGCAGCTGCGGCGCGAAGAACGGCTCACCGGCCTGCGGGGCCGCGATGGCGTCGAGCATGGCCGCTGCGTCGGCGACCGTGCGGGCCACCGGCCCGAGCACGGACATCAGGGTCACGTCGCCCGCGATGGGCCCGCGGGACACCCGGCCGCGGCTGGTCTTGAGCCCCACCAGCCCACACACCGACGCCGGGATGCGGATGGACCCGCCGCCGTCGCTGGCCTGCGCGAACGGCACCAGCCCGGCCGCGGTGGCCGCGGCGGCGCCACCGGAGGACCCGCCGGCGAGCCGGCCGGTGTCCCACGGCGTCACGGTCGGCGGGCGCCCGGCGGGCTCGGTGTAGCAGGGCAGGCCGAACTCCGGGGTGGCGGTCTTGCCGAGGCTGATGGTGCCGGCCTCGCGCAGCAGCCGGACCACGTCGTCGTCCATCGGCGCGACGAACTGGTCGAACACGACGGAGCCGAACGTGGTGCGCACGCCGGCCGTCATGTTGAGGTCCTTGATCGCCGTCGGCACCCCGAGCAGCGGTGGCAGCGAGCCCTTGTCGGAGCTGTCGGTAGCGTCCGTCACCTGCTTCTCGGCGGCGCGCGCCGCGTCGAGCGCCGCCTCCGCGGTCACCGTGACGAAGGCGCCGAGCCGTCCGTCCAGCGCCTCGATCCGTGCCAGGTGGTGCTCGACCAGCTCGACGGGGCTGACCTCGCGGTCGCGCACCGCCCTGGCCTGTTCCAGCGCCGTCAACTCGTGAAGTTCAGCCACCGCATGAGCGTAGCGAGCCGGACAGCTACGCGGCCTCTCCCAGATAGGGCAGCCACAGCGGGTCGGCGTCGGACATGGTGGCGAGCAGCCGCCAGTGCTGCCCGCGCGGCGCGGCAGGGATCGCGCGCAGCCGCCACCCCAGCTCGGCCAGCATCCGGTCGGCCTTGCGGTGGTTGCACCTGGCGCAGCTGGCCACGCAGTTCTCCCAGGTGTGCTGCCCGCCACGACTGCGGGGCACGACGTGGTCGATGGTCTCGGCGCGGGCACCGCAGTACGCGCACCGGTAGTGGTCGCGGTGCATCAGGGCGGCCCTGGTCAGCGGCACCCTGGCCCGGTACGGCACGTACACGTAGTTGCGCAGCCGGATCACCGACGGCACCACGACCGACGACGATGCGGAGTGCATCACCAGGCCGGACGAGTCACCGTGCACGACCTCCGCCTTGCCGCACACCATCAGCAGCACGGCCCTGCGCAGCGGCAGGGCGGTGAGCGGCTCGAACGTGGCGTTCAACAACAGGACCCGACGCCGGCCCCAACCGACCGGGGCGGGGACGCCGTCGGCGGTGGCCTTGTCGGCCGCCACCCCGGCCTCCGCGACCGACTGCATTACCAACCGAGTAGGGCACGCGTCTGCTCGCGACGCCCGCCCACGGCGGGCGCCGAGCAGACTCGGTTGTCGGTCGGGCATCGACCACCTCCGCTTGGCGGTACCAGTCGACCACATACCACATGGTTCGCGCACCCGTGATCTGTGCCGTGTCGGACACGAATCCGTCACCACCGGCCCGTGATCTCCGCGGCCGGCCACCGATTTAGCATGGGCGCCATGTCCACATCCGCACCGATCGCGTTGCCCGTGCTGGTGGACAAGCCGGCATGCGCCGACGACGTGGGCACCTGGTGCCAGCGCGTCTACGACCTGTCCAACAACGATCACCTCGCCCGCTCGGCCGACTGGCTCATCGCCAAGCCGGTCACGATCCTGCTGATCATCGCGGTGGCGCTGGTCATCCGGTTCCTGATCAACAGGGCGATCACCCGGCTCACCTCGACCACGTCGGAGGGCCGGGTCCCGGTGCTGCTGCGGCCGCTCAGGGAGCGCGCGCCGGACGCCCTGCGGGCCGCGGCGGGGCCGCTGCTCAGCGAACGCCGCTCGCAGCGGGCCAGGACCATCGGGTCGGTGCTGCGCTCGCTGACCTCGTTCATCGTGCTGGGCATCGCGTTCGTCCTGGTGCTGGGCGAGCTCGGCATCAACCTGGCGCCGATCATCGCGTCGGCCGGCATCGTCGGCGTCGCGCTGGGGTTCGGGGCGCAGAACCTGGTCAAGGACTTCCTGTCCGGCATCTTCATGATGCTGGAGGACCAGTACGGCGTCGGCGACGTCGTCGACCTTGGCGAGGCGAGTGGCGTCGTCGAGGCCGTCGGGCTGCGGGTCACGACGTTGCGCGACGTGTCGGGGACCGTCTGGTACGCGCGCAACGGCGAGGTCGTGCGGGTCGGCAACAAGAGCCAGGGGTACGCCGTCGCGGTCGTCGACCTGCCGCTCGCGCACACCGCCGACCTGGCCAAGGCCAGCGAACTGGCGGCCGTCGTCTCCGCGGAGACGACGGCGTCGCCCGAGCTCGCCGAACACGTCATGGAGCCGCCGGTGGTCCTCGGCATCGAGTCGGTCACCGCGGACACCGTGACGCTGCGCCTCACCGTGAAGGTGCGGGCCGGGCAGCAGTGGGCGGTGCAGCGCGCGCTGCACGCGGCCATCAAGGCGGCGTTCGACAAGGCCGGCATCTCCGCCCCGTATCCCTCCGGGCGGCCACCCACCGTCACCACGCCGGCGTGATCACCCGCTGAGCCGACCACCGACGGTCGCGAACGTACTACCCTGGCCGGGTGGAGGCTGCCGCGCTCGTCCCCGGCAAGGCCGGACCGAACGGATCGACGCCGTCGCGCACGGGCCCGTCCGTCGCCGGTGTCAGGCTGGGGATGTCGACCGGTGACCGGTCCGTCCTGTCGAAGGACTCGGACCTGTCGGTGCTGTCGGCCGGGGCCGTCCTGAGCGTCGGGTCCGCCGGGTCGATCCTCTCGCTGGGGTCGACGGGGTCGATGCTCTCGATCGGCTCGGCCGGCTCGATCCTGTCGATCGGCTCCGTCGGCTCGATCCTCTCCGTCGGCTCGGCCGGGTCGATCCTGTCCTTCGGCTCCGCGTTCTCCATCCTGTCGACCCGCTCCACGTTCTCGATCATGGGCCGCCGCCGGGCGCTCACCACCGGCACCGGCCGTGGGCGGTCCAGGAAGGGCCGCGGCAGCCAGGTCGTCAAGCTGATGATGGCCACCGCGCTCGGGTGTGTCCTCGCGGGCACCCTCGCCACCCGCCGCTGACCGAGTCCGCACCGAACCACCACCATCGACGCCGCCCGGCGGGCTCCACGTGAGGCCGGTGCGCCGAGTCGCGCGCGTGGACCGTGATCATCTGTGAGCAAGCGATGACCAACCGTTGACGCGGCCGTCACACCAATGTAACACTTGGCCAGCGTTACGCAAAAATCTTGCAAAGCTACGTCTAATTCATTGCTGCCCCTCGCAACTTCAGGGATGCACCGCGTCCGTGCACCGTGCAGCTCCGCCATCC
>Ga0190272_10001707_pt1 | contig 10516 bp, 5 predicted proteins | sample Popmic504T_FD_133746 | JGI IMG/M metagenome (GOLD analysis project Ga0190272, IMG submission 133746) | Populus adjacent soil microbial communities from riparian zone of Shoshone River, Wyoming, USA - 504 T | ecosystem: Environmental > Terrestrial > Soil > Riparian zone | place: USA: Wyoming...
AGCGCGTTTTCCAGCGATCCTTTCGAAGCCATGATAGCCGCGGTCGGGCTCGCCTTCGAAGAGAGGACCTTCAGCCGACCGAGCAGCTCTTTAAGGACCTCCGGTTTAGCGCTCATTTTTAACCGCAGATCGGCCATCGCGGTAAAGGCGGGGAAATTAAGCTCGTCGAGCTCGATAGCGCGGCCCAACAGCTTCTCCGCCTCGGGAAATTGATTTTTTCTGACCAGCACCGAGCCCAGGCTGGCCATTGCTAAAGACCAGTCCTCACGGAGCTCGATAGCGTGCCGAAAGGACTTCTCCGCGTCGTCGATCTTACCGAGCGTAAGATACGCATTGCCCCGCTGGAACTCGGCCTCCGGAAATTCGGGAACCATTTCCAGCGCCTTGTCATATAGTTTTATAGCCGTGAGGAGATCTCCTTTTTCATGAGCGGCCTGACCCTCGTTAAAGGCCGCTACCGCTTCATCCGTATCATCGGGATCATCCTGCGCGAAAGTTTGAGAGGCAAAGAGGAGAAGGGCCAAACCGATAAAAAAGGCGATCAGAATACTTCGTCCCCTGGATAAAAAATGCGACACCGGTAAATAATTCATTCCTGTTGAAGAGTGTCTAGATTCTAACATTTACAAAGGAAAGGCGTCTATCGGTTTCTCGCATTCCGGATAACAATTTTCGATTCCAAAGATTTGCGTTCACTCGTAACACTAAGTTAAGATTTTCAGATAAGCGAAGTGTAAAAATCTCAATGTTTTAGCCAAAAACAATGACACGATCGCAGTATATTCATATAGGGTTGGCGGCAATGAAAACCGCGAAAAACGTACGAGAGCTACGCGGTTTGATGCGCCAAATAGAAAGAGTGTTGGACGGAAGCCTGCAAAAAATCGACCGCCCGGCGCGCACCGGTAAATTTTCCGGAGAACTGTACATAACAGGCGGGGTCCCGCACCGTCTTTTTTCCAAACTTAATAATAGTACATGAATGAAAACACATCGCCGGCTTTCTCCGACTGAGAGCCGGACGATAATAATTGGCAAAGTGATAATTTATATTTATAAAGCTATAATCTGTAGCGAACTTATTGGAGAGATAAAATAACGATGGCAAATCCGATGGCTGACGAAATGCGGCGTTTCAAAGCGACCGACGAGAAGAACCCTTTTGAGGCAATGAGCGAGCGCTTTGACCGGGCCGCCCAATTGCTCGGGCTGGATCCCGACCTGTACGCGGTAATGCGCGTGCCGAGCAGGGAACTAAAGGTCTATATACCGGTAAAAATGGATTCCGGGCATATCCAGGTTTTCGAAGGGTTCAGGGTCCAGCATAATTTCGCGCGCGGCCCGGCAAAGGGCGGCATACGGTACGCGCCGGACGTGACCCTTGACGAGGTAAAGGCGCTTTCGGCGTGGATGACATGGAAGTGCGCCGTGGTAAATGTCCCGTTTGGCGGAGGAAAGGGCGGCGTGATCTGCGATCCGCACCAGATGTCGCTTGGCGAATTGGAAAGGATGACCCGCCGCTATACCGCGGAACTCGGCGATTTTATCGGGCCGGACAAGGACGTGCCGGCGCCCGATATGAACACCAACGAGCAGACGATGGCGTGGATCATGGACACCTTTTCGATGCATGCGCGGCACACGGTAAACGCGGTGGTGACCGGCAAGCCGGTTGCGCTGGGAGGCAGCCTCGGGCGGCGCGAAGCCACGGGCCGCGGCGTGATGTTCACCGTAAATGAAGCTATTAAGCGATTTAAATTAACGCCGGAGCAGACCTCCGTGGTTGTTCAGGGCTCGGGAAATGTCGGCGGGATCGGCGCGGAACTGATGTACGCCGCGGGCTATAAGGTGATCGCCATCTCCGACGTGAGCGGTGGAATTCATAACCCGAACGGGCTCAATATCCCGGACGTTATGGATTACCTGAAGAAGAACAAGTCGCTCGAGGGTTATGCGGGCGCCGACCCGGTCGGCAATAAAGAGCTTCTCGAACTGGAATGTGACGTGCTCGCGCCGTGCGCAACGGAAAATCAGATAACTTCCGAAAACGCGGGCCGGATCAAATGTAAGATCCTGGCCGAGGGCGCGAACGGGCCGACCACGCCGAAAGCCGATAAAATACTGCACGATAACGGGGTTTTCGTTATTCCGGACATTCTGGCGAATGCCGGGGGCGTGACCGTCTCGTATTTCGAGTGGGTCCAGGACCGAATGGGCTACTTCTGGTCGGAAAGCGAGGTCAACGCGAGGCTCGAGGACAAGATGGTAGCCAGCTTTAACGAGCTATGCCATTACGCCACGAAACACGATGTCGACACCCGAACGGCGGCTTATATGCTGGCCATCGACAGGGTCGCTTATGATACCCGAATGCGGGGCATTTATGCGTAAAGAAAATTTGTGTAATTTATTAAAAACGCTTGATTTTGGAAATAATTTAAGATAAGGTTCTTTCGAGGGAGAATTTAAATCTGAAAGTTTTATTGACTTTTAATAAATACTCCCTTATAAATTACATAATAGCTTTAATTGTTGGTATTTGCACTAGATATCAATGCCTTTAATTTGCAGGGATTTTTAGTGCGTAATAAATTGAGTGGCTGAACGGAAAGGGGGCAGTATTTATTCCCCGGACGCTACGATTTGAAATCTAATTTTTTATTTTCGGCGGAGGAATGTGATGAAACTCGCTAACAAGGCGTATGTTGTTGCGCTAATTTTACTGGCACTAGCTTTTAGCGTGTCAGCTCAAACACCTAGATCGGACAAAGACCCGCGAAATACCACGGCCACAGTAGGTACGGGTGGTACGATGGGCGGACCGACTGGTCTCTTTACAGTTTATGATGGGCAAACCCTCAGAAGGGGTGAGTACACTTTCAGCGCGGCTTACAGTAACTATGATCGCGATCCGGGCAATGTGGACATAGCGGACATACCGCTGAGTTTCCAGGTCGGCTTAAGCGATCATGTTGAATTGTTCTTTAATACCACCGCTTACCGGGGAATTAAGGTCAATGCAACGAGAAATCTTTCGAGCTTCTACCTGCCTAACTCCAAAGTGTTTATTGGCGCGGGCTTTACGAGTGGACCGGCCGTTGTGCTGGCACCGCGCGGGCCGGGCGTACCTCTTGTCACGGGAGCAGTATTTCGCCCGACCGGAACCCAGCCGTTCGTTCCGTTCAATTATGTCGGCGGAAGCATTGGTAATCTCGGGTTAAACTTTCCGTTTACATCGGGTCCGTCGTTTGGATACCCGCCGGGAACCCAGGCTCTGCTTAGCGCATCTACTTCGGGCGGTAACGGCGCGGACATCTTCCCGGGCATAGGTTCTGTTTATGGCAGTATCCTCCCGGGTATCGTTCTCGCAACGACGCCGCTGCTCAACGTGGCCGGCGCACCTGCCGGATCGGCCCCGGCGGTATTTACGCTGGCCCCGAGCTACCTGCCTGACGCCCCGTTCGTTAACAGGCTGTATGGCGAATCTGCCTTTAACGATTTCACTTTCGGTGGTAAATGGCGCTGGACCGGACCCAATAATCCGATCGGAGTCGGTGTTATCGGATACTATCGTTGGTATGCCGATACCGCAGAAGGCCTCGGTGGATTCAACCAGATGCAGAGAGGCGCAGGGCCCGGCGGCAACCGCGGCGATTTCGGCGCGGCGCTGTTTGCCGATGCCCGCCTTCGCAAATGGGCAAATATTTCGGGTAACATCGCTTATCATTATAACTCCACGGTTAAGGGTGACATTGGCGGACAAAACCTCAAACTGCTTGATCGCGGTGATGAGCTGATGTTTGCTATCGGCGCCGATTTCCCGATCAACAAATGGCTTCAGCCGATCTTTGAATTCAGATCGCTCAAGTATGTCGGCGGCCGCACTCCTAACGCGTTTGAGAATCACCCGATGGATGCCATCGCGGGTATCCGCTACTATCCGGCCAGGTGGTTCGGATTTGGCGCTGCCTATCGCTGGCATGCGAACGAGCAGGATAAGGAAAGCTTTGACGGCGACGCGACTTTCAGTACGAGCGTGGTTATCCTGTGCCGTCCGAACCAGACGGGCTGTACCCCGCAAACGGTCACGACTACATTCACGGGAGTACCTCCGGGATTCCAGCTGTCGCAAGATGCGAATGGCTATATCGTTCAGGCCTGGATCGGACGTCGTAACAAGCGTCAATCCGAAGTCCCGAACATTCCGGCCAACGTGACCGGCCTGAACGTCAGCGATTCGGAAGTAGTTCTTCCGTGTCCTCCGGGCAGAAGGTCAGAAGGTGCGTGCGCCGACGGTACCAGCCTGAGTGTTACGACGACCGCGACCGATGCCGAAAACGATGTGCTGACCTACAACTACACCGTGTCGGGCGGACGCATAGTCGGCCAGGGCGCGAACGTAACGTGGGATGTCGGCGGCTTGCAGCCGGGAACTTACACAATAACCGCCGGTGTTAACGACGGTTGCGGTGTTTGCGGCCAGACGCAGACGAGAACTATCACGGTCAAGGAATGCGCCAATTGTGTCGTTCCGTGTGCCTGCACCAACGTTAACAGCGTGACCGGTCCTTCGGGCCTTACGAATGGCGGCGACACGATGACCTTTACGGCTAACACCAGCGGCGACGTAGACGTCACCTATAACTGGTCGGTTTCGGCCGGAACGATCGAGTCCGGACAGGGAACTGCTTCGATCACGGTCAGAACAACTCCTGAAATGGCGGGAACCAGTGTAACTGCTACGGTTGAACTCGGGGGCAATGCTCCGAACTGTAGTTGTGTCAACACCGCTTCGGAAAGCGGCGGCATCGCAGACGTAAGAAAACCGGAACTCGTAGACGAATTCGGACCGCTTAAGGATGACGATGTGAAGGCTCGCATCGATAACTTCTACATCAGGCTGCAGAATGATCCGAATGCGCGTGGTGTGATCGTTAACTACGGAACACCGGCGCAGATCAGGGCCCGCAAGGCTCAGATCACGAAGGCGATCAACTTCCTGAAGAAGGATCCGAGTCGTATAACCTTCGTTGACGGACCTGACAGAGGAAATGGTATCGAAACCAAGCTCTGGATAGTACCGTCCGGTGCAACTGAACCAATCGTTTAACCAGCTTTACATCCGGCGACAGCCGATGATGTGAACATTCAAAACGGGCGAGATCTTAAAATGATCTCGCCCGCTTCTTTTTTTGACCGACAAAATAATATTTGATTAACACCTCGTTTTGTGTAAAATAAAACCAACGCATTGAATGCGGCACCTTTATTCATTGGTATCCCTACAGTTTGCAATTAGTGCAAACGTCCCCGTTAATTTCGTCATCTGAAGTATAATTGGATGGGCGCTTAGCCGGCCTGTGGTTTTATCCGAAGTAAAATTATGACTGCAATAAATGATCGTAAATTTAATTTGAAGTTGAGTGCGTGGGCGCTTTTAGTTACCTTGTGCCTTTCGAATTTTTCGTCCGTCTTTGCCGATGGAGGCTATTTTATTACCGATTCGAGCAAATTCGGCGATTGGGAAGTGGTCGGGCCCAGCGGCGGCGACGTACGCGTGGTCGCGATCGACCCGAAGGACGAGAACCGCCTGTATATCAGCACGCTCGACGGCCAGATCCATACATCGGCCGATGGAGGCAAGACATGGCGTCTGCTGGTGAATTTTAATAAACCGCAGATGGTCCTTGATCAATTATTCGTTGATTCGCGCAATTCGAGCATCATCTACACGTCGGGTCACCGCCATAAATCGCCGGGCGGCTTTTTCAAGACCACTGATGGCGGCGCGACCTGGAAAGAGATCAAAGAGCTCAAAAACGAATCGATCCATTCAATGACGCAGTCTCAGTTCGATCCCAGCACACTTCTTGTAGGGACGACGGCCGGCGTCTGGATATCGAAAAATTCGGGTGACGATTGGCAAAGAATAAACTCCAGCACCATGCCCGTTAATATCGATTCGCTGGCGGTCGATCCGCGTAACGGCAGTACGATGTATGCCGGAACGTGGTGGCGCGCTTACAAAACGACGGACAGCGGGAAGAACTGGCGGCTTATCAAAAACGGAATGATCGACGATTCGGATGTTTTTGCAGTGACTATCGATCCGCGGGACAACGACCACCTGATCTCATCGGCGTGCAGCGGGATCTATGAATCCGTAAACGGCGGCGAAAAATGGTCCAAGATACAGGGCATTCCTTCGCAGTCGCGCAGGACCCGCGATATCGTACAACATCCGTCGATTCCCGGAACGATCTATGCGGCCACCACGGAAGGCTTCTGGATGAGTGCAAATGGCGGCAAGTCCTGGATGCTGACCACGCAGCGGAATCTCGAGATCAATTCGATCGCGGTCCACCCGGCCCAGCCTAACCGGATCTTTATCGGCACCAATAATTACGGTGTGATGGTTTCCAATGACGGGGGACGGAATTTTGTCCCGACCAACATTAATTTTACGAGCCGGTTTGCTTCTACCATCGTTCCAGATGCTGAACGGCCGAACCGGGTTTACGCGGCCACCAATAATACGACCACCGGCGGCGGCTTCTTTTTTACAAGCGATGACGGCGGCCGAAATTGGCAGCCGACGAGGAGTCTCGATATCGCCCGCATATCCCCCTTTGCGATACTCCAGGACAAGGTCAATCCTAACCTTATGTATCTGGGGACGAACGTCGGCATATACCGCTCGCTCGACCGCGGCGGTTCTTGGACCATAATGGCAGCGCCAAAGGCTGTTGCCGCAAAGAAGAAACCGGTCGCCAGGAAGGGAGCGAAGGGTAAGGCGGCAGCTGTGCCGAAAGCCCCGGTGGCCTCTGCCGGGCCGAAACTGCTTCCGGCCTTCACCGATAAGGTAAAGGTCCTGATGCCGACCGGTGACGGAAAGAACGGCATCTTCGCCGGTACGGACAGGGGACTATACAGGAGCTATGATCCGTCGAAAGGATGGGAAAAGATCGACCTGGGCCCAGGTGTGAACGAGAATATTTTTGTAGTGGCGAGTTCGCCCGGAGCTATCTGGGTAGGAACGGCCACGTCCGGAGTGATCGTTTCGCGTGATGACGGCAGAACGTGGATAAAGGCCGGCAGCGGCGGGGCCGAAGACGGTATTCCGATCAGCTCGATCGCGATCGATCCGAAGAACGTGAACAACGTTTATGTCGGCACCTCGCAGACCTTGTATCTGAGCCGTGACGGCGGAAAGACCTGGATGCGGCGGGGAGGCAATCTTCCGCTCGGAAATTACACCAGTATCCTTATCAATCCTCTGGATTCGGATGAGATATATGTCTCGAGCGCCATGGAAGCCGATGGCGGCATGTATTATTCCAGCGACGCCGGGGTGAAATGGAGAAGGGTCGATTCCAAGGAGATGAAGCTGCCCAGCCGCCGGATATGGACAATGGTCTTCGACCCGACGGACCCCAAACGCATTTACGCCGGGACCCATTCTTCGGGTGTATACCGTATCGAGCGCAAGCCCGATACCGCATCGGTGGACCCCATCGAGCGGCCGAGAGTATCGGCGGACTTGAAATGATCCGCCTCAAAAGGCAGTGACAATAAAAAGAGGCCCTTATTTTCATAAGAGCCTCTTTTCGATTTAGAATTTCGGGTCTTTCCGCACCTTCGCACGGCATAGCCACAAAGGAACACGCTCACTTCCGTTCGCGTTTCTCTATAGCACCGGCCTGAGTGATGCGCGCTTACTTGCGGGCGGGCGGTAAGTTTTATCTGCATCCGCTTGAGTGTCCCGTATTTTTATCGTGTGAGCGGCGATGCGCGTCGCAACTGGAATAATCGTTAAATGTCCTGCTTGTCATCGTACATGCGCTCTCACCACCCCTATGGCTTGAGTGGGTGCAGCACCATGTATAGGGTTTCGATTTTGAATTGACTAAATTTTCATTAGTACTGCCCATTGCAAACAAGCCGGTTAACAATATAGTAAAAATACCCAATAGTTTGTTTCTCATTTTTATCTCCTTAAATGTTTCGATTGTTAATTTTCCATCTTTGATTTTCGGAAACGCTCAAAACCCTACAGAACGAGGCGATCGAAGAACCAATGGAAAATCAAAGCAGTCATTCTGAATGTTGAGGGTCAAGAATCTTCGTCTGCAAACTAATGACAATTTGACTCAAAACGTTACTTAATATTTTTCCGACGGGCAATAATCCTAAAATCAGGTGCGGCGCTGCGACTTTCAGACAGCCTCTTTTGTTTTACGCTTGGAAGTTGTCGGCCGGAACTCTATAATCTAGGAAAGTTAGGAGCTAATATAAACGGTGAAGCAAGAGACCGCCCGTCAAAACGGCAATATTATTTTGCGAACAAAAAGCCTGTCGTTTGCGGACATTCCCGGGCAGACGCGGCTTTTTACCGACTACCAGCAAGACCCTCTCAAGCTGTCTGAATTCTACCCGGCGGCAGTCAGCTCGTACACCGGGGTCGCGGGGCGCGTATCCGGGGTTTTAGCCAATTACAAAACGGACCGAAGCGCGCTTTGCGACGCGCTGGACGAAATAAACAAGAATTGCGGCGCCGGCGAAAAGACTTTCGAGAATATCGCGCTCCTGCGCCGGACGGATTGCGTCGCCGTGGTTACGGGGCAGCAGGCGGGCCTCTTTACGGGGCCGTTATACACTATCTACAAGGCGCTGTCCGTTATCAAGATGGCCGAGTGTCTTTGCGAGCGGGGGATTACGGCGGTGCCGGTATTTTGGACCGCCAGCGAGGACCATGATTTCGAAGAGGTCTCAAACGCGTTTGCGCTTAACGCCCAGGGTGAATTGGTCGAAGTAAAGGTTTCTCCCGGACCGCTGCCGGAAGGTCTCCCGGTCGGTTATGTAAAACTGGACGCGTCTATTGCCAAAACGATCGACGACCTGCTGAGCGAATTGCCGGTTACGGATTTCACCGCCGAATTAAAGGCGGCTCTGAGCGAAGCGTGGTCTGAAGGGGCAGGCTATGCGGAAGCCTTTTCCAGGCTGTTGTCGCGAATGTTGCGCAAATACGGGCTTATTATTTTCGATCCCCTGCACCCTCAGATGAAGCGCCTGGCGGCCCCGGTATACCGGAATGCGGTGGAGAGGTCCGCGGGGATCGTATCCGCGCTCATCGAGCGGGACAAAAAGCTTAAAGCGGAAGGTTATCATTCGCAGGTCCTCGTAGAGGAAGATTATTTTCCGCTTTTCCTCCATTCCGAGGACGGCACGAGGCATTCACTCAGGAAAATAAAGGACGGGAAATTCAGGACAAAAGACAAGGCGCGGGAATTCGCGGTCGAAGAATTGGCCGAACTGGCCGCTGCCGAGCCGCAAAAGTTCAGCCCGACGGTCGTGCTGCGTCCGGTGGTGCAGGACTATCTTTTGCCGACGGTCTGTTATTTTGGGGGCGGAGCAGAGATAGCCTATTTCGCGCAGAACAGTGTGGTTTACGAGGCCCTCGGCAGGCCGGTCACGACGGTCCTGCACCGGCAAAGCTTTACGGTGGTCGCGGCCAAACACGCCCGGACGATGGAAAAGTACGGGATCGAATTTACCGGTCTTTTTGAAGGAGAGGAGAAGGTGCGGGCACGCGTTGTCGAAAAATTTCTCAACCCGGAAACGGCGCAAGCCTTTGCCGAGACGGAAGAAAAAATAAATACCGAGTTGGACCGGCTCCACCGGATTCTTTCCGAGTTAGATCCGACCCTGGCAAATAATTTGGCTACGCGCCGCCGGAAGATCATCTATCACATCGGCGCGCTGAGGAAAAAGTTTTACTACTCGCAGGCGAGACGCGACGAGGTTGTACACAGAAGGATCGAAACGCTTTTTACGGCCCTGCTTCCTAATAAAGCTCTGCAGGAGCGTGCCGTTAATATAACGGCTTTCTTAGATTTATACGGCCCGTATTTTATAGACTGGGTCTATGACGCCATCGATCTTGACGATCGAGGCCACAGGTTGATTTATCTTTAGAATGAACAAGATCAGGATCTTACCGGATAATTTGGCAAATCAGATCGCGGCCGGCGAAGTGGTCGAGCGGCCCGCGTCAGTCGTCAAAGAGCTGGTCGAGAATTCGATCGATGCGGGCGCCGCGCGGGTGCAGGTAGATATCGAGCTCGGAGGCCGGCGCCTGATCCGGATCAGCGACGACGGCTGCGGAATGCTGCGTGACGATGCGATCCTCTCGTTTGAACGGCATGCCACGTCGAAGATCCAAACCCTGGAAGATCTCGCCAGAATCGGGACCCTGGGTTTTCGCGGCGAGGCGCTGGCGTCGATCGCCTCGGTGGCCAGGGTCGAATTGATTACAAAAACGGTAGAGGAAACAGCGGCCACCCGTGTAATTATCGAAGGCGGAAGGCTCTCCGACGTGAAGGATGCCGCGCGTAATACGGGAACCACCATCTCGGTTCGCGACCTTTTTTTCAATACCCCGGCGCGCCGTAAATTTATGCGTTCCGAGGCGACCGAGAATTACCATCTGACGAGTATCGTTACCCATTATGCGCTG
>Ga0190272_10001708_pt1 | contig 10510 bp, 10 predicted proteins | sample Popmic504T_FD_133746 | JGI IMG/M metagenome (GOLD analysis project Ga0190272, IMG submission 133746) | Populus adjacent soil microbial communities from riparian zone of Shoshone River, Wyoming, USA - 504 T | ecosystem: Environmental > Terrestrial > Soil > Riparian zone | place: USA: Wyoming...
ATTGCGGGGAAGCACCAGTAAACCCCGTAGGCTCTCTTTTACCTCCGTCTCCACCACCCCCACTTCCACCGCCTCCGCTTGGCGGCTTGCGTCCCCCTCCGCCACCCGATCCTCCTGCCGGCGTTTTGGGAGGAAGGCTGCCAGAGGTGCTTCCTTTCCCCAAAGACAACCGGGTTTTGACCGTGGAACGTAAGTTGGATAGCGTGCTTTTTGTTTGATTCCTCGCGTAGGTAACTTGTTGGGACCGCGGCTGCGGAATCGTTATCACCCGACTAGTTGACCCGCCTCCTGCCGAAACCTTCCCCGTTGACGTGCGGGTAGCGATCCCAGGTTTCGACGTTGCAGTAGAAACCGGGGGGCGGGCCGGCAGTCTCGGAGGCCGGGTTATGGTAGGCATCGTGGGCCTTGACGGGCTCACGGTCCCTCCCGATCTGCCTGTTCCAGGAGGCCTATAGATCGGAGGCGGCGGACGATAAATCGGTCGTTGAGCAAGGGCCTGCGTCTCGCAGACTGCAAACAAAAACGGAATAAAGAATAGAATTGTCCAGCGGCGCATAATCGCTCCTTTAATTTAACGGCTTCCCTTCGCAAATCGTTGCAGCGTCGAATAGACTTTTTGGACCGCCTCTCCATCGCATCCGCCGTAGTCGTAAGAAAGCAAATAAATATCGTTCGTTCCATCTTCTCTAACTGATGCGGCCTTCTGTACACGTTCGACAAAAGCGAAATCGGAAAGTGTCCTAAAACCCATCGAAGAAATTTCGGATAACGATGGATTCGGACTAAGGTCGAGGATTTCAACGTACATTAATTGAGTAAGCTTAGTATTCGTGGCGCCGTCAGCAATTTTTCCGCAAGTCGGGTCGTAGTCATTATCGTCCATCGCGATAAAATTCTGAATACCGATACCGTAGGTGACCGCGTTCCTGATATCCTTATTTAAGGATCCTACGTCTCCTTCATATAAAGCCTGCATTAGACCTGGTTGTTTGAATTCGGAGAAATCTGGCATATCTCCGATCAGATTTTGATACGCGCTAACTGCCGGTTTAAAGTTCTCGGAAGCGGCAATAAGGTACAAATTTCTGGCTGTTATCGCATCGGCCTTTCCGATTGGTGGCATTCCTTTTTCGTATGCCTGACCAAGATAAAAATATGCGGGCGCATACGCCATTTCTTCGGCCTTCAGAAATGAATCCAAAGCCTCGTCATACTTCTTTCCAGCCCAATACGCCCTTCCCAACTGAAAGTGTAACCTTGCCTGCTCGGGCTCTGCTTCCGTGGCTTCGAGACATTTGGGAATTGCAAGTCTGAATTGCAGCTTGCTATCAACGACACCCGTTCCAACGCGGCCCTTATCGTCGGGATGCGCCGCGAGCGAGTCACAGTTGACGGTTTTAGAGCCGGTACGCGATGGGGCGGATCTCGATACGGCCCGTTTCTGCGCGTCCGCAGGAATTACCGTCAGGAAGAGAATAAGAATAGTAACCTCTATGGCTACTTTAGTGAGAAGGGGCCTAAATGGAGAGTAGTTAAGCGTCATAATGATGGAAGATACGCCTATAATATAGGATTTCGTTTAGTTGCGAAAAATGATACCAGTCAAGTCCTCCGGGTGTCAAGAAAATCGTTACGGCTCAATACGTCGCATTTTGCGTCCGCCTAATCGAAACACTTCACCGGAACGCTTTCCATAGTGTTTTTGATCAGCATATCCACGACCGGCTCGAACTTATCGCCCGATTCGGCGTAGACCTTAAGCTGTTCGTCGGCGGATGTGCCGCGGTCAAGAATGTGATGGATATGCTCGATCTCCTTGCGCGAATCCAGTTCGTCGACCACATCGTCCACAAATTCCAGCAGCTCGCGGATCAGGTCCTTTACCGGGACCTCTTTTTGCTTGCCCAGATCGAGCAGTTTACCGTCCAGCCCATAGCGGATCGCGCGCCACTTGTTTTCCTGGATCAGGCGCCGATGATAGAGCCGGAAGCCCAGGTTCTTTTCGATCAGCGTATCAAGCGTGGCAACGATCGCCTGGAATAGCGCCGCGACCGCGATCGTATCGTCGACCCGCGTCGGGATATCGCAAATGCGGAATTCGAGCGTCGGGAAAAACGGGTGCGGCCGCACATCCCAGTAGATCTTCTTCGCGTTGTCGATACAATTCATCTTGATCAGCAGATCGACATAGCCTTCGAACTGCTGGTAAGACTCGAAATGATCGGGAATATCCGTGCGCGGGAATTTTTTGAAGACCTCGGAGCGGTAGGATTTAAGGCCCGTATTGTGCCCAAGCCAGAACGGGCTCGACGTGGTCATCGCCAGGATATGCGGCAGAAAATACCGCGCGGCGTTCATAATATGGATGCGTCGCTCGGGGCTCGGGATACCTACGTGGACGTGGAGGCCGAATATTAGTAGCGAGCGCGCGACCATCTGCAGCTCTTCCACGATAAACTCGTAGCGCTCGTCGTCGAAGATTTTCTGATCGCCCCAGTGCGAGAAAGGGTGCGTCGAGGCGGCGACTATTTCAAGGTTTTTCTTCCGGGCCAGCGAGGATATGATGCACCGGAGCTTCGAGATATCGTCGCGGGCTTCCTGGATATTGGCGCAAACGCCCGTGCCAACCTCGATCATCGACTGGATCATTTCGGGCTTTAGCTTCTCGCCCAAAAGCAGTTTACCCTCGTCCAGAATTTCCGAAACATGCGATCTGAGTTCCCTCGTCACCGGATCGACGATCTGAAATTCTTCCTCGATACCGAGCGTAAATTGTTCAAACATAAATTTCCCCTTGCTATCGCTTTAAACCAGTTCGAGTTCGTTCTTCAAAAAATCGGCGTCCTCGTCCGAAAGGTCCTGGAACCTTACGCCGACGCCGTGGCCCGGGTCGGTATAAACTACCACGCCGTTTAGATTAAGGGCCCGCCCCGCGACGCTCATCGCCATAAATATCGGTGTGCCGGTCTCGAGATGCGCCGTGGTGGTCATATAAAGGCCGCCAAGGCCGATATCGCGCGTGTTGGCGATCGCCGTCCCGTCGCCGCCGCCGAATTTCACGTCAATGATCAATTTCTTACGGTCTGCTCCGCGTCTTTCGGCAGGCGAAACCGCTTCACCGAAGTCTTTCTCAGTCATTTTTTCCTCGCTTTTTCAGATGAATTAAGAAATCCCAGAGTAAAGGTACTATAAAACTTGCTTCACATTCTAACCCATTTCACGGCAAATAGATAAAACTTTTTAGTGATTAACCGTACATTGCAGATGTTTCACTTTGAATCTTGGACTTTGGACCTTGGACCTTGGACTAAGTCTAAAGCAGCAATAAAATATAGGGCGATTTTTTCAAAAACCCGATGATTTTAAGCTATCGTCAATTTTGACACAATACCTACCAAAGATAACACAAATCCCATTTTTGATACGCTTTGAATTTAAGAGTATTCTACATATCCCGGCCCGCTCACGGACCGGGTAACTTAGGCGCATCTTCCACGATGCGCCTTTTATTGCCTTCACTATGCCGGAACCGACAAAGATCAATAAATGGATAGCCGAGAGCAAAAGGATCATCCGCGCCCCGGAGCTCCGGCTGCTCACTATCCATGATCTCGGCCTGTTTAACCGCCGGTTCCGATTTTCTGTTCACCAACGGCAGATTTATAGATCTCGTCGGCGACCACCAAACAAAGAGCGGGATAAATATCTACCGGCCGCCCCGAGACCTGCGGGTAAATTGCAGGGACGCCTGGAAGCTCAAATACCTGTCCCGGGCACGGTCCTCGCCAATATCAATTGAAGGCGTAGAGGCGTTATCGGCTTTTGCGGAATCGGACTATTCATCCTCGGTGACCAAAAGATAAGTAACGATTTCCGGGCACGCGGATTTAACCAGTAGGTTGAAGGTTCGAGTCCTTCTCAGACTACCTTTAACATTTTTAGGGACGTCTAAATAGGTGTCCCTTACTTTTTGTAGACGAAATTGTGATTTCAGCTTGAGAATCTAGTCGAAAAGTATAAAATAGCCACGACATTTATTATCCTAATTAATAACGAACCATTGCAATTTAAAAGTGAGCCTTCAGAAATACCGAAAACAGCAGCTTAGACTAGTGACCAATCAAATTGGCGTTTACGCACTGTGTGATTTGGATAAAGTGCCGATTTATATTGGTAAATCGTTGGCTGGTATTAGAGAGCGCGTAGCGCGACATCTAACAAGCGCACGGAGTGACGTAATTGCGAATCGGCAATTAGACGTTTGGGAAATTGCCTATGTTTGGGCTTGGCCGACACCTCTTGGAACAAAGGAAACAATAACAAGTTTAGAAGAGTCCTTGATCTCGTATTACCATTCTCAAAGTCCGCTCGTCAATGGTAAAATTCCCTACTATCCGGAACAAGAGATTGTTATCCCAGCGAGGGAAGAAGTGATAGTGCTGCCGGAAGACGAGATTATCAAAAGAAAAGACCCTCTTCTGCGCTTGCCTCGGCAAATTGATCACTTCAGTAATTTGTTTTCTCACGCATTGGAGGTAAAGGATAACGTTGACGTAAGACGGGCTTTAGAAACACACTTTTCCAGGTTAAAAACTTACTACCATGGTTTTATGGGGACGCAGATTGAGTCTTCGGAAGAGGAGCCCGATATCTAATATGATTGTTAATTCTTGTCGTCCACCATTTCATCAGACGTAAGTTCTTAAAAGAATGTTCCCAGATCCGTATAACTAACCAACCTGAGCCAGTAAGCACTATATTATTTTTCTTATCCCTACTTCGATTTCTTGAGATTTTTTGTTCCCAATAATCTTTGTTAGTTACCGGCATCCTAAGGTGTTTAGTACAGCCGTGCCAAAAGCACCCGTCTATAAAAACTGCTACCTTTGAATCACGATGAACCATATCAGGCTTTCCGATTATGTCTTTTGGGAAATTTTCAATACCAGTAATATTCTTGCTCCGGAGCAAACCAATAAAGTCTCGTTCGATTTTGGTTCTTTCTGACTTTACCGCTCTCATTGTTGCTGAGCGCTTTTCCGGCGATCTATCGTCCATAGTTTGACAACCTCAAAGAGTAACGGCAAGTTCAACTGCTCCTTCTAAAAGGCGGTCGCGTTTAACCAAAGGATTAAAATAATTCTCAATGATCCACTCGACCACAGGCACACAGACGGAATCACCAAAACCAAATAAGGCATCGTTTAAGGAAAGCTGTTCGTCCAATTTGTATGCTTCAGCTCCCATTAAATAAGCGCATTCCCGGGCATTTAACAATCTCGCGTTAAATTCTCCTTTTCCGGCCCGAATCACAATCTGCCGAGCGCTGCCCCCTTTTGGAGTGCGAAGACAGCCCGCGATGCCGTCTAAACGTAGTTCAGCCGTCGACTGTTTTATGCCATCTCGCAACCGCATTCGGCGAAATACAGTTCCATAAGTCCAAAAATCATTCTTAAATAACATCCGAATCTCTCTTTTATGCCGTTCAAACATTTGGCTAAAAAGATAATAGGCGCGCTCCTTAGGCCACCAAATAGCTTGTTTATCAATAATGTCCTCAAAAGTGACAAACCGTTTAGGCAACGGCGGAAGCTCATTAATGTACCAACTTAAATCACTATTTTTATTAATGAACATCTTTATTTTTTCTGGCCGAACATCCGAGGGAGAATTTAACAGTACGCTCGCAAATTGAGGTTCCTGAGCTTTTATGCCTAAAACCCCAATAATAAAAAGGCGAACCCTGCTTTGTGGAACAAAATTCGAAGCATTGATGAGTAAAAGATCCGTCTTATAACCTAAGCTATTTAACGCTTTTATGGCCGATCTTAAATCATTTCCATTACCGGAAGTTAAAAATCCCTCGACATTCTCAATTAATAGAAATGGAGGTTTTCCGGGTTTTTCTTGATTCCCCATTTCTCCTAATATTCGTACGAACTGCCAAAAAGTTGAGGACTCCCCAGTGTCAATACCACCTCTACTACCAGCCACGGAAGTATCTGTGCAGGGAAACGACGCATGAGCGAGCGTTACCGGTGGTATATCTCTTCCATGCACTTCTTTAATGTCATATTGATGGTAGTGCCCGACACCAAAATGTTTCTCATACATACGCCTTTTAAGACCGCTATGATCTAAGGCATATCCAATTTCCCACCCTTTATTACTTAGTGCTAACGATACCAGGCCAATACCAGCGAAGAAGTCAGCGGCAATTCTTCTCAGGCCAGGTTGTTCGAGAAAATAATCTGTGGGTTTAGTCATCTTATTTCTTATAGCGTTTTTCAGAATTGTATCTTTAAAAGGGTATTCGATAAAACAAACCATTATTATTCTAGCGTATGCGCTAGGGTATGTCAAACTAATTATTGCTTTAAAGCTAGTTTTTGAGTAACTTTCTAAGTAATGCTTGAAGGTTACTTAACAACGCATGAAGTTGCTAAAAAGCTGGGAGTTACAGATGGAAGAGTCCGTCAAATGGTTGCGGATGGTCAACTTCCTGCAACTAAAATCGGACGTGATAATTTCATCAAAGAAACTGACCTTGAAAATGTAAAGGATCGAAAAGTTGGAAGACCAAAAGGCTATTCCCCGAAAAGCAAAAATGATTAATTTGAATCCGCGGAGAAGCCGAAACCGTCTGAGTAAAGTTATTTGAGCTGCAGGTCTAATTCATCATCGAGCAGAACTTCCACCGGCACTTTAACAAGCCTGGCGTATTTCAGTATAACGATAATCGCAGGTGCTCTAATGTTTTTCTCATAGTTACTTATACTTCCTTTATTCAAAGGTATTAACGGGCAATCTAACCGCTCAATCATCTGTTCTTGCGTCAATTCTAAATAGTCTCTAATCGCTTTCAGCTTCTTGCCTAGTTTTGCCGGGGTCCGTCTTTTATTATGTCCCACAGGTGCCTCCTGTTGGGATGAAATATTTGACAACGGCAAATCCGAAAAGTAAGATACTACTTAGGTATACCGTTGTATACCTAAGAGAATTGTTCGAAAGGGTCGCCGGGTAAGAATTCTTACGCGGCGGATAATTCAATCGATCTTATCCTCGGGCATCATTTTCAAAAGCACAGGATAACATAGCCGGACAGGAGTTTGGTATTAACCCGGCTTAGGTCCGATCAAAAAAGATATTCAAATTATGACGTGCAGGGGAACTTTTCGTAACGTCGTAAAAAATTAGGTGAATCGTACTAGATATATTGATGAAGGATAATATATATAAATCGTTTTTGACATAGACTTTTGGCCGGCGCTCTTGTGAGCAGGCGCCATCCTGCAAAGGTGACTTCTTATGAAGTCACACACGGGAGAGGTAGGAGTCGATGTCAACGCGGGAAGCGAACGGCTTGTGTGGGAGCGGCCGTTCGCGGGGAGGAGGCCGAAGGCGCCAGCCAACGCGCTCCTCCCCATTCTAAGTTTCGGAAATTACCGGGTCAAGGTCTAAAATCCAAAACCGTTTTTCCACGATTTTTGTCGAAATGAGCCTCAAAAGTGTCGTAAACGGGTCTTTCGGGTGTCGTTTTCGGCAATTTATGGAAAATTCCGACTAGCGCTCAATTAACCTAAAAGCTTTATGTACAATAACTTCCGGGAATATTCAGGAAATTGACGATGCGCTTTTTGGCTCAAAACCGTCAATAAGCACTTTTATCATGCTCCCTGCTTTTTATGGTTTTTGATGGTTTTTAATGCCTCTGGTGCAGTTTTTGCGGCCGGGTCCCTCCCGCTCCCGGCCAACCCGATTTTGGATTTTAGATTTTGGGCTTTGGTTTGAAGACCCGTCCGCTTACGCGGGCGGTACTGACAATGCGGGGGCGTCCAACCTGTTCGATCGCCTGATCGAACGCGTTGGACGCGGGCTCCGTTCCATTGGGAATTGCGGATTATAAGATTCATAGCAGATTATTGGATCTGTTGGATTTATTGATCCGAAGAGAAAACTGTCCCAGGGGTGGGACAAGCTGGGACAGCCGCTTAAATTGTTGAATAAACACGGGGTATTCGCCGTAGAGTTTTGTCCCACCCTGGGACAAAACCGGGACAAGTTACTTCCCGCCCATCTCTTTTGCGACCTTCAAAAACATCTGCGCGGCGTGCGAGAGCACGGATTTGCGCCGGTAGACGATATTCAACTTCCGCTCGAGCTTCATCTCTTTTACAGACAAGGCCTTGAGCTGGCCGCTATCGATCTCGGCCTGGGCCGTCAGCTTCGGCACCAGCGCCACCCCGACTCCTTTTTCGACCAGCCTTTTTATAGCTTCGAGCGACGGCAGCTCGATCGAGATATTGAGCTTTGTGTTGTGTTTATCGAAGCTCTCGAAGACCTTTTGCCTGTACGGCGAGAGCGCGTTGTGCGCGATAAAGGTTTCGCCCGCGAGGTCGCCGATCGAAACCGTTCCCTTCCCGGCAAGCGGATGATCCGGCGCGACGATCAGGGCCAGCTCATCGGTGACCACCGCAACGGAGCGTAAGCTCTCATCGGTCGGTTTGAACGAGATCACACCCAGCTCGACCTCGCGCGCCGTGATCTCCTTCGGTATCCGGCTGGCCACGCCGCGCTGGACCTCGATCTTGATATGCGGGTAAAGCTCGCGGAATTTCTGAATTACGGGCAGGAGATAAAAAACAGTGTGCTCGTTGGCGCTGATCGAGACCTTGCCGTGGTGGAGGTCGCGCATCTCGCGCAAAGCATTCTGCGCCGAGTGACGAAGATTGAGCATCTGCCGCGCATAATCGAGCAGCACTTCACCGGCGAAGGTCAGCGTCCCGTCCTTCGAAGAGCGGTCGAAAAGCTTTTCGCCTACTTCCTGCTCGAGCCGGCGAATCGCCTGGCTGACGGCCGGCTGGGTCCTGTCCAACACCTCGGCCGCTCTCGAAAAACTCTTTTCCCGCGCCACCGTAACCAACACTTCCAATTGATTTATGTCCATATTACAAGCCGCAAGTCTTACGGAGCTCTCCATTTACCATGTATTAACAATTATACAAAATATTATCCAACTTCGATATTCCATAAGAATTTCCATCTTTCTCAAAGCGAAAGTTATATTACTATAAGTTATGATATTAATAAATACATTAGCTTGACTTTTAGTTATTCACATCCTATATTCTGGCTGAGTAGGGTAAATTTTTCCGGGTTCGACCGGTAAAAGCGAGGTATATATGGAATCGAAGAAGGTAAAGATCTTTGATACGACATTGCGTGACGGCGAGCAGTCGCCGGGGTGCTCGATGCATCTCGAGGAAAAGATACGCATGGCCAGGCAGCTGGAAACGCTTGGCGTCGACATCATCGAGGCGGGTTTTCCCATCGCGTCCGAAGGGGATTTTCAGGCGGTAAAGGCCGTTTCGGATGTGTGCGAAAACGCCACGGTGGCGGCACTCTGCCGAACCGTGGAAGAAGACGTTCTTCGCGCCGCCTCCGCGCTGAGCACCGCGCGCCACCCGCGCATTCATACATTTGTGGCCACCTCCGACATCCATCTCGAATATAAGCTGAAAAAGTCGCGGGCCGAGGTGCTCGAAATGACCGACGCGGCCATCCGCCGCGCCCGCGAATTTACTGACGAGATCGAGTTCTCGGCCGAGGATGCAACCCGAAGCGATGTAGAGTTTCTGTGTGAGATCTTTCGTACGGCCGTTGCGGCGGGCGCGACGATCCTGAACATCCCGGACACGGTAGGCTATACGCTCCCGACCGAATTTGCAGCTCTCGTTCGCCGGATAAAGGACGATGTGGTGGGAGACGCGGGTATTACCATCAGCGTCCACTGCCATAACGATCTCGGCCTCGCCGTCGCCAACAGCCTCGCCGCCATCGAGGCCGGCGCGGGCCAGGTAGAATGCACGATCAACGGCATTGGCGAGCGCGCGGGGAATGCCTCGCTCGAAGAGCTGGTAATGGCCTGCGCGGTGCGTTCCGACAAGATGCCCTACGCCAACAATATCGATACGACCCAGCTCTACCGGACAAGCCGGCTGCTGACGTCGATCATCAGTTTCGATGTTCAGCCCAACAAGGCGATCGTCGGGCGTAACGCTTTTGCCCACGAGGCGGGGATCCATCAGCACGGGGTTTTGAGCAATCCTCTGTGCTACGAGATCATGACGCCGGAATCGGTCGGCGTACCCAAAAACGATATAGTTCTCGGAAAACATTCCGGCCGTCATGCGCTGCTCTCGCGCTACGAGGATCTCGGTTTCAGCCTGGACGCCGGCGAGATAACCGAGATTTATTCCAGGTTTACGGCACTGGCCGACCGAAAGAAGAATATTTACGATCAGGACCTGCTGGCGATCCTGCCCGCTTCCATTCCGGTCGCGGCGGCGGCATAAGGCGGACGATCGCTATATAAGTTTATGAAAATAACTGTTTTACCGGGAGACGGGATCGGCCCGGAAGTCACACGCGAGGCCGTGCGGGTCATCAAAGAGATGGGAACCATCTTCGGCATCCGCATCGAGACCGAGGAACACGCGATCGGCGGCGC
>Ga0190272_10001709_pt1 | contig 10510 bp, 8 predicted proteins | sample Popmic504T_FD_133746 | JGI IMG/M metagenome (GOLD analysis project Ga0190272, IMG submission 133746) | Populus adjacent soil microbial communities from riparian zone of Shoshone River, Wyoming, USA - 504 T | ecosystem: Environmental > Terrestrial > Soil > Riparian zone | place: USA: Wyoming...
GACGTGTACTGGAAGCTGGTGGCGTTCGAGCGGAAGTACGAGCCGATGGCCCGGCTCGACCGCAGGCGCGGCCGTCCCGAGCAGGAGCCGGTCGTGCAGGACATCGAGGTGCCGGTGGAGCGGGCCGCCGAGTTCCTCGACTTCTTCCACCGCGAGATCCCGATCAGCCCGGTGTGGGTGTGCCCGCTGCGGCAGCGCGACCGGGAGCGGACCTGGCCGCTGTACCAGTTCGAGCCGGGGAAGCTGTACGTCAACTTCGGCTTCTGGTCGACGGTGGACCTGAAGCCGGGGCAGCCCGCCGACACCCACAACCGGCTCATCGAGCGGACCGTCACCGAGCTCGACGGCCGGAAGTCCTTGTATTCCACCAGTTTCTACGACGAGGACGAGTTCTGGCGGCTGTACAACGGGGACGTCTACCTGCGGCTCAAGAAGCAGTACGACCCCGATGGGCGTCTGATGGACCTGTACACGAAGTGCGTCGGAAGGGGTTGAACGGCATGACGACGATCTCGCAGGTGTTCCAGCGGGTCATGGGCCCGGACGCGCCGGTCTCCTTCTCCGCGTTCGACGGCAGCACGGCCGGACCGACCGACACGCCCAACCGCGTCGTCGTCCGCTCCCCTGAGGCGATCAGCTACCTGCTCGGCTCCCCCGGTGAGCTCGGCCTGCCGCGGGCCTACGCGGCCGGCCACCTCGACGTCGAGGGTGACCTGTTCACCGTGCTGCTCGCGGTGGCCGAGGCGTCCAACGACCTCGACCTGCGCACCCGGCTGTCGGTGCTGCGCGAGCTGGGGCCGCGCTACCTGCGGCTGGTGACGCCGCCGCCGGAGGAGCTGCCGGGCCGGACGCGCCGCATCTGGCACGGGCTGCGGCACTCCAGGACCCGCGACGACGAGGCCATCTCGCACCACTACGACGTGTCCAACCGCTTCTACTCCTACCTGCTCGGCCCGTCGATGGCGTACACCTGCGCCTGCTACCCGGAGGCGGACGCCACCCTGGAGCAGGCCCAGGAGCACAAGTTCGACCTGGTGTGCCGCAAGATCGGGCTCCAGCCGGGGATGCGGCTGCTCGACGTCGGCTGCGGCTGGGGCGGCATGGTGATGCACGCCGCCCGGCACCACGGGGTGCGGGCGCTGGGCGTGACGCTGTCGCGCAACCAGGCCGACTGGGCGCAGAAGGCGATCGCAGAGGCCGGGCTCACCGACGTGGCCGAGGTGCGGCACGGCGACTACCGCGACATCAAGGAGACCGGGTTCGACGCCGTGTCGTCGATCGGGCTGACGGAGCACATCGGGGCGAAGAACCTGGCGTCCTACTTCACGTTCCTGCACTCGAAGCTGGAGCCGCACGGCCGGCTGCTCAACCACTGCATCACCCGCCCGACGACGCTGGCGCGCGCCAGGTCGGGCCTGTTCATCGACCGGTACATCTTCCCGGACGGTGAACTGGAAGGCGTCGGCGAGATCATCACCGCGATGCAGAACAACGGGTTCGAGGTGCGCCACGAGGAGAACCTGCGCGAGCACTACGCGCGCACCCTCGCCGGCTGGTCGGCCAACCTGGAGTCCAACTGGGACGCGGCGGTCGAGGAGTCCGGCATCGGCAAGGCGCGGGTGTGGAAGCTGTACCTCGCGATGTCGCAGCTCGGGTTCACCCGCCGGATGATCGAGCTGCACCAGGTGCTCGGGGTCCGCACCGGCCCCGGCGGCAGCTCGGCCATGCCGCTGCGCCCGGACTGGGGCGTCTGACCACCGCTCAACCTCAGGTCGCGGCCCGGTTCACGGTCAGGTGACCCCACTGTCGACGCCGTGTCGACTACGTTACCGACAAAGTGTCACCCTGGTATCGTGGGAAGCGGAACGAGGGAGATCCGGGTACAAATCCCGGCCCGGCCCGCCGGTGTAGCTCAATGTCAGAGCCCCCGTTTTTACTGGGAAGGGCCAGTCCTCGCAGGGCTGGCCCTTCCTCATTGTGCTCACACCTGCAGCCCGTGCCTGCTGCTCGCATCGACCAGAACCTGGTCGTCAGCGCCGACAGGGCCGTAGTAAAACCTGGCCCAGCCGTGGAGCTTCTTCAGTCGGTCGCCCTTCGGCACGAGGGCGTTACGCATCTCGCGCAGTAGCTGGAACTGGGCCATCGGGTCGACGTCGAACGCACGCCAGTGCGGGTGGAGAAGCTGCTGTGCAGCTTGGCTGCTGCCAGATCACCATGGCCCCCTGCCAACCGCGTGCACGCGCGCAGGAACTGCTCATGGATGGCCAAGGCGTAGGGCACTGCCATCGTGCCCAGGTGGGTGTCCGCGCGCACCAGAACCTCGCGGGCCCGATCGGAGGTGAGGTTGAATCGTCCGACGTGGGAGACGGCGGGGAACATCGAGGGCAGCAGGTGCGCTGATCCTGCGGTCAGGCTGAGGAAGTGCGCGGCCATCTGCGACCCGACCAGCAGACCCATGATCGCGTTGTTGGCCTCCTTACGGGCCGCCTCGTGCAGTCGGAAAGCCGGAAAGTTCACCACCGAACCCTGAGCCATCGGCCGAACATACTGACCAGACCCGACCAACCGCCGATGCCTCGCCTACAGATGCGCGTTACCGCCCGGTCGCGCTATCACACCACCGGGGGGCGCCCCGCCCGTCACTCCCGGCCTCACCTTGGCGCCAGCGCCGGCACCGGCGATCACGCCGGCGATGACCAGGATCGCGAGGATCAGGTACAGGACGATCACGACGCGCCCCCACCCTCGGCCGGACGTTAAGCCGCCGCCGCCGGTGGTGCGTGCGCGTCCGCGTAGCGCCCCATCGCCGCATTCTGCCGCATCAGACCGGGTCCGGCTGCCCGTCCAGGTGCAGCCGGACCACGGTGCCCGCGGCCGACGACCTGATCTGCACGAGGTCGCACAGCTGGTTGGCGAGCCACACCCCGCGGCCGGACAGCTGCGACGGCAACGGCCGCACCCGGCCGACCAGCGGCTGGGCGATGTGGCCGTCGTCGGCGATCTCGCACACCAGCGACGGCCCGTCGGTCCAGATGCGCAGGGTGCCGCGGCCGCCGCCGTGCCGCAGGCTGTTCACCGCCACCTCGTGCGCGGCCAGCACGAGGTCGGCGGCCCGGTCGCCACGGACGCCGAACGCGGCGACCCGCTCGGTGATCAGGGCGCGGAGCCCACGGATGGCCGACGGGCGGGTGAAGACGACGGTCTCGGCGGCCGGGTCGGCCGGGGACAGCGGCCCGGCGAACTCGGCCGCGGCCCGCTCCGACGGGGACATCCCGGCGGTGGGGTGGCGGGCGCAGCCGGCGTCGAGCACGGCCGGGTCGAGGGTCGCCGCGTCGTAGGGGCAGCGCAGCAGAAGCGGCGGTCCGTCGGCGAACGCGAGGTCCAGCAGGCCCTCGTGCAGCAACGCCTCGGCAAGCTCGGCGGGGCGTCGCCCGGCCCACACGGGCTCGCCGATGCCGCGCACCGGGCGGCCGCCGGCGTCGTCGACCACCTGACGCCACAGCGGGATGAGCCGGGCCGGGTTGCGCCCGACGTCGGTCATGTCGACGAACCGCACGCTCTCGGCCGCCGCGCCCAGGGCCGCGGTCAGCAGGGCGATGTTCGGCGGCGACACCACGGCGACGACGGGCTCACCGGCGGCGACCCCGGCGGCGAGGAAGGGGGCGTTCAGGTCGACGTACTGGCGGGCGTCGCGGTAGACCACGGCCTCGTGCAGGTAGCGGGTGGAGCGGTCCGGAATGACCGACTGGGACGCCGTCATACAGCGTCCCTACCCCGATCGGTGACCACCTCGTGCGCTCGCACGACCTGCAGAGTACCCGGAGTAGCCAGAACCAATCCTGGGCTCACGAGTGACGCTCGACCAGGGCTGTGTCGTCACGCTGTGTCGTCACGCTGGGTCGTCTCGCTGGGCGATGGCCGCGGCGGCTCCGACGAGGAGCACGACCACCGACGCCACCAGCCCGGTCCGCACCCCGCCCGGCCCGTCGGAGAGCACCCCGGCGAGCACCGGGCCGATGCACTGCCCCGCGGCGAACACCACCGTCAGGGTGGCGATGGCCGGGGTCAGCCGGTACGCGGGCAGCACCTGCCTGGCCACCGCGGTGACCGCCGTGACCACGGCGAGGAACGAGCCGCCGAACAGCACGGCAGAGGCCAGCCCCACCGGCGTCGACCGGGACAGCAGCGGCAGCCCGGCGCCGGCCGCGAGCACCACGGTCACCAGCGCCACCCCGTGTCCGCCGCGCAGCCGCCCCAGCAGCGGCCCCCAGGCGAACCCGCCGACGACGCCGGCCAGGCCGAGCACGACCCAGAAGGTGGCGATGTCCGCGGCCCCGGCGCCCTCACCGGCGAGGAACGCCACGATGAACGTCATGTAGGAGATGTAGCCGACGCCGAACAGCCCGTACGCGACCATCGACGGCCCCAGCACCCGCAGGTGCCCGTACCCCTTGGGCGCCAGCGGCGGCATCGGCTCCGGTTCCGGCGCGCGGCGCGCCGCGACGGCGGCGACCGCGGTGGCCACGAGCCCCACGGCGCCGAGGAGCAGCCACCCCCACCGCCACCCGGCGTGGGCGCCCGTCGCGGACAGCACCGGCGGCACTGCCAGGCCGGACAGCGCGATCCCGGCCGCGCCGCCGGCGAAGTACACGCCCAGCAGGACGGTAGCCATCGACCGGCCGCTGGAGCCGCCGAGCCGGGCCGCGATGCCGCCGCCGACCACGAACACCACGGCCCCCGCGACGCCGCTGACCAGCCGCCACAGCAGGATCAGCCAGTACACGCCGCTGGTCGCGGACAGCGCCATCGCCACCGCGGCGACCGCCATGCCGCCGACGAACGCGCGCCTGGCCCCGAGCGCCGCCCCGGCGCGCGCCGCGACCAGGGCGCCGAGCAGGTACCCGAGGGCGTTGACCGCGTTGGTGATGCCGGCCTCGGCGAAGCTCCACCCCAGGTCCGACCGCATCGGCGGCAGCAGCAGGGCGTATCCGAAGCGTGCGAACCCCAGCCCGACGGCCGGGCCGAGGGCCAACCCGACGACCGTCCCGATCCCGGCCGACCGCGACGGTGCCATTCTCGGAGGTTAACGACGCGTCCCGCATCCGGGTCGTCCATGTGCGGCGCGCGACACGGTCGACCCGGATGCGGGACGCAGATGGCCGTGGGTCAGAACACCCAGACCCCATAGGCGTTCAGTGCCTCGACCACCGGCTGGAAGTAGGTCCACCCGCCGCCGCCACCGGAGGTCAGGCCGACCCCGGTGCCGCCGTTGAACCACGGGCCGCCGCTGTCACCGGGCGCCGCGTAGGTGTCGCTCTGCGCCAGGCCACCGACGCAGCCTTCGGCGTAGCAGATGGTGACGTTGACCTGGTACACCTGCCCGCAGGTCAGGCCGGAGGTGCTGCCGCTCTTGCACACCGACAGACCGGGGTAAGGGTCGGCCGCGGCGACGATGTCCTGGTAGGCGCCGTTGTACAGGTACACGGTGCCGCCCTGGGGCAGGCCGCCGTCGTTGCGGATCAGGCCGAAGTCGTTGCCGGGGAAGCTGGCGGCGACCGACGGGCCGTAGTAGCCACCACCACAGCACCCCTCCCACCATTCCGGGATGCCGGCGGTGCAGTGTCCGGCGGTGACGCCGAAGTTGCCGGTGGTGCTGAACCCGAGGGAGCACCGGCCGCCGGAGGCGCCGACGATCGGGTAGCCGCCCTCGATGAGCGTGGTGAAGGAGGTGCCGAGCCGCTCGACCCGCACGGCCGACCCGTACTCGGCCGCGGCGTCGGTGAGGCCGGTGAGCGTGGCCCCCGACGGCGCCTTGGCGCCGATCTGCACGACGACCTGGTTGGCCGGCACGTCGATGCCGACGGCGGTGTCCACCGGCTGGGTGGCGGTGAGCCGGTCGCGGATCGCGTCCAGCGCGGCCGAACTGTGGGTGACGACCTTCGCCGTCGCGCCGGCGTCGCGGACCGCGTCGGCCGCGGCCTCGTCGGTCACGTTGACGACGACCGTGCCGGCCGTCTGGTCCAACCAGAACCCGGCCGCGTCGGACCCGGCCCGGTCGAGGAGCCGACGGCCCTGCTCGATGCGAGCGTCCTGCGTGGCCAGCCGCTGCATGGCCACGTCGGTGCTCACGTCGGCGTTGCCGGCGAGTGCGCCGGCTGCCTGGTCGGCGACGACCGGCTCGAAGCCGGCCGGGCGATCGTCTCCGGCGTACGCGCCCGGTACCGCCGACAGGACACCCGCGGTGACCGCTGCCACGGTCAACACGATGCGTAGTCGCGTTCTTCTTGTCACTCGCCCACCATCCTTGATTCCCCGACGATTCCCCGACAGGATCCGTGGCGGTGCCCGCACCCGGTCGGAATGGCAGCCGCCAATGCCGGGCCACGGCGGTCGTGGCCCGCTCCAATTACTGGGCGCATTACGGACCATACCCACAGTTACCGGGTGGTCGCCCAGCGCATACGGACTCTTTTCCGGGGCCGAACGCACGCGGATCGGCTGAGCTGTTCGGCCGCATGGAAGCGCTTACATCCGCCGACCGCCGATTGGATTTCGCGCCTATTGTTGATCACCTATCGGGCGGGCGAATACGGTTCTTCGCGATCTTCGATCCGCCCATTCAATGGAGTTCGCGCAGGACGTCGAGACACACCGCGGCGGTGGCCTCGTCCAGCGCGGCAGAGCAGGCCGCCGCGGTGTCGGCGACCGCCATGAGCAGCGCGTAACGGCCGGACACGTGCCCGCGTGGTGGCAGTCGCAACTCCTGTCCGGGCACTGCGATCACCTCGGCGGTACGGACGGCGGCCAGCAGGCGCTCGCGGCCGATGCGCACGGCCTTCGCGAGCACGTCGCGGGGCGGGTAGCGGAAGCGCACGGCGGCCACTCCATTCGGCCCAACGGGGTGCAGCACACTGTCGTCCGTGACCTCACCACCGTTGCTGCCGGCGTTGGCGCCACCGGCCCGCGCCACGGTGTGGTCCGCGCTGGCGATCGCCCTGCTGGCGCTCAACCTCCGCGCCGCCGTCGCCGGGGTCGGGCCGGTGCTACCGGAACTGCGCGCCGACCTGGGCCTGTCCGGCACCGCGACCGCCGTGTTCACCATGCTTCCGGTGCTGTGCTTCGGCGCGCTGGCCACGGTCGCGCCCCGACTGGCCCGGCTGGCCGGCATCGAGCGGGTGCTGCTCGTCGCCGTCGCACTGCTGGCCACCGCCCAGGTGGTCAGGGTGCTGGACGGCCCGGTCGCGCTGTTCGCCGGCACCGCCGTCGCCGGCGGCACCATCGCGGTGTCCAACGTGCTGGTCCCGGTCCTGGTCAAGCGCGACTTCGGGCGGCACACCGGGCTGATGATGGGCGTCTACACCACCGCGGTGGCCGGCTCGGCGGCCGCGGCGGCCGGCCTGACCGTGCCGGCCGGGGAGTTGGTGGGGCTCGGCTGGCGCGGTGGTCTCGGCTCGTGGGCCATCCTGGCCGCGCTCGCGGCGCTGGTCTGGCGGCCGTTCACCGCGCCGCACCGGCGCCGCGGGTTCGTCGGCCCGCCGCCAGGGCCGTCGCTGCTGCGCAGCGCGCTCGCCTGGCAGGTCACCCTGTACTTCGGCCTCCAGTCGCTGCTGTTCTACGCCATGCTGGCCTGGTTGCCGTCCATCTACCGCGACCACGGCTTCAGCCCGTCCGCCGCCGGCTTCCTGCTGTCGCTGACCGGCCTGGTGCAGATCCCGTTCACCCTGCTGCTGCCCGGCATCGCGGTCCGCGCCCGCTCCCAGGTACCGCTCACCACCGCGGCCACCCTCACCCTGGGGGCCGGGCTGGCCGGCATCCTGGTCGCACCCACCGCCGCCCCGTACCTGTGGGCGACCCTGACGGGCATCGGCGCCGGGGCCTGCTTCGCGGTCGGGCTCGCCCTGTTCGTACTGCGCACGGAACACGTGGCGGACACAGCGCGGCTGTCCGCCATGGCCCAGTCCATCGGCTACCTGGTGTGCGCCGGCGGCCCATTGGTCTTCGGCCTGGTCTACGACGCCACCGGTTCGTGGACACCGCCCCTGGCGCTGCTCGTCGCCATGGTGATACCGCAGTTGTGGCTCGGCGTCCGGGCCAGCGAACCCAGGACCATTCGGCCGACCCCGAACCCCACCACCGGTGACAGATCAGCCGCCGCGTCGTGATCATCCCCTGGTGGACGTCCTGGCCCCGAGTCGGCGCCCAAGACCCGGGAATCTTGTCGGCCCCGGTGACGGAATCGGCACAATCTGCTCCATTTCGTGACGATTCCGGCACACAGCTCGCGCGACAGCCCCGACCGCGGAGGTTTGGCCTCGCCTGCGATGGGGCACATTCCGTCGGGATATCGTCGCACCACTCCCCCGACCGCGAGGAGCCGATCGTGGCCACCGCACCGCACCCGACCGTCGGGCTCGTCGACGGCCGCTACCGGCTGGGTCCCGTACTCGGATCCGGTGGCATGGCCACCGTCCACCGGGCGTGGGACACGCGGCTGGAGCGGGCCGTCGCGGTCAAGCTGTACCGGTCCACCGCCGACCGGGGCGCGCATCGGCGGTTCCACGAGGAGGCCAGGACCCTCGCCGGGCTGTCCCACCCCGGGCTGGTGACCGTCCACGACTTCGGCACCGCCGACGACGGTCCCTACCTGGTGCTCCAGCTCGTCGACGGTGGGACGCTGCGTCGGCGGCTCGAGGACGGACCGGTCCCGGCCGACGAGGTGCGGCCGCTGGGCGCCCGGGTCGCCGCCGCCCTCGCCCACGTGCACGCCGCCGGCATCATCCACCGCGACATCAAGCCGTCCAACATCCTGCTCGACAACGACGGCACCCCGTATCTCGCCGACTTCGGGGTGTCCCTACTGGTGGACTCGGACCGGCTGACCGCCACCGGGCAGTTGCTCGGCACCGCCGCCTACCTCGCGCCGGAGCAGGTGCTGGGGCGGCGGCTCGACCCGCCGGTGGACGTGTACGGCCTCGGCCTCGTGCTGCTCGAATGCCTCACCGGCCGCACCGAGTACGACGGCAACGACGTCGAGACCGCGGTCGCCCGGCTCTACCGCGAACCCCGCATCACCGGCGCGGTGCCCGCTGACCTGGCCGTCCTGCTGGGCGCCATGACCCACCTCGACCCGGCCCACCGCCCGACCGCCGCCGAGTGCGCCACCCGGCTGGCGCGCCCGGCGCCGGCCGCACCGCCGCGTCCCACCGAGGTGCAGCCGCCGTGGGTGACCGCCCCGCCATGGGCCGTCACGCCCGTCACACCCGCGGCGGCCGCCCCGTCCACGGCCACCTGGTCCACAGTCGGCCCGGCCATGGCCGTCCGATCCGCCGGCGCCTCGGCCCCGGTCGTATCGGCCCCGGCCAAGCCGGCCACGGTGTCGGCTCCGGCGTTGGCCGCGCTCCACCGGGTGATGCCGGTCCACCGGCTGCCCGCCGTCGCGGCCGGACTCGTCCTCGTCGCGGTCGCGATGACGGTGGCGCTGCTGGCGTCGGGGACGCCCTCCGGCGCGACGCCCGACGCGATCGTGCCCGCCGGCCCCAGCGAGGTCGGGGTGGTCGCGCCGGCCGGGCTGGTCGCGCCGACGACAGCCGTCGCTCCGCAGCCGCAGCAGGTGATCACTGAGGTCGTCACCGTCGTGGTGCCGCCGCCCGCCGCAGGACACCCGGCCCAGCACCCGGCCCCGGCGCCACCCAAGGGCAAGGGCAAGAAGCCCAAGGGCGACGACGACTGACCCCGTGCCGCGGCCGCGCGGTCAGATACGGTTCCAGGCCTCCTCCAGTACCGCGCGCAGGATCTGCTCCATCTCGTCGAAGTGTTCCTGGCCGCAGATCAGCGGCGGGGCCAGCTGCACCACCGGGTCACCGCGGTCGTCGGCGCGGCAGTAGAGGCCGGCCTCGAACAGCGCGCCCGACAGGTAGCCGCGCAGCAGCCGTTCGGACTCCTGGCCGTCGAACGTCGCCTTCGTCGCCTTGTCCTTGACGAGCTCGATGCCGCGGAAGAACCCGGCGCCGCGGATCTCGCCGACGATGGGCAGGTCGGCCAGCCGGCCGAGGGTGGCCTCGAAGGCGTCCTGGGTGCGCAGCACGTGTCCGCAGATGTCCTCGCGTTCGAAGATGTCGAGGTTCGTCAGCGCCACCGCGGCCGACACGGGGTGCCCGCCGAAGGTGAAGCCGTGCAGCAGCGAGCGGGTGCCGGTGAGGAACGGCTCGATGATCCGGTCGCTGACCAGCGTCGCCCCGATCGGCGAGTAGCCGGAGGTCATGCCCTTGGCGCAGGTGATCATGTCCGGCTGGTAGCCGTACCGGTTCGAGCCGAACATGTGCCCGAGGCGGCCGAACGCGCAGATCACCTCGTCGGAGACGAGCAGCACCCCGTGCCGGTCGCAGATCTCGCGCACCCGCTCGAAGTAGCCGGGCGGCGGCGGGAAGCAGCCGCCGGCGTTCTGCACGGGTTCGAGGAACACCGCGCACACGGTGTCCGGGCCCTCCTGCTCGATCGTCCTGGCGATCTC
>Ga0190272_10001710_pt1 | contig 10503 bp, 10 predicted proteins | sample Popmic504T_FD_133746 | JGI IMG/M metagenome (GOLD analysis project Ga0190272, IMG submission 133746) | Populus adjacent soil microbial communities from riparian zone of Shoshone River, Wyoming, USA - 504 T | ecosystem: Environmental > Terrestrial > Soil > Riparian zone | place: USA: Wyoming...
GATCGGCCGGTGCGGTGGGCCCTGCTCGATGAAGGTGACGATCGAGGAGCACCGCGCGATCGTCGACGACTTCATCGCCTTCATGGCCGGAGGAGACCAGCGGTTCGCGAGGGAGCTGAACGCGCGGATGCGCGAGGCCTCCGCTGCGCTGGACTACGAGGCGGCCGCCGTCTACCGCGACCGGCTCGTCTCGATCGATGCCGTGCTGTCCAAGAGCGCGCTGGTGCTGGCAGCCGACACCGATGCCGACCTCTTCGGTATCGCGGAGGACGAACTCCACGCCGCGGTGCAGCAGTTCGTGATCCGCGGCGGGCGCGTGCGCGGTGTACGGGCGACCACGATCGAGAAGGAGCTCGACATCTCGGGCGGCGAACTCGTCGACCAGGTTCTGCAGCGGGCCTACGGCGACGCCGCGCCTGCTGACATCCCGCGCCAGGTGCTCGTGCCCGCGCTGCCGGACGACGCCGCCGATCTCGAGGAGTGGCTGCGCACACGCCGCGGCAGGCTCGTTTCGATCCAGGTCGCCCAGCGCGGCCGCAAGGCGGAGCTGCTCAAGACGGCGACCCTGAATGCGCAGCAGGCGCTCATGATCCACAAGACCCGCCGTACGAGCGATTACGTCGCGCGCACCCAAGCGCTGACGGACCTCCAGGAGGCCCTTGGGCTCGCTGAAGCGCCGCTGCGGATCGAGTGCTTCGACGTCTCGCACCTCAGCGGGACCAACGTCGTCGCATCCATGGTCGTGTTCGAGGACGGGCTTCCGCGCAAGGATCAGTACCGCTCGTTCGGCGTGCCCGAGACGACCGACGACACCGATTCTCTGTACCAGGTCCTCACGCGCCGCCTCGCCTATCTCGACCGGCCCGAAGAGCAGGACGAACCGCAGCCCGAGCCCACCGAGGACGGGATGGTCGCGACGACGCGCAAGCGACCTCGCTTCGCGTACCCGCCCCAGCTCCTGGTCGTGGACGGCGGAAAGCCCCAGGTCGAAGCCGCCGCGCGCGCACTCTCCGACGCCGGTCACGACGAGATCGCGCTGTGCGGCATCGCGAAGCGTCTCGAGGAGGTGTGGATGCCGGGGGAGGAGTACCCGGTCATCCTGCCGCGCACGAGCGAGGCGCTCTACCTGCTCCAGCGCCTGCGTGACGAGGCCCACCGATTCGCCATAACCCACCAGCGCCGCCGCCGCCGCCGCGACATCCAGAGTGTGCTCGCCGAGATCCCGGGTCTGGGCGAGGCGCGCATCAGAGCCCTTCTGCGGCATTTCGGCTCGGTGGCGGCGCTCAAGGAGGCCTCTCCAGAAGAGATCACCGAATTGCCGGGAGTGGGCCCCAAGCTCGCCGCCGCGATTCATGACCACCTGACCAATGGGTAGGCTGAATCCGACGACGGGGGTGGTCATGACGGACCCTGAGGACACTGCCTCGGTGCGCAGCGACTCCGGTGAGGTGCTGATCGTCACCGGGATGTCCGGCGCCGGCCGCTCGACGGCCGCCGACGCCCTGGAGGACCTCGGCTGGTACGTCGTGGACAACCTTCCCCCGCAGATGATGCGTCCGCTCCTGGACCTCACGGCGCTGGCGGCGAGCGCCCTGCCGCGGGTGGCGGTCGTCGTCGACGTCCGCGGGCGCGACCTGTTCGCGGAACTGCCCGAAGTCACGCGGGCGCTCCGCCGCGGCAGGCCGGTGCGCGTGATGTTCCTCGACGCGTCCGACGAGGTTCTGGTCCGGCGGTTCGAGGCCGTCCGCAGGCCTCACCCGCTGCAGGGCGAGGGCACGATCCTCGACGGCATCCACCTGGAACGTCACCGCCTGGCCGCCGTGCGCGAGAGCGCCGACGTCATCATCGACACGTCCGGATTCAACATCCATCAGCTCGCCACACAGGTGATCGACATGTTCTCCGCCGAGGGTGCCGCGCGCCACACGGTCACGATCATGAGCTTCGGCTTCAAGTACGGGCTGCCACCCGACGCCGACCTCGTCGCGGACATGCGCTTCCTGCCCAACCCCTTCTGGAACGACGAGCTGCGCGCCCTCTCGGGCGAAGACGACGACGTGCGGGACTTCGTGCTCGCCCAGCAGGGGGCGAGCGAGTTCCTCGACGCGTACACGGCCGCCCTCGCGCCCGTGCTCGACGGCTATCAGCGCGAGAACAAGGGACATTCGGTCGTCGCGATCGGGTGCACCGGAGGCAAGCATCGATCGGTCGTCGTGGCGCGTGAGCTTGCCGCGCGGCTGTCGACGCTGCCCGGGGTCGCGGTGCGGGTGAAACATCGCGATCTGGGTCGCGAGTAGGCTTGACCCTCGTTCCCACCCCGATCCGCACCCATCCGCGAGGAGATCCGTGTCGTTGACCGCTGACGTGAAGGCTGAACTGGCGGCCGTGCGCGATCCGAGCCCGACGGCTCGCGTCGCCGAGCTGACGTCTCTCCTTCGTTTCTCCGGCGGTCTTCATTCGATCGCGAATCGCGTCGCCGTCGAGGCGGAACTCGATTCCGACCTGCTCGCGCGTCGCGTCGCACGCGACCTCATGGAGATCTACGGAGTGCGCCCTGAGCTGGTCCACGTGCAGGGGTCGGGTGCCCGCACGGGGAGCCACTACGCCGTCCGCGTCATCGAGGGCGGCGAGACCCTCGCTCGACAGACGGGACTCCTCGATCCGCGCCGCAGGCCCGTGCGCGGCCTGCCCAACAAGCTGACCACCGGCTCGCGGGGCGACCTCGCGGCGATCTGGCGGGGGGCGTTCCTGGCCGCCGGCACGCTCAGCGAGCCCGGCCGATCGGCGGCCCTCGAGATCACCTGCCCCGCCCCCGAGGCGGCGATGGCCCTGGTCGGTGCGGCGCACCGGCTCGGCATCCCTGCGAAGGCCCGCGAGGTGCGCGGCGTTCCCCGCGTGGTGGTCCGCGAGGGCGAGGCGATCCGTCTCGCGCTGGCCCAGATGGGCGCGGAGCGGGCGGCGAGCGACTGGGACCAGATGCGTCAGCGTCGCGAGGTGCGCGCCGGCGTGAACCGGCTCGTGAACTTCGACGATGCGAACCTGCGCCGTTCCGCCCAGGCCGCCGTCGCCGCGTGCGCCCGCGTCGAGCGCGCGCTCGAGATCCTCGGCCCCGAGGTTCCCGAGCACCTGCGCGAAGCCGGCGAGCTGCGCCTGGCCCACCGCGACGCGAGCCTGGACGAGCTCGGCCACCACGCCGACCCGCCGCTCACGAAGGACGCGGTGGCCGGTCGCATCCGTCGGCTGCTCGCGATGGCCGACAAGAAGGCTGAACACGACGGCATCCCCGACACCGAGGCCGCGGTGCCGGTCGGCGCCGAAGACTGACCCCTCAGCGGATCGGCACAGCCGTTCCCGACACCGTGATGCCGCCTGTCTCGGACACGTCCACCGTGAGCAGACTGGGACGACCCACATGGCGCCCCTGTCTGATCACGATGCGCGCGGGCGGGCGCACCGCGCCGGTGGCGCGCAGATAGGCGCCGGTCGCAGCTGCCGCAGCGCCGGTCGCCGGGTCTTCGATCAGCGTCCCCACCGGGAAGATGTTGCGCGCATCCCAGTGCTCCTTGCCGAGGTCGCGGAGCACGATGATCGTCGCGGGCCAACCCTCGGCATCCATCAGCGCCCGCGCAGCGGCGGGATCGAAGATGAAGGTGTCGAACCGGCCGGCGTCGGCGAGCACGACGAGTGGATGCCGATTACCTGCGAACACGAGTCGGGGAGGGTGTGCACCGTCCAGGTCTGCGCGACTCGCGCCGATGAGGCCCAGCACCGCGTCGAGGGCGGCGTCACCGATCGGCACGACCGACGGCTCGACACTCGTGAACGATGCCGTTCGCATCGACTCGTCGACACGAGTGGTGATCGCGATCTCGCCGACCGGAGTTCTGAACGCGAATACCCCGTCGCCTTCCGTCTCGGCCAGAGCAACCGCCGCCGCGACGGTGGCGTGGCCGCAGAAAGGCACCTCGGCGATGGGGGAGAAATACCGGATGCCGCGACCTCGGCCCGTGCCGGACACGAAGGCCGTCTCGGCGTAGCCCACCTCGGCGGCGATCTGCTGCATGCGGACGTCGTCGAGCTCGTCGGCCCCCAGGACGACGCCTGCGGGATTGCCTCCCGCGGGGTCGCTCGAGAACGCCGCCCATCGCTGCACCACAGGCTCGCTCATCGGGCGATCGTACCGCCGGTAGTGGGTGTCACACAGGGAAGCAACCCCCACCTCACCGGGTTGGCGATCAGTAGAGTGAATACGTCATTCTCGCTGAGCCGAGGAGTCTCGGCTCAGCGCCGACAGGAAGAAGAGAACATGGCGAAGTACACCTTGCCCGACCTCCCCTACGACTTCGCGGCTCTGGAGCCGCACATCAGCGGCAAGATCATGGAGCTGCATCACGACAAGCACCATCAGGCGTATGTCACCGGTGCCAACACCGCCCTCGACCAGCTCGCCGAGGCCCGCGACAGCGGTAACCTCGCGAACGTGAACAAGCTCGAGAAGGATCTCGCGTTCAATCTCGGCGGTCACGTCAACCACTCGATCTTCTGGACGAACCTGTCGCCCGAGGGCGGCGGCGAGCCGGAGGGCGAGCTGAAGGCTGCCGTCGACGAGTTCTTCGGCGGCTTCGAGAAGTTCCAGGCGCACTTCACGGCCGCGGCGATGGGCATCCAGGGCTCCGGCTGGGCCGTGCTGAGCTGGGATCCGATCGGCGAGCAGCTCATCATCCAGCAGCTGTTCGATCAGCAGAGCAACACAGCCCAGGGCACGGTCCCGGTGTTCCAGCTGGACATGTGGGAGCACGCCTTCTACCTCGACTACCTGAACGTCAAGGCGGATTACGTCAAGGCCGTGTGGAACATCGCCAACTGGCAGAACGTCGCGCAGCGCCTCGCTGCGGCCCGCGAGAAGACTTCGGGCCTGCTGGTACTGTCATAGCGAGTGAGGGTGTCCCGGCGGGATGACTCCGCCGGGACGCCGTCGTCCATCGTCTGCAATCGCAACAAGCGCGCTCGCGCGCACGACACATCTCAGGAGAACTTCCGTGGCTGTCAAGATCGGAATCAACGGCTTCGGCCGCATCGGACGCAACTTCCTTCGCGCGGCGCTCGCGCAGGGGGCGGACCTCGACATCGTGGCGGTGAACGACCTCACCGACAACAAGTCACTCGCACACCTGCTCAAGTACGACTCGGTCGGCGGCCCGCTGAGTGAAGATGTGTCCTACGACGAGGATTCGATCACCGTCGGCGGCAAGAAGATCAGGGTCTTCGAGGAGCGCGACCCCGCCAACCTCCCGTGGGGGGAGCTCGGCGTCGACATCGTCATCGAGTCGACCGGCCGGTTCACCAAGGCGGAGGACGCCAGGAAGCACATCGCGGGCGGAGCGAAGAAGGTCCTCATCTCCGCGCCCGCGACCGGCGACGACGCGACGATCGTGATGGGGGTCAACGAGGAGGCCTACGATCCCGAGACGGACGTCATCATCTCCAACGCCTCGTGCACGACGAACTGCCTGGCGCCGCTCGCGAAGGTCTTCAACGACGCTTTCGGCATCGAGCGCGGCTTCATGATGACCGCGCACGCGTACACGGCCGACCAGAACCTGCAGGACGGCCCGCACAGCGACCTGCGTCGTGCCCGCGGTGCGGCGATCAACATCGTCCCGGCCTCGACCGGTGCGGCCAAGGCCATCGGGCACGTCCTGCCCGAGCTGAACGGCAAGCTGAGCGGCTCGTCGTATCGCGTGCCCGTGCCGACCGGCTCGATCGTCGACCTGACGATCGTCACCCCCACCGAGGGGCTGACCGTCGACCAGGTCAACGCGGCCTACAAAGCCGCGGCAGCAGACGGCCGCCTGGCCGGCTACCTGGAGTACACGGAAGATCCGATCGTCTCCAGCGACATCCAGCTCAACCCGCACTCCTCGATCTTCGACTCCGAGCTGACCAACGTCAGCGGAAACCTGGTCAAGGTCTCGGCCTGGTACGACAACGAGTGGGGCTACTCCAACCGTCTCGTCGACCTCACCGAGTACGTCGCCGAGCGCCTCTAAGCCGTCCAGAAGCAAGCGATCACCATGCCTCTGCGCACCCTCGATTCGCTGGGTTCGCTCGCCGGCAAGCGTGTCATCGTCCGCTGCGATCTCAACGTCCCCCTGAAGGACGGCGCGATCACGGACGATGGCCGCGTGCGGGCGTCGCTGCCCACGTTGAATGCTCTCATCCACCAAGGCGCCCGCGTCGTGGTCTGCTCGCACCTGGGCCGTCCTGAGGGCGCACCGGATGCGAAGTACAGCCTCGCCCCGGTTGCTCAGAGGCTCTCCGAGCTGCTCGGCAAGCCCGTGGCCTTCGCCCTCGACACGGTGGGCGAGTCCGCCCACGACGCGGTCGCCGCGCTCGCGGATGGAGATGTCGCCGTCATCGAGAACCTCCGCTTCAACCCCGGCGAGACCTCGAAGGACGATGCGGAGCGCCGTGCGTTCGCGGAGGCTCTCGCCGATCTGGGCGACGTGCTCGTCTCCGACGGTTTCGGAGTGGTGCATCGCAAGCAGGCGAGCGTCTACGACCTCGCCGAGATCCTGCCGTCGGCGGCCGGTCTGCTGATCGCGGCGGAACTCGACGTGCTCGATCGCCTGACCGAGAACCCCGAGCGGCCGTACACCGTTGTTCTCGGCGGATCGAAGGTCAGCGACAAGCTCGGCGTCATCTCGCACCTGCTCCCGCGCGTGGACCGGCTTCTCGTCGGCGGCGGGATGCTGTTCACCTTCCTCGCCGCGCAGGGCCACAAGGTGGGCGCGAGCCTGCTGGAAGCCGACCAGCTCGACACCGTCAAGCAGTACATGAAGACGGCGGAGGAGTCGGGCGTGGAGATCGTCCTGCCGACCGACGTCGTGGTCGCCTCGAAGTTCGGCGCCGACGCGGAGCACCTCGTCACCCCCGCCGATGGCATCGAGGACACCCCGTTCGGGGCATCCGGTCTGGGCCTGGACATCGGGCCCGATACCGCCGCGCGCTTCGCCGAGGTGATCCGCGACAGCCGCACGGTCTTCTGGAACGGACCCATGGGCGTCTTCGAGCTCGCGCCTTTCGCTGCCGGTACGAAGGCCGTCGCGCAGGCGCTCACCGCGGTGGACGGGCTCAGTGTGGTCGGCGGCGGCGACTCCGCCGCGGCCGTTCGCCAGCTCGGCTTCGAAGACGAGCAGTTCGGACACATCTCGACGGGCGGCGGAGCAAGCCTGGAATTCCTCGAGGGCAAGAAGCTCCCCGGACTGGAGGTCCTCGGATGGCAGTAGCAGGGCGCACCCCGTTCATCGCAGGCAACTGGAAGATGAACCTCGATCACCAGCAGGCGATCGCTTTCGTGCAGAAGCTGCACTGGGCCCTCAAAGAGGCCAAGCACCTCGACGGCGCCGTGGAGGTGGGACTCTTCCCGCCGTTCACCGACCTGCGCACCGTGCAGACGCTGCTCGACGCCGACAAGATCCCGTTCGCCCTCGGCGCGCAGGACCTGTCGGCGAAGGACTCGGGTGCCTACACGGGCGAGGTCTCGGGTGCGTTCCTGAAGAAGCTCACGTGCACGTACGTGATCATCGGGCACTCGGAACGCCGCGAGTACCACGCGGAGACCGACGATGTCGTCGCCGCGAAGGTGCAGGCGGCTCTGCGTCACGGCCTGGTCCCGGTCATCTGCGTCGGGGAGACCTCCGAGGATCTGGAGAAGTTCGGCGCGAGCGCCGTACCGGTCGGGCAGCTCCAGGCCGCTCTGGAGGGTGTTCCCGCGACCGCCGACATCGTCGTGGCCTACGAGCCGGTCTGGGCCATCGGGTCGGGTCAGGCGGCGACGCCCGAGCAGGCGCAGGAGGTGTGCGCGAAGCTGCGCGAGGTCGTCGCCGACAAGCTGGGGCAGGATGCTGCGGACCGCACGCGTGTGCTCTACGGAGGGTCGGTGAAGTCGGCGAACATCGCGAGTTTCATGCGCGAACCCGACGTCGACGGCGCGCTCGTGGGCGGTGCGAGCCTCGTCGTGGACGAGTTCGCGGCGATCATCAGGTTCCAGAAACACGTCGGGGTCTGACCGCGCTTATACTGGGAGATCGTGCGCCTGTTTGTGGCGCGGTGAAAGGCTTAGATCTGTGCAGATCCTCGAGTTCGTCCTGCAGGTGCTCCTCGGCATCACCAGCCTGCTGCTGACCCTCCTCATCCTGCTCCACAAGGGACGCGGTGGCGGCCTGTCCGACATGTTCGGTGGCGGCATGACGTCGGCCCTCGGCTCTTCCGGCCTGGCAGAGCGCAACCTCAATCGCTTCACGGTGATCCTCGCGCTGGCGTGGTTCGTGTCCATCGTGGCCCTCGGGCTCATCACGAAGTTCCAGAGCGTCTGATGGCCACCGGCGGAAACGCGATCAGGGGCACGCGCGTCGGTGCAGGCCCCATGGGCGAGCAGGACCACGGCTTCCACGCCGAGCGGATCGCGATCTCCTACTGGGATGCGCTCGGCAACGAGACGGTGCGCTACTTCGCGGCCGGCATCCCCGAAGAGGAGATCCCCGACACGATCGACTCTCCGCACTCCGGTCTGCCCGCGGGCCGCGACAAGGAGAACCCGCCGGCGCTGGCCAAGTCGGAGCCCTACAAGACCCACCTCGCGTACGTGAAGGAACGTCGCACCGAGGAAGAGGCCGAGCAGCTGCTCGACGATGCGCTCAAGCAGCTGCGGGAGCGCCGCGGGCTCGAGTGACCCGACGGCGCAGGGCGGTCAGTATTCCTGATCGATGAGCTCGTGCGGTACCTGCGAGGCCGCTGCCTCGTCGACGAAGAAGATCGTCCGCCGGCGTCCCTTGGCGCCGGCCGCCGGCACGCTCGCATAGCTCGCGCCCGCCAGAGCCAGGCCGAGAGCGGCTGCCTTGTCTGCGCCGGCCAGCACGAGCCAGACGCGCCGGGAGCCGTTGATCACCGGCCTGGTCAGGCTGACTCGCTCGGGAGGCGGCTTGGGGGAGTCGCGGACTGCGACGGCGACACGGTCGGTGATCAGAATCTCGGGCCGGTCGGGGAACAGCGAAGCGATGTGGCCGTCGGGTCCGACGCCGAGGAAGCAGATGTCGAACGACGGCCACGGCGTGCCGTCTTCCTGGGGGAACCGGGCGAGCTCTCGGGCGTACCGCTCGGCAGCGGCATCCAGGTCGATTCCTTCGTCGCTCGCGCCCATCGAATGGATGTTGGCGGCGGGGAGGTCCACCGCCTCCAGCAGGGCTTCGCGCGCCTGCTGGTCGTTGCGATCGGCGTGACCGCGGGCGACGAACCTCTCGTCGCTCCACCAGACGTGCACGCGAGACCATTCGATCTTGTCGCGTCGGGGATGGCGGGATGCCGCGGCGAGCACGGCCGACCCCATCGAGCCGCCGGTCAGGGACACGTGCACCAGGGCACCGTCGGCGCCGCATTTCGCCATCCGGTTCACGAACCGCGCGGCGACGGATTCAGCGAGAGCGGCGGGATCATCGCTGATCACGACCCGCTTCTCGATGATGAATTCAGCCATGCGTCTCCTGCGTCGCCGGTTCCAAGAGCTCCCAGCCCTCGGTGATCACTCGACCATACAGGACGTCCGGATCGAGGCGACGAAGCTCCTCCGCGAGGCACTCGCGCAGCGTGCGGCGGGGCAGCACCAGGTCGTGCTCGGGCTGGCCGGGCTGGGTCAGGCAGGCGATCGCCGGCGATGATCGCGCGAGCAGCACCTGGCCGCTCTGACGGGTCAGCCGCACCGACTTGATGCCGTCCTTCCATTCGTCCTCGGGAAGGTAGCGCCAGTCCACCGGCACATCGAGCATCAGACGCAGCCACGCGGCCAACAGGGCCGTGGAGGGCGAACTGGCGGCTCCTCGCACCTCGATCTCGGTCACCGGGTCGTACGGCGGCTGATCCAGCACGGCGGCCAGCTGCTCGCGCCAGTGCGTCAAACGGGTCCACGCGAGGTCGGTGTCTCCCGGTGCGTGGTTCTTGCCGAGCGAATCGACCCACGCCGCGGGATCGGACTTCGTGGCGGCATCCGTGATCCGTCGCTGCGCGATCCGGCCGATCGAGGTCGTGGACGGCGAGTCGGGGGTCTTGTTCGGCCACCACACCACGACGGGCGCGTCCGGCAGGAGCAGCCCGGTCACGAGACTCTCGAGATTGGAGCTGCCCGCCTCGCCGAAGGCGCGCAGGGTGACGACCTCGCTTGCGCCGGCGTCTCCGCCGACGCGGATCTGGGCGTCCAGGCGGGAATCGGTGTCGGTTCCGTCGATCATGAGCACGATGACGCGCATCGGGTGTTCGCGCGAGGCGTCGTTCGCCGCCTCGACGACCTCCTCGAGGGCGCCTTCACGGGTCATGATGATCAGGGTGAGAACACGGCCCAGCGCGACCGCGCCGCCCTCTTCGCGCACGTTCACGAGCGCGCGCGAGATCTTGCTCACGGTGGTGTCGGGCAGATCGACGATCACGGGCGCCTCCAAGCGCGTCCATCGC
>Ga0190272_10001711_pt1 | contig 10503 bp, 6 predicted proteins | sample Popmic504T_FD_133746 | JGI IMG/M metagenome (GOLD analysis project Ga0190272, IMG submission 133746) | Populus adjacent soil microbial communities from riparian zone of Shoshone River, Wyoming, USA - 504 T | ecosystem: Environmental > Terrestrial > Soil > Riparian zone | place: USA: Wyoming...
ATCATTAACTGCTCATGGGGTAGTCTTGGAAGCGGCCAGCTAGGGCAGGATGCAGTAACATATGCCTCTATCAATAAAAATGCGCTGGTGATCGGCGGTTCTGGAAATACTGGGGGTGATGAAGATTTTTATCCTGCGTCCTACCAATACGCTTTGTCGGTAGCAGCAACCGACGAATTCGACAGTAAGCCCACATTCTCTACATATGGTACTGGTGTTGATGTTTGCGCCCCGGGAGTAAATATCCTTTCAACATTGTATCCCGGTGGTTATTCACCTCAGAGCGGCACATCAATGGCATCACCTGTTACAGCGGGAGCTGCTGCCATAGTAAAGGCATTTTACCCTGCATTCAATGCCCTGCAGGTTGGAGAGCAACTACGCATTACCTGTGATGATGTAGACAGCGCCCCCGGAAACGGGCCCTATGCGACCAAGCTTGGCAGAGGCAGGATAAACCTCAATCGCGCACTCACAGAAACGCATCCGTCGGTAAGAATGGAGAACATGGTTTTTACCGACAATAACGACAATACATTCGTTGTGAATGATACAATTGACATTGCCGGTGATCTTATCAATTACCTGGCTCCTACCGGAAATCTGGTGGTCACGCTTTCCACTCTTTCGGCATATGTAACCGTAGTCGACAATTCGACGACAGCCGGAGTGATCCCGACAATGGGCACGTATAACAATTCTTCAGATCCCTTCAGGGTAAAAATCAATCCTACCGCTCCGGTAAATTCGCATATCAAAATGCGTCTTGATTTCTCCGACGGGACATACAGCGACTTCCAGTATTTCTACATTTCAGCCAACGTAGACTATATTGATGTAAAAGTGAATGATATCGGCACAACGGTTACGAGCAGGGGCCGTATCGGGTACAACGCCACCTCACAGACCCAGGGCCTCGGGATGACATTCAAGGGTGGGTCCAGCATTCTATATGAAGCCGGTTTGATGATAGGAAACGATACCAGTGCAGTATCCGATATGGTTCGTGGGGCAATCGGCTCGGTTGACAATGATTTTCAAACTGTACAGTCGGTAAATTATGTGATACCCAGCACAAAATCAGAAAAGGATATCTCAGGCGTTTTTAATGATAACCTGGCGCCTGTGACCTTGCCTGTGCTGGTGAAACATAATTTTTATGTCTGGAGCACACCAGGGAACACCAATTTTGTGATCTTCGAATACATCATCAGAAATAACGGATCCACCCCGATGAACACACTTTATGCAGGGATATACGCTGATTTTGACATCGGGAATGCCACGCTCAACAAGAGCAATACAGACCTGGTTGCAAAAATGGGTTACAGCTACCATACCGATCCGGGAGGACTTTATGCAGGCATTAAAGTGCTCACACCCGGACCATTCAACCATTTTGCAACCGATAATGACGGAACCAACGGTGGAATCAGCAATTACGACGGATACACAAGCCTGGAAAAATACCTGACACTTTCAACCAGTCATCTGACTGCGGGCGGTTCCGGAGTGGGAAACGATGTAAGCAACATTGTAAGCACAGGTCCATTTTCGCTTAACCCTGGAGATTCGGTAGTTACAGCATTTGCATTGATAGCAGGCACGGACCTGAACGACCTGATCAACCATTCTGCAAATGCACAGATAAAATATAATTCAGCAGTTGGTATCGTGGAAAGTGGCATCCTTGCAGGTTTCCGGGTATCCCGTGTTTTTCCGAACCCTGCTGCTGAAACAACAACACTTACCGTATATGCAGATGCAGGCAGTAACATTACAGTGCGAATTACCGATATGCTCGGCAGAACTTCTGCCACATCTGAACATCACATCAGCAAAGGTATCAACAGGATCAGCATTCAAACCGTAGGACTTGAAAACGGGATTTACCTGTGCATCATATCGGACGGGAATAAAACACTTTTAGAAAAGTTCGCAGTTCAGCATTAATGATCTATCATACAAAAGATGCAATTGCCGTTAAAACAGGAGAAGGTCATACGCCTTATCTCATAATATGGCGCATCATTGGCCCTGAATGGATTTCATTTCCCGGATCTTTATATTACTTTTGTTGCCACAGAATTGAAAATTTTATAAGGAAAAATTCATCTCAAAAAGTTCAGATCATATGAGTTTAAAAGGAATAATGTCGATTGCAGGAATGAGCGGCCTGTACAAACTGGTTGCCCAGACAAAAGCCGGCTTTGTGGTTGAATCCCTCACCGATAAAAAAAGATATCCGGTGAACGCTACCCAGAAAATCAGCATGCTTGAAGATATAAGTGTATTCACCAAAGGTGGTGACATGCCGTTGAAGGAGATCTTACTAAAGATGAAGGAACACGATAAGGTGGCCTCTGCTATTGATCCCAAGGGATCTCCGGATGAACTGAAAAAATTTTTCAAACAGGTCATACCCGACTTCGATGAGGAAAAAGTGTATGCATCTGATATCAAGAAAATGGTTTCATGGTACCAGCTTGTAAAAGACCTGGTTGACAAGGAAGAGGAAAAAGAAGAAAAAGATGAAACCGCTGAAGCTGCTCTCACCGCCACCTCCAGCCGTGAACACCATGCCCATATAACGCCCGATCATCAGAAAGTTAAAGCATCTGACAAAAAAGTAAGCAGCGTGAAAACCAGAAAGAAAGTATAACACAGGACGCCACATTTTTATTTATGGAAACACAAAACGCTGAACCCGCAGTTAAAAAAAACAGGAAATTCTTACCGCGGGAATTCAGTTTGAATACATGGGAAGACATCCTTCCTTTTTATGAGAACCTGCTTTCACGTCCTTATGAATCACTTGAAATCCAGATGAGCTGGCTTGCCGACCGGAGCGAGCTTGAATCACTGATACAGGAAGACTTTGCCTGGAGGTATATCCGGCAGAGCTGTGAGACCAACAACAAGGCTTTCAGTGACAGTTACAATTATTTTGTTTTCGAAATTGAGCCTAAGATATCCCCATTCAACAATAAACTGAACCTGAAGCTGCTTGCCAGCCCTTTCCTTGAATTGCTGATTGCAGGTGATTATAAAAATTACATCAGGAATGTAAAAACACAGGTTGAGCTTTACCGGGAAAAGAACATTCCGCTGTTTGCGGAGATGCAGCAAAAAGAGCAGGATTACTCAACAATTGCCGGGGCGATGAGCATCACCATTGATGGGAAGGAAATGACGCTGCAGCAGGCTGCCAACATTTTAAAGGATCCCGACAGGGAAAAACGCAAAGATATTTTTCAGCGGATCGTTGAAGAAAGGATAAAATATGCCGGCCGCCTGGATGAATTGTTCGACCAGCTTATCAGCCTCCGGCACCGGATTGCCGTGAACGCGGGGTTCAACAATTACCGCGATTACATGTTTGCCGCAATGGGACGGTTCGATTATACAGCCCAGGATTGCCTGGATCTTCACCAGTCGATTGCAAGGGAAGTGGTACCGGTATGCGACCAGCTTGACCTGCAGCGTAAAAACGAGCTTGGCTACGATGTGCTGAGGCCGTTTGACACAGAGGTGGATCCTGCCGGAAAGCCTGCACTGAAACCATTTTCAGACGGCAAAGACCTGATGCAGAAGACCATCACCTGCTTCAAGGAGATTGACCCCTTCCTCGGTTCATGCATGGAAATGCTACGCGACCTCAAGCATGTCGACCTTGAATCAAGGCTTGGAAAGGCTCCCGGAGGATATAACTACCCCCTATACGAAACCGGAGTTCCATTTGTGTTCATGAATTCTGCAAATTCGTTACGCGACCTTGTAACGATCGTCCACGAAGGAGGCCATGCTGTTCATTCGATTGTAACCCGCGACCTTGAATACGTAGACTTTAAAAGCTGTCCGTCGGAAGTAGCAGAGCTTGCTTCTATGTCGATGGAGCTTATCTCGATGGAACACTGGCACATTTTCTTTGAAAACCGTGACGACCTGGTGCGGGCCAAACGCCAACACCTTGAAAAGCTGATCGCAGCATTGCCCTGGATTGCCACGGTTGACAAGTTCCAGCACTGGCTCTATACCAACCCTTCACATACAAGTGAGGAAAGAAAGAAAATGTGGGTGAACATGTACTGTGAATTTTCAGGAAGTGTGGTCGACTGGTCCGGCATGGAGGAAATCATGGATTACCTCTGGCAGCGACAGCTCCATCTTTACCAGGTTCCGTTTTATTACATCGAATATGCGATGGCTCAGCTCGGGGCAATTGCCGTATGGCGCAATTACAAAACTGATCCTCAAAAAGCACTGAAAGATTACATAAACGCACTGAAGCTGGGATATACGCGTTCAATAGGCAATATTTATGAAGTAGCCGGCATCAGGTTCGATTTTTCACAGGCATATATCAGGGAACTCTGCCTTTTTGTTAAATCAGAGGTTGATCAGCTGGCCTGAAATTGTAACATTTTCAAGCAAATTTCGATTAATAGCGTATAATAATTATATTTATACGGTATTGCATGAATATGGATTAACAAGATATTCAGGCATTCTTAAAAAATATGGCATCAGCAGCAAGCTTTTCTGAAATTATTGAGTCACGGAAGAAAATTGCCGCGTACGAAGTTTATTATTACAGGCTGATATGGCTCCTTTTCGCAGCCACTTATGTACTTACATATCACTTTAGCTTTCTTAACACTACTGCTTCGAGGGAATTCATTATCAACCGCGACCTTTTTGCGCTGATCCCTGTAACGCTCATTATTGCCTCGTTTGTCATACCGTCTGTGCGAAAGTACATCCGTGTGTTCAGCTTTGGATTTTTTCTGGCAGCAACGCTGTATATGATGGGATATTTTTACATAAATGATTTCAGGAGCCACTATGAAATCATCATCCTCACACTGATCCTTTTCAGCAACCTGCACTTCAATACGGTATTGCAGATCGTACTGTATAACGTGATCGTGCTTGCCGTAATGGAAGGCATGTTCCTTGCCGGCTCCGCATCCGAGCACACAAATCCTGTTTGGGCGCTATTGCTGGTGCTGGCTGTAATGCTCATCTGCATATCATACCAGATTTACCGGATACGTTTTATGGATGCAGTGCTTGAAAGGGAAAAGCTTCTAAGCACAGTGTTTAACGATTCCCCTGACCCGTGGCTGATCACAAACGCCACCACCCTTGCAACAGTTGAGCTAAATGAAAAAGCAAAAGATCAGCTTCACTTCTCCAGAAAAGACAAGCCAGGTAATCTGCTTCTGACCGGCCTTTTCCGAAATGATGTGATCAGTCCGAACCCAGAAGCATTCTTTGCGGAAGTTGAGAACGGCATCTGGATGAACAGGGAAATGGAACTTATGGACCTGGCCGGAAATAGCTTCTGGGCATCCGTATCTGTGAGCCTGCTCGGCGGAAAGGACAAGCTGGTATTTGTGAGGTTCTCAAACATCGAGGAGCGCCGCAACAAACGACTGCTGAAGGAAGCAGCGGACCAGCAATACAGGGAATACCTTGAACATATAGGGGAAGGTGTTATTATTACGGATGAAAAAGGCGAGATCCGGATCATGAACCAGCGTGTCGCTGAAATGCTCAACATCAGCCTTACCGACCTTTTTACATCTGACGCAATAACCAACATACTGCAGGATAACCTTCTGATAAGCATTCCGCCAGGCAGCAATCCAGGCGATTATAAAAGTGTGGAAATAAGGGAAAGAAAGCTTGCGAGCAGCAACGGCGAAGCACACTGGATACGGATGTCTGGAACCGTCATCAAAAACAACGTCGACCAGGATTATGAATATCTATGGGTGCTTACGGACATTTCCGCCTACAAGAAAAAAGAAGAAGCGCTTACAGAGAGCGAGGAAGGGTTCAGGAAAATTTTTGACGAAGCACAGTTCGGAATGGCCATCATCGGGGTCGATCATAAAATCCTGCGCGTCAACAATGCATTCTGTGATATTGTGGAATACAGCCGAGACGACCTGCGAATACTAACCCTGAACGACATCACACACCCCGATGACATCATCAGGAAAACCGACCCGATCGAGCTGCTGGTACGCGGTAATATCCCGCACGATAAAAAAGAAAAAAGGTTTATCTGTAAAGGCGGGCCTACTGTCTGGACAAATTTTACAGCCTCTGCAATACGCAATAAAAACGGCGCGCTGGTTTATGTGATCGCCATGATTGAAGACATCAGCAAACGCAAGCTGATGGAAAATGCATTGCTGGAAGGCAAAGCCAACCTGAATTCGGTTATTGAAAATACCTATGATTCTATTTTTGCCGTCGACCTGTCGCACCGTGTGACAGTAGTTAACAGTATTTTCCGACAACGATTTTTCGAGACATATGGGATTAAGCTGTCGATCGGCGATTTCCTGATCAATGAGCTCAACGAAGAAGCAAGAATGATATGGCTTGAGCGGTTTAATAAAGTCATAAAGGGAGAACACCTTCAGATAGAGGAAGCTTTCACAGCCACCGACGGGTCGGTGAAAACGCTTGAAGTCTCCCTGAATCCGATCGTGCTGGAAAACGGAGGTATTTCCGGAGTGTCTTATTTCTCGAGAGATATAACAGAAAGGGCGCGGTATGAAAAAGAAATCATCAAGGCGAAAGAAATAGCGGAAGCTGCAACAGGAGCCAAGTCACAGTTCCTGGCAACCATGAGCCATGAGATCAGGACACCGCTTAACGGACTAATCGGAATGTCGGAGCTGCTAAAAACCACCCAGCTGGATCAGAAGCAGCATGAATATGTGGATACGATCCAGCTCAGCGGTGAAGCACTGCTTCATATCATAAACGACATTCTGGACTATTCGAAGATCGAATCAGACATGATGGAGCTTGAAGAAAAACCTTTTGAACTCAAGCGGGTTGTCGAGGAAACTTTCGATATACTATATTACCGAGCGCTGGAAAAAAACATAGAGCTCCTGTATAACATAGAGCAGGAAATATCCCCGGTCATTTCAGGTGACAAAACACGTTTGAGGCAGATCCTCGTTAACCTTGTTGGCAATGCCATCAAGTTCACCAGCTCGGGTAATATCACTGTGAGTGTAACCAAGGTTTTCCAGAAGGACCAGTATGTGGAGCTGCAGTTTTCAGTTAAGGACACCGGTATCGGCATAGCGCCTGAGCAGATCGACCGACTGTTCAAGGCATTTTCCCAGGCTGATGTTTCAACCGCAAGAAAATATGGCGGCACCGGGCTCGGACTGGTGATAAGCTCCAAGCTTGTCAACCTCATGAACGGGAAAATATGGGTTAAAAGCAAGCTGGGAGAAGGTTCTACATTTTATTTCACCATACGCAGCAAGGCAGCTCCTTCAGAACCTGTGCGCTACCTGCGCAACGGCCGGGCTGGGCTGAACGGCAAACGCGTGCTGGCACTGGCATTCGAGGGAGTTCCTGCCGATCAGCTAAAGAGGAATTTTGAGGACTGGGAAATGTCCTATGTATTGGTAAACTCAATGGAAGACCTGAGGAAAGAACTGAAATCCCTGATTCCATTCGACCTTGTCATGGTGGATGCAGGCTATCCGGGAATTGAAACCAGCAACATTTCAGCTGTTCTGAAAGACGAAGCCGATTATCATTTACCGGTATTGTTATATAATGCTGCTGTGCCTGATACCGACGACATTCAATACCATGGGAGTAATCTCCCGGTAATGGTACCAAAATACAGCGGTCAAAACCGGCTTTTAACCGGCATCACACAAGCCCTTAACACCAGGGAACCTGAAAAGAGCTTCGAATCAAATGGGCATATTGCCAGGCTCGATAAGGACCTTGCTTTGCGAATTCCCGTAAAAATACTGGTTGCCGAAGACAACATGATCAACCAGACATTGTGCAATATCATACTTCAGCAGCTGGGTTACCAGCCTGACATTGTCGGCAATGGCCTTGAAGTGCTGGAAAAGCTGAATTCATCGAACTATGATATCATATTCATGGATGTTCAGATGCCAAACATGGACGGACTGGAAGCCACACGTGAAATTGTAAAAACCACGGATGTTTTATCCAGGCCGAAAATTATAGCCATGACAGCTTTTGCCCTTGAAGGTGACAAGGACAAATGCATCGAGGCTGGTATGAATGATTATATTTCCAAGCCGATCAAGATTGAGGAAATTCAGCAGATGATAGAAAAGTGGGGCATGGATAAAAAGTTAAAAAAAACAAGCATGAAGCCCAACCCTGTTGTTCAACCCGCCAATGCAGCGCCAGAACTTGAGCTGATGGATCAGAATGCCATCGACCGGTTAAAAGACATCAACCAGAAGGTTGACCCTGCTTTTTTAAGCCAGGTGATCACTATGTTTACCAGCCAGGCACCTGCAATGATCGAAGAGATCCTCCAGGCAGAGCAAAAAGGTGATCTTACCAGGATGTCACAGACTGCCCACAAGCTGAAAGGATCCTGCCTGAACCTCGGGGCAAAACAGCTTGCCGAGCTATGCAAACAGATTGAAATAAACAGCAAAGGCAATTCCGTGTCGAAACTACCCCCGCTTACATCAGCATTGAAAGAAGTTTACTCGGAAACCGAGAATGCACTGAAAAAAATCGCTACGGTATAGTTACTTCACCGGCATGACGGCCTGTCGCTTGGTAATCTCAATGATCACCTCCTCATAAATTTTATCCATCAGCTCCGGCTTGTCGGAATAAAATTTAAAGCTGTCCCTGAAAACTTTTTCAGAGATCTTATGCTTTGAAAATATAAACTGGTAGTAAGCAGGTGCCTTATTATCAGTAAAATCACCATTGCTGTTCCGGTACATCATGGCAGCTTCCGTTATCTGTACATCGGCCATAACCAATACCATTTTTTCCACTGGCAGTACTCCATCCGGAATCTCAACCTTGTCTGAAGCACATGAAAACATGCAGAAGGAAATCAAAATACAAACAGAAAAATATTTCATTTTTGAACGGTATTATTTTTTTTATTTGGCATAAAATTTCAGGCGTTGTCCACGTGACTGATCGATGATCCGGCCATCAAAGTAAACTGGCTCCCCATTCACAAAAGTATGTGTTATGGTTGAATGAAATGAAAATCCATCGAAGGGCGACCAGCCACATTTTGAAAGAATGTTTATTTTGTCAACCTGGTAGGTTTTGCCGATATCTGCCAGTACAAGATCTGCAAAATATCCTTCCCGGATATAGCCCCTGTTTTCAACCCGGAAACACACTGCCGGTGCATGACACATTTTTTCCACAATTTTTTCAAGCGAAATTTTTTTCATGTGGTAGAGCTCCAGCATCACGAGCAGGCTATGCTGTACAAGCGGGCCTCCCGATGGTGCATCTGCATATGGCATTTGCTTTTCGGCCAGGGTATGCGGTGCATGGTCAGTTGCTATGATGTCAATGTGATTGTCCAGCACACCTTGCAGGATTGCATCCCGGTCGTTTCCGGATTTAATCGCCGGGTTCCATTTGATCAGGTTGCCAAGACGTTCATAATCCTCATCGCTGAACCACAAATGATGAACACAGGACTCTGCCGTAATCTTTTTATCGCGGAGATTAAGCGTGTTTTCGAACAGCGATATCTCGCGGGCTGTTGAAATATGCAAAACATGAAGCCGGGTGCCGTGCTTCCGGGCAAGACCAACAGCAAAGGAAGACGATTTGTAACAGGCTTCTGCATTCCTGATCAACGGGTGATGCTTAGCTGAAAGATCCTTCCCGAATTTATCTTTGTACTCCTGAAGGTTTTTCCTGATCATTTGCTCATCCTCGCAATGTGTTGCAATAAGCATTGGGGACGAAGAAAAAATTTCTTCCAGTGTCTTTTCATTATCAACCAGCATATCCCCTGTCGAAGATCCCATGAAAATTTTTATTCCGCAGACGCTCGCCGGATTTGTCTTTAAAACTTCACCGATGTTGTTATTGGAAGCTCCCATGAAAAAGGAAAAGTTGGCAAGCGATGTTTCTGATGCGATGGCATACTTCTGTTCCAGCAGTTCCTGTGTAAGCGTGTTCGGAACCGTATTGGGCATTTCCATGAAAGAGGTGACCCCTCCGGCAACTGCTGCCCGCGATTCTGAAAAAATGGTTCCTTTATGAGTTAGACCGGGCTCACGGAAATGCACCTGGTCATCAATAAGTCCCGGGAAAAGATGAAGCCCTTCTGCGTCAATCTCATCTGCCGCTCCGCTAACCTGTATGCCTCCTGATACCCTGCTGATGATGCCGTTTTCGACAAGAACATCACACGGGAATATTTTTCCTTCGTTTACAACGGTTGCATTCCTGATCAGCAGTGGCTTCATTGAGAAGTGAATTTATTAAACAGGTCCTCCTACCATTTTTTCCGGCTTCACCCACTCGTCAAATTCTTCCGCCGTAACATATTTAAGGTCGACAGCCGTCTGCTTCAGCGTTTTTCCCTGTTTGTGCGCAGTCTGTGCAATTTCGGCAGCCTTGTAATAACCTATCTTCGTATTCAGGGCGGTGACAAGCATCAGCGAATTTTCAAGATGTGCC
>Ga0190272_10001712_pt1 | contig 10502 bp, 7 predicted proteins | sample Popmic504T_FD_133746 | JGI IMG/M metagenome (GOLD analysis project Ga0190272, IMG submission 133746) | Populus adjacent soil microbial communities from riparian zone of Shoshone River, Wyoming, USA - 504 T | ecosystem: Environmental > Terrestrial > Soil > Riparian zone | place: USA: Wyoming...
GCCCGCGTCGGGATCAGCTCGTTGGCGACGAGCACCGCTCCCCCGGCTTTCGCCTCCGCCGCGAGCAGCGCCGCCTTGCCGCCCGGGCCCGCACAGAGGTCGAGCCAGCGCTCCCCCGCGACGATCGGCCGCGCCCGGCTCAGACTCAGCGCCGCGAGTTGCGAACCCTCGTCCTGCACGCGCGCCCGGCCGCTCGCGACCACGGGATTGCCAGCCGGGTCACCGCCCGAGGACCGGGCTCCGACCGGCGAGACGCCGCCCGGCTCGCCGACCTCGGCCACGGTGGCCAGGCCCGGCAGTGCGACCAGGCTGACCACCGGCGCCTCGTTGTCGGCGGCGAGCAGCTGCTCGAGCTCGTCGGCGCGGCCCTCGACAGCGAGAGCGGCGCGGAAGGCTGCGACGACCCAGTCCGGGTGCGCGTACTCGACGCCGAGCCGCTCGTCGCCGCTGAGACCCTCCAGGGCCCGATCGCGCCACTCCTCCGGAGTCGATCGCGTGATGGTGCGCAGCACGCCGTTGGCGAAGCCCTTCGCCGAACCCTTGCCTGCCGAGGCGACGAGCGCGACCGACTCCCCGACTGCGGCGTGCGGCGCGATCCGCATGGCCAGCAGCTGGTGCACCCCGAGCCGCAATGCGTCGAGAACCTCGGGATCGAGGCGAGCCAGCGGCCGGTCGATCACCAGGGAGAGCACACGGTCGTAGTAGCCGCGCCGTCGCAGCGTGCCGTAGGCCAGTTCGGTCGCGAGCCCCGCATCGGCCGGCGCGAGCCGCGCCTCCGCGAGCAGCGACGGAAGCAGCAGGTTCGCGTAGGCGTCGTCCTCCCGCACGGCACGCAGCACCTCGTAGGCGACCCGTCGTGCGGGCTGCACGCGGGGAGCGGCGCGATCGGGGGCGGGGGTCGACGGCGTCATCGAGCGACGACCGCAGAGCCGTCGAGGCCACGCCACCAGTCGGCGGCGGGCATGGCGCGCTTGCCGGCGGGCTGAACCTCGAGCAACTCGAGCGGCACGGTTCCGGTGCCGACGTACACGCGTCCCCCGCGCTCCTCGATGCGGCCGGGCTCCAGCCGCGGCACGTCGTGGGCGATGGATGCCACATGCACCTTGAGCCGGCCGTCGTCGACCATCGTGAACGCGCCTGGCTCGGGAGTGACGCCGCGCACCCGCGCGTCGACCTCCACAGCATCCTGCGTCCAGTCGAGCCGGCCGTCCTCGAGCATCAGCTTCGGAGCCGAGGTCGGCTCGCCGGTCTGCGGGGTCGCCACCGCGGTTCCGTCCGCCAGTTGGTCGACCACGCGCGCGAGAAGACCCGCCCCGGATGCGGCGAGCGAGTCGAGCAGGTGCCCGGCGGTCTGATTGCGCCCGATCGGCCTCGATTCCATGGCGAAGACGTCCCCGGCGTCGAGGTCGGGAACGAGCTGGAAGACGGACGCGCCGGTCTCCTGGTCGCCTGCGATGATGGCGCGCTGGACGGGCGCGGCTCCGCGCCACCGCGGCAGGAGGGAGAAGTGCAGGTTGACCCACCCCAGCCGCGGAGCGCTGAGCAGCGGCTCACGCACGAGTCCGCCGTAGGCGACGATCACCCCGAGATCGGCGGCCAGCGCGACGAGGTCGTCGGCGACGGGGCCGAGGCGGTTGGCGCGCACCACAGGGATGCCGGCCGCCTCGGCCTCGACGGCCACGGGCGTCGGGGTCATGACCTTCTTGCGGCCCTGCCGTGAGTCCTCGCGGGTCACGACGGCGACCACGTCGTGCGGCCCCGCGATCAGGGCGCGCAGGCTCGGGACCGCGGCGGCGGGACTTCCCGCGAAGACGATCCGAAGAGGAGGCACGGTGTCGATTCTGTCAAACGACACCTTCGGCTCCCGCCGTCACTCCTCGAACGGCTCCGGGTCGTCGAAACGCGCACGCAGCGGAAGCGGCTGACGGCCACGACGTGGCGCCCCGGGCACCGGCTTGCGCCGCGTGGTCGCCTGCCGGACGATCTCGGACCGCACGGCCCCGGCAACCTCTGCCCCGTGCGCGTAGTCGAACCGGACGATCGCCCGCGCGCGGCCTTCGGTCTCGGTCGTGCCGAGCGCCTCCGCAGCGGGAGGGAGGGCTCGGATTGCGGACTCGACCGCATCCGGAGCGCCCTGGAGCGTTGCCGTGCGCACCGAGGGCGGAAAACGGAGGGCGCGTCGGTCGGTGAGCTCCCCGCGGGCGTAATCGGGCTGCGACCAGGTGGCCAGCGCCGACGCCACGGCGCCCCCGACGCCGACCAGCACGACCGTCGCATCGTCTGCAGCCAGCGAGGCGGCATCCGACCACCAGCGGAGGACGTCCTCACCGACGCGCAGGCTCTCGCGTGCGACCATCCGCTCACCGTCGAGCAGGAGGACGGCGCGGTAGCCGCCGGCCGCGAGCGGTTCGGCGCCCCGTGTCGCTATGACCAGCGCGGGGCGGCTGTCGATGTCGAGCAGCGGACGATCCCCGTCGGAGACGACGACCTTGACGCCGGGGAACGCGCGCCCGAGATCCTCGGCCGTGCGACGGGTTCCCGCACCTGCCGTTCGGAGCTTCGTGCCCGAGCAGTTCGAGCAGCGCCAGGCGCCCTCGATGGCACCGCACCATGTGCAGCTCGGCGGCGCCCCGGATCGGCGCTGCCGCAGCGGTCCGCCACAGCGCCGGCAGCGCGCCGCCTCCCCGCAGTCGGCACAGCGCAAGCCGGGCGCGTACCCCGGACGCCCCACCTGCACGAGCACCGGGCCGGTCTTCACGGCCTCGGTCGCGGTGCGCCAGGCGATCGACGGGATCCGGGCCTGGGCTGCGAGCCGATCGTCGGCGGTCGTGTTCGCGGTCGCCACCACCCGAGGATGACGCGGCCTCGCGGGTGCGAGCTGCTCGAACCAGCCGACCTCGACGAGGCGCTCCACGTCGGTCGTGCGGGTGTGCCCGGCGATCACCAGAGCGCCGCCCTGCTGCTCCTGGCGGATGAGCGCGGCATCGCGCACATGGACGTACGGGCTGAGCGGCTCGGCGAGCAGCGGATCGCCGTCGTTCCAGATAGCGACGAGTCCCAGGCGTTCCGCGGGAGCGTAGATCGCGGAGCGGGTGCCCAGGATGACCTGCGGCGACGACGCCGCGCGAAGCAGGGCACGGTAGCGGTCGGGGTTCGGCTGACGCGCGTCCCAGCGGGCGATGGCCTCAGGGGGCAGCACCTCTGCGAGAGCGGCCGCCAGCTGATCCTGGTCGCGATAGTCGGGGACGATCAGGATCGCGGTCGACCCGGAGGCCAGGGTCCGCGCAGCGGCGGAGGCCAGGGTGATCGCCCAGCGACCGGTCCATGGCCCGCTGGGTAGTCGTGCCACGCCCGGCTCGACGGAGAGCGCCACGCGTCGCCCGGCGTCGATCGCCTCCTCGACCGCACCCGGCGCGTACCCGCTGGGCGCCGGGATCGCGAACTCCGGCAGCAGAGCCGGCTCACCGGCGGCGAGCCAGGCCTTCTCGACCCGTACCTGCCGCGTCGGGATCGCGAGCCGCAGGACGTCGTTCGCCGAGCCTGCGGCACGGTCCGCGACCGCCCGCGCGAGTCGCCAGACCTCGGGACGCAGCACCGGGATCGGCGAGACGAGCGCCTCGATGTCGCTCAGCGGGCCGGGGTAGTCCTGCTGCGATCCCAGCTCGATGACGAACCCCGTCGCCAGCCGGCCGGCACTGCGCAACGGCACAGAGACCCGGACGCCCGGGACGACGCCGGCCATCCCATCCGGGACCCGGTAGTCGAGCAGCCTGTCGAGCTGCGGCAGCGACGAATCGACCAGCACACGGGCGATGGACGCCGCCGGCATGCCTAGAGCCCGGCGGCCGACCGGAGCGCGTCGACGCGATCGGTGCGCTCCCAGGTGAAGTCGGGCAGCTCTCTGCCGAAGTGTCCGTAGGTGGCCGTCGCGGCGTAGATGGGCCGGAGCAGGTCGAGATCGCGGATGATCGCGGCCGGACGCAGGTCGAACACCTCGCGGATGGCGTCGATGATCCGCCCCTCGGGCACCGTCGCGGTGCCGAAGGTCTCGACGTAGAGGCCGACCGGCGAGGCGGTGCCGATCGCATAGGCCACCTGCACCTCGAGGCGATCGGCGAGACCCGCGGCGACCGCGTTCTTCGCGACCCAGCGCATCGCGTACGCGGCCGATCGGTCGACCTTCGACGGATCCTTGCCGCTGAATGCGCCGCCGCCGTGCCGTGCGGCGCCGCCGTAGGTGTCCACGATGATCTTGCGCCCGGTGAGCCCCGCGTCGCCCTGCGGCCCGCCGATCTCGAACCGGCCGGTCGGGTTGATGAGGAGCCGCACGTCGGCCGACGGCAGATCGATCCGCTCGAGGACGGGCCGGATCACGATCCGCTCCACCTCTGCCCGGAGGTCGGCGGTCGAGATCTTCGGCGAATGCTGCGTCGACACGACGACCGTCTCGACGCTGCTGGGTGTAGTGCCGTCGTAGCCGATGGTGACCTGGGTCTTGCCATCGGGTCGCAGCCAATCGACCTCGCGGGCGTGCCGTGCCTCGGCGAGGCGCTCCGACATCCGGTGTGCAAGCCAGATGGGCAGGGGCATGAGCTCGGGCGTCTCATGGGTCGCGTAGCCGAACATGATGCCCTGGTCGCCCGCGCCCTGATGGTCCAGCGGATCGGCGGACGAGCCCTCGCGCGATTCGAACGCGTCGTCGACCCCCTGGGCGATGTCGGGCGACTGCGCGCCGATCGAGATGGACACGCCGCAGGAGCGGCCGTCGAACCACACGTCGGACGAGTCGTACCCGATATCGGTGATGCGCTTGCGGACGATGCCGGGGATATCGACGTAGGCGGTGGTCGTGACCTCGCCGGCGACGTGGACGAGGCCCGTCGTGACCAGTGTCTCGACGGCGACTCGCGCGTCGCGGTCCTCCGCGAGGAGCGCGTCGAGGATCGAGTCGCTGATCTGGTCGCAGATCTTGTCAGGATGCCCCTCGGTCACCGATTCGGAGGTGAACAGACGGAGGGAATCAGACACGTGGGCCTTCACTTGGAGACGATCAGCGGATGACGTCGAGGATACGGTCGGCAACCGACGCCTTCGTCCCCTCGGCCTCGGCCACTATAGCCCCGGGTGCATCGAGCACGATGATCGCGTTACGGTCCGTGGCGAAACCTTCGGTCCATCCCACCCTGTTGACGACGAGGAAATCGACGCCCTTGCGCTTGGCCTTCGCGCGCCCGAGCTCGATCAGGGCATCCCGGTCGGTCTCGGTCTCCGCTGCGAAGCCGACGACCACCTGCCCCTTGCGCCGGGCCGCCGTCAGCTCCTTCAGGATGTCGGGGTTCTTGACCAGATGCAGGTCGAGCGTGTCGCCCTGCTTCTCTTTCTTGATCTTCGCGTCGGCGATGGCATCCGGGCGGTAGTCGGCCACCGCCGCAGCCATGATCACGGTGTCGGCCTGCCCGGCGGCCAGGAGCGTCGCCTCCTGCAATTCGGCCGTCGTCGAGACGTGCACGACCTCGACCCCGGTCACCCCGTCAGCCGCGAGCACTCCGTCGTCGATGTTCGCCACGACGAGCGTGACGTCGGCCCCACGGGCCGCGGCCGCGCGGGCGAGCGCCACGCCCTGCTTGCCGCTCGACCGATTGCCGATGAACCGCACCGGATCGAGTGGCTCGCGGGTGCCGCCTGCCGTGATCAGGATGTGGCGGCCGGCCAGGTCGCGCGGGCCGGCGACCGGGGCGTCTAAAAGGCGCAGAGCGGCGGCCACAATATCGGCCGGCTCCGCCATGCGACCCGGCCCCGAGTCGGACCCGGTGAGCTGGCCGCTCGCCGGCCCCACGATGTGGGCCCCACGCTCGACCAGCAGCCGCACGTTCTCGACCGTGGCCGGGTGCTGCCACATCTCGGTGTGCATCGCCGGGGCGAGCACGAGCGGCGCCTTCGACGCGAGCACCGTGTTGCCGAGAAGGTCGTCGGCCAGCCCGGTGGCGAGCTTCGCGAGCGTGTGAGCGGTCGCGGGCGCGATGACGATGAGCTCGGCGCGCTGGCCCATCGCGACGTGGCGCACCTCGGCGACCCCTTCGTAGAGGTCGGAGTGCACCGGATTGCGGCTGATCGCCTCGAGCGTCGGTCGTCCCACGAAGCGCAGGGCGGCATCCGTGGCGACGACGTGGACGTCATGGCCCTCGAGGACGAGCGCCCTGACGACGGCGACGGCCTTGTACGCGGCGATGCCGCCGGTGATGCCGACGACGATGTTCACAGCGATGTAGCCCGACGCTCTAAACCGAGTTGACGGGTGCTAGGGAGCCACGGGCTCGTCGAGGGGCTTCAGGACGAGCTTGTCTTCGTTGATCTCGTGGAGCGCGACCGACAGCGGCTTGTCGTCGATCGTCGAGTCGACGAGCGGTCCGACGTTGTCGAACAGCGAACCCTCGTGCAGGTCGGCGTAGTAGTCGTTGATCTGACGAGCGCGCTTGGAGGCGAAGATCACCAGCTGGTACTTCGAGTCCACCTTCGAGAGCAGGTCGTCGATCGGCGGGTCGATGATGCCGGAGTTCTTGTCGGCCATTTGGTTTCCTTTTCTGGGATGTCTGCGTGCAGGGCGGTCGAACGCTGGGCGATCAGTCGCCGGGCACTGCGAGCAATTCTACGACCTCTTGCGCTGCCTGGCCGACTTCGTGGTTGACCACCTTCACATCGAACTCGTCCTGGGCCCGTAGCTCGATGCGCGCGGTCGCCAGCCTGCGGGCCTGTTCGACCGAATCCTCGGTGCCCCGTCCGACGAGCCGGCGGACCAGTTCCTCCCAGGTCGGGGGCAGCAGGAACACCAGCAGCGCCCCCGGCATGGCCGCCCGGACCGCCCGTGCGCCCTGCAGGTCGATCTCCAGCAGAACGCTCTTCCCCTGGGCCAGAGCGGCATCGATCGGCGGCCGCGGTGTGCCGTAGCGGTAGGCGTTGTGCACGGTCGCGTACTCGAGGAATTCGCCCCGCTCGATCATGTCGTCGAACTGGGCGTCGGACATGAAGTAGTAGTGCTCCCCGTCCACCTCGCCGACTCGCGGGGGCCGCGTCGTGGCCGAGATGCTGAGCGACACGCCCGGGTAGTTCTCGCGGATGTGGCGCGACACGGTGCCCTTGCCCACGGCCGTCGGCCCGGCGAGCACGACCAGCCGGCTCTTCGTGCGGGTGCCGCCCTCGCGCTGGATCAAGTACTCGCGCAGCTTGTCGCGCTGCCGGATGCCGAGGCCGCCGACGCGCTTGGACGTCGCGATCCCGAGGTGCTCCATGACGCGATCGGCACGGGTCGGACCGAGGCTCGGGATGCTCATGAGCAGTTCGCGGACCCGGAGCGTCGACTCCGGGGCGTTCTGCTCCCCCGCCCAGGCCGCCTCGGCGACCTCGAGCGCACGGCGCTCGCGGGTCGCGATCGAGGCCTTCACAGCCGCGCGGCCACGGCGCGCGGCGACGGCCGCACGGGCTGCGGCGACCCTGTCGACATCGGGAGGCGTCTGGTGTTTCATATCGCCACCTCCTCGCTCGCTCGACGCACCGCTTCTGCCAGTCCATCCGGCCCGGCTCCGAGAACGCTCCGAGAGACGGTCACCACGGTGTGGGTGGACGCTACCCCGAACAGGCGCGCCACGTCAGAGATCTCCGCACCCTGGGCTCCGAAACCGGGCGCCAGGATGGGGATCCCCGCCAGGTGCCCGGGCTCGATCCCGTAGTCGGACAATCGCACCGTGGCACCGAGGACCACTCCGATCGAGCCGAGGCCGGGTGCCGGGCCGTTCCGTTCGCGCACATCCGCGACGACCCCGGCGGCCACGCTGCGGCCGTCGGCGCGGCGCGCCTGCTGCGTTGCGGCACCTTCCGGGTTCGATGTGGCGGCGAGCACGAAGACGCCTTTGCCCGACGCGGCGGCTCGCGCGAGCACCCCGTCGAGCGAACCGAGTCCCTGGTAGGCGACCGCGGTCATCGCGTCCGCCTCGAGCGGTGTCCCCGGGGTGAGCCAGGCCTCGCCGTACGCGTCGACGGTCGTGCCCACATCGCCGCGCTTGACGTCGGCGATCACGAGCAACCCGGCCGCGCGGGCCGTCGCCAGCACTCCCTCGAGAGCCGAGTACCCGGCCGCCCCGTGCCGCTCGAAGAACGCCACCTGCGGCTTCAGGATGCCTGCCCGGCCCGCCACCGCATCCACCACCCGGATGCCGAACTCGCGCACACCGGCCGCAGTGTCGGGCAGGCCCCACGCGCCGAGCAGCTGCGGATGGGGGTCGACACCTACGCACAGCCTCCCGGAGACGGAGAAGACCTGCTCGAGGCGGGATCCGAAGTCGCTAGTCACTCTGCGCGAGCCTCCCCGCACGATCGAGCGCGTAGTCCTGGAGGCTGCGCACGTGCACCTCTCCGCGGACGACCTCGAACGCGGCCACGGCCGCGCCGAGCTGCGCGATGGTCGTGAACAGCGGCTTGTCGGCCGCAACCGTCGCGGTGCGGATCTCGAAGCCGTCGGCCCGGGCCTTGCGCCCGGACGGGGTGTTGATCACGACATCGATCTTGCCCGCGTTGATGAGCTCGACGATGGACGGATCCCCGGGGACGACCTCCTGCCCCATGAAGTACTTGCGCACCGACTGCGCGCGGATGCCGTTGCGAGCGAGCACCTCGGCCGTGCCCTCGGTCGCGACGATGTCGAATCCGAGCTGCGACAGTCGCAGGACCGGCAGCACGATCGCCCGCTTGTCGCGGTCGGCGACCGAGACGAACACGGTCCCGGACGTCGGCAGCCCGCCGTAGGCGGCGTCCTGGCTCTTCGCGAACGCCCGCGGGAAGTCCACGTCGATGCCCATCACCTCGCCGGTCGAGCGCATCTCCGGCCCGAGCACCGAGTCGACCACGTTGCCCTCGCGGGTGCGGAAGCGCTTGAACGGCAGCACGGCCTCCTTCACCGAGACCGGCGAGTCGAGCGAGACCCGCGACCCGTCGCTCTCGGGCAGCAGTCCCGCCTCGACGAGCGACCGGATGCTGCGGCCCACCATGAGAAGTGACGCCGCCTTGGCGAGCGGGATCCCGAGGGCCTTCGACACGAACGGAACCGTGCGGGACGCGCGCGGATTCGCCTCGAGCACGTACAGCACGCCGGCGCCGATCGCGAACTGCACGTTGAGCAGGCCGCGGACGCCGATCCCCTCCGCGATCTTGCGCGTGGCGTCGACCACCGCATCCTGGACGTCGCGGCCGAGCGTGACCGGCGGAAGGGTGCACGCCGAGTCGCCGGAGTGGATGCCTGCCTCCTCGATGTGCTCCATGATGCCGCCGACGTAGAGCTCGGCGCCGTCGTAGAGGGCGTCGATGTCGATCTCGAGCGCATCGTCGAGGAACCGGTCGACGAGCAGCGGCGCCCCCGGCCCGATGATGGCGTGCTCGCGCACCCGGTCGAAGTAGTCCTCGAGGCTGGGGGTGTCGTAGACGATCTCCATGCCGCGGCCGCCGAGCACGAAGCTCGGGCGCACCAGCACGGGGTAGCCGATGCTCTCCGCGACCAGCACCGCGCTCGGCGCGTCGGTCGCGGTGCCGTTCTTCGGCGAGATCAGGCCGGCCTGGTCGAGGATGCCGGAGAACAGGCCCCGCTCCTCCGCCAGGTCGATCGCGCTCGGGCTCGTGCCCAGGATCGGGATGCCGGCCGCCTCGAGTCCCTTGGCGAGGCCCAGCGCGGTCTGCCCGCCGAGCTGCACGATGACGCCGAGGACCTCGCCCGACTGCTGCTCGGCGTGGATCACCTCGAGCACGTCCTCGAGGGTGAGCGGCTCGAAGTACAGCCGGTCGCTGGTGTCATAGTCGGTCGACACCGTCTCGGGGTTGCAGTTGATCATGATCGTCTCGAATCCCGCGTCGTGGAGTGAGAAGCTCGCGTGGACGCAGGAGTAGTCGAACTCGACGCCCTGCCCGATGCGGTTCGGCCCGGAGCCCAGGATGACGACCTTCTTCGCGTCGCTCGGGCTCACCTCGGTCTCGAGGTCGTAGCTCGAGTAGTGATACGGGGTGATCGCCGGGAACTCGCCCGCGCACGTGTCGACCGTCTTGAACACCGGTCGGATGCCGAGCTGCCAGCGTGCGTTGCGGATCTCCTGCTCGGTGAGCCCGCGCAGTTGCGCGATCTGGATGTCGGAGAAGCCGTGCTCCTTCGCGAGGCGGAAGAACTCGGCGTCGACCTTCAGCGACGCCGCGATCTCGTCGGCGACCTCGTTGATCAGCACGATCTGGTCGAGGAACCAGGGATCGATCTTCGTGGCCTCGAACGCCTGCGCCACCGTCGCGCCCTTGCGGAGCGCCTGCTGCACCGTGATCATGCGCCCGTCGGTCGGGACCTTCGCCGTCTCGAGCAATTCGGCCTTCGTCCGCGGCTCGTCGCCCCAGTGGAAGCTGCTCCCCCGCTTCTCGAGACTGCGCAAGGCCTTCTGAAGAGCCGTCGAGTAGTTGCGCCCGATCGCCATCGCCTCGCC
>Ga0190272_10001713_pt1 | contig 10502 bp, 12 predicted proteins | sample Popmic504T_FD_133746 | JGI IMG/M metagenome (GOLD analysis project Ga0190272, IMG submission 133746) | Populus adjacent soil microbial communities from riparian zone of Shoshone River, Wyoming, USA - 504 T | ecosystem: Environmental > Terrestrial > Soil > Riparian zone | place: USA: Wyoming...
CGGCTTCGTGCAGCCGAACGCGCCCGGCAACGCCGGCGCCTTCGGGATCACCTTCGCCGACCTGCTCGGCGGTCTGGCGATGCTCGCCGGCCGCTTCGTCCCGCTGGTCGCCGCGCTCGCCGTCGCGGGCGCGTTGGTCGGCAAGCGCGCGGCGCCGCTCGGCCCGGGCAGCTTCCGCACCGACACGCCGACCTTCACGGGGCTGCTCGTCTTCACGATCGTGATCGTCGCGGCGCTGACGTTCTTCCCCGCCTTCCTGCTCGGACCGATCGTCCAGGGCCTGACCGACCAGCTCTTCTGATGCGACGCGACCTGATCTCATCCGCCCTCGCCCTGCTCGTCCTGACGCTGCTGCTCGGCGTCGCCTACCCGCTCGCGACGACCGGCGTCGCCCATCTGCTGTGGCCGAGCAAGGCCGACGGCAGCCAGGTCGAGCGCGACGGCCGGACGGTCGGCTCGCGGCTGATCGGCCAGGACTTCGGCGGCGACCGCCGCTACTTCCAATCGCGGCCATCGGCGACCGGCTACAGCGCCGACGTCACCTACTTCAACAACCTCGGCCCGAACAACCGCGAGCTGAGCGATCAGTTCGCGGACAACCTCGACGGCTACCTGAAGCGCGAGCGGCCGTACGCACCGGGCCTCGGGCGCGCCGACGTTCCCGCCGACGCCGTCCAGGCCTCAGCCTCCGGGGTCGACCCGCACATCTCCCAGGACAACGCGCGCATCCAGGCGCGGCGCGTCGCCGACGTGGGCGGGATCCCCTTCGACCGCGTGCTCGAGCTGGTCGACGAGAGCACCGACGGCCGCGGACTCGGTGTCTTCGGCGAGCCGGGCGTCAACGTCCTCGACCTCAACCTCGCGCTCGACCGGGAGGCGCCACGGTGAACGGGTCGCAGAGCCTCTTCGGCGCGGGGGCGTTGCGGCGCGCCCTGGTCGACAGCCTGGTCAAGCTCGACCCGCGCGTGCAGGTCCGCAACCCGGTGATGCTGGTCGTGGAGATCGGCGCGGCGATCACGACCGTCGGCTGGGCCAAGCAGGCGCTCGGCGGCGCTCCGCTGGGCGGTGGCCACGAGCCGGCCTGGTTCACCTTCACCGTCACGATCTGGCTGTGGCTGACGGTCGTCTTCGCCAACCTCGCCGAGGCGCTGGCCGAGGGTCGCGGCAAGGCGCAGGCGGCGGCGCTGCGCGCGCTGCGCACCGAAACCGTCGCGCGCCTGCGCGACGGGGGCGAGAAGAGCGCGTCCGAGCTGCGCCGCGGCGACGTGGTCGTGATCGAGGCCGGCGAGGCGATCCCCGGCGACGGGACCGTGATCGAGGGGATCGCGTCGGTCGACGAGTCGGCCGTGACCGGCGAGTCGGCGCCGGTGATCCGCGAGTCCGGCGGCGACCGCTCGGCGGTCACCGGCGGGACACGCGTGCTTTCCGACCGGATCGTCGTGGAGATCACCCAGGAACCGGGCGAGAGCTTCCTCGACCGGATGATCGCGCTGGTCGAGGGTGCCGAGCGGCGCAAGACGCCGAATGAGATCGCGCTCGGCATCCTGCTGATCGGCCTGACGCTGATCTTCCTCGCGGTGGTCGTGACGCTGCGGCCGTTCGCCGACTTCGCCGGCACCGAGATCTCGGTCGCGACGTCGATCGCGCTGCTGGTCTCGCTGATCCCGACGACGATCGGCGCGCTGCTGTCGGCGATCGGGATCGCGGGGATGGACCGGCTGGTACGCCGCAACGTGCTCGCGCTGTCGGGGCGGTCGGTCGAGGCGTCCGGCGACGTCGACGTGCTGCTGCTCGACAAGACCGGCACGATCACGCTCGGCAACCGCGAGGCGACGGAGCTGGTGCCGATGCCCGGCGTCGCGGAGACCGAGCTCGCCGAGGTCGCGCAGCTGGCCTCGCTGGCCGACGAGACGCCGGAGGGCCGATCGATCGTCGTGCTCGCCAAGCAGTACGGCATCCGCGAGCACCACTTCGACCCGGCCGCCCGCTTCGTCCCGTTCAGCGCCGAGACACGGATGAGCGGCGTCGACCTCGACGGCAGCCGGCTGCGCAAGGGCGCCGGCGACGCGATCGTCGGCTTCGTCGCCGGCGAGGGCGGCCACGCCCCGCCGGAGCTGGGCGTGACGGTCGACCGGATCGCCGGCGAAGGCGGCACCCCGCTCGCGGTGGCGCGCGACAGCCAGGTACTCGGCGTCGTCTATCTCAAGGACGTCGTCAAGGACGGGATGCGCCACCGCTTCGACCAGCTGCGCACGATGGGCATTCGCACCGTCATGGTCACCGGCGACAACCCGCTGACCGCCGCCAAGATCGCCGGCGAGGCCGGAGTCGACGACTTCCTCGCCGAGGCGACGCCGGAGCGCAAGCTCGAGCTGATCCGCGAGCAGCAGCGCGACGGCCGCCTGGTCGCGATGACCGGCGACGGGACCAACGACGCCCCGGCGCTCGCCCAGGCCGACGTCGGCGTGGCGATGAACAGCGGCACCCAGGCCGCCCGCGAGGCCGGCAACATGGTCGACCTCGACTCGAATCCGACGAAGCTGATCGAGATCGTCGAGATCGGCAAGCAGCTGCTGATCACGCGCGGCGCGCTGACGACCTTCTCGGTCGCCAACGACGTCGCGAAGTACTTCGCGATCCTGCCGGCGATCTTTGCCGCGACCTACGCCGCCAGCGGCGACTCGACGGGACCGCTGGACGCGCTCAACGTCATGCAGCTCGGCAGCCCGCGGTCGGCGATCATCTCGGCGATCGTCTTCAACGCGCTGATCATCCCGGCGCTGGTGCCGCTCGCCCTGCGTGGGGTGCGCTATCGCCCGGTCGGCGCGACCGCGCTGCTGCGGCGCAACCTGCTGATCTACGGGCTCGGCGGCCTGATCGTCCCGTTCGTCGGGATCAAGCTCGTCGACCTGGTCGTCCACAACGCTCTCGGCGCCTGACGGCGGAGGACAATGTCGGCATGGCTCACGCGGGCCGCGGCCACTACAAGATCTTCCTCGGCATGGCCGCCGGGGTCGGCAAGACCTACCGGATGCTCCAGGAGGGCCGTGCCGAGCAGGCCGCCGGCCGTGACGTGGCGATCGGCTACCTCGAGCCCCACGACCGCCCCGAGACGGCCGCCCAGGCGGAGGGGCTGGAGCAGCTGCCGCGCAGATCGGTCGAGCACCGAGGGCATCCCGTCGAGGAGATGGACCTGCCGGCGATCTTCAACCGCGCCCCCGAGCTGTGCCTGATCGACGAGCTCGCGCACACCAACGCGCCCGGGCTGGAGCACCCCAAGCGCTACCAGGACATCGCCGACGTCCTCGACGCCGGAATCGATGTCTACTCGACCGTCAACGTCCAACACCTCGAGGCGCTCAACGACCAGGTCGCCGAGCTGACCGGCGTCCGCGTGCGCGAGACCTTCCCCGACAGCGTGCTCGCCTCGGCCGACGAGATCGTGCTGGTCGACCTCACCCCCCAAGCACTCACCCAGCGGCTGCGCGAGGGCAAGGTCTACCCGCCCGATCGCGTCCCGTCGGCGCTCAACGGCTTCTTCCGCGTCGAGAACCTCGCCGCGCTGCGCGAGGTCGCGCTGCGCCAGGTCGCCGAGGACGTCGAGGCAAAGCGCCTGATCCCGCCGATCGAGGCGCTCGGCACGCGCGAGGAGCGGATCTTCGGCGACGCCCCACCGCCCGTCGCCGAGCGGATCCTCGCCCTGGTCGAGCCCGACGAGCGCTCGCGCCGCCTCGTCCGCCGCGCCTGGCGCTCCGCCCAGCGCCTCGCCGCCGACCTCGACCTGCTGTACGTCTCACCGCCCGGCGACCCGCCGCGCGGCGACCGGCGGGAGCGGCTCGAGGAGCTGCGTCGCCTCGCCTCGATCCTCGGCGCCGACCTGATCGTCGAGCAGGGCGACGACGTCGCCGACACCGCCGCCCGCGTCGCCGCCGAGCGCGGGACCACCTACGTCCTGATCGGCCAGCCGCGCCCCCGCGGCGCGCTCGGCCGCGTCCGCGAGCCACTCACCGAGCGACTCGTTCGCAAGCTTCCCGGCGTCGACCTGCGGATCGTCGCCGACCCGCGCTGACGAGGGTCGCGGGAGCCTTGACTCTCCCCCGATTCGGGTGATGAAATCCGTTGACGAGGGTCGTAGAGTCGTTGGTGCTCGCCGGGTGCATGGCGAACGCCTACAAAGATCGCGACGAAAGGGAACGGGTGAGCGTCGAGGACGTCAACGAGATGGGGCCGATCGACTACATCCTGGTCGAGTGGCCGGGACGGCAACCGAACGGTGAGGTGGCGCCACATCTGGTCGACCTCGTCGACCGCGGCCTGATCCGCGTCCTCGACCTGATCTTCGTCACCAAGGACGAGGACGGGACGGTGCGCGGGCTGGAGATCGCCGACGTCGGCGGCGCCGTCGCCGAGCTGTCGATCTTCGAGGGCGCCTCTTCCGGCCTGCTCTCCGAGGAGGACATCGCCGAGGCCGGCGGTGTGATGGAGCCCGGAACCTCCGCCGCGCTGCTCGTCTTCGAGAACACCTGGGCCGCGCCGTTCGCGACCGCCGTCCGTCGCTCCGGCGGTCAGCTGGTCGCCAACGGCCGCATCCCCGTCCAAGCCGTCCTCGCCGCGCTCGACGCGGCCGAGACCAACGCCTAGAGGAGGTACGTACCGATGCCAGGACTAGTTCGTGGAATGGCCCGCACCGCAGTCGTCGCCGGCACCGCAACCGCTGTCAGCAATCGCGTGTCCAGGCGCCAGGGCGAGCGCTGGGCCCAGCAGGAGCCACAGCAGCAGCCACAGGCCGCGCCCGCTCCAGCCGCTCCGGCGGCCGCCGCGCCGTCGATGATCGATCAGCTCAAGGAGCTGGGCGAGCTCAAGAACCAGGGCATCCTCACCGAGGAGGAGTTCGCGGCGCAGAAGGCCAAGCTGCTGGCTAGCTGAGCTCGGCCAGCGCCCCGAGGATCACGTCGTCGTGCGTCTTCGGCGACACCTTCGGGAAGACCCTGGCGAGCTTGCCGTCAGGCCCGATGATGAACGTGGCGCGCTGGATGCCCATGTACTTCTTGCCGTACATCGACTTCTCGACCCAGACGCCGTAGGCCTCGGCGACGGAGTGGTCGGGATCGCCGACGAGGGTGAAGTCGAGCGAGTGCTTGTCGGCGAACTTGCGTAGCGCGGCGGGCTCGTCGGGCGAGATGCCGATGACAGTCGCGCCGGCGGCCTCGTAGTCGGCGCGGCGGTCACGGATGCCGCAGGCCTGGGTCGTGCAGCCGGGCGTGTCGGCGCGCGGGTAGAAGTAGAGGACGACCGTCTGGCCGGCGTAGTCGGCCAGCTCGACGGTGTTGCCATCCTGGTTCTGGAGCTCGAAATCGGGTGCTTTGTCGCCTTCGTTCATGGGCGCGAGCATACGGTCCGAGCTAATCCCAATAATCTCTACAGATTTAATAGGGATTCTGCTACGCTGGCCCTGCGATGCGAATCGACGTCCACCAGCACCTTCTCCCAGGCCCTCTGCTGGAGGCACTCGAGCGGCGTCGCACTGCTCCACGCATCAGGCGCGGGCGCTCCGGCTGGCTGCTCGAGGTGGCGGGCGAGACTCCCTCCTCGCTCGACCTCTCCGAGCACGATCCGGACGCCCGCGCCCGGCGCGCCGACGACGACGCGCTCGACCACGCGCTGGTGGCGCTCTCCTCGGTGCTCGGCGTCGAGGCGCTCGCGGCCGACGACGGCGCCGAGCTGCTCGCCGCCTGGTCCGCCGGCGCACGCGATCTGCCCAACCGCTTCGGCCACTGGGGCGCGGTCTCGCTGCGCGACCCCGACCCGGCTCAGGTCGACCGCACGCTCGCCGGCGGCGCTGTCGGTATCTCACTGCCAGCGGGAGCGCTGGCAAGCGAAGGCGGCGTCGACCGCAGCGGCCCGCTGCTGGATCGGCTCGATCAGCGCTCGGGGGTGCTGTTCGTCCATCCAGGGCCCGATCCGTGGTCGACGCCGCCTCGCGCGGTCGGCGGTCCCGCCTGGCTGCCCGCGCTGACCCGCTACGTCGCCGAGATGAACACCGCCTGGCACGTCTTCGCGACGATCCGCCATCGCCTGCCGCGCACGCGCGTCGTCTTCGCGATGCTCGCCGGGCTGGCGCCGCTGCACGTCGAGCGCCTCCAGGCGCGCGGCGGGCCGTCGAGCGCGGTGCTCGACCACAACCTCTTCTACGACACCTCCTCCTACGGCCCGCGCGCCGTGCGCGCGATGGCGCGGGTCGTCGGCCCCGAGCATCTCGTCTACGGCTCCGACCGCCCGGTCGTCGAGCCGCATCCGCTCGTCGCGCCCGCCGGCGACCGGTCGCCGGCACAGGCCGCGGCCGCCGGCCCCCAGCTGCCCTACAGCCTTGCCGCTCGTCGCCTCTTCCCCGCGCTCGCGAAGCCCACTCCGTCGAGCGCGGGGAAGTCCCTCCCAAGCCGAGCGAAGGCCGCGGCGTGAGCCCGCTCGAGGCGCTGCCCGCCCGCGTGCTCGACGAGGCCGAGCTGAGCGCCGTCGTCGCCGACATCGCGGCCGACCGCGAGCTCTGGAGCGATCTCGTTCGGGGCGACCCCGGCCAGCGGACTTACGTCGAGCTGCATGCCGACGAGCACGTCTCGGTCTGGCTGATCTGCTGGATGGACAGCCACGACACCGGCTTCCACGACCACGACGGCTCGGCCGGGGCACTGACGGTCGTCTCCGGCGCGCTGCGCGAGGAGCGCCTGCGCTTTGGCGTTCCCGTTGGGCAGACGCTGCGCGCCGGAGACAGCCTGACCTTCGCCCCGTCGGCGATCCACCGCGTCAGCCACGCCCGCGGCGCGCCGGCCGTCTCGCTGCACGCCTACTCGCCGCCACTGCGCTCGATGGGCTCCTACGCCGTCGACGACGAGGGCGAGCTGCGCCGCCTCGCGATGGGCGACGACGAGGAGCTGCGGCCGCTGTCGGCCGGGCTCCAGCTCGTCCCCCGCTAGTCGTCCACCCCGCTAGTCGTCGCTCGGCGGCGTCACGAAGGCGTCGGCGAGGACCGTGTCGGCGAACGAGCTCGCGCTGTTCGAGCGCGCGAGCGGCTTCAGCGCGAAGAGGTCCTGGACCGAGCGCAGCAGCGAGTAGGGGTCGTAGGGAGAGGCGACGGTCGCGCCGGCGTCGGCGAAGCGCGACAGCAGCAGCGTCCCGTTGCGCACGCCGTCCGTCGTCCCGGCGGCCGGCGACTGACCCGCGGGCCCGCCGGCGAACGTCACGATCAGCAGGCCGTCGGCCTTGTAGGCCGGCGAGGCGAGGATCTTCGGCACCCACTTCGCGAGGAAGGCGTCGGCGGCCGCGAGACCGCCCGGGGTGCCGTCGACGCACGGCGCCTCGGCGCCGCTGTTGCAGAGGTTCGGCGCGATGTAGGCGTAGTTCGGCGTCGTCTTGACCGCCGCGAGGTCGGTCTCGAGCCGATCGAGCGGGCCGTTGAGCGCGTCGCAGTCGCCGAGGTCGAGCAGCGAGTGGAAGTAGACGAACGGGTTGCGGCGGGTCGCGTAGCCGTCGCCGGGACGCGCCTTGCCGGTGTCGTCGATGGCGTTCGAGGCCGGGCGGCGGCAGGTCTGCTTGCCGTCCGGGCCCTTCTCGAGATCCTCGATGTAGCCGCGCCATTCGCGCCGGCTCGAGCTGAGCTGGTCGCCGATCGTCGTGACGGTGTTCGGGAACACGCAGCCGGGGCCGGCGATCTCGCCGGTCTTGGTCGGCGCCGCGGTCAGCGCGATCTCTTTGTAGGTCGGGCAGCCGGCGCGCGTGTCGTCGTTCGGCGGCTGGCCGCCGATCGCCGCCAGGTGGTCGGGCAGATCGGCGCTGCCGAGCGAGTGGTACTCGGTCAGCAGCGTGCCCTGCGGCACGAGCTCCTTCGACAGGTAGGGCGCGACCGATTGCGGCCCGAAGGCGGCGTCGAAGCCATGACCGGCGAGCGCGATCGTGAAGACGTGCTCGATCTTCGTCGGCTGCGGCTCGACCTCGGTGGGAGGCGCGACGGCGCCCGAGTCCCCGTCGTCGGCTGCGACCTCCTCGCCGCCGGTCGCACCGACCACGCCGCCCGCGCTCTCCCCCGTATCGGTATCGAGCGTCTGGACGTCGTCGCCCTCGTCGAAGTCCGAGCTGTCGCTCGCCGATGCGACGGCGCCCGTGGGACCCGCGACATCGTGGGTGCGCTGCTTGGCGAGCGCGGCCGCGACCTTGGCGTCGAGGCTCGATCCGGAGCCACCGGCGACGAGCACGACGATCGTCGCGACGACCGACAGGACGCCGATCAGCCTGTTCTGCATCGGCGTCACGCGCTGGCCTCGCCGTTTCCGTTCGTGGTGACGACGGCGGTGTCGCCGCCGAGCGGTGTCCCGCAACGTGAGCAGAACTGCGCGGCCGTCCCGTGCGGCGCCGCGCACGACGGGCAGACGCCGGCGGGCGGTCCGTCGTAGCCGCGCAGCATCCGCTCGACCTCGGCCAGCTCGGCGTCGACGCGCTGCAGCTCGGCCGCCTTGCGCGTCAGGACGTCCATCCGGACGTGGTCGCGGATCGCCATCTCGTAGAAGACGCCGCCGAGATCGGCCTGCATCATCGTGAAGCGCTCCGCAAGGCGGTCGCGCTGGGCGATCAGCTCAGGGTCCTTGGCGCTCACGGGATGATGATCTGGTCGGGCAGGCCACGCTGCTGCTCTACGTACTCCTTGCCCTTCGAGTTGACGATCTTCTCGATCGCCTTCTTGCTCTCGTCGAGCTGCTCCGGCGTCGCCTTGGCGTCGGTCAGCTTGCGCGCGGTTCCGTACGCGCCCTGCCCGATCACCTCGCCGTCGGCGGCGGCGGCCTTGCTGTCCTTGCCCTTCTTCTTGCCGCCGCCGTCGTCGGCCGCCACGGTCTCGCCCGCGCCGCCGCTGCCGACGTTGACGACCGGCGCCTTCTGTGCCTTCAGCGCCTCGAGCAGCAGCTCGTTGCCGTCGTCGCCGCTGCGCCCGACGACGATGCCGATCGCCGCGACGACCGGCAGCAGAGCGAGCAGCAGCGCCGTCCGGACGCCGGTCTGGCGGCTCGGCCGCTGCGGAGCGGCAGCGGACGCGGTCGCCCCCGAGCGTGCCCGGCGGGTGGCGTCGACGAAGTAGCGTGCCGCCGGGTCGTCGACCTGTGCGCGGCGGGCGCCGCAGACGACGCAGTAGCGCTGGCGCTCGTCGAGCGGCGCCTGGCAGTGGTCGCAGGCCTCCCAGCTCGGATGCGCGGCGAGCGGCGAGGCTGCGGGCGGCGGGATGTCGTCGGTGTAGGACATGGCTGTCTCCTCAGTCGAAGATCGTGGGAATCGCCTCGACGCGCAGCGGGCGCTTGCGCGCGGCGCCCGTGAGCGGAACCGAGACCGTGGCGCGCTGGCCGGTGCCGAGGTGCTCGACCTGTGTCTTGCCGGCGGCGACATAACGACCGCCGCGCTTGGCGAAGGCGTAGACCTGCAGGCCGTACTGCGGCACGTCGGACGAGTTCTCGACCACGACGCGGGCGGTCGTCCGACCGGTCCGCTCGGCGGACGCGTCGATCCGCGGCAGCGAGCTCGCCGCGCTGAGCGCGGGCCGCGTCGGGCGGCCGACCTTGGCGAACGGCCGGTCCCCGGCCTCGATTCCGCGCGCGCCCTTGAACACCCAGGTCACCGTCCCCCGCGCGGGAATCGCCGGGACGTGCGTCTGGAACCACTCGAGATGGCGCTTGGCGTTGACAAGCCGTGCGCGCCCGTCCCGGCCGCGCACGCCGACCGCGATCGGCACGTCGGTCTGCGGCTTCGCTGCCGTGCCGCGCAGGTCGACGACGATCGCCGCCGTCCCCTTCTCCCTGCCGCGCACCAGCGCGACGCGCTCGACACGCACGCTCGGGTTCCCGCGCGTCACGCCCGGCAGCTTGCGGCTCGCCAGCTCGCGCTTGGCCTGCAGTTCCGCCCGCGCGTTCTTGCTCTGCGTCGAATCGCAGCCAGCGAACGCGAACAGGGCGAGCAGCGCCATGACCAGCGCCGGCCTAACCGAACCCGCCACTGACGTACTCCTTCGTGCGCGCCTCGCGCGGTGAGCTGAAGACGCGGTCGGCGGGGCCGTACTCGACGAGCTCGCCGAGATACATGAAGCCGACGTAGTCGGCGATCCGATAGGCCTGCTGGAGGTTGTGGGTGACGATCACGACCGCCACCTGCTCGCGCAGCTTGACGATCAGCTCCTCGATCACCTTCGTCGACTGCGGGTCGAGCGCCGAGCACGGCTCGTCGAGCAGCAGCACCTCGGGATCGGCGGCGAGCGCGCGGGCGATGCAGAGCCGCTGCTGCTGGCCGCCGGAGAGGCGCAGCGCGGGGTGCGACAGGTCGCCGGCGACCTCGTCGTAGAGGCCGGCGCGCTCGAGCGCGTCGCGGACGGCGCCCTGGAGGAACTTCTTCTTCGGCCGCCGCGACGCCTGCTCGCGCAGCACGTAGGCGACGTTGTCGAAGACGCTCATCGGGAACGGGTTCGGCTGCTGGAA
>Ga0190272_10001714_pt1 | contig 10500 bp, 6 predicted proteins | sample Popmic504T_FD_133746 | JGI IMG/M metagenome (GOLD analysis project Ga0190272, IMG submission 133746) | Populus adjacent soil microbial communities from riparian zone of Shoshone River, Wyoming, USA - 504 T | ecosystem: Environmental > Terrestrial > Soil > Riparian zone | place: USA: Wyoming...
ATCGTCACAAAGTCGGGCGAATTGCGACGATTCCGGCACACGGCTCTGGAGAGACCCGAACCCCCTCCCCTCTTACGCAAACATCACAAGAAGAGGGAATCGGCCCGGACATCAAGCTTCGCGTGATCAACCGTCGAGACCCCACGAGCCCTCGTGGGGGCCGCGGCAACTAGGGTGACGGCCCACTCTGGCACTGGTCGTCCGGGCGGTGCTGACGTTGCGGCCACGGAGGAACCGACGTGTCTGACGAGCGACCACCCAGCACCACCGGCCCGGTTCTGGTGACCGGGGCGACCGGCTTCGTCGCCGGGCATCTGATCGCCGACCTGCTCACCAACGGGCGCGATGTGCGGGCGACCGTCCGCGATCCGGCGACGGCCGACGTCGCCCACCTGAGGGAGGCCGCCACCCAGGCCGGTCGCGGGCTGCACATCGTGGCCGCGTCGCTCGACGACGACGCCGGCTGGGATGCCGCCGCGGAAGGCGTGGTCGGCGTGATCCACGTCGCCTCGCCGGTGCCGGCACGGCGGCCGAAGCGGGTGGAGGAGGTCACCGGTCCGGCGGTCGGCGGCACCCGCCGGGTGTTGGCGGCGGCGGGCCGTCAAGGCGTGCGACGTGTCGTGGTGACGTCCTCGATCGACGCGATCCGTGGCGGCCATGACGCGCGCGACGGGCGTGTGCGCGGACCGGGGGACTGGGCCAGGGTCGAGCACGCCGGCGCCTACGCCGCCAGCAAGGCGCTCGCCGAGCGGGCCGCCTGGGAACTCGCCGCCGAGCACGGGTTCGAGCTCGTCACGCTCCAACCGGGCCTGATCCTGGGCCCGACCCAGACCACCCGAACGGCCGGCTCGGTGGGCATGGTGCTGCGGTTGCTGAACGGCGAGTTCCCAGCGCTACCCCACCTCGGCTTCTCGGTGACCGATGTCCGCGACGTCGCAACCGCCCACCGCCGGGCGCTCGACACCCCAGAGGCCGCGGGCCTGCGTCTCCCGATCGTCGGGCACCCGCTGTGGATCGCCGAGATCGCCGACGAGGTCCGCCGCGCGGCGCCCGAGCAGGCCGGGCGAGTACCGCGGCGGCGTATGCCCTCGCCGCTGGTCCGCTTGATCGCCCGGTTCGACGCCTCGCTGGGGCCTGCAGTGCCGCTGCTCGACCAGCCGGTGCTGATCTCGTCGGACGCGGCCGAGCGAACCATCGACTGGCGACCGCGCCCGGCCGCAGAGACGATCGCCGACACCGTCCGCGCCTTGATCGACCTCGGCCTGGTCAAACCGAACGGCCGCACCTAGTCCAGCCCCTCCACCCGCCGTGCGGCCGTAGTACAGGCTGTCCAGCTTCGCCGGCCGTTCGGTCAGCGCACCGTGGCGGCGGCCATGTGGACGCACCGTCCACTCGAAGCGACGCATGGTGTTCATGGCCAAGGTTTGCTGGAGTGGACGGATGGCCAGCACGCTGACCGAGGCGGTCAGGGCCGGCGGCGATGCCGGCGCGATCCTGGACTGCCCGCTACCGCAAACTTACCGGGCGGCGTTCATCCGCCGTGAGGACGAGGGCATCTTCGGTGCCGATGACACCGACCGGGACGTGCGGGTCTCGCTGCACGTGGGCGACGTGCCGCTGCCACCGATCGCGCCGGACGAGGTGCTGGTCGCGGTGATGGCCAGCGCGATCAACTACAACACGGTCTGGTCGGCGATGTTCCTGCCGGTCTCCACGTTCCGGTTCCTCGACCAGTTCGCCAGGCAGGGTTCCTGGGCCGGCCGGCACCGCCAACCTTTTCACGTGCTGGGCTCGGACGCGGCCGGCGTCGTGGTACGGGTCGGCGACGCGGTCCGGCACTGGTCGGTTGGCGACCGGGTGGTGGTCGCCCCGCCGTACATCGACGAGCAGGATCCCATCGCGCAGAGCGACGGCATGCTCGCCGGCGACCTGCGCGCGTGGGGTTTCGAGACCAACTTCGGCGCGTTCGGTCACTTCGCGATCGCCAGGGCGACCCAGCTCGTCGCGAAGCCGAGGCACCTGTCCTGGGAGGAGGCGGCCTGCAACACGCTCTGCCTCGGCACGGCGTACCGCATGCTGATCGGGGCGCACGGCGCGCGGATCAAGCTCGGCGACATCGTGCTGGTCTGGGGTGCGGCCGGCGGCCTCGGCGGGTACGCCGTGCAGCTGGTCCGTCAGGCCGGCGGCATCGCGGTCGGGGTGGTCGGCTCGGCGGACAAGGCCGACCTGGTGGAACGCCTCGGCTGCCATGCCGTGCTCAACCGCCACGACCTCGGCCTCGGCGACAGCGACAGTGACAGCGGCGGCGTCGGTGCCGGGTCGGACCCCGAGGTGTGGCGCCGGCTCGGTTCGGCGATCCGCAAGCACGTTGGCGAGGACCCCCACGTCGTGTTCGAGCACGTGGGACGGGCGACGTTCGGCGCCTCGCTGTTCGTCGCCCGGCGCGGCGGCGTCGTGGTGACCTGCGGGTCGAGCAGCGGGTACGAGCACACGTACGACAACCGTCACCTGTGGATGCGGGTCAAGCGGATCGTCGGCAGCCATGGCGCCAACGCACAGGAGTCGGTGGAGGCCAACCGCCTGCTCAACCTCGGGCTGGTGGTGCCGACGCTGTCACGGGTGTTCGACCTGGAGGACGTCGCGGAGGCGACGCGGTGCGTGCAGACCAACCGGCATGCCGGCAAGGTCGGCATGCTGTGCCTCGCCGAGCGGGAGGGGCTCGGCATCGAGGACCCGATCACGCGCGAGCGGGTCGGCGAGGACCGCCTGCGGCTGTTCCGCGACCACGCCGCGAGCGCCGCGCCATGGTCGTCGGGGTCGCCGGAATCGTCGGGATCGCCGGCATGAGCCGCACCGTGCACGGCCTGTTCGCGCAGTGGGCGCGCCGCACCCCCGACGCCGTCGCACTGGTGTCGGACGACCGCACGTACATCTACGCCGAGCTGGACGCCTGGGCGGACGGCATCGCGGCCGACCTGTCCGCGGCCGGTGTCGGCGTGGGCGACCGGGTCGGCCTGTGCCTGGAGCGCTCGGCGGTGTTGGTGGCCTCGCTGCTCGGGATCATGAAGACGGGTGCGGCGTACGTGCCGGTCGACCACACCGACCCGGGCCCGCGCGTCGGCATGGTGCTGGCGGACGCCGAGGTCTCGCGAGTGCTCGTCGACGAGCACGCCCTGACGGCGATCGGTGCGCACGGGCCGCCGGCCATGGTCCCCAGGACAGCCGCCGAGGCGGACCCCGGAGCCGCCGGAACGGCCGGGGCGCCGCCGGCCGCCGTGGACGGCGCGTCGGCCGCCTACCTGATGTACACCTCGGGTTCGACCGGCCGGCCCAAGGCGGTCGTGGTCGAACACCACAGCGTGGTCAACCTCGCGGTCGCGCCGAACTACGTCCACCTCGGGCCGCGGGACCGGCTCCTGCACCTCGCGCCGATCGCGTTCGACGCGTCGATCTTCGAGATCTGGGGTGCGCTGCTCAACGGCGCCCGGGTGGTGCTCACGCCGCCGGGGCCGTTGCTGTCGGAGACCCTCGAGGAGATCGTGGCGGACGCCGGCATCACCGTGCTGTGGCTGCCGACGGCCCTGTTCCACCGGCAGGTCGACGAGCGGCCGGAGGTGTTTCGCCGGGTGGGCACCGTGATCACCGGCGGCGAGGTGCTCTCGGTCGACCACGCGCGCCGGCTTGTCGCCACCGCGCCGCGGTGCACGTTCCTCAACGCCTACGGGCCGACCGAGGCGACCACGTTCACCAGCCTGCACCGCGTGACCCCGGCCGACCTCGACGGCGGGCCGATCCCGATCGGCCGACCGATCCAGAACGTCGAGGTGCACATCCTGGACGCCGGCACCGACACAGCCCGGCCGGTCACTGACGGCGGCATCGGCGACGTCGGCGAGCTGTGCATCGGCGGAGCCGGCGTCGGCCGCGAGTACTGGCGGCGGCCGGACCTCACCGCGCGCTCGTTCGTCTCGTACCCGCAGGTGGCGGGCGGTGCCGTGCTGTACCGCAGCGGCGACCTCGCCCGGCGCCGCGCCGACGGTGCCCTGGAGTTCCACGGCCGGCTGGACGCGCAGTTCAAGGTCCGCGGGCACCGGGTCGAGCCGGGCGAGGTCGAGAACGCCTTGACCGCCCACCCCCAGGTACGGCGGGCCGCGGTCGCGCCGCGAACCAACAACCACGGCGACACCCGGCTGGTCGCCTACCTGGTGCCGGCGACCGGCGAGCGGCTCGACCGCCGCCGGCTGCGCGCTCACGTGCGTTCCCTGCTGCCGAGCTACATGGTGCCGGCCGTGTTCGTCGAGCTGCCGGAGATACCGGTGACCCCCAACGGCAAGACCGACCGCAGCGCCCTGCCGACCCCCGACTGGACCAGGAAGGACACCTATGTCTGAGCCGGTGGGCGGTGTCCCCGACGTCGCGGCGATCGTGCTGAGGCGGTGGCGGGAGACGCTCGGCGTGCACGACGCCGGGCCGGACGACGACTTCTTCGAGCTGGGCGGCGACTCCCTGGTCGCGACGCGGCTGGTGGCGCTGCTGCGTGCGGACCTCGGCATCGCGGTGCCGCTGCTCGCCGTCTTCGAGAACCCCACGGCGGCCGAGCTCGCACTGGAGCTGGAGCAGGCCGGCACGGGCGCCACCCGATGACCCGGCAGGCCGACCAACCGACCTACAGCAGGCGCAACGTGCGGCTGTGGGTCGCCGGTACCGGAATCTCGATCTCGGGTGACGCGGCGCTCTCGCTCGCGCTGGCGGTCTGGGTCAAGGACCTGACCGACTCCAACGCCCTGGCCGGCCTAGCGTTCCTGGCCTACGTCGGACCGCGGGTGCTGACGCCGTTCACCGCGGTGCTCGCCGACCGGTTGCCCCGGCGGCCGCTCGTCATCGTGCTGAACCTCGTGCTCGCCTGCTGGGTCTGCCTCGCGCTGCTGGTCGACGGTCCTGAGGACATCCTGCTGCTCTACGTCGTGCTGCTCGGCGTCGGCCTCGGCACCGGCCTGCACAACGCCGCAGGCGGTGCGCTGCTTCCCCGCATGGTGCCGAAGGAGCGGCTCGGGCAGACCAACGCGTTGCTGCGGACCGTGCAGGAGGTCGGCCTGCTGGTCGCCCCGGTGGTCGGTGCCGCGATCTACGTCCGCTTCGGTGCCAGGGCGGTCGCGGCCATGGACGCTGCGACGTTCGTGCTGTGCGCCGGGCTGGTCGCGGCCGTCCGGGTCCGCGAGCCGAAGGCGGAGCCGAGGACGCGACCATGGCGGTCCGAGCTGGTCGCCGGCATCGTGCACGCGATGCGCACGCCGGCGATCCGCCACGTGGTGCTCGCGCTGGGCGGGGCCGTGCTCGCGTTCGGGCTCTTCGAGTCGATCATCTTCGCGGTCATCGACGACGGTCTGCACCGGTCGGCAGCGTTCCTCGGCGCCGCGAACACCGCCAAGGGCGTCGGGTCGGTGCTCGGCGGGCTGATCGCCATGCGGGTCGTGCGGAGGCTGCCACCGGGCAGGGAGGCCTGGCTCTCCGTTGTCGGCCTCGTGCTGCTCGCCGCCGGCTGCGCCGTGATCCTCGTACCGACCGTGCCGGCGGTGCTGGCCGGCGAGGTGATCCTCGGGCTGGGCATTCCGATGGCGATCATCGGGATGTTCACGGTCGCCCAGCACAACACGCCGCACCACCTCCTGGGGCGGGTGTCCGGGTCGGCCAGCATGCTCGTGACGACCCCGCAGGTGGTGTCGGTCGCCATCGGTGCCGCGCTGATCGTGTACGTCGACTACCGCGTCCTGCTCGTGGTGGTGACCGCCGCGATCCTGGCGTCCGCGGGCTATCTGTGGAGCCGCCTCACTGTCCGGCAGCGGGTCGCGCCCGACGTGGCCGACGTGCAGCTCGCGACGAAGGTGGACTGACGATGTGTGGGATCGCGGGCTTCGTGGCCTTCGACGGGCTGCCGGCGGACACCGGCGAGATCTGCGAGCGCATGGGCGCGACGCTCGACCGGCGCGGACCCGACTCCGGCGGCACCTGGCGTGACGGCCGGGCGGCGATGACGTTCCGGCGGCTCGCGGTCATCGACCTGGTCGGCGGCGAGCAGCCGATGGTCGCCGAGGAGGACGGCCGCACGCTCGCAGTGCTGAACTACAGCGGCGAGGTGTTCAACTTCGTCGAGCTGCGCGCCGAGCTGGAAGGCCATGGGCACACCTTCCGCACCCGCAGCGACACCGAGGTGGTGCTGCGGGCGTACCTGCAGTGGGGCGTGGAGTGCGCGCCGCGTCTGGTCGGCATGTTCGCGTTCGCGGTGTGGGACGCGCGCACCCGTGAGCTGGTGCTGATCAGGGACCGGTTCGGTGTCTACCCGCTGTACTACCACTACGCCGAAGCCGGCGGGGTGGTCTTCGCCTCTGAGCCCAAGGCGGTACTCGCGCACCCCGACGTGCCGGCGGTCGTCGACCTCGACGGCCTGCGCGAGATGCTGTCGTTCGCGCCGACCCCCGGGCGCAGCGTCTACCGCGGGCTGGCCGAGGTGCGGCCGGGCCACGTCCTGCGCTTCACCGGCTCGGCGGTCAGGTCCACCTGCTACTGGCGGCTGACCGCCCGGCCGCACCTCGACGACCTGCCGACCACGATCGCCACGGTCAGGGAGCTGCTGGAGCGCAGCGTCGCCGAGCAGGTCGTCTCGGACGTGCCGATCTGCACGACGCTCTCCGGCGGGCTGGACTCCAGCACGATCGCCGCGCTGGCCGCCCGCGCGGTCCGCGCCAGGGGCGGCGGCCGGCTGCGCACCTTCTCGCTCGACTTCGCCGGCCATGCCGAACGGTTCCGTGCCAGCGAGGTCTCCGACCGGCCGGACGCCCCGTACGCCAGGGAGATGGCGGCCTGGATCGGCAGCGAGCACACCGAGGTGATCGTGGACTCGGCCGATCTGCTCGACGAGGGCGTGCGGGCCGAGGTGATCAGGGCCATGGACATGCCGGCGCCGGCCGGCGAGATGTACACGTCGCTGTACCTGCTCAGCCAGACCATCCGCAAGGAGTCGACGGTGGCGATCACCGGCGACGCCGCCGACGAGATCTTCGGCGGCTACCTCTGGTTCCACGACGAGTGGTACCGGGGCGCGACCACGTTCCCGTGGCTCGCCGCGTCACACCGCATGGAGATGCTCACGGGCCTCCTCGACCGGGACCTGGTCCGCCGGCTCGACCTGGAGTCGGTGTGCCGTCAGCACTACGCCGACGCGCTCGCCGAGGTGCCGGTGCTGCCCGGCGAGGACGGGCTGGAGCGGCGCATCCGGGAGATCGGCCACCTGAACCTGACCCGCTACCTGCGCGTGGTCCTGGACCGCAAGGACCGGATGGGCATGGCCTCCGCGCTGGAGGGCCGGGTGCCGTTCCTCGACCACCGGCTGGTCGAGTACGTGGTCAACGTGCCGTGGGCGATGCGCTGCTTCGACGGCCGCGAGAAGAGCCTGTTGCGCGCCGCGGTGCGCGATCTGCTGCCGGCGAGCGTGCTCGACAGACCGAAGGCGCCGTTCCCGACGACCCAGGACCCGGCGTACGCGGCCGGGCTGCGCACCCGCCTGGCGGCGATCCTCGCCGACGAGCACGCCCCGGTCCGGCGGCTGATGGACGCCGACCGGGCGGCGGCCGCCCTGCGACCGCCCGACCACGGCGCCCGGCTGGGCATCACCAGGCTCAGCGTCGACCTCGCCGTGCAGCTCGACCGGTGGCTGGCCGACAGCGGCGTGGAGCTGTCCCTGTGAGCCACCCTCTCAGCACCGAGGCGGCCCTCCGCATCCCGCTCGCGCCGTCGCAGCGCGGGATCTACTTCCTGTACAGCCTGGCCCGCGGCAGCTCCGCCTACATCGTGCCGGTCGCGCTGCGGGTACGCGGGCCGCTGGAGCCGCTGCGGCTGGCACGCGCCGTCGACACGCTGCTGACCAGGCATCAGGCGCTGCGTACCACCTTCGAGGAGGTCGGCGGCGACCTGGTCCAGGTGGTGCATCCGCCGGCGGATGCCCCACGGGTGACCGTCCACTGGGCAGCCGAGGCGGGTGATCCGACGGCGGGTGATCCGGCGGCGGGCGATCTGGCGGTGGCGTCCCGCGAGGCCGAGCGTCGGGCGTGGGCGCCGTTCGACCTCGCCGAGGGGCCGCTGTGGCGGGTCGACGTGGTGCCGATCGGCCCAGAGGACCACGCGCTCACCTTCGCCTTCCACCACATCGTGTTCGACGAGGCCTCGGCGAGCGTGCTGGCCCGTGAGCTCAGCGTCGCCTACGACGACCCGGCGGCGCTGCCCGGCATCGAGCCGGGCCGCGAGTACGTCGACTTCTGCCTGAGCCGGCGCGACGATCCCGAGGACGGCGCTGCCGGCGGGCTCGACTACTGGCGCGAGCGGCTCGGCGGCCTCGGCCCGCAGGTGCTGCCGCAGGAACGGACGTCACCGTCACCGGAGGCGGAGCTGTTCGCCGGTGAGCGGCGCCGGTTCACCGTCCCGCCGGCCACGTCGGACCTGCTCGGCACGTTCTGCGCCCGGCACAGGGTGTCGGTGTTCATGGTGTTCCACTCGGTGCTCGCGACGCTGCTGCACGGCTGGACGGGCCGGACCGAGATCACCATCGGCACGCCGGTGACGAGCCGGGCCGACGACAGGTTCGCCGAGACGGTCGGCTACTTCCAGAACACGCTGGTGCTGCGCTCGACGGTCGATCCGCTGGACACCTTCGCCGAGCTGCTCGAACGCGGCCGCCGCACGGTGTTGGAGGCGTTGGCGCACCAGCACACCCCGTTCGAGTCGGTCGTTGCTGCGGTCCGGCCGGCCCGCGACACCACCAGGAACCCGCTGTTCCAGGCGGCGCTGGTCTACAACCGCGCGAGGCTGGAGCAGGACTGGGGCCTGCCGGGCCTGCGGGTCGACCCGCTGCCGTTCGACTGGCCGGTCGCCCAGTTCGACCTGACGCTGACGCTGGTGAACGACGCCGGCGTGCTCAACTGCGAGATCACCTACGACACCGGTCGCTTCGTCCGGGAGACGATGGACGGGCTGGCCGAGACGTTCGTCGAGCTGCTGCGCGCGCTGCTGCTGGACCCGGAGCTCACGGTGGCACGCGCGCCGCGGCCGCAGCCACTGGTGCCGGTGACCGCGCCGGCGGCGATGGTGCCGACGCCGCGGGTGCCGGACGCGCGGGAGGAGATCCTCTGCGGCCTGTTCCGCGAGGTACTGGGGATCGTCGACGTCGGTGCCGACGACAACTTCTTCGACCTCGGTGGGCACTCGCTGCTCGCCGGCCGGCTGATCAGCCGCGTGCGTGCGGTGCTCGACGCGACGCTGTCGCTGCGCGATCTGTTCGAGGCGCCGACCGTGACCGGCCTGATCGGGCGGATGCGCGGCGCCAGCGACGGGGCCGGGGTCGGGGCCGGTGCCGGGGCAGGGCGGCCAGGGCGGGTCGTCCGGCCGCAGCGCGTACCGCTGTCGCACGCGCAGCGCGGCCTGTGGTTCCTCGACCGGCTGGAGGGGCCGAGCCCGACGTACAACGTGCCGCTGGTGCTGCGGTTCCCCGGTGGGGCCGACAGCGCTGCCCTGCGTGCGGCGCTGCTGGACGTCCTGGACCGGCACGAGAGCCTGCGCACGATCTTTCCCGAGGTCGACGGCGAGGCATGCCAGGTGGTCGTGGACCCGGCGCGCGCCGGCTGGGACCTGCCGGTCGTCGAGGTCTCCGATGTCACAGCTCTCGACCGGCACCTGCGCGCGGCGGCGACCCACCCGTTCGACCTCGCCACCGAGATCCCGGTGCGGGCCTGGCTGTTCGCCCCGACGCGCGAACAGCCGTCCGGGGAGCACGTGGTGCTCCTGCTGCTGCACCACATCGCGTGCGACATCGGGTCGCTCGGCCCGCTCGGCCGCGATCTCGGGCACGCGTACGCCGCCCGGTGCGCCGGATCGCCGCCGACCTGGAACGAGCTGCCCGTCCAGTACGCGGACTACACGCTGTGGCAGCGGGACCGGCTCGGCGCCGCCGACGATCCGACGAGTCTCGCCGCCCGGCGGACCGTGTTCTGGCGCGGCGAGCTGGCCGGCCTGCCGCAGGAGCTGGCGCTGCCGGCCGACCGCCCACGCCCGGCGGTGGCGTCGTACCGGGGCGCGATCGTCCGCCTCGACTGGGACGCCGGCCTGCACCGGGCGCTGACCGGGTTGGCGCGCGAGACGAGCAGCACCCTGTTCATGGTGGTGCAGGCCGGGTTCGCCGCGCTGCTGTGCCGGCTCGGCGCCGGCACCGACCTCCCGATCGGCACCCCGACCGGTGACCGGGGTGACGACGCGCTCCACGACCTGGTCGGCTACTTCGCCAACACGCTGGTGCTGCGGACCGACGTCTCCGGCGACCCGACGTTCCGGGAACTGGTCGAGCGGGTGCGGCAGCGTGACCTGGCCGCGTTCGCCGCGGGGGACCTGCCGTTCGACCAGGTCGTCGACGCGGTGAACCCGGTGCGGTCGCTGTCGCGGCATCCGCTGTTCCAGGTG
>Ga0190272_10001715_pt1 | contig 10498 bp, 9 predicted proteins | sample Popmic504T_FD_133746 | JGI IMG/M metagenome (GOLD analysis project Ga0190272, IMG submission 133746) | Populus adjacent soil microbial communities from riparian zone of Shoshone River, Wyoming, USA - 504 T | ecosystem: Environmental > Terrestrial > Soil > Riparian zone | place: USA: Wyoming...
CGGCGCAGCAGCTCCTCGACCTGCTCCGGCTCGAGCGGCCGCAACTCATAAACCTGGCAGCGCGAGAGCAGCGCCGAGTTGACCTCGAAGTAGGGGTTCTCGGTGGTCGCCGCGATCAGAGTCAACAACCCCTCCTCGACCGCCGGCAGCAGCGCGTCCTGCTGGGCCTTGTTGAAGCGGTGGATCTCGTCGAGGAAGAGGATCGTCGGCCGCCCCGACCCCTTGCGGCGCTCCCGAGCCCGCTCGATCACCCCCCGGATCTCGGCCTTGCCCGCGTTGACCGCCGACTCCTCCTCGAAGGCCCCCTCGGCCCCGGAGGCGGCGATCCGCGCCAGCGTCGTCTTGCCGGCCCCCGGCGGCCCGTAGAGGATCGAGCTATGGGGATGCCCGCCCTCGATTGCCGCCCGCAACCCCGACCCCTCCCCCAGCACATGCTCCTGCCCGACCAGCTCGCCCAAGCTCCGCGGCCGCATCCGCACGGCTAAAGGGGCGTCGGCGGGCGGGACCTCAGCCGAGCGCGAGTCGTCGGTTTCGAACAGCCGGTCGTTCACCGGGGCCGAGTATGAGGGTGCCGGGGGTCGGCGCTTCGCACCCGTCCTAGAATCAACGGATGGCTACTACCGAGGCAAAACCCGCCGCCCTGTCCACCCTGGAGTCGTTCAACCCCGCCACCGGCGAGCTGGTCGGCTCGGTCCCGACCATCACCCCGGACCAGGTCCAGGCGGTGGTCGACGACGTCGCCCGGATCCAGCCCGCCTGGGCCGAACTGACCCTCAAGGACCGCGGCCGCTACATGCGCCGCGCCGCCGCCGCCCTGCTCGACGACCTCGATGAGATCGCCGAGCTGCTGGTCCGCGAGCAGGGCAAGCCGCGCGCCGAGGCCTACACGATGGAGCTGCTGCCGACGATCGACGCCCTGCACTGGTGCGCCAAGGCCGGCCCCAAGATCCTCGCCGACGAGAAGGTGCGGATGAGCCAGGCCTTCACGCTCAGCAAGAGCGCCTACTTCTCCTATGAGCCGATCGGGGTCGTGGGTGTGATCGCCCCCTGGAACTACCCCTGGTCGATTCCCTTCGGCGAGGTCGCGATCGCGCTGATGGCCGGCAACGGCGTCGTCCTCAAGCCGGCCAGCCTGACCCCCCTGCTGGGCGAGCGGATCCGCCAGGTCTTCGAGGACGGCGGCCTGCCCGAGGGCCTGATTCGGGTCGTCCACGGCGGCGGCGCGGTCGGCGACGCGCTGGCCCGCTCCAGCGTCGGCAAGGTCTTCTTCACCGGCTCGGTCGAGGTCGGCCGCAAGGTCGGCGAGGTCTGCGCCGCCGCGCTGAAGGGCTCGGTGCTGGAGCTGGGCGGCAAGGATCCGATGATCGTCTGCGCCGACGCCGACCTCGACAACGCCGTCTCCGGCGCGGTCTGGGGCGGCTTCGCCAACGCCGGCCAGACCTGCTCGGGGATCGAGCGCGTCTACGTCGTTCGCGAGGTCGCCGACCGCTTCGTCGAGGGCGTCGTCCGCGAGACCGAACGGCTGCGGCTCGGCGACCCGCTGCAGTGGGAGACCGAGGTCGGCCCGATGACCTCCGAGAGCCAGTACGAGATCGTCGTCGAGCTGATCGAGGACGCGGTCGCGTCCGGGGCCACCAAGGCCTGCGGCGGCCCGACCGAGGTCGCCGGCCTGCCCGGCAAGTTCGTCGCCCCCACCGTGCTGACCGGGGTCACCCAGGAGATGCGGATCATGCGCGAGGAGGTCTTCGGCCCGGCGCTGCCGATCGTCGTGGTCGAGAACGAGCAGGAGGCGATCGACCTCGCCAACGACTCCGAGTTCGGCCTCGGCGCCTCGGTCTGGACCGCCGACCGCCAGAAGGGCGCCCGGATCGCGCGGCGGATCGAGGCCGGCATGGTCTGGGTCAACGACCACTCCTACAGCCACGGCGCCTGCCAGTGCGCCTGGGGCGGCGTCAAGGACTCCGGGGTCGGCCGCTCCCACTCCAAATTCGGCTTCTACGAGTGCGCCAACGTCAAGATGAACTCCTGGGAGCCGGGCCTGACCCGCGACTTCTGGTGGCACCCCTACGACCGCACCCTCGGCGAAGCCGTGCGCGCCTCGGCGAAGCTGCTCTACGGCCGCGGCGGGGAACGCGCCCAGGCGCTGCGCGAGGGCGCCGGCCCCCTGCTAGAGGTCGGCCGGCGCACCCTGCGCAAACGCCGCTGACCCGCGAGTGCTGAGTTGAACCCTCTATAGGGGGTCAAAGTCAGCACTCGGCACCTACTCGGGGGAGAATCACCGCGTGACCAAGGCGATCGAGGTAAATGGCCTGCGCCGCGAGTACGGCGAACGCGCCGCCCTGGACTGGGTCGGGTTCGAGCTGGGCGCGGGGCAATCGCTGGTCGTGCTCGGCCCCAACGGAGCCGGCAAGACGACGCTGCTGCGGATCCTGGCGACGCTGCTGCGACCGAGCGGCGGCGAGGTCCGGGTGCTGGGCTGCACACTGCCCAGCGAGGCCTGGAAGTTGCGCGGGCGGATCGGCTACCTCGGCCACGAACCGCTGCTCTACCGCGACCTGACCGGGCGCGAGAACCTCCGCTTCCATGCCCGCCTGCACGGGATCCGCGGCGAGCGGGCCGAGGCCCGGATCGGCGAGCTGCTGGCCGCCGCCGGGATGGAGCTGCGCGCCGACGAGCGGGTCGCCGAGCTCTCGGCCGGGATGCGGCAGCGGCTGGCGATCTGCCGCTGCGTCCTGCACGAGCCGGAGCTGCTGCTGCTCGACGAGCCCGACTCCAACCTCGACGCCGGCGGCCGCGAGCTGGCCCGGGCGCTGATCGGGCCCGGAGCGGGCCGCACCCGGGTCGTCGTCACCCACGACCCGGAGCGGGCCCTGCCCGACGCCGACCTGGTCCTACGGCTCGGGGTCGACGGCCGCGCCGAGCTCGAGCCCGGCCGGGCGGTGGCGGCGTGAACGCCTTCGCCGCGATCCTCGGCAAGGACCTGCGCGCCGAGCTGCGCACCCTGCAGTCGCTGCCGGCGATGACCCTGTTCGCGGTCACCACCTTCGTGATCTTCCGCTTCGGCCTCGACCGCACCAGCCTCTCCGGCAGCCTCGCCTCCGGGGTGCTCTGGACGACGCTGCTGTTCGCCGCCGTGCTCGGCATCAACCGCCTCTTCGTCGCCGAGCGCGAGGAGGGCGGCTTCGACGCGATCCGGCTCGCCCCGATCGACCGCACCGCCCTCTTCGCCGCCAAGGCGGCGGCGCTGGTCGTCTACCTGCTGGTCCTGGAGGCGATCGCCGTGGTCGCCTTCGCGTTCTTCTTCCTCGACTCCGCCGCCGCCCTGCCGCCGCTGCTCGCGGTGATGCTCCTCGCCGACCTCGGGCTCGCCTTCGCCGGCACCCTGATCTCCTCGATGGCGGTCAACTCGCGCGCCCGCGACCTGCTCGTGCCACTCGTCCTGCTGCCCCTGGTGGTGCCGCTGATGATCGCCGCCACCGGGGCCAGCGAGCCGCTGCTGGCCGCGGGCGGTCCCGGTTACGAGCGCTTCGGCACCTGGCTCGCGGTGCTGGCGCTATACGATCTGATCTTCGGCCTGCTCGGTTACGCGGTGTTCGACTTCCTGCTCGAGGACTGACCGGCTTCCCTCCGCCCCGCATGTACGGCAAAGGACTGAGACCACTCTCGATCGCCACCGTGGCGATGCTGACCCTGTCGCTCTCGCTGGTCTTCTTCTACGCGCCGCTCGACGCCGACCAGGGCTTCATCCAGAAGATCTTCTACATCCACGTGCCGCTGGCGATCACGGCGCTGATCGGGTTCGTCGTCGGCGGCGTCTTCGCGATCCTGCACCTGCGCTCGGGCGACTCGCGCTGGGACGCCTACTCCTACGTCTCGATCCACATGTCGGTGATCTTCGGCGTCGCGGTGCTGATCACCGGCGGGATCTGGGCCAAGGCCTCCTGGGGCCACTGGTGGGTCTGGGACGAGCCGACCCTGGTCAGCTTCCTGATCGTCTTCCTGCTCTACGCCACCTACTACCCGTTCCGCTACGCGATCGAGGACCGCGACCGCCAGGCCCGCTACGCCTCGGTCTTCGCGATCGCCGCCGGGGCCTTCGTGCCGCTCAACTTCATGGCGGTGCGGATGGCCGAGAGCCTCGTCCACCCGCGCACCTTCGGCACCGCCAACGGCGGCCTGCCCGGCGAAATGATGCTGACCTTCCTCTGCTGCCTGACGGCGATCGCGCTGCTCTGGGTGACCCTGGTCAAGTTCGAGCTGACCGCGAAGAGCGCCTCCGGCCAGGTCAAGCGCCTGCGCCGCGCGCTTGACGCGCCCGCCCCCGGGGCCAGCTCGCGAATCGCCCCGGAGGTGAGCTGATGTTCGAGTTGCTGGCCGCGACCCCCGCACTGCCGCTCGACGAGGCCGGCAAGTACGTCGCCGGCGCCTACATCGTCTTCGTCGTGCTGCTCGTCGTCTACGTCGGGATCATGGCGGCGAAACTGCAGCGGATCGAGCGCGAGCTGCGCGAGCTGGCCGGGTTCGCCGAGAGCCGCGCCAACGGCGAGAAGGCCGCGGCCGAGCCGCCCGAGAAGGTCGGGGCCTGATGTCCGAGCTGCTCGCGCTCGGCATCTCCCACAAGACCGCCCCGCTCGACCTGCGCGAGCGGCTCTCGATGACCGAGGGCCGCGCCTCTTCGGTGCTGTGCGAACTGACCGCGGGCGAGGGCATCCACGAGGCGGCGGCGATCTCGACCTGCAACCGGACCGAGCTCTACCTGGTCGTCTCCGACCCGGTCGAGGCGGAGTCGACGGCGCTCGGCGTCCTCACCCGCCAGGCCTCGATGCGCCCGACCGAGCTGGTCGGCCATCTCTATGCCCTGCGCGCCGGAGAAGCCGCCCGCCACCTGATGCGGGTCACGGCGGGGCTCGACTCGATGATCCTCGGCGAGGCGGAGATCCAGGGGCAGGTCAAACGCGCCTACGAGCTGGCCCTGGTCGAGGGGGCCACCGGGCCGGTCCTCAACCGCCTCTTCCGCGGCGCTCTCACCGCCGGGGGCAGGGCCCGCGAGGAGACCGGGATCAACGAGAAGGGCGTCTCGATCCCCTCGGTCGCGGTCGAGCTGGCCCGGCGCGGGCTCGGCGACCTCTCCGAGCGGCGGGTGCTGATGGTCGGCGCCGGCGAGACCGCCGAGCTGGTCGCCCGCGCCCTGGTCGCCCGCGGCGTCTCCACGGTGTTCGTCGCCAACCGCCACTACGACCGCGCGATCGGCCTCGCCCAGCGCTTCGAGGGGAGCGCGGTCCGCTTCGAGGAGCTGCCCGCGCAGCTACTGGAGGCCGACATCGTCGTCACCGCGACCAACTCCCCGCACCACATCGTCGAGCGCGACGACATCGTGGGGGTAATGGCGGAGCGCGAGGGTCGGCCGCTAATGCTGATCGACATCGCCGTCCCGCGCGACATCGAGCCCACCTGCCGCGGGGTCGACGGCGTCAGCCTGCACGACATCGACGACGTGCAGCGGCTGGTCGAGCTCAACACCAGCGGGCGCGAGGCCGAGGCGAAGCGGGCCGAGGCGATCGTCGAGGCCGAGCTGGACCGCTTCGAGCGCTGGCTGTCGGCGCTCGACCTGGTGCCGACGATCGCGGCCCTGCGCGAGCACGGCGACGAGATCGTGCGGCGCGTCCTCGCCGAGAACGAAAGCCGCTGGGAGAGCCTCGGCGAGGCCGACCGGGAACGGATCGAGGCGATGGCCAAGGCGATCGCCTCCCGCCTCCTGCACGAGCCGACGCTGCGGATGCGGCGGTCGGCGGGCAGCGAGGACGCCTACCTGTATGTCAGCGCGTTGCGGGAGTTGTTTGGGCTTGACGTCGAGACGGCGCCGGAGGCGGGAGGCGAAGGGTCGGTGACCGAGTTGCGGAGGAAGAATCCCGGTAGGGGTTCCACTTAACTTTTTCGAGCCGCGTCTGGGGCTACCGACGATGGGAAGCCGCGAAAAAGTGCAAGACGTTTCACCCCTACCGGGATTTTCCCTGGGAGACGCGTTGCGATGATTCGCATTGCCACTCGCGGTAGCAAGCTGGCGCTGGCCCAAGCGGGGCAGGTGGCTGAGATGCTGGGTGGAGCGGAGCTGGTCGAGGTCTCCTCCGACGGGGAAGCTGGCGACAAGGCGCGTTTCGTGCTTGGGGTCGAGCGGGTGCTGCTGGACGGCGGGGCCGAGGTGGGGGTGCACTCGGCCAAGGATCTGCCGGGTGAGATGACCGCGGGGTTGGAAATCGGGGCGGTGCCGGTGCGGGAGCAGGCCTCCGACGTCTGGATCGGGGCCGGCACCTCGCTGGGAGACGTTCCGGAGGGAGCCCGGGTCGGTACGGCCAGCCTGCGGCGGCGGGCACAGCTGCTGGCGGCGCGGCCTGACCTGCGGGTCGAGGAGCTGCACGGGAACGTCGACACCCGTCTCCGCAAGCTCGCCGAGGGTGACCTCGACGCGATCGTGCTCGCTGCCGCCGGGCTGCGCCGGCTCGGTCGCGAGGCCGAGGCCGGCTTCGCGATCCCGACCGAGACGATGGTGCCGGCGGCGGGTCAGGGCGCGCTGGCGCTCCAGATCCGCCGCGGCGATGCCGGGGCCGCGGCGGCGGTCGAAGCGGTCGGCGACGAGTTCGCGCTGCGCGAGCTGACCGCCGAGCGCGCCGCGGTGGTGGCACTCGAGGCCAGCTGCTCGACCCCGATCGGGATCCACGCCCGGGTCGAGGGCGGCCGCCTCCAGCTCGACGCCTTCGTCGGCCTGCCCGACGGCAGCGAGTGGATCCGCGACCGGGTCGAAACGGAGGCGAGCGACCCCGCCGCCGCCGGTCGCGAGCTCGCCGGTCGCCTGCTCGCCGCCGGCGCCCGCGACATCCTCGACCGCGCCGAGCAACTCGGTGCGCTTTAGTCCCGCTATGCGGGAAGAAAGCGCACCGCTGTGAGCGCCAGGCCGGGAGTCGTCTACCTGGTCGGCGCCGGACCCGGCGATCCCGGCCTGATGACCGCCCGCTCGCTGGCGCTGATCGCCACCGCCGACACGATCTTCCACGACCGCCTGATCCCGCCGGGCGCCCTCGACGGCGCCCGCCCGGACGCGGAGCTGACCTACGTCGGTAAGCGGCCCGGCGTCCCCTCGGTGCCCCAGGAGGAGATCGGGGAGAAGCTGGTCGAGGCGGCGCGCACCAACAAGAGCGTGGTCCGCCTCAAGGGCGGCGACCCGTTCGTCTTCGGCCGCGGCGGCGAGGAGGGCGAGGCGCTGCGCGCGGCTGGGGTCGAGTTCGAGGTCGTGCCCGGCATCACCGCCGGGGTCGCCGCCGCCGCCTACGCCGGCATCCCCGTCACCCACCGCGACGACGCCTCGGCGGTCGCCTTCGTGACCGGGCACGAGGATCCCGAGAAGGCCGAGACCGCGCTCGACTGGGAGGCGCTGGCGCGCTTCCCCGGCACCCTCGTCTTCTACATGGGCGTCAAGCGCCTGACCGAGAACGCGGCGGCGCTGATCGCCGCCGGGCGCGATCCGGAGGAGCCGGCCGCCGCGGTCGAACGGGGCACGATGAGCGGGCAGCGCACGGTCCTTGCCACCCTGGCGACGATCGCGGCGGCGGTCGAGCGCGAGGGCATCTCGGCACCGGCGCTGATCGTGATCGGGGCGGTGGCACAGCGGCGGGAAGAGCTGGCCTGGCTCGAGCGCCGACCCCTGCACGGTCGCACCGTCGTCGTCACCCGGGCCCGCGCCCAGGCCAGTGGCTTCGCGGCAACCCTGCGCGACCTCGGCGCCACGGTCGTCGAGTTGCCCGCGATCCGGATCGAGCCGCGGATCGGGAGTGAGGAGGTGCGAGCGGCAATCGAGTCGATCCGCGAGTACGCCTTGATCTGCATCACCAGCTCCAACGGAGCGCACCTGCTGTTCGAGGCGTTGGCGGAAGGCAGGGCTGGGCCGGCGAAGAACGGGCCCGAAGCGAAGTCATTCGGCGACGCCCGCGCTCTGGCCGGCGCCACCGTCGCCGCGATCGGCCCCGGCACCGCCCGCGCTCTGGCCGAGCACGGCATCGCCGCCGACGTCGTCCCCGAGCGCTTCGTCGCCGAGGCTCTGGTCGAGGCCCTTGCCGGCGTCGAGGTCGAGGGCCGCCGCGCCCTCGTCGCCCGCGCCGCCGAGGCCCGCGACGTCCTCCCCGACGCCCTGCGCGAGCGCGGTGCCGAGGTCGACGTCGTCGCCCTCTACGAGACCGTCCGCGAGCCGCCCGACCCCGCCGCGGTCGAGGCCGCGCAGGCCGCCGACTACGTCACCTTCACCTCCTCCTCGACCGTGCGCAACCTGACCGAGGCGCTCGGCGACCGCTTCCCCGCCGCCGCCCGGATCGTCTCGATCGGCCCTGTCACCAGCGACGCCGTCCGCGAAGCCGGCCTCAAGGTCGACGTCGAAGCCGAGCGCCACGACGTCGACGGCCTCCTCACCGCCCTGCTCAAGGACGCGGAAGGCTGATCGGCGACGCTCCGTTCGTCGCTTGCAGGGCTATGCCGAACAAACGACGAACGGAGTCTTCACAGATCAGTTTCGGGGCTCCGCACCGGCACTATGCGCACACCGACTCGACCAACACGCGCGCCCGCGAGCTGGCCGCTGCCGGGGCGCCGCACGGGACCATCGTCACGGCGGCCGAGCAGACCGAGGGGCGCGGGCGCCAGGGCCGGACCTGGACCGCGCCGCCGGGCAAGGCACTGCTCTACTCGGCGATCGCGCGGCCGCTCGACGAGCGCCACCTGATGATGCCGCTGGCGGTGCCGTTGGCGGTCTGCGAGGCGGCGGAGGAGCTGCAGCCCGGGGTCGAGTGCGGCGTCAAGTGGCCCAACGACGTCCACCTCGATGGCCGCAAGCTGGCCGGCATCCTGATCGAGGCCCGCCCCCAGGATGGCTGGGCCGTGGTCGGCGTCGGTCTCAACCTCACGATCGCCCCCGACGAGTTCCCCCCCGACCTCCGCGAGACCGCCACCTCCCTCTTCCCCCCAGGCCGACGGGCCGAAAGCGTCCTCCATATGGAGGACGCTTTCGGCCCGTCGGCAGCTGTGCTGAGCGAGAGGCTGGAGCGGTGGCTCGGTGCCGGGGAGGAGGAGGTGCTCGACGCCTGGCGCGAACGCGACGTGCTTCGGGGGCGGGAGATCGAGTGGGACGGCGGCTCCGGCGTCGCCGACGGAGTCGACGAGCGGGGCTACCTACTCGTCATCGCCGCCGACGGCGACCGCGTCGCCCTCGGGGCCGGCGAGGTCCACCTCGGCCGTATCGGCTGACCCGGCCGAATCGTCGGACGCCGCACCGGCTGACTCGCGTTTCGCCCTCGATTTGCTCCGCGAGCGCGGTTTGCGTTTCGGCTTCGGCTTCGCCTCGACCTTCTCCTCGCCGCCGTTCGCGGCCTCGGCCTCGGGCCCGTTCGCCTGCTTGGCCTCAGGGGCGGAACCGTTGTCGCCCTCGCCTCCCTGCCGCTGGCGTTTGCGCTTGCGGCGGCGTTTGCCGCCTTTCGGGAAGTTGCGAAGCAGCTCGCGGGCGACCGCCGAGGGTTTGCGGGCCATCCGCATCCGGGCGCCGCGCAGCACCTCCTCGCCCTCCGGCGTGTGGGCGACCGAGGCGGCCAGCAGCGAGACGGCGAGGCGGCGGTCCTGTTTGCGCGAGGCGTGGACCAGCCGCCGCGCGTTGCGCCCGTGCGCGCGCCCGGAGGAGTTGACCAGCAGGCCCAGCAGCCGCTTCGTCTCCGGCCAGCGCTGCACCGCGTACTCCTCGTGCAGTTCGCGGGTGTAGGAGGCGAGCCGCCAGACCCATGCCTGGGCCTGGTCGCGGCGGCCGATCCGCTTGTCGATCAGCGCCTGCAGCAGGGTTTTGGTCCCCGCCCGCTTATCCTCGCGGCTCCAGGTGCCGACGATGTCGATCGCGTCGTCGAAGGCCTCGGGGTCGCCCAGGTCGGCGATCTCGGAAAGCGCTTTCAGCCGCAGCTGCGCATTTCGGTTGCGCTGCACGCAGGTCAGCAGGAAGCGGCGGCGCAGCTCTTTGGTCTTGTCGTTCTGCAGCATCGCCCGCGCCCGGCGCCAGCCCTGTGGGTTGACCCGCGCCCCCGCCAGCGCCGCCCAGGCGTGCTGCTCGGGGTAGTCGAGGTTCTCGACCGCGATCCGCCAGATCTCCCGTTCCAGCACCTCCATCCGCCGCTCCTCGACGTCGGAGACCGGGACGATCCGCCGCTCGACCCGAACCTTGCGGCCGCGGCCGCGGCGCACCGGCCCGACCACGATCGCGCCGCCGCGGTAGACCTCGCGGTCGAGCAGGCTGTGCAGGGTGATGATCGTCTCGCTGTGGGTGGTCGCCGGGTGGACGAAGTCGATCACCAGGCCAGCCTCCTTGCCCGGCGCCCGCCGGGTGACGCGGCCGACCCGCTGCTGGTAGATCCGCCGCGAGGCGGTCGGCGCCAGGTGCATGCAGATCGTCGCCCGCGGCGAGTTCCAGCCCTCGGCCAGC
>Ga0190272_10001716_pt1 | contig 10497 bp, 10 predicted proteins | sample Popmic504T_FD_133746 | JGI IMG/M metagenome (GOLD analysis project Ga0190272, IMG submission 133746) | Populus adjacent soil microbial communities from riparian zone of Shoshone River, Wyoming, USA - 504 T | ecosystem: Environmental > Terrestrial > Soil > Riparian zone | place: USA: Wyoming...
AGGAATGGAGGCAAATGCTCTTGGCGTGGCTCCACCCGCGGTCAGCACGGTCAGGCTCTCGGAGTCTTGCATTCCCACGCCCTTCGCCCACGCACGAACGGCCGCAGTGCTGGCTTCGGGAAGCGCGTCCTTCTTGGTCTTGGCCTGGTAGACGACGATCTCGATTCGCAGGTCGCCATCATCTCCGGAGCTGAGCGTGTACTCGCGTCCATCGACAGAGGTTGTTCCCCAGCCATCGGGAATCTCGATCTGGAATGCGCCGGGTACATCGATCTGTGGCAACGGTCTCTCCGGGTCCTATCAGTTGAGTCGAGAGCGACTATTTCAGAATTGCCCCGCTGGAGGCTGCGGTCAACTCCCACAACGGGGTGCACCCTTTTGGGGTGGCCAGCGCGGGCGTTGGGCGCTGGCATGGCGCAGCAGCAAGCGGTCGCGTCGGAGGCTTAGCCGAACGCGCTCGCGCTCTGTGCGACGACCTGTGCAACGAGCCGGTGCAGCAAACAGAGAGAGGCCCTACCTGGGCTTAATCAGGTAGGGCCTCTCTCCTTGTAAGAACAGGGAAGTTCGGTCCCTGGCGTCGTGTCGGGCTGACAGGATTTGAACCTGCGACCCCCTGACCCCCAGTCAGGTGCGCTACCAAGCTGCGCCACAGCCCGTGACTTGCGCCGGTGTTCTGGCGCCGAGGTGAAAGCTTACCGGGTGTTTCGCCGGACTCTCAGCGCAGCCCCATAGTCTCGGCTCATGACCGATCGCCCCGAATCAGCGCCGACGCCGACCGCACGTGCCGGCCGGCTCGTCGGCTCCGCCCTCGGCTCGGCACGCGTCGCGGCCGGAGGCGCACGACGCGCGATCCGACGCAACCCGAAAGCCGACCGTGCGTATCGCACCGCCGTCGGCGTCACCGGCGGCGCGACCGTCGCCCTCGGCGTCGTGCTCATCCCTCTTCCGGGCCCCGGGGCGCTCATCAGCCTCGGCGGTCTGGCGATCCTCGGCAGCGAGTTCGAGGGCGCGAAGAAGGTCAGCACCCGCGCGACCGCGTTGGCCAAGAAGGCCGCGGCCAAGGTAGCCGAGCGGCGCCAGCAGAAAGCCCCCGCATCCGCGTCTGAATGAGAACAGGGGCTGTCTGCCGCCCTCGGTAGGGTCGGAGCATGCCGACTGACGCCCATCACGCCGCCGACAGCCATGACCTCATCCGGGTGCAAGGTGCCCGCGAGAACAACCTCAAGAACGTCAACGTCGAGATCCCGAAACGCCGCCTCACCGTCTTCACCGGCGTGAGCGGGTCCGGCAAGTCGAGCCTCGTGTTCGGCACGATCGCCGCCGAGTCGCAGCGCCTCATCAACGAGACCTACAGCGCATTCGTCCAGGGGTTCATGGCGAGCCAGAGCCGCCCCGACGTCGACCTGCTCGACGGCTTGACCACCGCCATCCTGGTCGACCAGGAGCGGATGGGCGCCAACTCCCGCTCCACCGTCGGCACCGTGACAGACGCCAACGCGATGTTGCGGGTGCTCTTCAGCCGCCTGGGCAAGCCGTACATCGGGTCCTCACGGGCGTTCTCGTTCAACATCCCATCGGTCTCGGGCGGCGGCGCGATCGAGGTCGAGCAGGCCGACGGCAGCACGAAGAAGCAGGAGATCTCGTTCGAGGCGCTCGGCGGCATGTGCCCGCGCTGCGACGGCATGGGCTCTGTGAACGACATCGACCTGACCCAGCTCTACGACGACAGCAAGTCGATCTCCGAGGGCGCGCTGACCATCCCCGGATACACCACCGACGGATGGGCGGTTCGGGTCTACGCCGCGTCCGGCTTCTTCGACCCGACCAAGCCGATCCGGGACTTCACCGAGAAGGAGATGCAGGCGTTCCTCTACAGCGAACCGACCAAGGTCAAGGTCGACAGCCTGAACCTCACTTACCAGGGCCTCATCCCGAACATCCAGAAGTCCTTCCTCTCGAAGGACGTCGAGGCGATGCAGCCGCACATCCGTGCGTTCGTCGAGCGCGCTGTGACCTTCACCGCGTGCCCGGAGTGCGGTGGATCCCGCCTCAGCGCAGCCGCCCGGTCCTCGAAGATCAACGGCATCAACATCGCCGACGCCTGCGCGATGCAGATCAGCGATCTGGCCGACTGGGTCCGTGATCTGAAGGAGCCGTCGGTCGCTCCCCTGCTGCAGGGCCTCCAGCTGGCGCTCGACTCGTTCGTCGACATCGGCCTCGGCTATCTGTCCCTCGATCGCACGTCGGGCACGCTCTCCGGCGGCGAGGCGCAGCGCACCAAGATGATCCGGCATCTCGGATCCAGCCTCACCGACGTCACGTACGTCTTCGACGAGCCGACGGTCGGACTGCATCCCCACGACATCCAGCGCATGAACGAGCTGCTGCTGCGCCTCCGCGACAAGGGCAATACGGTGCTCGTCGTCGAGCACAAGCCGGAGACCATCGTGATCGCCGACCACGTCGTCGACCTCGGGCCTCGCGCCGGCATCCACGGCGGAGAGATCCAGTACGAGGGCGACGTCGCGGGACTGCGCGCGAGCAAGACGCTCACCGGAGAGCACCTGACCTACCGCGCGCAGCTGAAGGATTCCGTGCGCGCCGCGTCCGGCAAGCTCGAGATCCGCGGGGCGACCCAGAACAACCTGCGCAAGGTCGACGTCGACGTGCCGCTCGGCATCATGACGGTGGTCACGGGTGTCGCCGGGTCGGGCAAGAGCTCCCTCATCCACGGCTCGATTCCCTCGGATGCCGGGGTCGTCTCCGTCGATCAGACCGCGATCCGCGGGTCGCGGCGCTCCAATCCCGCGACCTACACGGGACTCCTCGACCCGATCCGCACCGCGTTCGCCAAGGCCAACGGAGTGAAGCCGGCTCTGTTCAGCGCGAACTCCGAAGGCGCCTGCCAGACCTGCAACGGGGCAGGCGTGATCTACACCGATCTGGCGATGATGGCCGGCGTAGCGACCGTCTGCGAGGTCTGCGGCGGCAAGCGATTCCAGGCCTCCGTGCTCGAGTACAGGCTCGCGGGAAAGAACATCGCAGAGGTGCTCGCGATGTCGGTCGACGAGGCCCTGGACTACTTCGCATCCGGAGAGGCGGCCGACAAGAAGGCGCACGCGATCCTCGACCGGATGTCCGACGTCGGCCTCGGCTACCTCTCGCTCGGTCAGCCGCTTACCACGCTGTCGGGCGGAGAGCGCCAGCGTCTCAAGCTCGCGATCCACATGGCCGACAAGGGCGGCATCTACGTGCTCGACGAACCGACCTCGGGCCTCCACCTCGCCGACGTCGAGAACCTGCTCCGCCTGCTCGACCGGCTGGTGGACGCGGGCAAGACGGTCATCGTCATCGAGCACCACCAGGCCGTGATGGCGCACGCCGACTGGATCATCGACCTCGGGCCGGGCGCCGGTCATGACGGCGGCACGATCGTTTTCGAAGGCACGCCGGCCGAGCTCGTGGCAGAAAAGAAGAAGACGTTGACCGGCGAGCATCTGGCGAAGTACGTAGGCGCGTGAGTACGGTCGCAGGATGCTGACGACCCTCACCGTCGACTGGACGGACCCGCGCGTCGCCGAGCTGCACGCCGGTCTGTCGGCCGAGACCGGCGCCATGTATCGCACGCGGCTCGCGAAGCTGCCACGCCCCGAACGCGAGGCAGCCCTCGGGTCGCTCGCCATCGATCCGGCGGTGATCGAGACCACGCTGCTTACGCTCGACGACGACGTCCCCGTGGCGACGGCGGCCGTGCGACGATCCGTCGCCTCCGAGACCGAGTGGGATGTCAAGCGTGTCTTCGTCGTGCAGAGCCACCGCGGCCAGGGCATCTCACGCGCACTGATGGTCGAGCTGGAGGAGCACGCGCGAACCCACGGCGCGAAGACCATGGTGCTGCAGACCGGCAACCTCCAGGCGCCGGCGATCGGTCTCTACACTTCACTCGGCTACGAGCCGTGCGAGGCGTACCCGCCCTACGGGTTCTACCCGGGCGAACTCACATTCCGGAAGGTGCTCTAGCCCACTCAGCCCTCAGCGCTGATGTTCACCAGCCAGGTCACGCCGAACGCGTCGACCAGGATGCCGAACGTCGCACCCCACGGCGCCACCGCGAGCGGCTCGCTGATGGTTGCCCCGAGGCTGAGCTTCTTCCAATAGCCGCGCAGCTCTGCGTCGTCGCTGTTCGTGCCGCTGAGCGAGACGGAGAAGACGTTCTCTCCCCGCTCGTGTTCCATGCGTTCAGGGGTGTCGGACCCCATCAGGGTGAAGCCGGCGGGAGTCTCGAGCTGGCCGTGCTGGACCTTCGTGCCCTCGCCGGGATACGGGTCGCCGGCATCGCCGAAGGTCATGATGTCGAGTTCTCCGCCGAACACGGTCTGGTAGAACTCCATGGCCTCGCGGGCCTTGTCGCGGAAGTGCAGGTACGGATTCAGGATGACTGCCATGACATCCACACTGCCCCTCCGACGGCCGACACGCCAGGCCCGCTAGCGCTTCCGCTTCTCGCGGACGCGCATGTTGACGACGATCGGCGTGCCCTCGAACCCGTAGACCTCGCGCAGTCGCCGGGTGATGAATCGCCGGTACTGCGGGTCGAGGAATCCGGTCGTGAAGAGCACGAAGGTCGGCGGGCGGGTCGACGCCTGGGTTCCGAACAGGATGCGGGGCTGCTTGCCTCCGCGGACGGGGTGCGGGTGCTCGGCCGTGATCTCGGCGATCAGCGCATTGAGCTTGCCGGTCGGGATGCGGGTGTCCCAGCTGTCGAGGGCCAGCTCGAGGGCCGGAACGAGCTTCTCGAGGTGCCGTCCGGTGCGCGCAGAGATGTTCACCCGCGGTGCCCACGTCACGTGCGCCAGATCCTCCTCGATCTCGCGTTCGAGCCAGCGGCGCCGCTCGTCGTCGAGCAGGTCCCACTTGTTGTACGCGAGCACGAGAGCGCGGCCGCTCTCCAGGACGAGATCGATGATGCGCAGATCCTGCACCGAGACCGGCTCGGTGACGTCGAGCACGACGACCCCGACCTCGGCCTTCTCGAGCGCGGCGCTGGTGCGCAGGGATGCGTAGAAGTCCGCGCCCTGCTGCAGATGCACCCGCTTGCGGATGCCGGCGGTGTCGACGAACGTCCAGACCTTGCCGGCCAACTCGACCTGCTCGTCCACCGGATCGCGCGTCGTGCCGGCCATCTCGTTGACGACGACGCGCTCCTCACCGACGGCCTTGTTCAGAAGCGAGCTCTTGCCGACATTGGGGCGGCCGATGATCGCGATGCGGCGCGGGCCGCCGACCTCGTCCTTCGCGACTGCCGACACCTTCGGCAGCACGGTCATGACGTGGTCGAGCAGGTCGGCGACGCCACGTCCGTGCAGGGCGGACACCGGCCACGGCTCCCCCAGGCCCAGAGCCCAGAGCTCGGCGGCCTGCGGGTCGCGGATGGCGTCGTCCGCCTTGTTGGCGACCAGGATCACCGGCCGCTTCGACGCGCGCAGCATCTTGACGACGTGCTCGTCGGTCGCCGTCGCGCCCACATTGATGTCGACGACGAAGAGCACGGCATCCGCCAGATCGACCGCGACCTCCGCCTGCGCGGCGACCGAGGCCGCGATGCCTTGCGCGTCCGGCTCCCAGCCGCCGGTGTCGACGACGGTGTACCGGCGTCCGAGCCATTCGGACTTGTACGTCACGCGGTCACGGGTCACGCCGGGCGTGTCCTCGACGACCGCCTCGCGACGGCCCAGGATGCGGTTGACGAGCGCCGACTTGCCCACGTTGGGCCGGCCCACGATGGCGAGCACCGGAAGCGCCGGCATGTAGGTGATGCCCTCGGGACCCTCGGCGGCGGCCTCGAGCAGGCCGAGGTCCTCCTCGTCGAGGTCGTAGTCGGAGAGCCCCGCCCGCAGGCTGGCAGCGCGCTGCTCCGCCTCGGCGTCGTCGAGCGCCTCGAGGCGCTCGGTCAGGGCGGGGTCGATCTCGTCGACGATCTCGTCGGCGGAGTCGCCCCGGTCGGCTGCGCCGAGCTCACGCTCGTCGTTCATGGTGTTCCGTTCAGTCTGTAGTGGTGCGCTTCACCAGGTCGACGACCGCCTGCACTGTCTGTGCGAAGTCGAGGTCGGTGGAGTCGATCGTCGTGACGCCCGGTGCCGCCGACATGAAGTCGACCACCTGGGCGTCCCGCCGGTCTCGCTCGCGCAGCTGGTCCGCCGTGGAGGCGGCGTCCGGCGCGAGTTCGGCGGAGCGCCTGGCAATCCTAACCGCTTCGTCGGCGGTCAACAGGATGCGGACGGCAGCATCGGGGGCGACCACCGTCGTGATGTCCCGCCCTTCGACGACGATTCCCGGTGCATCGGTCCGCGCGATCAGCCGGCGGAACGCATCGTTCAGGGCCACGCGGACAGCGGGGATACGCGCGACATCGCTGACGATCGCGCTGACGCGCGGCTCGCGGATCTCGTGCGTGATGTCGAGGTCCCCGACCCGGACCACGGTGCCCTCGTCGCCGAGTTCCGTGGCGTACGGGAAGTCCTCGAGCAGCTCGACCACCTCGGCCTCGTCCTCCGTATCGATGCCGTTCTCGAGCGCGACCCAGGTGAGAGCGCGGTAGGCGGCCCCGGTATCCAGGTACGCGTAGCCCAGCGCGCGGGACGCGGCTTTGCTCACGCTCGACTTGCCGCTGCCGGCCGGTCCGTCGACGGCGACGACGATGGCGCCGCTCACCGTTCGGCCTCCATGAGCGTCCACCCGCGGGCCTCGAGGGCGGCCGCAAGGGCGTGCGCCTTCTGAGGCAGAACCGAGATCTCGGCGAACCCGACCTTCGTCTCGGGCGAGTGCTCGAGCCGCAGGTCCTCCATGTTGACCTTCTCTTCGCCGATCTCGGTGAGCAGCCGCGCGAGCTCGCCGGGCTTGTCGTCGATCTTGACGACCAGGGCGGTGTAGCGCTTGTCCTGGCCGTGCTTGCCCGGGATGCGGGCGACGCCGTCGTTGCCGGCCGCGAGGAGGTCGGCGAGAACACGGCGCGACGCGGGCGCGTCGGGTGCATCGAGCGCCGTCAGCACCGCGTCGAGGTCATCCCGCATCGGCCGAAGCACGTCGGCGACCGCGGGCGCGTTGGCGCCCAGGATCTGCACCCACAGCGCGGGGTCGCTCGACGCGATCCGGGTGGTGTCGCGAAGGCCCTGGCCCGTGAGTCCGAGGGATGCGGCGGAACCGTCGCGGAGGCGGGCCGCCAGCAGTGACGCGACGAGCTGAGGGGCGTGGGAGACGAGCGCGACGCTGCGATCGTGGTCGTGCGCGTCCATCTCGATCGGGACGGCGCCGAGGTCGAGGATCATGTGCTCGATCGGAGCGGCACGACGGTAGCTGATGGCGTCGTGGCCGGCGAGGATCCAGGGGCGGCCGGTGAACAGGTCGCCGCGCGCGGAGACCGCTCCCCCGCGTTCGCGGCCCGCCATGGGGTGTGTGCCGAGGTAGCGCGTGAGGTCCGCTCCACGGGATCGCAGGTCGTCGAGCGGCGCGACCTTGACGCTCGCGACGTCGGTGACCAGCGCATCCGGGAACCGCTGGAGCTCGGCCGCCACGACATCCGCCGTCACGTCGGGCGGGACGGCCACGACGATGAGCCCGGGCGCATCGTCGGCGGCGGGCGCACGGCCGGCACCGTAGGCGATCGCCAGGTTGCGCGCCGAGGGCGATGCGTCTTCGACGATCACGTCGACGCCGTGACCGCGAAGCCCCAGACCGATGCTGGCCCCGAGGAGGCCGCTGCCGACGATGCGCACCTGCTCCGCGAGTCGGCGGTCGTTCATTCGGGGCGATCCTCGGGGTCGGTATCGGCTGTGTCGGCGCTGGGAAAGTCGGAGCCGGCGCCGTCACGCCCGGCACGGGCGATGGTCAGCAATTGGCCGAGTTCCACCTTAGTGAGGTCGCGCGCGCGCCCGATGCCGAGCGTGCCCAGGTGCAGCGGCCCGAACTGACGGCGGACGAGCTCCAGGACAGGGTGCCCGACAGCCTCCAGCATCCGGCGCACGATGCGGTTGCGTCCGGAATGCAGGGTGATCTCGACGATCGTGCGGTCCTTCGACGACTCCCCGACGATCCGTGCCCGGTCCGCCGCGATCGTGCCGTCCTCCAGCTCGATCCCCCGCTCGAGGCTGCGCAGGATGGCGGGGGTCGCCACCCCGCGGACCGTCGCGATATACGTCTTCGTGACGCCGAACGACGGGTGCGCAAGCACGTGGGCGATGTCGCCGTCGTTGGTGAGCAGCAGCAGCCCGCTCGTGTCGACATCGAGCCGACCCACGTTGAACAGGCGTTCCTCGTAGGCGGCCGTGAACTCCTGCAGGTCGGGACGACCCTTCTCGTCCTTGAGCGAGCTGACAACGCCGGTGGGCTTGTTCAGCATCACGTAGCGCTTGCCGGGGTCGAGCTGCACGGCGGTGCCGTCGACCGCGATCTCGTCGGTCGCGGGGTCGACCCGGCGCCCGAGCTCGGTGACGACCTCGCCGTTGACGGTGACGCGGCCCTCGACGATGTACTGCTCGCTCACCCGCCGGGATGCGACGCCGGCGGCCGCAAGCACCTTCTGCAACCGCTCACCCGCGGTCGACCGCGGTTCGTCGCCGCGGTCACCGAGCTGGTCGCCGCTCATCGGCTGGCGACGATGTCCTCGAAACCGTCCATGCCATCCGACAGCAGGGGCGAGATCTTGGGCAGTTCTTCGATGGAGTTGATGCCGAGCTGCGTGAGGAGCAGATCGGTGGTCTCGTAGTGGATCGCGCCCGTCTCGCTGTCGGTGTACGCCTCGGTGATGAGGCCGCGCCCGAGAAGCGTGCGCACGACCGAGTCGACGTTCACGGCGCGGATCGACGCGATGGCACCTCGCGAGATCGGCTGCTTGTAGGCGATGACCGAGAGCGTCTCGAGGGCGGCCTGCGACAGCTTCGTCGGGTTCTGGGTCAGAACGAACTCGCGCACGACGTCGTCGTACTCGGGGCGCACGTAGAGGCGCCAGCCCCCGCCGACCTCGCGCAGCTCGAATCCGCGCCGGGTCGTGCCGTCGGTGCCGCCGTAGTCTGCGACCAGGCGCTCGATCGACTGGCGCACCGCGGGAACGGGCACGCCGATCACGGTGGCGAGCGATACGACGCTCTGCGGTTCGTCCGCGACCATCAGGATCGCCTCCAGAGCGCGCTCGACGTCGACGACCGATTTCGCAGCCTGGTCTTCGGCGACCTCCACGTCGTCCGCAACGTCAGTCATAGTCGGCTCCTAGGTTGGCGAGCTGGTCGTCGGTCCAGTGACCGGCGGTCCAGCGCAGGGTCAGCTCTCCGAGCGGTTCGACCTGCTCGAACGAGATCGCCGAGTGGCGATACAGCTCGAGCACGGCGAGGAAGCGCGCGACGATCACGCCGCGGACCTCCGCCCCGGCGATCAGCGCTCGGAACGTCATCGGGCCGCCGTCGTGCAGCATCGCGACGACGATCGCGGCCTGCTCCCGGATGCTGACCAGCGGCGCGTGCAGGTGGTCCATTCCCACGACCGGGATCTCGCGCGGCGCGAAGGCCAGCATCGCGAGGGCGGCGAAGTCGTCGAGGCTCACGGTCCAGACCAGCTCCGGAGTCTGCTTGCGGTACTTCTCCTCTAGTCGCACCGAGCGGTAGTGGCGCGTCGACTCGACGTCGAGGTGGTGGGAGACCCAGGTCGCCGCCTCCTTGAATGCCCGGTACTGCAGCAGCCGGGCGAAGAGCAGATCCCGCGCCTCGAGCAGCGCGACGTCCTCCGCGTCCACCAGCTCGCCCTGCGGAAGCAGGCCCGCGACCTTGAGGTCGAGCAGGGTGGCCGCGACCACGAGGAACTCGCTCGCCTGGTCGAGCTCCTCATCGGAGTCGAGGTCGTGCAGATAGGAGATGAACTCGTTCGTGACGACGCTGAGCGCGATCTCGGTGATGTCGAGATCGTGCTTCGCGATGAGCGTCACGAGCAGGTCGAAGGGCCCGTCGAAGTTGGCCAGCGTGAGGCGGAAGCCGCCGGCTGCACTCGCATCATCGGAAGGGGCGGACGGCGGCGCGGTGCCCAACGGCGCGGTATCCAACAGCAAACCGCTCTCCGTGCCCCCGCCGTCAGGCGACGGCACCACGAGCGATCAGCTCTCTGGCGAGTTGACGATACGCGTCCGCAGCCGAGTGTTCGGGGGCGAACGTGGTGATCGGCGCGGCGGCGACCGAAGCATCGGGGAACTTCACGGTGCGGCCGATCACGGTCTCGAGCACCTGGTCGCCGAACGCCTCGACCACGCGCTCGAGGACCTCGCGCGAGTGGAGCGTGCGGGGGTCGTACATGGTGGCCAGGATGCCGTCCAGCTCGATCGCCGGGTTCAGCCGGTCGCGCACCTTCTCGATCGTCTCGACGAGCAGGGCGACGCCGCGCAGGGCGAAGTACTCGAGCTCGAGCGGGATGAGCACGCCGTGGGATGCGGTGAGCGCGTTCACGGTGAGCAGGCCGAGC
>Ga0190272_10001717_pt1 | contig 10497 bp, 11 predicted proteins | sample Popmic504T_FD_133746 | JGI IMG/M metagenome (GOLD analysis project Ga0190272, IMG submission 133746) | Populus adjacent soil microbial communities from riparian zone of Shoshone River, Wyoming, USA - 504 T | ecosystem: Environmental > Terrestrial > Soil > Riparian zone | place: USA: Wyoming...
CGATCGTCGGCGACGACACCGAGAGCGGCGGCAGCGACATCGAGCGCACCACCGCGACAGACAAGTAAGGAACGACGATGACCACGCATTTCTCCCGCGACACCGCCGTCCTCACGAGCCGTTCGCTGCGCCACATCCTGCGCAGTCCCGACACGATCATCACGACCGCGGTCACCCCGGTCGCGATCATGATCCTGTTCGTGTTCGTGTTCGGCGGAGCGATCGACACCGGGTCGTATTCCTACATCGACTACATGCTGCCCGGCATCCTGCTGATCACGGTCGCCTCGGGCATCGCGTATACGGCGTACCGACTCTTCATGGACATGCAGGGCGGCATCTTCGAGCGGTTCCAGTCGATGCCGATCGCGCGCTCGAGCGCCCTGTGGGCGCACGTCCTGACTTCGCTGGTCGCCAACACGATCTCGCTCGTGATCGTCATCGGCGTCGCGTTCATCATGGGTTTCCGCACCGGAGCCGGGGTGCTCGCGTGGCTCGCCGTGGCCGGCATCCTGATCCTGTTCACGCTCGCACTGACCTGGCTCGCCGTGATCGCCGGCCTCTCGGCCAAGACAGTGGACGGCGCGAGCGCGTTCTCGTACCCGCTGATCTTGCTGCCGTTCATCAGCTCGGCGTTCGTGCCCACCGACACCATGCCGGCGCCGGTGGCGTGGTTCGCCGAGAACCAGCCGGTGACCCCCATCGTCAACACGATCCGCGACCTGTTCGCGCAGCAGCCGGTGGGCAACGACATCTGGATCGCTCTGGCCTGGTGCGTCGGCATCCTGGTCGTCGCGTACTTCGTCGCGCTGTCGATCTACCGACGCAAGATCAGCTAACCGCCTGCTGCACAGGGAAAGTGCCACACTTTGAGCATGAGTGAACCCAAGACCCAGCCGACGGATGCGGACGTGCACGAGTTCCTGGAGGCGGCGGCCACCCCGCGCCGACGCGAGGAAGGGCTGAAGCTCGCCGAGATCTTCCACGATGTCACCGGGGCGGAGCCGGTCATGTGGGGGCCGACGATGGTGGGCTACGGCAGCTTCCGCTACATCTCACCGAAGAACCCGCGCACGCGCGGCAATTGGTACAAGACCGGCTTCTCGCCGCGCAAGGCGCAGTTGACCTTCTACGGACTGAACGACATGCCGGAGGCGGCCGACGTGCTCCCCCGGCTGGGCACGTACACACTGGGCGCCGGCTGCGTCTACACGAAGAAGCTCGAGGACCTCGACCTCGACGTCCTGCGGCGGCTCATCGCGATCGCGTGGGAGCGGGAGGACAGCCCTGAACCGTCGTAGGCGACGGTGGCTGTGGATACCGCTCGGCACCGTCACGGCGATCGTGATCGTCGGGGCGGTCGTGACCTCTCTCACCCCTTGGCCGTCGGCGATGCTCATCCGGTCCGTCTTCGAGCGGAGCGCCGACGCGACCGTGGCCGAGATGACGCCGTACGTGCCGGACGGCGAACTGCGCGAGATGCACATGGTGGACGACGCCCGGGGGAACGCCGCCACGACGCTCGACGTGTTCACCCCGGCGGCGGAGGGTGAGGTGCGGCCGACGGTCGTCTGGATACACGGCGGGGCGTGGATCTCGGGGTCGACCGCGAGCATCGACCCGTACTTGCGCATCCTCGCCGAGCAGGGGTACACCACGATCGGGATCGACTACAGCGTCGGCCCCGAAGCGACCTACCCGACCGCGGTGATCCAGCTGAACGATGCGCTCGATTATGTGCAGGATCACGCCGCGGAGCTCGGTGTCGACGCGTCGCAGATCGTCCTGGCCGGGGACTCAGCCGGGGCTCAGCTTGCCAGCCAGCTTGCGACACTCGTCACGAGTCCGCGATACGCGGACCTGGTCGGCATCCAGCCGTCTCTGGATACGGAACAGCTGGTCGGCGTCCTCCTGAACTGCGGTGTCTACGATCTTCGGGCGATGGCCGAGCTGGACGGGCTCGCGGCGTGGGGGTTCAAGGTCGCTCTGTGGGCATACACCGGCACGAAGGACTGGTCCGAGCAACCCGCGGGTGCCACCATGTCCACGATCGAGTTCGTCACCGCCGACTTCCCTCCGACGTACATCAGCGGCGGCAACGGTGACGGACTGACGTGGCTGCAATCCATCCCGATGGCTCAGCGCCTCGATGAACTGGGCGTGCCCGTCACCGAGCTGTTCTGGCCGGCGCCGCACGAGCCGGCTCTGCCGCACGAATACCAGTTCCATCTCGACCTGCCCGAGGCGCAGGACGCACTCGCGGAGACGATCGCCTGGTTGGGCGAGACGACGACGGGCGCTCCCTGAGCTTGTCGGGCCACGCCGTCCGTGGTTTCGTTGCCGCATGGAGATTGCGACTTCAGCCGACGGCACGCCGATCGCGTTCGAGCGGGTGGGTGAGGGACCGGTCGTCGTCATTGTCAACGGCGCCCTCTCCACGGCATCCGACGCCGGCCGACTCGCGTCAGCGCTCGTCGACGTGGGGTTCCGAGCGGTCACATGGGATCGCCGCAGTCGGGGTTCGAGTGGTGACGCCCGCGGATCGGCGCCCGAGCGCGAGGTCGAGGACCTTGCTGCGGTGATCGAGGCAGCCGGCGGTCGGGCGATCGTACTGGGGCACTCCTCGGGTGCAGTGCTGGCGCTCGTCGCCGCTTCCCTGGGTGTGCCGATCGACGCGCTGTTCCTGTCGGAGCCCCCGTTGCGCTTCGGCGTCGATGAGCCACCGGACGACCTGGCCGAGAGGTTGCAGCGTCTCGTCGACCGCGGCGATTCCGCCGAGGCCGTGGTGACATTCCAGCTCGAGAATGTGGGGCTTCCGAAGGACATGGTCGATCAGATGCGCGCGAGCGACATGTTCGACGGCCTCCTGCCGCTGGCACAATCGACCGTTTACGACACGCGGCTGGTGGCGCAGGTCTCCACCCCGACCCCGGAGATGCTCACTGTCTCGCAGCCGGTGACGGTGCTCCGGGGCGAGCAGACCTTTCGCATGCTCGTCACCGCTGCCGACCGGCTGGCTGACGAGATCGACCATGCCGAGCTCGTGGTCGTGCCCGAATCGGTCATGCACAGGCCCGATCCCGCCGCCACGGCCCGCGTCATCCGAGCGCGCGTCTCGTGAGCGCCGCAGCGCGGACGCCCTGATCTGCCCGGCTACAGGGCGAGATCCTCGTACGGAGCGATGGGCACGATGCCCTCGGCGGCCGAGGCGAGCTCGACGTCGTCGGTGACGAGGGCATCGCCCTGCAGCGAGGCCACGGCGAGGTATTCCGCAGTGGCGATGTCGTCCCACCCGAGCGCGTCGGCGATCTTCCACGCGGTGGCACGCGAGACCCGGTCGCCGAGCAGCCGGATCTTCATCTCGGCGACGCGCTCGAGCTGCCGACGACCTTCCGCCTCGCTGATCGCGCCGGCGCGGACGTCGCGGTACAGGGTGGCGAGCGCGTGCGAGCGCAGCACGACGGGGCCGACGAGTTGGTGGCGGCGTCCGGCATCCGATCCCTCACGGATCAGCCGAAGAGCGATCCCGGCGTCGATGGCGTATCGAGTCATACCCGGAATCGTGCCACGATGCGCGCGCACGGGGGTGCCCGGGTTCGGCGCGGAGGGCTCAGCCGTGGATGCCGAGCGAGCGGGACAGCTCGGCCACTTCGTCGGCGCTCAGCTCGAGGTTCGCCGCCCTCGCCGAGTCGGTGATGGATGCCGGGCGGCGCGCACCGGGGATCGGAATGACCTGCGGATCCAGCGCGAGCTCCCAGGCGAGCACCACCTGGTGCGGGCTGACATCGCGTTGCTCGCCGATCCGGCGGAAGGCCGTGAAGCGATCTCCCACCTCGCGTGCTCCGCCGCCGGTGCCGCCGAGCGGGCTCCACGGGAGGAAGGCGATGCCGTGCCTGCCGCAGTAGCGCAGTTCGTCGATGCTGCCGGGGTGCTTGGGTGAGAATTCGTTCTGCACACTGGCGAGATTGCCGTCGCCGAGCACGAGTCGCGCGATCTCGATCTCCTCGACACTCGCGTTGGAGATGCCGACCGCGCGGATCAGGCCCTCCTGCTGCAGGGTCGCCAATGTCGCCATCACCTCGCCGTACACGAGCCAGCGGTCGGGACGGTGGTACTGGTACAGGTCGATCACGTCGACGTCGAGGTTCTCCAGCGACCGCTCCACAGCCAGCCGCAGGTACGTCGCAGAGCCGTCGCGACCCCACGCCTCACCCTCGCTCCGCGTGATTCCGCCCTTCGTCGCGACGAGGACCGCAGCGCTGTCCCCGTCCCAGTCGCGGAGCGCCTCCGCGACGATGCGCTCGTTGTGTCCCATCTCGTTCCACGCCGGCGCGTAGCAGTCGGCGGTGTCGATGAAGGTGACGCCGGCATCGAGCGCCGCGTGGACGGTGGCGATCGCGTCCTCGTGAGAGGGGAGCTGCTTGTCGTTGTTCATCGACAGGGGCATGGCGCCCAGTCCGATCGCCGACACCTGTCGCCCGGCCAGAGTGCGCTGGTTCATCGTCTCTCCTCGTCATCGGGTTCTCCCACCCTGCCAGGAGCGGGTCATTCGGTGGGGTGCTTGACAGACGCGCGCGGTCGCGGCGCTCCCACATCGGCTCTCTCGGCCGGCACCGCACATCGGGACTGCGCGTCGGGACCGGAATATGCTCCTTTCATCGAGCAGGACCATAACGGCTCAGAGGAATGAGGCACGATCATGGCGATGAAGGGGCCGACGGGGCGTGGTATGCGCTGGGGCGCGGCGAGCTCCGCCGTGGTGATCGCCCTATCGATCTCGGCCTGCTCGGGCAGCGCTCCGACAGCGCCGACAGCGCCGTCCGCGTCGACTTCCCCCGCGTCGGAGGTCGTACTCGACGAGGAGACGCGTGCGGCTCTGACGTCGGTGCTCGATGAGGGTTTCGATGCGTCGGGGATGCCAGGCGTGGCCGCCTTCGTGCGCATCGGCGACGATGTCTGGGAGGCTGCGCTCGGCGTGGGGGATCTCTCGACGGGGGAGCCTTTCGATGCAGACGCGTTCATTCGTATCGCGAGCAACACCAAGACCTTCACCGCGACGGCCGTGCTCCTGCTTGTGGACGAGGGGACGATATCGCTCGACGATCCCGTCGAGCAGTTCGTGCCGGGCATCACGAACGGCGCGGAGATCACCGTGCGCGACCTTCTGCAGATGAGTTCCGGGATCTGGGAATTCACGTCCGACGCGGAGCTGATGGATCGCTGGAGTGCGGATCTCATGATGCCATGGGATGCCGCTCAGACGGTTGAGCTCCTGAAGGGCAAGCCGGCCCAGTTCGCGCCGGGTGAGAAGGTCGTCTACACCGACTCGAATTACGTCCTTCTGGGCGCGATTCTCGAGAACGTGACAGGGTCGGATGCCGCCGATGCGATAAATGAGATGGTCGTCGAACCGCTCGGGCTGGTGGACACCGACTTTCCCGACGCGGATGAGTCCGGCATCCCGGATCCGCATCAACAGGGCTACCGACCGCCCGGCGAGGAGCTCGGTGACCTCGGCCAGCTGCAGCCGGTGGGGGAGATCAACCCCGAGGTGGCATGGACGGCAGGCGCGATGACATCGACCCTTGCGGATCTGGTCACATGGGCTGACGCCTTGGCGGACGGCGAGCTGCTGTCGCCGGAACTGCAGGCCGAGCGACTGCAGTCGCGGAGGTTCGACGGCCAGACGCTCGACTTCGGGTACGGGCTCGGCGTCATCCGCATCAACGACCTCGTGGGCCATGACGGCGCGATCATGGGATACAGCTCGGTCGCGATGAGATATCCGCAGGCCGACGCGACGTTCGTGATCATCGGCAACGCGTCGACCAACTCCACCACACCGACGATGGACATCTTCTTGTCGATGATCCAAGAGCTTTATCCCGAGCAGCTTCGCTGAGGCCGTGGGCTCCGTCGCCGCACGGTGGAGGCCCACCAGGTCAGTCGTCGTGAAGACGCGCCAGGGCGCCGACGACGTCCCGGTGCCACCTGCGCGCCGCAGGGAGCGCACCCGTGAAGATCGCGGTGTCGTGGGTGACACCGAGGTACTGCACGGCGCTCGCCTCGACACCGTCGGCGCGCAGGCGAGCGGCGTACGCGATCCCGTCGCCCCGGAGCGGGTCGTACTCGGCGGTGAAGATCACCGCCTCCGGAAGATTCGCGTGGGACCTCGCGCGCAATGGGGAGGCGAGGGGGTTGCGGGCATCGGACCGATCACTGAGATACGTGCGGGCGACCGAACGAAGCTCGCGCAGTGCGATGATGCTCGGGATGCCGAGCGCCCGAGTGGCGCGGAGGTCGAGGTGCAGGCCCGTGAGGTCGGTGACGGGCACTTCCAGGAGCTGAAGCCGGATGGGCAGACGCGAGCCGTCGCGATTGGCGAGCGTCAGCGCCGCTGCGATCGACGCACCGGCCGAGGTCCCTGCGACACCGATCCTCCCGGCATCGATCCCGAGCTCGTCGGCGTTCGCATGCAGCCAGGTCAGGGCCGCACCTGCTTGCTCGATCTGCGTCGGAAACCTGTGCTCGGGCGCGAGGGCGTAGTCGACCGCGACCATGGCCACACCGGCATCCGCCGCACGACGCCGATTGGCGGCATCCGTGGTCGGATAGTCGATTCCCCCGATCCGGAACGCGCCGCCGAAGAAGGTGAGCCACGCCGGAACGGGGCGGGATCCTGCCGCGTGCGGATAGTAGATCCGCACGCGCACGGGTGGCCGTCCTGGCACCGCGATCTCGTGCTCGGCCGTCGGAACATCCGGGCCGGCTGTTCCGACGGTCGCAAGCTCCTTGCGGTCCCACGCCAGCGCGGCGCGACGGTGACGCGCCCGCGCGGTGCCGGCGTCCGATCGACTCGCCTGAGACGGCGATGCGCCGATGACTGCCGTGGCCTTGGCGGTCCGCCCTCCCCAGAGCTGCATCCGCCACCTGGTGAAGAGGGTGCGGAACGCGTCGATGCGCCGACGGATCAGGTAGCGCCGGTGCACGCGCAGACGTTCGGCGAAGAACGGGTCCAGGGGCATCACGACCTCCTCGGGAGTCGAGCTTCGATCCTACGAGTCGGTGAGGATGAACACGTCGACCGGGTCAGCGCAAGCCCTCGTGAGCGGCGGATCGTTCGATGTTGAGTAATGAGATGACAAGGGACCTTTCGGCGACACCGGCTCCCGTGCGCGTGAGCGTCGTGGTCCCGGTGTTCAATCCCGGAGCAGGCTTCGATGAGCTCCTTCGCTCCTTCGACCGCCAGACGCTGAACGCGAAGCTCTTCGAGGTGATCCTCTGTGACGACGGGTCGGACGAATCGACACGCGATCGCCTCGACCGCGTGGAGCGGGCGCGACCGAATGTGCGCGTTCTGACGCTGGCTCACACGGGCTGGCCGGGCACGCCTCGCAACCACGGCATCGCGGCCGCGCGCGGCGAGTACGTGTTCTTCGCTGATCAAGACGACCGCCTCTTCGATGGAGCGCTGAAGCGTCTGTGCGACTACGCGGACAGACACTCATCCGACGTGGTGGTGGGGAAGGTGGTGGGCATCGGACGACGGATCCCACGCCGGATCTTCCGCCGTGACATCCCCCATGCGGTGCTCGGACAGGATCCCCTCCTCGAGTTGCTGACTCCTCACAAGCTGTTCCGGACGTCCTTTCTGCGAGAACACCACATCAGGTTCCCGGATGGAAAAGTGCGGTTGGAGGACCATCTCTTCGTCATGAAGGCGTATTTCCGCGCAACGAAGATCTCAGTCCTTGCGAGCGAACCCTGCTACGCGTGGCTGAAGAACGAGGGCAGCGCAAGTTCGCGGCGCATCGATCCGGTCACCTACTACCCCCACCTGGAAAGCGTGCTCGACCTCGTCGAGGCCAACACCGAGCCCGGCCGGCTTCGGGACACGCTCCTGCGCCATTGGTATCGCAGCAAGATTCTGCAGCGTCTGGACGGACACCGCATGGTTCGCTACCCCGCCGACTATCGCACGCGGTTCCTCGACGTCGTGACTCCGCTCGCGCAGTCCAGGTTCGGTCCCTCTGTGGAGCGGGGGCTGCCGTTTCCCCTTCGGGTTCGTTCGGCGCTGCTTCGCGCGGGACGCCGCGACGAGCTCATCCGCTTCGCCGAGTTCGAAGCCGAACTCGAGTGCGTCGCCGAGATGATGAGCGCCCGGTGGACGCATGCAGGAAGACTCACGCTGACCGTGCAGGTCCGGATCGTCGACGGCGACGGCGACGACGGACTGGTCTTCTCCCTTCCGGAGCCGTCACCCGGCTCCAGGATCGACCCGGCATCCGAGGCCGCTCGACCGCCGGCTGTGTGGCGGCCCCCCGAGCGCCTCGGGCGCGATCTCATCGCTCGGGACTTGCGTGACGCGAGCGAAGACATGGGTTTGGACCGAATCGCGGTGCTTTTGCGCGACGGCCGGAGCACCGAGCGCGGCGTCGCGTCGAGTGCCATGCCGAATCTGCGAGCGGCGACCGTCACGATCGACCCGCTCAACATCTTCGGCCGCCGCGATCCCTCCGTTGGTGGACAGCTATCGGTGCAGGTGCGTCACGCCGGCTGGATCTTCGAGGCGCCCCTCCGAGCGGATCGAGCGATCTGGGCGGGGGTCGGCCGTCCACCCCTCCTCGCCGGACGGCGGTGTGAGCTGGAAGTGACACACGATGGCACCGTTGCGCTGCGCCGAGAATGGCCGCGCGGCAGCCTGAAAGACCTGGTCGCGCGCGCGATCCGCCGGGCTGGATCAACGGGGCGCCGGTTTGTCCGCCGCGTGCACCGGGATCATGCCCGCCCGGCCTCGCGCGTTCAAAAGAAGAAGCCCCGACCGTTACCACGCGGCCGGGGCGAGACGAATGAGAGTTCGCCTATCTCCTGAAGTCTATCGCGCGACGCCTCGTCGAAGACGCGACCGCCGAAGTTCGGAGGCCTCTGCCAGGCGAACGGCGTCGAGGTCCCTTTCGCAAGCGTGGCCAGCGGGCCAAGATGCACTCATGTGGCTGTACTCGATGCCTGTGGTGATCGCCTTGCCGCTCTTCATCGGGGCGTTCGTCGCGGTGTCGCTTCTGATCGTCATCCTGCTGCGCCGATGGGTGCCGCGTACCGGCGACCCCCTGGACGAATGGGACCGCGTCCTGAGGTATGTGATGGCGGCGTACGGCGTCTTGTACGGAGTCACCCTTGCGCTCATCGCGGCGGCATCGTACGAGAACTTTCGGGGTGTGGAAGAGATCGTCTTGGCGGAGACCACGTCTGTCGCGGTGCTGTACCGCGACGCGTCGGGGCTTCCGGAGCCGACGAGCAGCGAACTGCAGTCGCTCCTGGTCGCATACACCGACCACGTGATCGATGTCGACTGGGCGCTGCAAGCCGCCGGCGAGATGCCTTCACATACCGTGAAGCAGGTTACGGAGTTTCAGGAGGTCCTCTTCGCGTTCGAGCCTGCCGACGAATCCGAGGCCAATCTGCACGGCGCGACGATCGCCGCGCTCAATCAGTTCATCGCCGACCGTGGCGCCCGAGTAGGCGTGACGGGACGGGAGCTCTCACCGATCCTGTGGATCGTGCTGTACAGCGGGGCGTTCATCAACGCCGTGCTCATCGGGCTCGTCGGGGTCGGCCGCCTGAGCATTCACCTCATCATGGCGGGATTGGTCGCGGCATACGTCGGCATGGTGATCTTCGCGATCGCGAGCTTCGACCACGTCTACACGGGCGAGGTGTCGATCGACACCACGTACTTCGAGCAGCTGCGCGACACCCTCTTCTCACCCCCCGGCTGAGTCCGCGGTGGCAGGATACGAAGCGTGCCGAGCGACGAGTGGTCCAGCATGACTCACCCCTCCGACCCCTCATGGGAAGAGGAGGTCCCCGGCTACGGCCGATGGGAGAAGTCCACCGTCCTCGGGACCGGCACCGCGGTCTGGGAATGGGCCACCACGGAGCTGCAGCGGTGGGGTGTCAAAAGCCGCAGTGGGTTCTCCGTCAACCCGGAGGAGCCTGTGACAGCCGGCAGCAGACCCGTCATCCTGGCGCACCCGTTCGGCCTCTCGGCGCGGGAGCCCGTCGAGGTGGTCGATGTCGTCGAGACACCGGATCGGGTCGGAGTCGCCTACCGGACGCTGCCCGGCCATCCCGTCTCGGGTGAAGAGGCATTCATCGTGCACCGCGACGGAGAGACCGTCGTGCTCACCATCCGTTCGTTGACCCGGCCTGCGCGCGGCGCTCGACGGCTGCTCTACCCCGCCTTCCGGGTGGCGCAGGGTGTGGCGCGTCGCAGGTACCTGCGAGCGCTTCGCGTTCGGGCTGCCGGAGTGCGCTGAGGTCGCACTCGCAGCCGGTTGCCGGGTCTCTCCCGTGGGCGTAGCGTGATCCGCATCCGCTCAGGCGCCGTACCGCGGCGACCTGCAGCCGATGAAAGCCGGATCGACATGCCTGCCGCTCTCGAACTCGCACGGATCGCTTACGAGGAGCACCGGTGGACCGCGGCTTGGGAAGCGTACA